>OGDN01000751.1_pt1 | contig 62140 bp, 54 predicted proteins | sample 1570271 | NCBI WGS metagenome assembly OGDN01 (sample SAMEA4384481, study PRJEB24528) | human gut metagenome | reverse complement strand
TTGTCCGCCTTGCTGCAATCCATGAGTTCATAGCAGTCTACGAACGCCATGAGCAGCCAGCCGATGGAGCGCAGCCAGAACGACTTGGACAGACCGGTGACAGGGTCCGCCCAGTACACGCTGCGGCTCTCGTCATAGCCGTGGTAGTAGAGTTTCTTGTTTTCGTCAAAAAGGTATTTGCGTACGTTTTTAAACTGAGAGAGGGTATCCTTGAAACCCTCGCGCGTGCCGAAACGGCTTTCATATTCCACGTAGAAGGGCTGCGCCATGTACAGGCCGTCCAGCCAGACTTGGTTGGGATAGATGAGTTTGTGCCAGAAGTTGTTTTCCTTGGTGCGGGGTTGGTTGCGCATGTTCTCCATGATGATCTCGATGCCGTTGCGGAAGCGCGCTTCGCCTGTTCTGTCCAGCAGGCCGTAGAGCACTCTGCCGCTGCACATAAGATCGACGTTGTGCTCCTCGGGATCAAAGCCGAAAATGGTACCGTTTTCATCGACGTAGCGGCGGGCGAAGTCGTCGATCACCTGCAGGTAAAAGGGATCCCCGGTTGCTTCGTACATGTATTTCGCGCCAGTCAGTACGCAGCCGCCTGTGTAATTCCACTTGCCGTGAAAGAGCTGTTCCTCGTAGCCAGCCAGAAAATCGCGGACATATCGCTCAAGAATCATACGGTATTTCCTTCCTTCTCTCATCGTTCAGACGATCCGGAGTCGTGCTGCCGCGGCGTGCGAGAGCACGTTTTTGACAAAGGGGGCGGCTCAGAAGCCTTTCCGAGCCGCCCCGCAGCGTGGTTATGTGAAGATATTACTCGGCGTTGTAGCTAGCAAGCTCAGCCTCGAGGTAGGCGCACCAACCGTCGGCGACTTCCTGAGCGGTCTTTTCGCCAATGAGCAGGGCCTGGAAGCCGTTGGTGAGCTCGGTGTTGACGAAGTTGAACCAGCCGGACAGGTAGTAGGGGTTCTGCGCCTGCTTGTAGTGTTCGTCCTCGAGCATGGCGTTGTACAGCTCCAGATACGGGTCGTTGGCGATCAGCTCGTCATACGCCATCTCATATGCCTTGCTGTTGACAGGCTGACGGCCGAAGTGCAGGCTCTGCCAGACGATGTACTCGCCGCAGGTCAGGTACTCGATCAGCTTCGCTGCGCCGGCGTAGTCTCCGTCTTCGCCCTTGGTGTTGCAGATGGCAAACAGGGTCGGCTGAATAGCAGAGGTGTAGTAGTTGCCGCTCTCGTCGTTGGCCAGCGGGCGGGCAGCTGCAAAATTGCCGTCGCCGAGGTTGGCCACATGGTTGGAACGGGAGGAGGAGTTGTGCATGATCATCATCGAGGTGCCGGCGCCGAACTCGGCAACCATCTCGTTGTAGTTGTTGTTTACGCTGTCGCCGGAGACCCAGCCGTTCTTGTAGAGGGAGGCATAGAGCTCAAGGCCTTCGACAAACTTGGGCTGGTTGAGAACGCACTTGCCGTTCTCGTCGAAGTACGCCCCGCCGTTGTCGGCGTAGGAGAAGATGAAGCCGATGAGGTTATCGCCTGGCTTCACGCCGCGCAGGCTGTAGAAATACTTGCCGTTGTCCGGATCAGCGTACTTTTCGCACATCGCCATGAACTCGCTGATGGTAGACGGGGCAGCCTCAATGCCGTTCTCGGCGAAGAGCTTGGTGTTGTACCAGATGATGTCCTGGTTATAGTTGTAGGGGACGCCGTAGAGCGCGCCCTTGCCGATGCTCTTGAGGCTGTCGAGCAGGGAAGCGTTGATGTAGTCCTTCTCCGGGAACTGCTCGAAGTAACGGGTCATGTCGACCAGCGCGTCCTGAGCGGTCCAGTTGGTAATGTTGGAGAAGCCCGTGCTGATGACGTCGGGCATCGTCTGCGTTGCAATCGCCATGTTCAGAGAATCGGCGAAGTTGCTGCTGGCAAAGCCGGTGTAGACAAACTCATATTCATCCTGAATCTCATTCAGAATGCCGAAGAGCTTCTCGTACTCGGCGTTGCTGGTTTCGTTAGCGGCGTGGAACCAGAACTCGATCTTTTCACGTGCGCTGGCGGTGGACGTCATCGCGCCCAGGCAGAGCACGAGCATCAGGAACAGAACAAGGAACTTTTTCATCGTGGTGTCTCCTTTTCTTTAATTTATCATCGTTGCCCTTATCCTTTGACCGCACCGGCGGTGACGCCGCCCGTGAGATGCTTCTGGATGAAGGCAAAGATAATCAGTACCGGCAGCAGCGCAACCACACAGCCTGCGGCCAGGCCGCCATAGTTGGTGCTGAATTCGCCCTTGAACATGTTCAGACCCAGCGGCACAGTGTAGTGCTCTTTGCGGGTGATGAACGCTGTAGCGTAGACGAAGATGTTCCAGGAGTTGATAAATGCATACGCGCCGGTGGCGACGATGCAGGGCTTCATGGTGGGGAGCACGACACGGAACACCGCGGAGAGCAGGGAACAGCCGTCTACCTGCGCAGCTTCCTCAAGCGAGCGCGGGATGGCATTGTAGTGACCCATCATCATGAACAGGCACAGTGGGAGGTTTGTGCAGGTGGAGATGATGATCAGCGAGAGCAGGTTATTGATCAGACCCAGCGAGTTCATGGTCTTGAACAGCGGGATCATCAGTACGACTGCCGGGAACATCTGCGTGCACAGGAGCAGCACGTAGACGAACATTTTACCCTTGAAGGTGTAGCGGCTCATGGCAAAGCCGCCGATGAGCGCCAGAAGGGTGACGATGGTGGTCACGGAGATGGATACCTTGAAGCTGTTGGAAAAATAGGTGCCAAAGCCCAGATTGGTGAACAGGTTGATATAGTTGTCCAGCGTTGGCGCCTTTGGCCAATAGGTGATGGGTGTAGCAAAGACCTCTTTGGATTCCTTGAGCGAGGTAACGAAAATCCAGTAGAACGGGGAAAGGACAAAGACAAGGAAGATTGCGAGGGGAATGTAGAGCAGGAATATGCGCTTGATCATGCGCTTTTGACGCAGCGTCATCAGTACATACCCTCCTTTCCGAGCTTGCCCATTTTGATGTAGGCGACGGCGAAGCCCATCATCATGATGGTGGCAACGCCGGCCAGCGCGGAGGCGTAGCCGTAGTCGAGTTTGGTCTTGAAGGTGGTCATGACATAGAGCGGCACGGTCAGCGTTGCGTTGTTAGGTCCGCCGTATGTCAGGCTATAGATGAGGTCCACGGCATTGAATGTCCAGATGGATCGCAGCAGCGTCGTCAGGATGATCGTATCCTTGATCATGGGGATGGTGATTTTAAAGAGCGTCACCACACCGTTTGCGCCGTCGATGGTGGCAGATTCGTAAATGTCATCGCTGATGCTGGAGAGTGCGGACAGATAATTAAGGCAGAAGAACGGGATGCCGCGCCAGACGTTGGCGATGATGGCCGCGGCCATAGCGGAGCGGCCGCTGGAGAACCAGGAGATGTTTCTGTCTATGATGCCGATGCGCTTAAGGATATCGTTGAGTACGCCGTAAGTCTCGCCGTAGATGAGGCTCCAGATAATGCCGACCATGACGCCGGCTACCGCCCACGGGGAGAGGACAAGAGCCCTGTATAGGCCGCGGCCCTTGAATTTCTGGTTCAGCAGCATAGCTAGAGAAAAACCGAGCATGGTCTGGATAGCGACGCTGATGACAACCCACCAGAAGGAGTTGCCCAGCGCTTTGAAGAATAGCTCATCTTTTGTAAAAATGTTGATGTAGTTTGTAAAGCCGATAAAGGCGCGCTCCTTTGGTTTGAGCAGCTGATAGTTTTGCAGGCTCATTACGTAGACGTTGATCATCGGCCAGATCATCAGAAGAGCGACGTAGATGAGGATGGGCGCCAGCAGGATGTACGGCGTCGCAGCACGGCGGTTGAAACGCCGCTCGGGTTTTATGCCTGTTTTTCTTGCCATATGATGGTACCTCCTTGATGCAAGAACCTTCCTTTCTTGACAATATAATAATATCACTAGAGGGTGTTTGTCAATAGGATGATGGAGCAAAAACGGTCGATATGGCCCAAATAAACGGCAATAATACCTAAATTTAAGAAATATACTTGGATATAATATGGATTTAAAAGGTGACGCGGGTTTTGCTTGATGGTGTCGTAATATGATTAGAAAGGTGGAAAGCTCAGTCGGCGTGAACTTGCTGCGCAGACGGCTATAACCGCGCTTCAGGGAATGGAGAGTCAAGGCAACAATGCTGGACGAGATCAGATGGAACGTCTTTTCAGTCGGATACTGACGGAAATGGAAAAGACGATGGAAGCCAGAACGAACGGGCAGAGGACCGCATCACCCTCTACTGCCTGAAGAACACCGCCAGGCACATCCTGTACACCGTGGTGAACAGCAACGCCATGAACATCGAGATCGTCGGCTATGAGCCGCCGGTATGGTAGGTTGCGCAAGCCGCGAACGTTGCGTTGCTGGCATTTGTTTCCATGCGCAAAAAGGCGAAGAAATAAGCCGCCAAAGGCGGCCGGTATTTCCGATTTGCTTTGAGAAGTGTCGCTTGTAAAATGCAATAGAGAATGCGCCACTTGCTGCATGTGATATGCAGCAGGCGGCGCATTTTTATATCATTCTGAAGTGTTCAAGCGCAGCCATGATAGCCTCTTCCTTCTCTTTGGGGCACCTGGGCTGCCGACTATCCTCAGACTTAGGCTTGTTATAACACTCGCGCTCAATAATCCCCAGCTTCTGCTTGACCTGTGCAATGTTGAGGCTCGATACTTTCAGACTGGTCTTTTCAAGCACATACGCCTTGATTTCCTCGTACGTCGCGCCCTTTTCGCTTTCAGCTTCGGTGATGTCAAGCTCATCCATCTTCAGCTCGATGTCGATATGTTTTGCCTCTTTAAGTTTAGACAGCACCATCACCGTCTCCACCGCGCCCGTCCAGCAGAACATATCGACGCACTGAACCTTTTCGGCGGCATAGCCGCCCTCGGCAAGCAGCTTGGCGTCGCGGGCAAGAGTCGGTGCGCCGCAGGAGACATAGACCACGCGTTTGGGCGCGGCGGCGATGATGGCTTGTAAAACGGCGGGGTCGCAGCCCTTGCGCGGGGGATCGAGCACGATGACGTCGGGGCGAAGGCCGTCGGCGACCAGTTGGGGCAGCAGCTCTTCCGTCGCGCCGACGCGGAACTCGGCGTTGGCGATGTTGTTGCGCGCGGCGTTTTCGTTGGCATTTTGGATGGCCTCCGGCACGATTTCAATGCCGATGACTTTTTTCGCTTTCTGAGCCAGCAGCAGGGAGATCGTTCCCGCGCCGCAGTAAGCGTCCACAACGGTTTCGTTTCCGGTCAGACCGGCGTAATCCAGCGCAAGGCCGTATAGTTTTTCGGTCTGTTTCGGGTTGACTTGGAAGAAGGAGAGCGGCGACACGGCAAAATGCAGGCCGCAGAGCGTGTCTTCCATCGCGGCTTTGCCCCAGAGCACGCGGATATCCGTGCCGAGGATGACGTTGGTGCGTCGGCTGTTGACGCTCAGGCAGACGCTGCACAGACCGGGAACGACGGCGCGCAAAAGCTCAACCAGGCGGTCAGCCTTTGGGATGTCCGCGCGGGTGACGACCACGACGACCATCAGCTCACCGGAGGTGGTCGAGCGGGTCATGATGTGGCGGACGAGGCCGCGCCCGGTCAGCTCGTCGTAGGCGGGCACGTTGTGCTGGCGCATCCACGTCAGCACGGCCTGCGTGGCCTTGGCGGAATCCTCGCCCTGAATGGCGCATCCGTTTTCGGGCAGGGGGACGAGATCGTGGCTGCGCGGGGCGAAGAAGCCGCAGGCGGGCGCGCCGCCGATCTGTGCGACGGGATACGCGCCCTTATTGCGGTAGCCGAGGGGATGCTCCATGCCCAGAACAGGCGGCACTTCGATGGAAAGCCCGCCGACGCGCGCCAAAAGATCCTGCACCTGTTGGCGCTTGAAAGCGAGAGAGGCTTCGTAGGTCATGTGCTGGCAGACGCAGCCGCCGCAGCGTTTATAGATCGGGCAGAACGGCTCGGTGCGGTCAGGGCTTTTTCCCAGCAGTTTTTCCATGCGGCCAAAAGCGTAGCGCTTTTCCGGCTTGACGATGCGCACCAGCGCGCGTTCGCCGGGAAGAAGGCCGGGAACGAATACGGCGATGCCCTCATGGCGGCAGACGCCCTGAGCATCCTGACCGAAGGATTCGCAGGTCATTTCAAAGCATTGGTTTCTGGCAAACATGGGATGCTCCTTTTTGAATCATGGGAAGTGGCGTAAAAAAGACCCGCGCGAGCGGAACGTCGGATTTTGCAGACTTTGGCGGAAGTGCGGGCGGCCTCAGGCCGCTTTTTGAATCATGGGAAGTGGCGTAAAAAAGACCCGCGTGAGCGGAACGTCGGATTTAGCAGACTTTGGCGGAAGCGCGGGCGGCCTCAGGCCGCTTTTTGAATTATGGGAAACAGCATAAAAAGATCCGCGTGTGCAAGACGTTGGGACTTGCAGACTTTGGCGGAAGTGCGGGCGGCCTCAGGCCGCTTTGGATAAGAATGGGGCTGTTGCACATGAACAGCCCCATCGATACCCGGATTACAGCGAATTGATCATATTATACAGGGAAAGGTTAAACTCACGCTTCTGCTTGAGGGCTTCGGCGATGGGCAGGTAATAGACGCGGCCATCCTTAATGCCGATGACCTGATTACCGATGCCGTTGCGGAGCAGATTGACGGCGAGGTTGCCCGCTTCAAAGGCAAACCAGCTGTCGTAAGCGGACGGCGTGCGGCCGCGCTGGGTATAGCCGAGCACGGTTGGGCGCGCTTCGCACTTGCATTTATGCTTGAGCAGCAGCGCGAGCTTTTCGGTGTTGATCGGATCGTCTTCGTGAATGCCCTTTGCGCCGGACTCGATCAGGTAGCGCCGCCAGTCGGCGGGCTGCATGGAATCCCACGCGCCCTCGGCGACGACGACGGTTGCGCGCGGGTTGCCCATGTCGATGAGACGGGAGAGGCGGTCGGCGGCTTCCTGAATCGACCACGACACCTCCGGCACGAGGCAGATTTCCGCGCCGGAACCGGCGGCGGCTTTCAGCGCGATATCGCCGCAGTGGCGGCCCATGACCTCCACCACGCCCGGACGGTCGTGTGAGCGGCTGGTCGCGCGGATGGCGCGGATATCGTCGATGCAGGAGTTGACGGCGGTGTCATAGCCCAGCGTCATCTCGGTATAGGCCAGGTCGTTGTCGATGGTGCCGGGGATGCCCACGCAGGGGATGCCCAGCTCGCACAGCCCCATCGCGCCGTGATACGAGCCGTCGCCGCCGATGACGACGATGCCCTCGATGCCCATTTCGCGGATGTTGTTGGCCGCGTGTACGCGCATTTCGGGGCGCAGGAAGTCGAGGCACCGCGCGGTGCGCAGATACGTGCCCGGCTGGTCGGCGATATCCAGAATGGTATCCAGATCCAGTTCGACCATGTCATCCTCGATGTGGTGGCTCTTGCAGAGCGTGCCGTTGTAGCCGCGCTTGATGCCGATGAGGGACATGCCATAGTAGCGCGCGGATTTCGCAACCGCCATGACGGCGGCGTTCATGCCCGGAGAATCTCCGCCGGAAGTCAAAACACCAATACGACGCATAAAAGAATACGCCTCCTTAATAAAGTGGATGGAAAAACGCGCGCACGCGCGGAAATCGGCAAGGCATGCCAGCGAAACCCGATGGCAAAACCCCAATTTGGCCTTATTATACGCTGTTTGGCGGGATAAAGTCAAGACAGGGGAAAACCGAAAACGGGCCGTAAAGAAAAATGAACAGAAATTGAATTGACATCGGCGTCATGGGCCGCTATAATGAATATGATAAATATTGTTATGACGAAGAAGGGACGTCAGGCCATGAAAAATAGAGGAAAACGGGCGGCGCTTGCGCTCCTCCTGCTGGGGGCCTTGCTTCTGCTGTCGGGCTGTGTGCAGGGGGATTTGAGCATCGTCGGCGTGGAGCCGGGGCAGCCGGGCCCCGAGAGCGGGCAGCTGCGGATTTTGTTTGCGATGAACATAGGAAATCCGCCGTCACCGGATATGACCATAGGCGATGTATCGCTGAGCAACGTTTCGTTCACAATCACGAACGAGGATACCAACGAACCGACGGTGGTGACCAATCCAACGATCGATCAGAACCCTGCAATTTCGTATGCGCGGTTTGATGAGCAGGGAAATATGATAGAGCATCAGCTGGGCATTCTGATTCCCTATACGTTGAAGCCGGGGCGTTACCGGGTGACGGGTGTGACGGGAAGCGTGCGTTATCCAGTGCGCGGAGGCGGCGAAGGTTCTCAATCTTTAAAAATAAACGAGAGTGACAATACCAGCTTCACGATCGCGGCTCCCACGCCGACGCCGACGGCAACCCCGACGGCTACGCCGACAGCGACTCCGACGGCTACGCCGACAGCAACCCCGACAGCGACTCCGACAGCTGCGCCGACGGCAACACTGACGGCTGCGCCGACAGCCACGCCTGCGCCGACCCCGGCGCCCGATCCGAAAATTCGGATGCGCGGAAGCGCGGCCTACATGGAAAATATGGCGCAGGAGAACCTGATTCTGCATATCGGCGAAGGCATTTCCGGGTTCGACGCGGGGAACTTCAAATCTGTATCCGTGGACGGCAGTCCGCTTGACAGCGCGGATTACGACGTGGAGAACGGCTCCATCCTGCTGACGATTCACAGGGATTATCTCAATCGGCTCAGCGAAGGAAATCATACGGTTTCCGTCGCGCTTCAGGGCGGCGCATACGACGGCCGGGTGCTGACGACGGAAATTCAGGTCAGCCCGAAGCCGGATGCGTCGAACCTGCCCGAGACAGGGGACGATGCAAGGCCGCTGCGCCTGCTGGCGCTCTGCGCGCTCTGCACGGCGGCGTTTGCGCTGCTTGGTCAAAAACGAAAAGCCTGACGGTTCGGGCGGAAACTTGGAAAAAGGCGGGATGTTCCGCCTTTTTCCGCATCTGACGCCCGATGAAGCCGGATTTCGCGGAAAATATGGTTTTATCCGCTTTTTACAGGAAATTCTTCTTGACTTCAACGCGGCGGGTGAAGTATACTATAATCGCTTTCGCATGGAACAACGTGCCGCCTGCCGCGGCGCGATTCTACATTTGTTCAAATTCACTTGATGATAGGAGTGTGTAACAATGGCATCGTCTGTCAGAACTTATCAGCCCAAGAAGCGCCAGCGCGCGAAGGTGCATGGCTTCCGTTCCCGTATGTCCACCAAGAACGGCCGCAAGGTTCTTGCCCGCCGCCGCGCCCGCGGCCGCGCGAAGCTGACCGTTTCCAATCCCGTCTGATTGAACTCACAATCAGCGCCCGCCAATCGGCGGCACCCGTTTTGGGCTTGTCCCAAAGCGTTCGGTCCGGCCCGGCAAAGACCGGGAGCGGGCCTTTTTCTTTCATTTGCCGTTTTTGGCGTCAACCGAGGAGAGCGTTGTTAATTTGCAAAGAACTTACAGCCTGAAAAAGAACGCGCAGTTCAAATATGTCTATCGCCGGGGTTCGTCCGCCGGAGCGCGGGAAATGGTGCTGCTCTATGTGCGCGGCCCGGCGCTCAAGGTAGGCTTCTCGGTGGGCAAAAAGCTCGGCTGCGCCGTGCAGCGCAACCGCATCAAGCGCCGTCTGCGCGCCGCATGCGTGCCGCTGCTGCCCAATATGAAGCCGGGGCTGTATGTGTTCATTGCCCGCCAGCCGTCTGCCGAGGCGGAGTTTGAGAAGCTGGGCCGTTCCATGCAGTATCTGCTGCGCAAACAGAACCTGCTTCTGCCGGACGGGCAGAACAGGCGTCAGCCTGCCGCAAAGGCGGCGGCTCAGCCGTGATCAGGCGCCTGCTGCTGGCGCTGATCCGCTTTTACCGGCGGTTTCTCAGCCCGATGCACGCGCCCTGCTGTCCGTTTACGCCGACCTGCTCCACCTACGCGATGCAGGCCATCGAGCGGCACGGCGCGATTTACGGCAGTTATCTGGCCATCCGGCGGCTGCTGCGCTGCCAGCCCCTCTATAAGGGGAGCTTTTATGATCCCGTGCCCCCGAAACGAAACCGAAAATCGAAAACAGCTGACAAAAAAGTCGTTTATCCCCCGGCGGGAAAGGCCGTTCATTCCGGCAAGAAGGCCGAGGACAATTCTTGATGCAAGGAGGACGTTTCGTCCATGAGTTTTCTCAATTCGCTGCTGCTGACGCTTATCAAAGCGCTGCATACGCTCATCAACAATTACGCGCTGACGATCATCGTCTTTACCATTCTCATCAAGCTGGTGGTCATGCCGCTCAACCTCAAGAGCCGCCGCTCCACCATGCGCATGACGACCATCCAGCCCAAGGCGGCCGCTCTCCAGGAAAAATATAAGGACGATCAGGAGAAGCTCAACCAGAAGCTCCAGGAGCTGTACCGCAAGGAGGGCATCAACCCGATGGGCTCCTGCCTGCCGATGCTCATTTCGATGGTCATCCTCTTCGCCATGTTCTACGCGCTGCGCACGTTCGCCAACGAGCAGCTCGTCTCCCAGTTCCTGACCTTCTACCACAACCCGGAGATCGACCCGCACACGCTGGTTGAGCCGTTCCTGTGGATCAAGAACCTCTGGATGCCGGACAGCCCGTTTGCCACCTACATGCCGGACGTGCAGTCCCTCCGCCTGGTGGATTACAAGGTCTGGAACGACGTGAGCGCCAAGCTCTTCGCCGACGGCGTGATTCCGCAGGCGCTCAGCTTTGCCAGCGCGTCCGATCTGACGACTTACATCACCGACGTGGTGACCCCGTTCATCGACTCCGCGACCTATGCGCCGTATATCGCGCCGGTTGCGGGTCTGGGCAACCTGAACATCCTCGGCCTGATTCGTTTCAGTATCTATCAGGAGGGCAACGGCTGGTTCCTGCTGCCGATTCTCTCCGTCGTTTCTCAGATCTTCATGCAGAAGCTGACCATGAATAACACCGCGATGGATCCCTCTCAGGCGGGCAGCCAGAAGATGATGATCTACGTGATGACCTTCATGTCCCTCTATTTCTGCGCCAGCTACAACTCCGCGTTTGCCCTCTATTGGGTGGTTTCCAACATCTACGCCATCGTCGAACAGATTTGCTTCAACAAGTACTTTGAGCAGCAGGACCGCAAGGCGGCCAAGGCTGAGGAGGTTGGCATCTGATGAAAATCAAGGAATTTACCGGCAAAACGACGAAGGAGGCCATCGACAACGGTCTGGCTGAGCTGGGCGTCACCATTGCCGACGTTCACGTCGATGTACTTCAGGAGGGCGCGAAGGGCCTGTTCGGCCTGTTCGGCAGCAAGCCCGCCTGCGTGCGTCTGACCGTGATGGACGACGAGCGCGAGGACGACCACGGTCTGAGCGACCTGCTGGGCAGCTTCAGCCTGAGCGATCAGAAAAAGAAGTCCGCCGCCAAGCCGGCCGCGCCGAAGCCCGCCCCCGCCAAGCCCGCCGATCCCAAGGCGGAAGCGCCGAAGCCCGTGAGCCAACCGGAAGCCCCGAAGACCGCCCCGGCTAAGGCCGAGGCCAAACCGGAGGTCAAGCCGGCCGCGCCGAAGGCCGAGGCCAAGCCGGAAATCAGTCAGGAGAAGCCGAAAGCTGAGGCCGTGCCGGAAAAGAAGCCGGAAGCGCTGAAGCCGCTGCGTGAGCGCAAACCGCGCCCGCCGCGCCCCGCCCGCGAAGAGGGCGAGAAGCGCGATTTCGAGCCGATGGTTCCCGCCGAGACCTTTGCGCCGACCGAGCCGCCCGTCATCCATCCGGAAGACACCCCGGCGGGTCGCGCGCAGAAATTCCTGATGGACGTGACCGACCGCATGGGCGTGAAGGTGGACGTTTATGTGGACGAAAGCAAGGCGGATAACCTCTCTATCCACATGATCGGCGACACGCTGGGCATTCTCATCGGCCGCCGCGGCGAGACGCTCGACGCGCTCCAGTATCTCACCAGCCTTCAGGTGAACAAGGGCCGCGAGGGCTATATCCGCGTCACGCTGGATACCGAAAACTACCGCGCCAAGCGCGAAGACAGTCTGCGCCGTCTGGCGCAGCGCATGGCCAACCGCGCGGTTAAGACCGGGCGCAGGGTTGTGCTCGAACCGATGAACCCGTATGAGCGCCGCGTGCTGCACACCGCGCTGCAAAATCATCCGGCTGTGACTACCCATTCGGAGGGCGAGGAGCCGAACCGCCGCGTGGTCATCGTGCTGAAAAACCAGCCGGAGCGCCCTGAAAAGAGCGCCGAAAAGCCGCAGAGCGACAGGCCGAACAACCGCCGCCGCAGCAACCGCCGCCGCGGACCGCGCAAGCCGGTCAATCAGGCCGAAAATCAGCCTGTGAATGAAACGCAGGAAATCGTTGCCGCGCCGGAAAGCCCGGCTGTCGTCGATGTGCTGGGCGTGGAGGAGTAATCCTCCCCGCCCTTTTTGGATTTTTGAGTGCAAGGAGAATGGAATGAGTCTCAATCAAACAAGAGCACAAAAGATTCGCGGCGCTTTGCTTTCCATCGCGCAGAATGAAAGCGTATTCCTGTTCGTTGCGTTTGTCAGTTACAGCTTCCTTTCCACCGACGTGCTGGCGTGGTATGTCGATTCGATTGCCGCGTTTAACCGCTTTGTGGTTCTGCCCTGGGGCGGCGCGCTCTGCCTGCTCCGCCTCTGCCGGGCGCAGGAGAGAAAGCTTGAGCCGCATGCGGATATCCGCTTTCTGGTGCTGCTTTACGCGTGGATCGTCGTGCCGTTCGGCATCCGTTTCGGCCTGACGGCGATCAACGCCAACGACTGGTTCCACTGCATGGTGGCGTTCTTCGGCGTATATGCGCTGATCACGGAGGAGACGGTACAGCGGCGGGAAATGCTGCTGGATGTGGTCGGCGCGCTGTTTGCCGCGCTGTCCTTTGTGATGGGCGCGCTGCTGCTCTACTGCGCGTTCACCGTACAGACGTTCGGCACGGAGCTTTCCGAAACGCCTTTCGGCGTTTACGAAAACATGTATTTCCTCTCCGCCGGTTTTCACTATAACACGACCGGCATGTTCGCCGTGTGCTGCACCCTGATGAGCCTGCTGGGCGTGGTGCGGCGCAGGCATCCGCTGGCCAAACTGGCGCACCTGATTCCCTCCCTGATGATGGCGGCGGTCGTTGTGCTTTCCCAGAGCCGAACCGCGCGCTATTCGATGCTGGGCGCATGGGCGGTCGGCTGCTACGGCGTGGTTGCGGGAAGCGCGGCGATTCCCAAAAAGAGTCTGCGCCAGCTGGCTGCTGTCGCGGCGGGCGTCGCGGTGCTCGTCGGCGGCTATATGGGCGCGGCGGTGATGACGGATTCGGCTATCCGCCATTACGAGTCGGTTTTGAGCGGCAAGAAGGAAGCGTCGGTTTTTGCGTCGGCTGTCGCGGAAGAAGCGCAGCAGCCGGATGAGCCGCAGGCCGCAGATAAGCAGGAGCTGCTGGGACGCGGCTTCGGCGATATGACGTTTACAGACCGCACGACGATTTGGGGCAAGGTGATCGCCGCGTGGCTGGAAGAGCCGAAGAACATGGTGATCGGTTTCGGCCTGGGCAAGATCAGCGCGATTACGGACGGCATGACGACGCACAACGCATATCTGGGCTTCATCACCAATTACGGCCTGATCGGTTTTGCGCTGCTCTGCTGTTTCTTCGGCTCGATGGCGGGGCCGATGTGCCGCGCTTTCTTCGCGCCAAAGGGGTGCGCGCATGCCGGAGACCGTGTGCTGGCGATGATCATCGTGGCGGCGCTGCTGACCTCCCTGATGGAGAGCGAACCGCTGGGGGCGATGTCGCCGATGAACGCCGTGATGATGTTTTCCATGGCGATGCTCACGGCCCGCGGCAGGGATTTGAAGACCGCATAAAGGAGGTTTTCTCATGAAGCAACAGGTTTGCGCGCTGCTTTGCGCCGCGCTGCTTGCGATGGGCGCAGGCGCGCTGGCGCAGACGGCGACCTATGTTTTCCCTTACGAAGGATTCCGCTATACGCAGCGGGAAGATGAAACCGTGCTGACGCAGACCAATCTGAGCGAGCACGAAGAGCTGCTGAAATCGCTGGGGACGAGCAGCGAGGCCGTGCTGGCCAGCTATGTGGCCTCCGGCATTGTGATGGAGGTCATCCCGAACGACGGCGGGCAGATTGCCGTCAGCGTGACGGACGCGGGAAAGTTTGGCGATGTGAAGGATATGGACGAGCTGACGCAGGAGCAGCGGCTGTCCTTCCTGGCGCAGTTTGAGATGAGCGGGCTGTATGAAACCTGCGCTTATGTGGACACTACGCCCGCGTGCGTGCGGCTGACCAGTTCGGCGATGTATGCCTCCATGCCGGTGTACAGTCTGCGCTATGCGACGCTGCATCTCGGCAGGCTGTACATGATTGAGCAGACCATTGTGGGGCGCGAACCGGACGCGGATGACGACGCGCGCATGGAGCGGCTGCTGGAGGGTGTGAAGCTGCTGTCCTCCGTCAGCGAGGCGACGCCGACCCCGCAGGCTACCGCCACGCCGCAGCCGACCGCCACGCCCGAACCCGTCGTCGGCGAAGCCGAGGTGGAAACGAGCGGGGCGTTGAAGCTGGACGGCGTTCCGGCATTCACGGCTTCGGCGCAGCTTACCCTTTCCGGCGAAGCGGCGCCCTCCGCGGAAATCCGGGTGGAAGCGAACGGGAAGCAGATCGCCAAAACGAGCACGAAAAAGGACGGAAGTTTCTCCGTCAAGGTGAAATTGCCGGAAGAGGGCGACGTCGAGGTCGTTGTGACCGCGGGCGAGGATACCGCGCTGTTTACCATTCGCTATGAAATGCCGGACGCACGGCTTGACATCACCGAACCGGAGGACACGGCGTTCACCGGAGAAAACGTGACCGTGCGCGGCGTGACCGAACCGAACGCCACCGTGTATATCGACGGCAAGGGAACGAACACCAACGTCAAGGCGGGCAAAAACGGCGCGTTTGCCGTCCGCGTGTTTATGGAAGAGGCAGGCACGGAAACCTTCACTTTGCGCGTCAAAGCGGAAGGTTTCGCGCAGACCACCCGCACGATCACCCTCACCCGCGAATGGACGCAGCGCGAGCAGATTGCACAGTTCCGGCAGAAGATGATTGCGCTGAGCTATGATGATCTTGCCCAGGATCCGGCGAAATACGCCGACAAGCGGTTTATTCTGCGCGGCAAAGTTATGGATTTCACCGATTATGACGGCAGGCCGTGCGCGCTGATCTGCGTCACCAATCCTTCCACCGGCGTCTGGCAGGACGCAATGTATGTCGTCCTCTCCACGTCGGACGAGGTGCAGGCGGGCGATGTGCTGACGTTCTATCTGGTCGGCGAGGCCATCACCCTTCCGGCAGACGGCGCCTATACGAAGTCCGGCGCGGAGCAGGATGTGCCTGTCGCATCGGCGGTTTACGTGACGAAGAATAAATGAAAACCGTGAAAGCGAAAAACGCGCTGCGCGCCGTGCTGACGGCGTGGGCGCTGTTTATGGATTTGAATCTGCGCAGCGGCAACAACTACGTCAACCTCGGCGAATCCCTGACCGGGACGAGCGGCGCGGTGGCGCTGGCGGCGCTGGCGGGCTTTCTGGCACTTGAATGGGCGGATGAAAAGCTGACCAGGTCAAGCGGCCGCGTGAAGCTGGCGGCGTTGATGATGGGCGCGTGGCAGGTGGTTGCGGTCAGTGTGAGCAACACGGACAGCCTGAATCAGCCGTTTCTGTCCGGCAGTCAGACGCTTAAAGCAGTCGTCCTGGCGCTGGGCATGGCGAGCCTGTTTGAGCTGTTTTTCCGCCTGCTGGAAGCCGGGCTGGATGGACGGCTGGATGTGCGCCCGGCAAAAAACGGCGCGCTGCTGAGCGCGTATCGGGCGCAAACGATGCTGTTTTGCACGGCCGTCGTGCTGCTGTGCTGGCTGCCGCATCTGGCGGTCAGCTATCCGTTCGCAATGAACTCGGATACCGCGTCGCAGTTTCGGCAGGCGTTGGGCTGGGAGCCGTGGAACGCGGATCATCCGACGTTCGGCACGGCGCTGATCAAGCTGTGCATCGGCGCGGGGCGGCTGCTGGGCAGCGGCAATCTTGGCGTGTTCCTCTATATTCTGGCGCAGGCCGTCTTTGGGGCGGCGGTTGTCGGTTACAGTCAGATGCTCATGCGCAGGCTCTGCGCGCCGGTCTGGCTGAGGGCGCTTTCGCTGGCGGTGTGCGCGCTGGGCACGGTATACTGCGACAATATCACGGTCATTCTCAAGGATGTACCGTACAGTTACGCCATGTTGCTGATGCTCTGCGAAATGGTGCGCGTCCGGTATCTGGAAGACACATCCTATTTCGGCAGCCGGGGTTTTGTGCTGCGGATGATGCTTGCGGGCTTTGTGCTGCTCAAGATCCGCAACAACGGCCTGCTTATCTGGATTCCCGCTGGGATCGCGCTGATTTGCCGGGCGGTCAAAAGCCATCGAAGGGCCGCCGTCGGCACGGTTTGCGCGGCGGTTGTGCTGCCGATGCTGCTGGGCGCGGGATTTGACGCGGCGGTCGCCCGATCGGTGGAACCGATTGAAAACAGCCCGAAGGAGATGCTCTCGCTGCCTTTTCAGCAGACCGCGCGTTTTGTTTCGGAATACGAATCGGAAATCACGGATGAGGAACGGGCGGTCATCGACCGCGTGCTCATTTACGACCAGCTGGCGGATCGCTATCGACCGGATTTGTCCGATCCGGTGAAAGCCGTTTATCGAAAGGAATCCACGGCGGCGGAGCGCATAGCTTATTTAAAAGTATGGGTCGGATTGGCGCTGCGCCATCCCGCCTGCTGCCTGTCGGCGACGCTCATTCAAAATGCGCTGCTGTTTGACGTGAGCAGCTATAATCTGGCATGGTTTGTCGGCACGGGCCTTTCCGAAGAGGAAGAAGCGGCGCTGGATATCCACCGGAGTGAAGGTCTGGAAAAGCTTGAAGCGGCGGAAGCCAATCTGCGCACGGCGGCGCTGACCCTTCCGTTTGCGCTTCAGCTCAACACGCTGGGCTTTTACTGCGCAGTGCTGCTGGGCGCTTGCGCGATTGCGAGGAGCCGGAGGGCGCGCGGCATGGGCGTGCTGTTCCTGCCGCTGACGGTCACGCTGTTTTTTCTGCCGTTCGGCCCCTGCATCGCCAATCAGGATCGATACGGTTTTCCGATCATCTATCTCATGCCGCTGGCGCTGGCGGCACTCGCGCATGCGCTTCAACAAAAGAAAACGCTATGAATTTCAGGCGGGGCTTTGCGCTCCGCCTTTTTCGTTTGAGTGAAACGGAACGGGCTTGACACAAAGCGGCGCAAACCGATATAATAGACTGCGATTAGCGGAAACTAACAATGGAAAGGATGATTTCCGAATGAAGAACGAAACGCCGGATTTTGACAAAAAAGGGCCGCAGTATGGCAACTGGATTCCGTATTCGGTGGTGATGGTCAGCCTGGCGGCGGCGCTGGCGCTGCTCTTTGCGGGCAACGCGCTGAAAAACGTCGTGGGCTGGCTCAGTTCGGTGCTGACGGTGTTTTCTCTGGGCGCGCTGGTGTATGCCTATTATATGCTTCGCGCGCGTATGGCGCTTTCCTACACGGGCGGACAGGTGCAGAGCTATGTTCTGGACGATGTGATCGAGCGCCTGCGCAAATCGAGCTTTTCCGGCAAAGGGATGCTGCTGGATATCGGCTGCGGCAATGGCGCGCTGACGATTAAGGCCGCGAAGAAGTGGCCGCAGCTCCGCGTCGTCGGCATTGACAGCTGGGGCAAAATGTGGGGATACAGCCAGAGCCAGTGCGAGGAGAACGCAAAGCTGGAAAACGTGGCGGCGCACGTCTCTTTCCGCGCGGGCGACGCGGCGAAGCTGTCGTTTGTGGATGAAACGTTCGACGGCGCGGTGAGCAATTTTGTCTTTCACGAGGTGCGCAGTCAGCCGGATAAACTGGCGCTGTTTCAGGAAATGCTGCGCGTGCTCAAGCCCGGTGCGGCGTTCGTCATTCAGGATACGTATTTTGACAAGCGGGTCTACGGCGACATCAACGCGTTCGTGGAGCAGCTCCGCCCGCGTGTAAAGGAAATCCATTTTGAGGATACGCGCAAGCCGGATTATGCGCCGCGCTTCCTCAATACGCCGCTGGTGCTGGGGCAGATGGGCGTGATCTGGGGCAGAAAATAAGGCGGGGAGCCGGAAGAGACGCCTGACGCATGAGCGGCTGCGTGGATCCATGGATGCAGGAAAAATCGTCCGGGGAGTTTACGGATTATGATGCTTTGTCATCCCGTGATGGCGGTGCGGCTTGTGATTGAAACGCAGTAGAAAAAGCGGAATGCGTGAGTTGAGCGGAAGGGGGACGACGCTCCGCTGGACTTGGGGGGGAGATTTCGACCTCTCCCCCCTTAAATCCCCTAAGACCCTCATAACCCTTTCTGAAACGACCAGGGTTGCGACCCTGGAACCGGAACTTTAAGCGATGTCTTTCATTTATTTAGTTAAAACTAACAAAGAATAAAAAGGGAGGTGGAAAGTTTCTTTTTTTGTCTTGAAAAAGATTTGAAACAGTGTTATGATACTACCGAAAGTTAGCGAAAACTAACATATAGGAAAGGATGGATTCAAATGAAGAAGTTTCGTTTTGCCGCCCTGTTGACGACGCTTGCGCTCGCGCTGGTCATGCCTTTCGCCGTGGCCGAAGAGACGATCGATCCCGCTCAGCTAATGGAGGACGTCGCGGGCACGTATGTGCCGCTGTTCTCCGTGCTCAACAAGCCGGAGTATGACGACGTGTGGCTCAGCCACAGCGCCGAGATCGTCGGCGAGGAAAACGCCCAGATGATCGCCGACATGATGCGGGCTTCTACCACGGCCGAGATCTACGGCCCGGAAGCCGTGGAAGCTTATGCCGCCGATCCGGAGAGCATGCGCTTTGACTGCTACTTCACCGAGGGCGTGAGCAGGTTCGTCTTTGACGGCAACACCGTGACCGGTCTGGATGAAGCGGGCAACGAGGTTTTCTCCCACAGCTACACCTATGTGCAGGAGCTGCCGGAGGCCATTTCCTGCTATGCCTATAAGACCGACGACGCGGACGCGGGCGAGTTCACCTATATCTGCCTTTCGCCGGATACCCCTGCGACGACCTGGCACATCGAGTTCCGCTATGGCGACGACCTCGAAGCGCTGGGCCAGATGTACGAAGGCAAGTACGCTTTCTGGCAGGCGGCGGGCATGCTTGAAGATGCGGATGAAGAGATGATCGACAACTGCATCGAACTGTTCTGCACGGAGAACGCTTCCGAGGAGTAAGCGGCCTGAGGCCGCCCGCGCTTCCGCCGAGAATTTTGAATCTGCGGAAGTCGGCGCACATGGCCAAACCGCGCGGAATCACAAGTTGAAATCCATCGCCGTCCTTTGCGCCTGTTTTCCGGCGCGGGACGGCAATTTATGTTGACAAACGGCGGGACAAGTGATACAGTATACACGCAAAAAAGGGAGACGATGACAGGCGGAAAAAGCCGCCTTTCAAACGGCTTCCGAAGGGAGTTGAAAAAGCGTGAATTACGGTTTAACTGCGGCAGCGGTGCTGGGCGTGCTGGCCCTGTCCGCGCCGAAAGAGCCGCAACACAATTTGATGAAGCTGCCCTCCTTCAAAGGGATTCTCGAGGTGCGAGCCAGCATCCCCGGCCGCATGCGGCTGTTTGTGCCGTCCCTTGCGGGCGGCATGGAGCAGGCTTTGCAGGTTCGTGAGCAGCTGCTCGGCACGGGCGTGGTGCATCGCGTGGAGCTTGAGCCGCGCACGGGCAGCATGCTCGTGTGTTATGACGAGCGCAAGGTTGAGGCCGCCGTCATCGAAGGCGCGGTCATCAAGCTGCTGGGTCTGGACGCAGCCATCAACGGAAAACAGAAGAGCCGCATGGAAAACGGCCTGCACACCATTCTCGACGCGGTGGATCGCGGCGTGATGGGCGCGACCAACGGCCTGATGGATGGCAAAATGCTCGCCGGAACGGCGCTGTCCGTGCTGGCGATCAAAGAATGGCGGCTCGCGGGTCTGGCTGTGCCGGGCGCAATGACGCTGTTCTGGTGGGCTGCCCGCCTGTTCGGGGGGGATCGCCTGTGAATATCGTTGGAGAAACGTTTCTGCGTCACTGCCTCAAGCCGCGTGTGGAATGCGACCTGCCGGGACGGCTGCGCATGCGCTTTCGCCACAGCGAGCAGCTGCCCAAAGAGGCGCTGCCCTATCTGCATTATGTTCAGGACGTTTTGACGATGCTCCCCGGCGTGACGGATGTCACCGTCAACGCGCGCATCGGCACGGCGCTCGTGCTCTATGACGCGCAGACGACTAGCAGCCGCCAGATTCTGCGCTGGGTGGATATCGTTGTGGACACAGGACTTGAAATCGCCAAGGAAATCAAGCCTGAAGAGGCCGACGAAAAGCAGTTGGAGCAGGTTGTGCGCCGGCGGCTGATCCTCAGGCTTCCGCAAGCTAAAGAAGGATGAAATATGCTTCGCAGAGAATCGAACAAGGATTGGATGAAAGGACAGATTGCCAGCAGCCTGCCGGGGCGGCTTCGCCTTCGGGTTGAAGGGCTGGGCTTTTTGTTTGACGCGCGCATGGACGTGGCCGGGGAGCTGGCCACGATTGTCGGCGTGCGCCGTGTGCAGGTGACGCCCTGCACGGGCAGCGTTTTGCTGGAATACGATCAAAATAAGCTGGATTCCGCGGCGCTGGTGGAATGCGCGGATATGGTGCTGGCGCGCTATGCGATGCCCGCCCTGCGCGCGCGCCACGCAAGCGGCAAGGAAGAAACGGCTGAGCAGCCGATGACGACCGCCCGTCTGGCCAAGCGGCTGGCGGTGAACGCGGGCGCGATGGTGCTGGGCAACACGCTCTTTACCGCCCCGCTGCTGGGCGGCGCGCTGGCGAATTTCACCTCGTTGGAAGCGCTGGCGAGCCTCGGCCTTTCCGCGCCGATGGCAAGGAGCGCGCTGGAAGGACTCAAGAAGGACATGCGGCCCAATGCCGACTTCCTGACCGTGACCTCCATCGTCGCCAGCCTGATGCTTGGCACGCCGCATTCAGCACTGATGATTTTGGCGTTGTCGGATCTGGCCGAGCTGATGACTTCTTACACCATCGAGCGGACGCGTTCTTCCATCAAGAAGATGCTCTCCGCAGACGACGGTGACGTGTGGAAGGTGCTGGAGGATGGCCGCGTGGCGCGCACCCCGATTGCGCAGCTGCACGCGGGCGACACCGTAGCCGTTCACACGGGCGAAAAGATTGCGGTGGACGGCGTGATTGCCTCCGGTGTGGCCGTGATCGACCAGAGCGCGATTACCGGCGAGTTTGTGCCGGTTGAGAAGCGCGCGGGCGACGAGGTCTTCGCGGGCACGGTGGTCAAGAGCGGCAACATTCAGGTCAAGGCGAACAAGGTCGGCGACCAGACGGTCGTCGCCCGCATTGTGGGCATGGTGGAGGCCAGCGAGCTGAAAAAAGCGCCGATTCAGCGCTATGCGGATAAATTCTCGAATTATCTCGTGCCGCTGAACTTCCTGCTCTGCCTGTCCGTCTGGCTGGTGACGCATAACGCACAGAAGGCGCTCAAGATGCTGGTCATCGATTATTCGTGCGGCATCAAGCTCTCCACGGCGACGGCGTTCTCCGCGGCGATCAATACGGCGGTCAAGCAGGGCGTGCTCATCAAGGGTGGCGCTTATATTGAGCAGATGAGCGGCGCGAACACCGTGCTGCTGGATAAGACCGGCACTGTGACCGAGGGCAAGCCGAAGGTCGTTTCCATGACCATTCTGGATGACGAGATGGATGAACGCGAGGTGCTGGCCTACGCGATGGCGGCTGAGGAAACCAGCACGCATCCGCTGGCCAGCGCGATTCTGGGCTACGGCCGCCAGATCGGCGCGCAGGCGCTCGACCACGGCGAGATTATCACCGAGGTTTCGCGCGGCAGCCGAACCGATGTGGACGGGCATATCGTCCGCGTCGGCAACATGAAATACATGAAGGAAAACGGCGTGACCACCACGAAGGCGATTCCGGACGGTCAGGGCGCGATTCCCAATTACGTCGGCGTGGATGACAGGATTGTGGCCGTGCTGTTCGCGATGGACAGCCCGCGCGACAACGTGCGCCGCGCGGTCAACGCTCTGCGCTATGACGGCGTGGGCGACATTGAGATTTTGACGGGCGATATGGAACCGCAGGCGCGCGCCGTGGCCGAACAGGTCGGCGTGGACGGTTTCAGGGCGCAGCTCCTGCCGGAACAGAAGGCGGAAGCGGTGCTTCGCTTGCAGACACAGGGCAACGGCGTGGTGATGGTCGGCGACGGCATCAACGACGCGCCCGCGCTGGCGTATGCGGACGTGGGTATTTCGCTGGGCAGCAAGTCCACGGATATCGCGATGGAGACCAGCGACGTGGTCATCAGCCGCGACGATCCGATGATGATTCCCGAACTGCGCAGGCTCTCCCGCGCGACGATGCACATCGTGCAGCAGAACTTTGCCATCGTCATCGGCATCAACACGGTCGGCCTGATTCTGGGCGCGGCCAGCGGTATTTCCGTGATGATGAGCGCGCTGATGCACAACGCGTCTACGATTCTGGTCGTTGCGAACTCGCTGCGGCTGATGTTTTTCCCGCCGATGGAGGGCCGCTGATCGATGAGAAACGAAAAAGGAGCGCTTCACCTCGAAGTGCTCAGCGCGATGCCGGGGCGCATCCGCTTTCAGCTGGAAAAGCCGATTAAGAGCGACGTGCCGTTTCTGGGCATCAAAGGTGTGACGCGCTGCCGTTATAACCCGCGCATCGGGACGTTGCTGTGCGAATACGACCAGCTGACGGCGACAGAAGAACAGCTGCTGGTGAAAATCGGCGCGGTTTACGCGGGGCTGGTCGGCACGGCGTTGCTGCACATCAAGCATTCCGAAGAGGAAGGCTTTTCGATGGCGCCGAGCGGCTATCTGGCGCTGTGCTGCATTGCGCTGGACGGATCGCTGACGCTGATGGGTTCGACGCTGACGCGGTTCACGCGCTGGCTTTCAGTCGGCGCGACGCTGGCGGCGGTGGCCGAGCACGGCTATCAGGAGCTGCACGCGCGCGGCAGTTTTGACCCGGAAGTCATGTCTGTGGTATACTTAATCAATTCTATCGGCAAGACGAACGGCATGCAGGCCAGCGCGCTGGCGTGGGCGCTGACGTTTGGCCGCCACCTGATTCCGCAGGAGCCGCGCGAACAGGTCTACATGGTGCGGCGCGCCGGAAACTCCATCAACCTGACCCCCGTGAAGGGCGGCAGCGACGGAGGCGGCGTGGCCTACGCGGGCAGCATGCTTCAGCGCGGCATGGAAATGATGGCGAAGAAGGGGTGACGCTGGGGGCTTTGCCCCCCAGTCCCCCGCCAAGAACCTGAGGTTCTTGGATTTCCCACTTCATTTATCGCTTTGCGATAAATGGAAAAGTATGATTCAATACTGTTTCATAGAAAGACTAAAATGTATTTGTGGCCGAAGGATTCCAAAGAGGTTTTCGGCTGTTGCCGCCGGTGGCGGAAACAAACGGCAGAAAACGAAATCCTGTTGAGAGCGAATATATAAGTCATTGAAGAAACAGTATGAAATTGAAACAACAAAGCAGGAGGAAAAAATTATGGTTGGCTGGAATAATCCGATGGTCAAGGGCGTTTTGATCGGCGTGGGCGCGAGCCTGGTGGGCTTTGCCGTCTACAAGCACAATGAGGAGAAGGTGGACGCGTTCCTCAACCGCCACGGCGTGAAGGTGAAGACCCCGACCGCAGGCTTTGAGACCATGTCCGTCGAAGACCTGATGCGCACGAAGGAGACCATTGAGGATCTCATCGCCGAGAAGGAGCTTCAGGAGCAGAGCGTAACCGTCGAGGGCGCGGCTGTTGCGGCGGAAGCGTAAAAATAGGCATAGCAAAACGGGGCTGTTCGGTTTGAACAGCCCCGTTTCTGATGAATTCAGAAAGACAGCGGAAGCCGCATATCCTCCGTCCTGACTTTTTCCCAATCGAACGTGTCGATCAGTTCATCCATCGTTGCGGGGCGGTTTTCGTCAAGAAGCCCCGCGCTGCAAGCCAGCATGCCGAGAATTTCTTCGCGGGAAAAGCGTTTGGCGAGGGCAGTCAAATCCGTATCGCCGTCGCGTTTGGCCAGACGGCGGCCCTGCGCGTCTTCCAGCAGGGGGATGTGCGCATATTCGGGCGTTTCAAAACCCAGAAGACGCTGGAGATAAATCTGCCTCGGCGTGGAGGAAAGAATGTCGTGCCCGCGCACGATTTCGCTGACGCCGCTGAGCGCGTCATCGACGACGACGGCCAGCTGATAGCCGAAAAGCCCGTCCGAGCGGCGGAGGATGAAGTCGCCGCAGTCGTGCGCGAGGTTTTCCGCATACAATCCGTAATGGCGGTCGCGCACGGCGACGGTTTCATCCGGCACGCGCAGGCGATAGGCAGGGCGGCGGGTTTTCATCTTTTCGGCGATTTCCTCCGCCGAAAGACGCGCGCACGCGCCGCCGTAAACGGGCGTGTCGTCGCCGCGGTTGGGCGCGTCGGCGGCGTGGAGCTGGGCGCGGGTGCAGAAGCAGGGGTAAATCAGCCCCTTTTCATCGAGCATGTCGAAATAGCTCTGATAAAGTTCTGTGCGCTCGCTCTGCACAAGCGGCGGCTCATCCCAGATCAGGCCCAGCCATGTCAAATCGGATAGAGCCGCGTCGCACAGGCGCCTGGGGCAGCGCGGTTTGTCCAGATCCTCGATACGCAGCAGAAAGCGCCCATCCCGATGTCGGACAGAAAGATAGGCGATCAGCGCGCAGAGCAGGTTGCCCAGGTGCAGCCGTCCGCTCGGCGTGGGGGCAAAGCGGCCGACGACCGGCGCGCTCACGCGTCCATCAGCGGGGTGCGCGGGCCGCTGTGCTTCTTTTCGCCGTCCGGGGTGAGCAGCTCGACTTCCAGCTTATCAAAGCCGATGGACTCGGTGAAATGCTCCTGAGTATAGAACGTGCGGCCGAACTTTTCCCACTCGCGGTTGTGCTTGGGCAGTTGAAGCGGGCGCTGCACGTCAAAGCGGCGGCAAAGCTCCAGAAACGCGGATTCGATGTCGCCGTCGTGAATTTCGACGGTTTCGTTTTTGACGATGCGGTGATGGGAGAGGATGCGCCCCCACAGGCGGTAATGCTCCATGATCTTTGTTCTCCTTTACGCGGCTTTACGCAGCGGAAAAATTGCGCTATAATACATCTATGGATTGTAACGGATAGAGAGGAATTTGTAAAGACATGCAGCTCACACTTTGCCCGCTGTTTTCTGGCTCTTCGGGAAACAGCGTTTATGTGGCCTGCGGCGGCGTGAAGCTCCTGGTGGACGCCGGGGTGAGCGCCACGCGGGTGGAAGCCAATCTGCGCGAAATCGGTGTGGATATTCGGGAAATCGACGCGATTCTTGTGACGCACGAGCACGTGGATCATGTCCGCGGGCTGGGCGTGCTCTGCCGCCGCTTCGGCCTGCCGGTCTATGCCAACGAGGGCACGTGGCAGGGCATTGTGCAAAAGGAAAGCGGCATTCCGCCCAAATGCGTGCGCACATTCTATACCGGGGAGGATTTTTATATCGGCGCGCTGAACGTCAATCCCTTCCCGATTCCGCACGACGCGGCCGACCCCGTCGGGTTTGCGTTTGACTGTCAGGGACTGCGCTGCGGCGTGGCGACGGATATCGGGCATATCAACGACACATGGATGAACGCGGTATCCGGCTGTCAGGCGCTGGTGCTGGAGGCGAACCATGATGTGGAAATGGTTCGCCGCGGGCCGTATCCCCAGCGGCTCAAGCAGCGCATTTTGAGCCGAAAGGGGCACCTGAACAACGAGGACTGCGCCCGCGCGCTGTGCGAATTGGCGGCGCGGGGCACGCGCGCCGTGTTTCTTTCTCATCTTTCGACTGACAATAATTTACCCGAACTGGCATATAATACGGTATGCGGCGCGCTTTCGTCGGCGGGCTTCGACGTGGGAAACGACGTCCGCGTCTGTGTTTCCAGGCGGGATAAGGTTTCGGACATGCTGGTGCTGCAAACCGACGAAGCGGATGCGATGTGACAACGGTCGCGAAAAAGGCGAATCTTTGCAAGGAGGGCTGTGCATGCGCCCCAAAATCACCATGGAAATCGGGCAGGCTACCTATGATGAACTGCTGACGCTTTCTGAAACCATCGGCTATCCGCCGGAAGCCGCGCTCAGCTACGCGGTGCGGCTGGTGAACGCCTGCATCCGGGAAGGGCTGCTGACCGACGTGCCCGCCCGCGCGTGGCCGCAGGAAGCGCACATGGATCGGGGCAAGGTGATCGAGTTTCCCGGCGCGAAAAAAACCGAATAAAACCGCGCCTTTCCGCGCAGACTGCTTGGCGGAAAGGAGTGGATGTCATGGATCGTTTTTCTCTGCTGCTGGTGATTATCGGCGCGATCAACTGGGGGCTTGTCGGCCTGTTTCAGTTTGACTTGATTGCCTTCCTGTTCGGCGGGCAGGCGGCGCTGGTTTCCCGCGTGCTGTATACCATTGTGGGCGCGGCGGGGCTGTGGAGCATCTCCATGCTCTTTTCGCCGCGCGAGACGACGCACACGACGAGTGCGCATGCGGACGGCGCGAGCGTCTGACTGAAGCGCAGAAAACGGAAAAATTGTTCTCCCTCCCATGCGGGGGAGAATATTTTTATCATCTAAGCAGAAGTTGGGCCACGTTCGCCCAAAAATGTTGAACGAAGAAACAATATCGGAAATGGGTGTGGGCACAGCCCACAAATTTTTACAAAAATAACAATCGATAGCCCCTGTCCGAAAGAATCACAATGGTGTATAATAGAAACACATGCCGTTATAGATGGGAGGAAGTGCCTTGAACGCGATTGGGGAACAGATATCCGCAATCCTGTGGAACGTATTCAACAGGCCGCGTCTGATCGACCTGATCGATATCCTGCTGCTGACCATCATCATTTATGAGCTGCTCGTGCACGTCAGGCAGACGCGCGTGTCGCAGACCATCAAGGGTATCATCATTCTGCTGCTGGCCACATGGCTGAGCGACGTGCTCGGCATGCGCACCATTCACGCCCTGCTCGCGTGGATGATCAACGCCGGGCCGGTGCTGCTGATTGTGCTGTTTCAATCCGAAATCCGGCGCATTTTGGAAGAGCTGGGCAACAACAGCGTCTTCGACGGAACGGGCAGGATTGCGCAGGAAGGCAATACCGAGCTGATCATCGACGAAATGATCCTCGCGCTGGAACATATGGCCCGGCGCAAGGTTGGCGCGCTGATTGTCATTGAAAACAAGATCCGCCTGAACGACGTCATCGCGACCGGCACGCATGTGGACGGCCTCATCTCTCAGCCGCTGATTGAAAATATCTTTGAGCCGAACACACCGCTCCATGACGGCGCGGTGGTGATTCGCGGCGACCGTGTGATTGCGGCGGCGTGTTTGCTGCGCCTGTCCGATACCACGGGCGTGGGCCGCGACTTGGGCACGCGCCACCGCGCGGGCCTCGGCGTGAGCGAAATTTCGGATGCAAAGGTGTTTATCGTCTCCGAGGAGACGGGCATCATTTCCATGGCCGAGGGCGGCAGGCTCGTCCGCCATCTGGATGAAGCATCCCTGAGGCAGATTCTTCACGGCATTTATGACACGCAGGACAGCGACGCCCGCATGCCGCTGCTCCACTTCAGACAAAGGAGGAAGAGCGCCCATGATGAACAGCAGGCCGACAAGAAAGCCTGAGGGGCGCGGCCCGTTCCTCAAACTGCGGCGGATGATCGCCGGCGTGGCGGCCAGCAAGCCGTTTCTCATCACCGTTTCCGCACTGGCGGCCATCGTCTGCTGGAGCGCGCTGGTCGCTTCCGACGGCACGCTGACGCGGCAGAAGGTATTTGCCAACGTCGCCGTCAGCGTCACGGGCGACGCGGCGCTTAAGAGCCGAGGCTACATCGTGATGGACGACATTTTGGAAGAGGTGCCCGCCGTCAAAATGACGGTCGAGGTTACGCAGTCCAATTACAACCGCGTCAGCGGCACGTCGTATAATCCGCATTTTGATTTGACCCAGATCACGGGCGAGGGCGAAAACGAGCTGAGCGTCACCTATTCTTCCCAGCTCTACGGCCCGGTCGTTTCCTGTGAGCCGTCCGCAATCACCGTTCATGTGGAACGCTATATCACCCGCCGCGTGCCCGTCGTCATCGAAATGACCGGGGCGATGCCGGAAGGAATGTATCTGGATAGTTATAAAACAGACCCGACGACGCTCTCCGTTTCCGGCCCGCAGTCGCTGGTCGCCAGCGTGGCGCGCGTCGTGGCGCGGCTGGATCAATCCGATCTGAGCGCGCTGAGGATGACGGACCGCACCGCGCTGAGCATCGAGCTTCAGGATTCGGAGGGCAACGCCATCGAGTCGGACAAGCTGGAAATCACCAACCAGTCCGTCATCACCAACTCTGTCGTGGTGGAAACCGAGCTTGTGCCGATGAAAGATGTTCCGCTTCATGCGGAGAACTTCGTCGCCGGCACGCCCGCCACGGGCTATGAGCTGACCGCCGTCGAGCTGGCGGAGGACAGCGTGCCCGTCGCCGCGCGGCAGGAGATTCTCGACGCAATTTCCGAACTGACGACGGATTCCCCGCTCAATATCGACGGTGCGACGGAGGACGCGGCAGGCTACGTGCGCCTGAAAAAACTGACGGGCATTGAAAACACGCTGCCCACCGAAATCGGCGTGACCGCACGCATCAGCGAAAAGCAGATTGAGTGCACGCTGCGCCGTCTGCCGATTCAGGCGGATGGGCTGGACGACAGCCTGACGGCGACGCTGAGCACGGGCAACACAACCGCGCAGCTCACGGGCGGATATGCCTTTATCGAGGGGCTGACCGCGGCGGACGTGCATTTGTTTGTGGACGTATCCGGTCTGACGGAAGGCGTATATACCCTGCCCGTGCAGATCCATATCGATAACGCGCCGGAATTTGCCTGTGCGCTCGGCTCGCCGGAAGTGACCGTCACCCTGAGCGCCAGGAAACCGTAAAACGGAGGCAACATGGGAACACTCGCAGATTCGCTGTTTAACGTGCTGATGGGCTGGGTGCGCGCGCTGGTCAACGGAATTTGGGCGCTGTTCACCACCGATCACACGACCCTGCTGGAATTTTTGGGCAAAAACTGGATCATGATCGTGGTTGTGATTCTGGCGGCGGGGCTTGCGATCGATTGGCTCGTCTGGCTGATCCGCTGGCGGCCCTATCACCTGTGGGCCAAACGCGCGCGCCGTTTCCTGCATCTGCCCGAACCGGAGGAGGAAGAGACGGGCAGGCGCAAAAAGCGCCCGGAGACCGGCGAGGCGACGCAGAAGATGCAGACGGTCGAAGCGCCGGAAGAGGACGCCTTTGAAGATGAGGAGCGATGGCTCCCGCTTCAGCAGCCGCAGGTGGACGAGCGGCAGGCGCAGGAGGTTTTGCAGCGCACGCAGAGCGTGCCGGACGAGGAGCTGGGCGCGTATCCCGGCATGCGTTACGGCGCGCAGGCGGGCGAACGGCCCGATATGGGCGGCACGCAGCGCTATGCCGCCATCCACACCGAAGGGCCGGGCGCGGCCGAAGTGGAGCGCCGCCGCGCGGAAATCGACGCATGGCAGCAGCAGATGGCCGAAGAGGCAAGGCAGAAAGCCGAAGCGGAGCGCGCCGCGCGGGAAGCGGAGCGGCGCCAGCTGGCCGCGCAAAAGGCTTACGAAGAAGAACAGCGCCGGATCGCCGAGCAGAGAGCCTACGAAGAAGAGCAGCGCCGGATCGCCGAGCAGAAAGCCCACGAGGCGGAGCAGCAGCGGCAGGCGCAGGAGGAATATCAGCGCCAGCTGGCCGAATACGAGCGGCAGAAAGCGCAGTATGAGCGCGATATGGCGCGCTATCAGCAGGAAAAAGCGGCCTATGACGCGGAAATGGCGCGCCGCGCCGCGCAAAACGACGCGCAGCCTGTGCTCAACACCGAAGAAGGCGCGCCGCGCCGCCGCCGTGCCGCCCAGAAGCCGAAGACATACAGCGATTATGTCTCCGGCGAGACGGTGGAGCAGCTGCCCGACCCGCCCCGGTGGCCGCAGGTGCAGCAGGCCGCCGAGGAAGCGAAAAAGCCGAAAAAGGGCATCATGAGCCGCATGGCGAAGATGATGGAGGATGACGACGATCACGAGATCTCCGGCATCAACGCTCTGCCGCCGCGCGTGAGCCGGGACGAAGCCTATCGTCCGGCGAAAAAACCGACCCCAAGCGGGAAGCGCAAGCGCTGAGGTGCACAGGGATGACAGAGGCGCTATCCAACGTTTTACAAATGACAGCCGCCGCAGCGTCCGTGATTTTGATGGGCGTTTGCGGCGTTTGCCTATGCGCCAGACTGACCCGCGTCATGCGCGGGCAGGAAAACGCGTCGGGCCTGACGAAAGAACCGTTTCAAATCCCGCTGCCTTTTCGGGAAATGGCGCTGGCCGCTGCGGCGGCTGTTTTGAGCCGCCTTGCGCTTTATGCGCTCGCCTATGGCTTTTACAGAGCGGGCGGCGGCACGCAGTCGTTTGCCGGGTCCTTTGAGGCGCTTTGGACGCACTGGGATGTGCGCCATTATCTGGGCATTGCGAAGGATGGATATACCAGCGTCGGCGACGAGCGGCTTCGGCTGGTGTTTTTTCCGCTGTATCCGGCGGTGACGCGGGTGTTTTCCGTCTTCACGGGCGGCCGTCTGTTCATGGCGGGCACGCTGGTTTCGCTGCTGGCTTCTGGCGTCTGCGCCGCGCTGCTTTACGATTTGGCGAATATGCACCTTGGGCGGCGCGGGGCGCGGCTGGCAGTCGCGTATTTCCTGCTCAACCCGATGAGCGTGTTTCTCGCGTGCGCATATACGGAAGCGCTGTTCATCGCGCTGACGCTGGCGGCGGTCTGCCTGCTTCGGCGCGGCCACCCGTGGGGAGCGGCGCTTTGCGGCATGGCCAGCGCGTTGACGCGCATGCCGGGCGTGATCGTCTCCGGGCTGTTCATCATCGCGTTTCTGGCGCGCATCCCGAAAGAGGGCATCCGCGTGAAAGCGGCGCTGCGATGTCTCGCGCAGGTGGGCCTCGTGTTTTGCGGTCTGTTCATCTACTGGTTCATCAACTGGGCGGTGACGGGCGACGCGATGATGTACATGACCTATCAAAAGGAGAACTGGTATCAGGAGGCCGGATCGTTCTGGGCTTCGACGGCGAATACCGTTCACTACCTGATTTTCACGTTCGGAGACGACGATTGGCTGTTCACGTGGGGCTTTCAACTGCTGGCGATGGGGTATATCTACGTCCTGCTGGCGGCAAAGCAGAAAAAACTGCCGTTTGACCTGGCGGCGTACAGCTTTGTGTATGTAGCGGTGGTGCTTGCGCCGACGTGGCTGCTTTCCGGCGCGCGGTATCTCTACGCTCTGGCGACGCTGCCCCTCCTGCAAGCCAAGACCTTTGAAAGCCGAACGGCGCATACCGTCGGGCTGAGCGTCTGCGCGGCGCTGCTGGTTGTGTTTACATGGGGCTATACGATCGCGATTGCGGTGTTATAACTCCTTCAGTCAGCTTCGCTGGCAGACCTTCGGCGTTTTGCCCGCCTGTTTCCCGCACAGCGGGAGGCAGGCGAAACGCTCTTCAAGAGGTAGCCGTTAGGGCTGCATATAACAGAGCCGTAAAAGAAAAAACGATGTTTTGAACATGTATGGGCTTAATTGCTCAATGCCTCCCTCTAAGAGGGAGGTGTCACAACGAAGTTGTGACGGAAGGAGTCTATGAACCGAAAAAAAGGGATCCGTATCCTTCTGACTGTGTTGACCGTCGCCGCGCTTTTGGCGGCGGGCGGCTATGCGCTGTGGAAGAACGGTTTTTTTGAAAAGATCAACTCGGTGGAAGCGCTGCGCGAGGTCATCGCGGGCACGGGCATGTGGGCCGGAGGAGTGTATTTCGCGCTGCAAATGATGACGGTCATTATCGCGCCGATTCCCAGCAACATTTCGATGATGGCGGGCGCGCTGGCGCTGGGCTTCTGGCCCGCGATGATTTTGGGCGTGCTGGCTGTGGGCGTCGGGTCGGTCATCGTGTTTCTGGCGGCGCGGGCGCTGGGCAAAAAGGCGGTGCAGCGTTTTCTGGACAAGGGCGTGATGGACAAATACCTGCCCATCATCGAGGAAAAGCAGGATATGTTTCTCTTTTTAACGATGCTGTTTCCCTTCTTTCCGGACGACGCGCTGTGCATGCTGGCGGGACTGACGAATATCCCGCTCGGCCGGTTTGTCGTCATCATGGCGCTGAGCAGGCCGTGGGGGTTGATTGTCGCGGCGCTGATGGGCAGCGGATCGATCAGCTTGCCGATCTGGGCGTGGGCAGTCATCGGCGTCGCCGGCCTGTTCATTTTCTATTTCGCGATGAAATACAGCGCGCAGATTGAGGAAGCGCTGCTTCGCTTTGTGCGCAAAATCGTCCCCCAAAAGACAAAGATAAACAGAAAATGACAGCGTTTTGCGGCAGGAAAAGCGAACATGCGTCACGAAAAACAGATGTACCACAACAGATAAGGAGGCCGACCCCCGTGATGTACGTACACTATGAACAGGCCGTCGAGGCGATGACCAAGGGCCTGAGCCGCTTTATGCGTTCAGAAAACGCGAAGCATTTCGCCGAAATCTTTGCGGGCAACTCGCTGGATGGTATTTACAGCCACGGCATGAACCGCTATCCGCGCTATATCAGCGACATGGAGAGCGGCATCTGCGACCCAGACGTGACCGAGGCGGAGAAAGTCGGCGGTTACGGCGCGCTGGAGGTCTATGACGCGCACTTCGGCGTCGGCCCGCTGATTGCGGAGCAGATGACGGCGCGCGCGATTGAACTTGCAAAAGCGCACGGCATCGCCTGCGTCGCGCTGCGCAATAACAGCCACTGGCTGCGCGCGGGGCGTTACGGTCTGATGATGGCGGACGCGGGGCTGATGGGCATCTGCTTCACCAACACCTGCATGAATCTGACGGCGTGGGGCACGCTGGAACCTTCCACGGGCAACAACCCGATTACCTTTGCCATACCGCGCGAAAAGGGCAGCCTGGTGATGGATATGGCGGTGAGCCAATACGCCTACGGCAAGCTGGAAATCATGGCGCAGGAGGGCAAAATGCTCGACATGCCTTGCGGCTACGACATGGAAGGCAGGCCGACCTGCGACCCGAAGGCCATCATCGAAAGCAGCAAAATGAGCCCGATGGCGATGTGGAAGGGCAGCGCGCTTTCCATCATGCTGGATCTGTGCGCGTCGATGCTCTCGGCCGGGCGCGCGAGCCGCGTGATCGGCCTGCCCGCCGACGGGGAAAAGGGCATGAGCCAGGCGTTCATTGCGATTCATCCCGCCGCCGTGGTGGATATGAAAGCCGTGCAGGCGCAGATGGAGGAAACCATCGAGTTTCTGCACAGCCTGCCGCCGATGGCGGGGAGCAGGGGCGTTCACGCACCCGGCGAGGGCCTTGACAGAACGCGCGCGAAAAACCGCGAAAACGGCATTCCCGTCACCGAGGAGACGTGGGCGCGGATTTTACAGGCCGAAAAAGAGAATGTGCAAAAAACTGCGCCTAAATTCTGATGAAAACCGACGGTATGATTGACAGAAATGAAAAAACAGTGTATAGTAATGTTGTTTATCCAGCGGACAATGAGGACGCTTTTTGACGGGATATTTTGACGCAGCTGTACTGCGGACGAAATATAAAAATTTTTCAGGGAGGATGTATCCATGAAGAAGCTTCTTTCCATGCTTCTGGCGGCCGCCATGCTCGTTTCCGCGAGCGCGATGGCTTTTGCCGAGGGCACGTCTGAGAAGGGAACCATCGTGTATGGTTCTTCCACCGAAATCGGCGGCGACTTCGCGCCGGATTCCTGGTGGACCAACAACGCCACCGACAAGATGATCCGTAATCTGACCAACGATTATACGGTCACCACCACGAATCAGGGCGGCGAATATGTCGTGAACCCGACCATCGCCAACAACATCGAGTCCGTCGTCAACCCGGATGGCAGCAAGACGTTCACCGTCACCATCAACGAGGGTCTGACCTACAACAACGGCGAAGAAATCAAGGCTGCGGACTATATCTGGGCTGAGGTTTTCTCCTGCTCCAAGGTCGCGATGGACGTCGGCGCGAAGCTGACCGGCTATCTGACCTATGTCGGCGGCCAGGAGTATTATGACGGCGCCGCGACCGCGGTTTCCGGCATCCGCCTGATTGACGATTACACCTTCTCCGTGACCATCGTTGCGGACAAGATTCCGTACTACTATGACCTGCGCTACATCCAGCTCCAGCCGCTCTCCATCAAGTATTGGCTGGGCGAGGGCGTTGAGCTGAAGGACGACGGCGAGGGCTGCTACATCGCCGGCGACTTCACCAAGGAAGGCGTCGAGAAGCAGCTCGAGTACGCCCGCTTCAACGCCGGTGAAGACCGTGTTTCCGCCGGCCCGTACAACCTCGTTGCGTTTGACAAGGGCTCCTTGCAGGCGACCCTGACCATCAACCCGAACTACGCGGGCAACTTCGAGGGCCAGAAGCCGAGCATCGAGAAGATCGTCGTCACCAAGACCGAGGACGCGACCTGGGCCGACGCGCTCAAGACCGGCGCCTTCAACTTCTATGACACCGTGACCGACGGCGACCAGATCAACACCGCTCTGGACATCATCGCCGAAGGCGGCTTCAACTACGTGCAGTTTGACCGTGCCGGCTACGGCATGCTGAACTTCCAGTGTGACTTTGGCCCGACCCAGTTCGAGGCTGTCCGTCACGCGGTTGCCCTGCTGCTGGACCGCAACGAGTTTGCGAACACCTTCTGCCAGGGCTGGGGCGGTGTTGTCAACGGCATGTACGGCACCGGCCTGTGGCAGTACCAGGAGGCTGAGGAGTGGCTGGAGACGACCCTGAATCCGTATTCCTATGATCCGGAAGCGGCTGTCGAAGAACTCAAGGCCGACGGCTGGGTTTACAACGCCGACGGCAGCGACTATGTCGACGGCTCCGGCGAAATCCGCTACAAGAAGGTCACCGAGGCTGAGGCCGGCACCTTCGCGCACAACGTGACCCTCGCCGACGGCACCATCCTGATGCCGCTGATCATCGAGTGGTCCTCTTCCGAGAACAACCCGGTTTCCGAGCTGCTCAACGTCATGCTCGCTCAGGGTCCGCAGACTGCTGAGGCCGGCATGAAGATCAACCAGAACGTGATGACCTTCACCGAGCTGCTTAACTACTACTATCGCGACGCTTCTCAGGGCGACAAGTACGCCGTCCCGACCTACGGCATGTTCAACCTGGCCAGCAACTTCACCCCGGCTTACGATCAGTCCTACGAGTGGACGCTCGATCCGGAGATGGTTGCTCAGGGCTACAACCTGAACCGTCTGTACAACGAGACGATGGACGCGCTCTCCATGAACATGGTTTACGGCGTGGATTCCAGCAACACGCAGCTGTACATGACCTACTGGAAGGGCTTCCAGATGCTGTGGAACGAGCTGCTCCCGCAGATCCCGCTCTACTCCAACATCTACATCACCGTTTATCCGGATTGGCTTGAGAACTACACCCAGGATTCCTTCTGGGATTTCCAGCAGGCCATCCTCTACGCGACCGTTGCCGAGTAATTTCTGCTCAGTTCCGATCACAGAATTGGGGGCGGGCGTTCTGCCCGTCCCCTTTTTTCCTTCTTTTTGATTTTGAATGCAATCGTCCTTTATGAAGGACAAGCGCCCTGCCCTTGGGCCCCCAAAGGCGGGAAAGAACAAGGGCAAAGCACTTGTCCTGCGGATGAATGAAGATATACGGCGCGCGGGCATGATGAAGAGGTATGCCGCGCGTAACGGAAAAACACCATAAACACCATAGAGAGGATGGATGAGATGGGCAAATATATTGCCAAGCGTATCGGATACATGGCGCTTGTGTTTCTCATCGTTTCATTTTTGATGTATTCGCTGTACAACCTCATTCCGACTGACCCTGCCCGCGCCGAACTGGAAGCGCAGAAGCAGAGCCTCAAGCCGGCGGAGTATGAACAGCTGTATCAGGAGCTGCGCGCGAAGATGGGTCTTGATGACCCGCTGGTCATTCGTTATATGCGCTGGATGGGCCTCTGGCCGGACGTTGGGGACAACACCGGTTTCAACGGCCTGCTTCAGGGCAACTTCGGCTATTCCCAGTTCTATAAGAAGGACGTGACCGAGGTCATCGTCGATCCGATGAAGAACACGATCTTCATCAACATTTTCTCCACCATTCTGGCGCTGGGCATCACCATCCCGCTGGGCATTTTCTGCGCCGTTCACAAGGGCAAGAAGGTGGATAACACGGTGCAGGTTGTGACGATGCTGGGTTACAGCCTGCCGATTTACATCATCGCGCTGATTTTCATGTTCTTCTTTTGCGTGCTCTGGCGAATCTTCCCGATTTCGGGCACGAAGACGGCGGGCGCGATTTACGCGACCAAGTGGGATGAGTTTATCGACATGCTCTACCACGTCACCCTGCCGGTCATCGTCATGACCTTCGCGTCGCTGGGCGGCATGACCCGCTATGTGCGCAGCGCGATGATCGACGCGCTGAGCATGGATTACATCCGCACTGCGCGCGCCAAGGGTCTCAAGGAAAAGGTCGTCATCTATTCCCACGCGTGGCGCAACGCGCTGCTGCCGATTATCACCTCGATCATCGGCTGGTTCATCAGCATTTTCTCCGGCTCGGTCATTATCGAGAACACGTTCTCCCTGAACGGCATGGGCAAGCTCTATTGGGCGGGCCTGAACAACCTCGACTTTGAGCTGGTGCTCGCCATTCAGATGTTCTATACCGTCGTCGCCCTGATCGGTTCGCTGCTGATGGATATCAGCTATGGTCTGGTCGATCCGCGCGTGCGTGTGGACAAGTAAGGAGGAAGAACGATGAGCAATAAGAAAAAAGAATTCTTCCTCGTGCGCTGGTTCAAGCGCTGCTTCCTGGGGGATCGCCCTGAGCTTTCCGACGAGGAAGAGGAGCGCATCCAGACCCCGGTGCGCGCGATGGTGGCGAATTTCGTCCATCGCCCGCTGGCGATGATCGGTCTGATTGTGTTCCTTGCGATTTTTGTGTTCGTGATGGTCGGTCCGCACATCTGGGTGCTCGACCTTTCCGAACAGGACAGCACGCTGACCAACCTGCCGCCTTCCCACAACATGATGGAAGTGCCGAAGGCGCTGCTTACAAACGGCGTGAAGGATATCTCCTCCGGCAACACCTACGGCATCGGCATTGACAACGAGGGTGAGCTGTATACCTGGGGCCACACCCGCATCACCGATAAGATCGACGTGGCCGACATTCCGGGCGAGGTGCGCAGCGCCGATCTGGTGCAGATTGCCGCCGGTACGGACCACATCGTCGCGGTGGACGCGGACGGCGAGGTCTATGTCTGGGGCAACACGCGCTTGCAGCAGAACAAGTTCTCCAACGATATGAAGAAGGCCATGAAGGCAGGCGGCGACGACTGGAACGTGATCCAGCTCGAAGCGAGCAACCAGTTTTCCGCCATCGTCTGCTCCGACGGCAACCTCTACCTCTGGGGCAACGGCAACATGGCCGATATCAAGATCCGCAGCAAGTATCAGGGCAAGATCGCCAAGGTCGCGCTGACGGATAACGAGTATATCGCCCTGCTGACCGACGGCACCGTCGCTTACACCGGCAATAAGGATAAAACTTCTCCGTTTGCCAAGATTCCGGCGGGCCTGAAGGGCAAGACCGTCGTGGATATCGCGGCGACGAGCAAATCCGTCGCGGCCATCACCGAGGACGGCGAGGTCTATGTCTGGGGCAACGCCGTGAAGGGCGAGGCCAACGTGCCGGAGCTGAGCGCGAAAATCGTGCACATCTACGGCGGCCGCTACCACTACACCGCGCTGCTTGAAAACGGCGATCTGGTGTCCTGGGGCAACAACAAATATGGCCAGATTGACGTGCCCGCCAAGGCGCAGGACGCGAAAAACATCGATAAAATCTTCGTTTCCAGCTACCAGAACTACGCGCTGGCTTCCGACGGCACGATGTATACCTGGGGCCTCAAGGGCTTTGCGCTCGGCACAGATAACCTCGGCCGCGACATGCTGACCCGTATTGTTAATGGCGGCCAGGTGACGATGACCGTCGGCGCCATCTCCGTCGTCATCGCGACGATTCTGGGCATCATCTTCGGCGGCGTGGCCGGTTACTTCGGCGGCAATGTCGATATCCTCATCATGCGTATCGCGGAAATCGTCGGCGGCCTGCCGTTCATTCCGTTTGCCATGATTCTTTCCGCCGTCATCGGCACGAAGCTCGACCCGACGCAGCGCATGTATCTGATCATGGTCGTGCTCGGCGTGCTCAGCTGGGTGCCGACCTGCCGCCTCGTGCGCGCGCAGATTCTCGCCCAGCGCGAGATGGAATACGTCACGGCGGCGAAGGCGATGGGCATCCGTGAGCACACGATTGTGTTCCGCCACATTCTGCCCAACGTCGTCAGCCTGCTGATCGTCTCCATGACGCTGGATTTCGCCACCTGCATGCTGACCGAATCCACGCTGTCTTACCTCGGCTTCGGCATTCCGCTGCCGACCCCGACGTGGGGCAACCTTTTGAACGGCGCGAACAACTCCATCGTCATCCAGCAGTACTGGTGGCAGTGGGTGTTCCCGGCCGCGATTTTCGGCATCTGCACCATCTGCATCAACCTGATCGGCGACGGTCTGCGCGACGCGCTTGACCCGAAGGCGCTCGAACGATAAGAAGGAGGGGAAGAATTTATGGCACTGCTTGAAATGCAAGATCTGAAAACATTCTTCACCACCAAGCGCGGCGTCGTCAAGGCGGTGAACGGTGTATCCTATAAAGTGGAAGCGGGCAAGACGCTCGGCGTGGTCGGCGAGTCCGGCTCCGGCAAGAGCGTTTCCGCGATGAGCATGCTCCAGCTGCTGGACGGCAACGGCTATATCGCCGGGGGCAGCATCATGTTTGACGGCCGGGATTTGACCAAGCTGTCGCTCTCCGAGATGCAGAAAATCCGCGGCAACGCGATTTCCGTCATCTTTCAGGAGCCGATGACAAGCCTCAACCCGGTGTTCACCATCGAGCGGCAGGTTTCCGAGCCGTTTATCATCCATCAGGGCATGAGCAAGGAAGAGGCGCGCAAGAAGGTTGTGGAAATGCTGGCCGACGTGAAGATTCCGAATCCGGAAGTTGTCGCCAAGCAGTATCCGCATCAGCTTTCCGGCGGCATGCGCCAGCGCGTGATGATCGCCATGGCGCTGGCCTGTAAGCCGAAGCTGCTGATCGCCGACGAGCCGACGACGGCGCTGGACGTGACGATTCAGGCGCAGATTTTGAAGCTGATGAACGACCTCAAGCGCGAGCATGGCACGTCCATCCTGTTCATCACCCACGACCTCGGCGTCATCGCTCAGATGGCGGACGACGTGGCCGTCATGTACTGCGGACAGGTGGTCGAAATGGCCCCGGCTAAGACGCTCTTCACCGACTGCGAGTTCTCCCATCCGTATACCGAGGGCCTGATGGTCTCCATTCCGAGACTGGATACGCCCGCCGGCGTTCGGCTTGAATCCATCCCCGGCTCGGTGCCGCATCCGCTGAACCTGCCGAAGGGCTGCAAATTTGCGCCGCGCTGCAAGTATTGCCAGCAGCGCTGCCTGGAGGAAGAACCGGAGCTGGTGAACGTGACGGAGGAGCAGCAGGTGCGCTGCTTCTACCCCAGAAAGGAGGAGCGCCGTGCAAACCTCAAGTAAAGAGGGGAAGAAGGTGCTGCTTCGCGTCAGCAACCTCAAGCAATACTTCCCGCTGAAAAAGAAGGGCCTTTTCGTCAAGGCCAACGACGGCATTACGCTGGATATCTACGAGGGCGAAACCTTTGGCCTGGTCGGCGAGAGCGGCTGCGGCAAGTCCACGCTGGGCCGCACGCTGCTCCAGCTCTATCGCCAGACGGACGGCCGGACGATGTATTACGGCCGCACGCTGGACGATCTCGCCCCAGCTTACGTCAAAAAGACGCTGCAAACGCTCGACAAGCGCCGCGAAAAGTGGCACGAGCTGAAAAAGCATCTGGCCAACGTGCAGAAGGAATACGACGCGCTGCCGGACGGCGAGGCGAAGTACAAGAAGCACAACGAGCTGGACAAGGCCGTCAAGGACGAGAACGACGCGCTGCTGGATATGGCGAACCTCATTGGCGGCTTCGTCTGCGTGAAGGACGTTCATCCCGCGCAGAAGCTGTTCCTGGAGGAATACCGCATTTCCAGCGCCCGCGTAAAGGAAATGAACCGCCGCGCGGCGGTGCAGCTCGATCTGGACGACGTGCTCTTTGACATCAAGAAAGGCGAAGAGAAAGGCAAGAACGTCGGCGGGCTCAAGAACAAGGAAACCAAACTGCGCGCGGATCTGGCGAAGATCGACGAAAAGCTGGCCGATCTCGCGTGCCAGATCGGCGACGTGCGCAAGCAGCTCGACACGATGCGGGCGCAGTACGCGGGCGACGCGGACTTTGCGCGTTACGAAGTGCTGCGCGACGAAGGCATCGATCTTGCGCGTCTGGAATACAACGAAATCCGCAGGCTGCGCCGCGACTTGCAGCTCATCTTCCAGGATCCGTATTCCAGCCTGAACCCGCGCATGACCGTGGGTAACATCATCGGCGAAGGTCTGCTGGCGCACGGCTTCTTCAAGAAGAACGACGAGCGCATGCAGGAATACATCATCAAGACGATGGAGGACGCGGGTCTGGCGAGCTACTTCCTGCATCGCTTCCCGCACCAGTTCTCCGGCGGCCAGCGCCAGCGCATCGGCATCGCCCGCAGCCTGGCGGTGCAGCCGAAGTTTGTCGTCTGCGACGAAGCGGTTTCCGCGCTGGACGTGTCCATTCAGAGCCAGATCATCAACCTGCTGGCCGATTTAAAGGAACAGAGCAACCTGACCTATCTGTTCATCACGCACGATCTTTCCGTCGTCAAGTACATTTCCGACCGCATCGGCGTCATGTATCTGGGCAACATGGTCGAGCTGGCGAACACGCAGGAGCTGTTTGACCATCCGCTGCACCCGTACACGGAAGCGCTGATGGCCGCGATTCCGACCACGGATGTGGAGGAACACCGTGAGCTGCGCATTCTGGAAGGCGACATCCCCAGCCCGGTCAATCCGCCGCAGGGATGCAAATTCCACACGCGCTGCGCGCACTGCACGGAAATCTGCAAGCACGCCGTACCGGAGTGGAAGGAAATGGCGCCGGGCCACTTCGTCGCCTGCCACCATCCGCTGGGCAGGGAGGAATAAGCCATGCGCGTGCGCATGCCTTTTCAGGGACGCTACGAGCGTTTCCGCAAGCTGCAAAGGGAAAAGATGGGCGAGCAGATTACCGACCGCGCGCCCTGCGACGAAATGGAGAAAGGCGACGGGCTGGCGATGCTCATCGCCGCGATGATTACCATTGTGCCGATCTGTCTTGCCGTGATGGCGGTGTTGGCGCTGGCGGGATATTTCTTCATCGTTCGATAAAAGAAAAAGCGAGTCTCTTTCCAAAGAAAGGGATTCGCTTTTTTAACTCCTTCCGTCTGCCTTCGGCACCCACCTCCCTCAAAGAGGGAGGCTTGATTCTTACGCTGATGTTACTTATGCAAAAAGGCTCCCTCTCAGAGGGAGCTGGCGCGCGTTAGCGCGACTGAAGGAGTTTACGCTTCTTTCACGGGCTTATAGCACAAATCATGTTCGACACAGGCCCACATATCCATCGCGGGTGTGCGCAGCTGAATTTCCACGGGAACGGAAGCGCTTTTTCCGTTTCGGCAGATGGGCACGAGCATCACCAGATGCAGACTGCGATAGCCGCTCTTCTTCGGCACGGCGATGTAGTCCCGCGCGTAGACAAACTGCCACGAGGGCGACGCGCGCAGAATTTCCGCGAAACGGTACACGGCTTCCACGCTGGAAAGCACGACGCGCAGACCGGCGATGTCGTGCAGATATGCCGCGCCTTCCGCGCTTTGCGGCAGACCGCGCCGGGTCAGCTTGTCGCGGATGGACGCGGGCGACTTGAGCCGAAACGTCATCGAGCGGACGGCAAAAGGCGTGGATTCTTCTTCAAGCTGCATTCGCGCCGCGCAGAGCGCCAGAAACGCGGTTTCCACCGCCGCTTCATAGGGCGCGTAAAACGAAAAACCAAAATCCGCCGTCTTCGGCGTGCGCATCGGCTGTACGGAAGAAATACGCTGCAAGGCAATCACCTCAAAAATCAATCTGATGAAAATCGTTATCCTCAGCATACGCCAAGGTTGTTGCCGGAATGCGGCTCGAAGCGGGCAAAAATGTGAGCAACCATGAAAGAAACCGCCAAAACCTACTTTATGCGGGGAAAGCGGCAAAAATGACGGGCGGGACGGTTTTCTGCTGTACAGAAAGCGGTTTTTTCAGTATAATAAAAAACGATGGAAACCAACGCGGGCGTTTGCCCGAAGGAAGGAAAGCATATGAACAAAAATGTTGCGGACGACGCGCTGCGCGGCCTGATGGGGCGGCGCATGCCCGCGTGGGCGCGCTACGCGCTTGTGCTGGCGGCGACGGCGGTGTTTGCGGTGTTCGCCTATCATGCGCGATACGCGAAGATCGATGAATTTACGGGCTTCCGCATGGAAGAAATGACGCGGCTGATCGCCGGGGTGCTTGCCGCGCTCTATGCGCTGACCGTGGCGGTGGAGCTGCATATCGGCAGAAAGCTGAACGTCGGCGCACAGGCGCTGCTGTGCGTGGTCGTGGGCTTGATTCTGCTGGCGAAAGTCTCGCTGTTCGACTATGTGAGCGACGACTACGACATCTTTTTGAGCAACTGGATTTACGAGTATTCCCAGATGGGCATCAAGCAGGGGCTGGGCACGTATATCGGCAGCGACTATACGCCGCCGTATCTGTATCTGCTGCTGCTGATTTCGCGGGTGAAGAATTATCCGTGGCAGTATCTGGTCAAGGCCGTCTCGATGGCGTTTGAAGTGCTGCTGGCTTACGCGGTCACGCAGCTGGCCGGTTTGCAGGTCAGGGGCGCGGGCAAGCGCGTCGTGATCTTCAACCTCACGCTGATGTTGCCGACCGTCGTCTTCAACGGCGCGTATTGGGGCCAGTGCGACGTGATCTATACCTCTCTGTGCCTGATGGCGCTGTACATGGCGCTGCAAAAGAAGAGCGCGCGGAGCATGATCCTGTTCGGCATGGCGCTTTCGTTTAAGCTGCAAACGGTCTTTTTCCTGCCCGCGCTGCTGCCGCTGTGGCTGCGTAAGGATATCAAGCTGCGCCATCTGGCGCTGATTCCGGCGGCCTATATGGCGATGATGATTCCGGCGTTTTGGGGCGGCAAATCGCTGCACCATGCGCTGACGGTCTACACCGCACAGGCGAGCACCTACAATTTCATGACCGTCAACGGGCCGAGCCTGTATAATTTCCTGCCCGCCTCGATGGACAGGGGCACGCTGTATACGATGTTCAGCGGCATGGCGATGGCGCTGGGTATGGCGATGCTGGCGATCGTCTGCCTGATGGTTTGTCTGCACCGGGAACACATCACGCGGGAAGGAACGCTGCTGACCTGCCTGCTGGTGCTGGGCGGCGTGCCGTTCTTCCTGCCGAAGATGCACGAGCGCTATACCTTCGGTGCGGATGTGCTTGCGCTGGCGATTGCGGCTTACAATCCAAAGCGCGTCTGGCTGCCGTTGCTGTTCGGGCTGTCCTCTTACATCTGCTACACGGCGGGCCTGCCGGGCGACGCGATTTTTGATCTCAAGTGGGCGACGGTGTTTCAGGGCGCCGCCGTCGCGCTGACGGCCGCGGCGCTTTATAGAAGCCTGAACGAAGAAAAGGCGGAAGCCGCTCTGGCGGAGGTGAAGGCATGATGAATCAAAATGTGATGCGCGACCCGCTGCGCGCCGGGATGGAAGCGCGGGCGCATGGCCTGCCCAAGCTGCTGCTGGGTGTGGCGGCGGTGCTCGTGTTTTTTGCGCTGGAAATGAAGAACTGCGCCGGAATGGAAGGCGCGGCCGCGGTTGCGCTGATCGGCGCGGCCTGCATGGCGCTCCTGACCTTTGGCGCGTGGCGCGCGCTGAAAGAGCAGCCGGTGATGGTGCTGCTGTGCGCGGCGATGCTGGCGATGCTGGCGGTGGCGGCGCACCTGGCGATGCTGGATATCAAGCCGGGGCGCGTGAGCAAGGTGCTTGCGCCGATGCTGGAGGAGATGTGGAACTATGAACTCGGCACGGCGATGGCGTGGGAAGACGGCGCGTGGTCGGGCGGCTACCTTATTGTGATGGCGCTGATTTCCCGGCTGGAAAACTTTTCGCAGTTGTACGCCGTCAAACTGGTTGACATGGTCTGCCAGACGGCGGCGGCGCTGGCCGTTTTGAAGCTGGCACTCACCCGGAACGCAAAGCCGGGTACGGCGGTGGGCGCGATGTTTGCCTGTGTGCTCGCGCCGACGATGCTGATGAATGGCGGCTGCTGGGCGCAGTGCGACGCGATGTTCGCCGCGCTGACGCTCTGGGGACTGGCGCTGCTGCTGGGCGTCCATCCGGTCTGGGGCTGCATGCTGTGGGGGCTGGCTGCGGCGACGAAGCTTCAGGCGGCGTTCCTGTTCCCCCTGCTGCTTGTGTTTTTCATGAAGGGGAAAGTCTCCATCCGCCATCTGCTCGCGGGACTGGCGGCGTTTGTGCTGATGCAGGCGGCCTTCCTGATGGATGGACAGGGCTTGGCGGCGGTCTTTGGCCGCTATGCTCAGCAGATCAATGAAATGGCGTATGAAGGCGCGGGTCTGGCGGATCACGCGGCGGGCGTTTACAGCCTGATGACGGTGGCCTCCGTCCGTGAGTTCAGCGGCATGGGCATGTATCTGGGCTTTGCCTGTGCGCTGCTGGTCGCCTTTGCGCTGATCCACGCGCATGCGGATGTGGACGCGGACACGCTGCTGCTGGCGGGGCTGCTGCTGGCGGCGGGTCTGCCGCTGATTCTGCCGCAGATGAACGCGCGCAGTCTGTATCTGGCGGTCATGCTGGCCTTTGCTTGCGCGGGCAGCGCACGGCGGCTGGCGATTGCCGGAGCGCTGGAATTGATTTCGCTGTGCAGCTATATGGAGGCGATTTTCAACTGCACGATCATCCCGATGAACGTGCTCAGCCTGATGGCGATTGCCTGCGCGACGGTCATTCTGCTGGAACTGCTGGATAAGTTGGGCATCAAGGGGGCGCTTAGCCGTGAAAGCAACGCTTGACGTGCTGGACGAGCGCCTGCACGGTCTGCTGACGCGGCCCTGCGGCCGGGCGGCGCGGATCGTCTGCGCCGCGCTGACGACGTTTGGCTTTGCGCTGGTGATGGCGACGCGTACCCTCGCGCTGGGGCATCCCATGGCGACGGCGGCGGCGCTGTGCGTGCCGCTGGCGGCGATGCTCATCTTTGCAATGCGGATTGCGAAGGAACATGAGCAGGGGGTGCTGGGGGCGCTGTTGCTGTGCGCGCTTTGCGCGGCGGCGATGCTGGCGCGGGTCAGCTTTTTGGAGCGTTCCTCCGGCGATTACGACATCTATCTGGCGGACTGGCTGCAAAAGCTGGCGGGCAGATCGTTCGCCGAGGGGATGCGCCAAAACATCGGCGAATACAATGTGCTGTATCAATATATTCTGTTTATCATCACGCGGCTGTCCGTGCCGTCGCTCTACGCGGTGAAGGCGGTTTCCTTCATCGGGGACGCGTTTCTGGCGGGCGCGGCGGCTGCATTGGCGCAGAAGGACGGCAAAAAGAGCATGGCCGCGTTCGGTCTGGCGCTGCTCCTGCCGACGATCGTTTTAAACGGTGGCATGTTCGCTCAGTGCGACAGCCTGTACGCGGCCTGTGCGCTGTGGGGACTGGCGCTTGCGCTGGAAGGAAAGCCCGCGCGCGCGGCGGCGAGTTTTGCGCTGTCGCTGGCGTTTAAGCTGCAAGCTGTGTTCATCCTGCCTATCGTCGTCGTGCTGTGGGCGGACAGGAAACTGCGCCTTTCGGACGCGCTCGTCTTTTTGGGCACGCTCGTGCTGACGGCGCTGCCCGCGCTGCTGGGCGGCAAGAGCATCGGCGCGCTGCTTTCCATCTACACGGCGCAGACGGGGCTGTATACGGGGCTGACCTACAACGCGCCGAGCTTCTTTGCGCTGATGAATACGACCGGGCTGGACGTGTATGCCTACGGTCATTTCGGCATGGCGCTGGCGTTTGGCGTGTGCGCGCTGCTGGTGAGCGCCGGCGTAAAGCGCGCGGGCAGGATGACGCGTGCGGGCTATCTGTGTCTGGCGCTGCTGCTGCCGCTGGCGATTGTGTTTTTCCTGCCGCGGATGCACGAGCGGTATTTCTATCTGGCGGATATTCTGAGCGTCGCACTTGCGGCCTATGACAAAAAGGCCGCGCCCGTCTGCGCGCTGGCTGTGTTCGCGTCGTTTAGCTGTTATTGGGAAACGCTGTTCAGCCTGCCCGTCTGTGCGCTGATGATGCTTGCGGCGCTGATTTTGACTTTGAGGCATACCCAACGGGACGAAAATGTGATATAATGGATTAAAAGCAACAGAATGTCACTTTTTCCCGGCGAAAAAAGGTCAGCCGGAACGTTTTCAGTTAGAAAACAAAACAAACAAAATGAAAACCCGCATGCTGCGGGACGGAGGACTTTACCATGAACCGGGAAGAAATGCTCAATTTTTTGAAAAACGAGGCGCGGGGCATCTCCGTGATGTTCGGGCCGAACTGCGAAACCATTGTCCACGATATGACCCGCCCCGGCCATCCGATTCTGGCGATTTTCAACGGCACGGTGACGGGCCGCGAGGTCGGCTCGACGGCGGATATCTTCGGCGACATCGGCGATTACGACGAGAGCATCTACCAGAATAAGGACTACATCAACCAGCTGGTGCTCTCCCGCGACGGGCGCACGCTTAAAAGCTCGACCTTCAATATCGTCGGCGAGGACTATCATTTCGCGCTGGGCATCAATCTGGATATCACCAACATGGTGCGCGCCGGGCAGATGCTCAGCGAGCTGACCGCTACCAGCGGCGATTTGCAGCAGACGCTCATGCAGGACGCGAGAAGCCAGCTCGAAGAGCTGCTGCGCGAGTGCATCAGCGCCGTGGGCAAAGAGCCGGAGGCGATGAAAAAGACCGACCGCATGCGCATCATCCGCATGCTCTATAAGCGCCGCGCGTTTACGTATCAGAAATCCGTGGCGATTGTCGCCGAGCGGCTGAATGTGTCGCGGTATACGGTTTACAAGTATATGCACGAGCTGGAGGAAGCCGAGGCGGCGGGGAGTTTGGTGCAGGACTGAGTTTCGCGGAATACTTCGTTCAACAAAAACGCATGAGGATACGCCGAAGGGCGCTCATGCGTTTTATTTATAGCTTGTAAATATAAAATGCGGACGCTCGGCTGGACTTGCGGTTATTTTGCCTTCGCCGTCGTCCCCCGCACCACCAATTCCACCGGCAGGTTGAAATCCTTCGGATCCGGGTTTTCTCCGTCGATGAGGGCGAAAATCGCTTCCGCTGCGCGGCGACCCTTGCCAATGCCATCCTGATGAATGGTGGTCAGCGGCGGAAACGTCATGCGGGCGATATCCACATCGTCGAACCCGACGATGGAGACATCCTCCGGCACGTGCGCGCCGCCTTCGCGCAGCCCCGTGATGACGGCGGCGGCGTATTGATCGCCGCTGACGCAGATGCCCGTGAAATCCCGCCGCGCGGCCAGCTGACGCCCCAGCGCAATGCCGCGCTCGGCGTTAAAGGGGAACAGATTGGTCATCAGATTGTCGGGGTTTGGCGCAATTCCGGCTTCCTCAAGCGCGTCGCAGTAGCCCGCATAGCGCTGGTCGTTGTTCATGAAGCCGCAGTGCACCGCGCCGATGAACAGAATATTTCTGTGGCCCAAATCGATGAGGTGCTTTGCGGCCAGATAGCCGCCCCGGCGATCCTCGGCGCGCACCTGAATGAGCGTCGGATCGTCGAGATAGGTGTTGATGGTCACGCACGGCTTGCCCTGCTTTTTGACGAAATCCACGAGGCTCTGCGGAACGCGGTCTTTGAAGATCACGCCGTCGGGATTCCAGTTGTTGAGCATCAGGCGGAGCACGTCTTCGTCCGTGCCGCGCCGCGTCATCAGAAAATAGCCGTGGTCGGTGACGACGCTTTCCAGCCCGGAGAGCATCACGCCCGCAAAGCCGTTGCCCGCGTAGGTTTCCTGCGGGCTGTGGGTATCCACATAGGCGATGATTCGGGAGGAGTGGCTCACCAGCGCCCGCGCGGACATGTTGGGCACATAATGCAGCTCGTCGATGGCCGCCAGAATGCGCTGCACCGTCTGCGGGGAAACGCGGTCGTAGTTGCCATGAACGACATTGGAAACGGTCGTCAGACTGACGCCGACGAGCCCGGCGATATCCTTCATTGTAGCCATGAACAAGTCCTCCCTGATCGATCTGATAACTGATTATACCATGTTGAGCGCTAAACTGCAAACAGGCAAAGAAAAAAGAGGCTGCGTGAACAGCCTCCCAGACTGTAAATAAAAAGCTATTCTCCCCCGAAGTGGGGAGAATAGCCCTTTCCGCAAATGAAAGAAGAACGGAATTTGTTGATTCTGCCATTCAAGCCCGGTCTGCTTATCTCAGCAAACCTCCTGATGAAGGGCAAATCAGTATTTGAGTTTCTGGGTGGCCGCCCAGCCCTCGTTGATGGCTTCCTGATGGCTCGTGGCATACGGGCCGATGCTCTTGGCTTTGTCTATGGAGATCGGGAAATGCACGCACAGGTGGCCGTTGAAGTTGTTGTTGGAGAGGTGCTGCGGGGAGTGCGGTACGTCGTGGGTGGAGCCGATGTAGGTCTTGCCATCCGAGAAGGTGACCCAGACCGCTTTCGGCGTCCACGTCGTCTTGCCGCCAAACGCCTTGAGCATGATGGCCGTATCCTCCGCCGTGGCGGGTTCGGCGTCCATATGCGCGTCCTTGGTCATGATGCGCAGCTTCCAGGAATAGCCGGTGGAGAAATCATACACCGTGCAGTATTCGCCGTTCTGATAGTTGCGCCGCCAGTTGTAGAAGTTGTCGTAGATGACGTTACCGGCGACCTGTGCGCTCGGCGTGGTCGTGCCGTCGGTCGAGCCCGCGCTGCTGCTGCCGTTGCCGGAATAATCCGCGTTGATAGCGGCGAGCGTCCGCTTGCCCGCAATGCCGTCCGCTGTCAGCCCCTTGGATTTTTGATAAGCCGTGACCGCATCGGCGGTCAGCGCGCCAAAGTTGCCGGTCTTGTTGCCGGTGTAGAAGCCCAGCGTCGTCAGCATGTTTTGCAGTTTGAGCACCTCGTCGCCGGAAGATCCCTGCTGGAGCATCACACTCGTGTTGAGGGTCGTGGACGAGGAAGAAGAGCTGCCGGAACTGCTGCTTGAAGAGCTGCCGGAACTGCTGCTTGAAGAGCTGCCGGAATTTGTATTGTTGCTGCCGGAGCTGCTGCTTCCGGAAAGTTTGCCCGTGATGGCGGCGAGCGTCTTGCTGCCCGCCACGCCGTCGGCGGAAAGGCCGTTGGCCTTCTGGAAGTTATAAACGGCCTCCTTGGTCAGACGGCCGAAATTGCCGGTGACGGAACCGGTGTAATAACCCAGCGTTTTAAGGTTCTGCTGAAGGGTGCGGACGGCTTCCGAGTTGGTGCCGTATTTCAGCAGGCTGCTCGACGACGAGCCGGAACTGCCGCTTGACGACGAAGACGACGAGCTGCTCGAAGAGGAAGAGGACGACGAGCCGTTGACCGCTTCCGCAATTTTGGCCAGCGTCTTTGCACCCGCAATGCCGTCGGCGGAAAGGCCGTTTTTGCGCTGAAAATTCATAACGGCGGCTTCAGTGATGCTGCCGTAATGGCCGCTGATCGTGCCGGAATACAGGCCGAGCGCGGTCAGGTTCTGTTGGAGCTTCATGACCTCGTCGCTGCGCGTGCCATAACGGAGGATGGAGCTGTCCGACACGGTGGAAGAGGAGGAAGAAGACGACGACGAGGAGGAAGACGAGCTGCCGGAGGAGGCGGTATAGGTGATGCCCGCCGCCTCATACAGCGCGGCGCGCGTGGCCTCGTTCACAATGCCGTTGTCCTCAAGCGCGTATTTCTTCTGGAATTTCTTGACCGCGGTTTCCGTCTTTTCGCCGTAGTGGCCGGTAATGCCGGCGCTGTACAGCTTGAGTTGCTTGAGCGCGGTCTGAATCGTCGCGATTTCGTCCGCCTCATCGCCGAGGCTGTAATCCTGCGCGCAGGCGCTTGCACAGACGCATACCATCAAAGCGGCGGAAAGCGCCGCAATCCATCTTTTGTTAGACGCACGAATTGACATAAGGGCATGCGTCTCCTTTCATTTCAAGTCTGTGACTATTTTATTACGGATTGTAACATTTGTCAAGCGAATTTTAATAAACAAGCCGTCACAGTGAAACAAAGGAAGCGAAATCTGCGCTGAACAGCGGCGTATAGCGCAGCGCATCCGCGTCATCCCGCGCGCTCAGAAAGAGGTGCGCCGATTTCGGCGCAAAGGAAAGCGGGGATACGGAAACGGCGGCCAGCGCTTCAGCCGTGGTCTGCGCATGCCGTGCGAGGGTGATGTGCGGGGCGAACGGGCCGGGATCGACGGGCAGACCGCATGCCTGCGCGTCGGCCGCAAGGGCGTTGTGCAGCGCGTCCAGCGGCGGATTGCACAGCGCCCGCAGAATCAGAATGGCGTTTTCCGCGCGGCCGAAAAAATCGATAGGCCCCAGCGTGATGGTCGGCGCGGGCATTTGGGCGATATGCCCGGCCAAAATGGCCTGCGCATCGGGGAGGCGTTCGGGCGCAACTTCACCCAGAAACGCCAGCGTGATGTGATAATTGGAAGGGACGCCATATCGGCCGGGCATCCGCGCTTCGGCTCGGCGGGCGGCGAAGGCGGCTTCCGCGCGGATGTCGTCGGGGAGAGAAAGACCGTAAAACAAACGCATGATCAGCACCTCAAAAAAGAAAGTCGGGATTATTGTAACGGGTTTTCGCTTGCGGCGCAAGTGTGCTATAATCAAAACAGAATGCGAAAGCGGGGGGACAAGCGCCTTGATGCGAATGGAAGATGTTTATCAGCTGGTGGGCAACCCGACGACGATGAAGAAAGCGTTTGACTATGTGCAGGATGGACGCGTGATAACCATTCATGCGGAAAATGAATCGGACGGCGTGCGCTATACGGCCAGGGTACGCGGACGGTATGACCTGTATCAAACGTGGTATAAGGAGACGGATACGCAGATCGTGGGCGGCTGCACCTGCCCCGCGTTTGAACGCACAAGAACCGCCTGCAAGCATATCGCCGCGCTGATGATCGAAAATATGGCGCGGCAGGAATATGAACGCGAGGCCAGGCAGAGACAGCAGGAATACGAAAAGAGAAGGCGGGAAGAACAGGCGCGCGAAAACGAAGCTTTCATCAACCGGATGATTCAGCTGGGCGAAAAGGCGCGCATGCCCGCCGAACAGACGGACGGACGCAGAATCCGCCTGTATCCCGTGCTTGAGCGCGCCGACATGCAGTGCGTTGAGCTGGAATTTAAAGTCGGCCGGGAAGGCGCGAGGGCGTACATCGTCCGCAACCCGTGGGATTTTGCGCAGCGCGTGGCAAACGGCGATTACTTTGCCTACGGCAAAGGGCTTGCGTTTGCCCACGACCGGGAGATGATCGACGAACGGGACCTGCCGCTGCTGGATCATGCGCTGCTGCTTACGCAGGCGATGCCCCGGCAAAACGCGCAGACGATTCCACTGACCGGCGCGCTGTTGGATCAGACCATGCGCCTGCTTTTGGGCGGTATGGCGGAGATGAAGCGGGAGGGGGAAACCCCAATCCGCGTTCGGGTGAGCCGGGGCGAAATTACGCCCGCCGTCGCGCTGGAAAAAAAGGGAGACGGCGCACGGCTGCGCGTCAGGGCGCAGAGCGTGGCGCTCGGTTCGGCGGGCGCATATGAATTTCTGCCGAGCGGGATCGTCTGCGCGTTTGACGCGGATTTTCGCCGGATTGCGGCGCTGCTGAAGAGCGCGGCGGAACGCCCGGACGGCCTCGTCATTCCGAAAAAGCAGATTGCGCCCGTCTGTTCGCAGATCATTGCGCCCGCGCGGGCGACGGTGGTCAGGGGGCGCGAGCTGGTGCAGAAGCACACCCCGATGGAGATGACGGCGCGCTTTTACATCGACTGCGGCGAGGAAAACGCGCTGCTGTGCCGTCCGGAATGGCTGTATGGCGCGGCGAGGGTGCATCCCGGCGAGGATGCGCCGCATATCCGCCGGGACACGTTCCGCGAGAATCAGCTGCTTTCGCGCGTACAGCAGATTTTTCCGCAGAAAAAGGCGGAATGGGAGTATGCCTTTGACGGGGAGGACGACGCCTGCTACGAGCTGCTGACGACGCGCCTGCATGAGCTGGAAAACGCGGGCGAAGTGATGATTTCCGACCGGCTGGCGCGCATGAATGTGAAGACCAGCCGCGCGATGACCTTCGGCATGAGCAGGCAGGGCGCGCAGCTGCTCGTTCACGCCGATCTCGGCGGGCTGACGCAGGCGGATCTGGACGCGGCCTATGCGGCGTATCGCCAGAAGCGCAAATATGTCCGGCTGAAAAACGGCACGTTCCTTTCGGAAGACGCTTTGGAGCAGGCGGCGCAGATCAGCCAGGTGCTCGACAGCGCAGGCATGACCGCCGAAGAAGCGCAGAAAGGCGGCGCAATGCCGCTGGAACGGGCGATGTATCTGGAACAGGCGCTTGCGGATCGCAAGGGCGTTTCGCTGGATATGCCCAAAGCGCTGGAAACGTGGATGGAGCGTCTCAGCGCGGCGCAGAAGACGCAGGCCGAGCCGCCCAGGGCGCTTCATGCGGAACTGCGGCCCTATCAGAAGACGGGGCTGTCGTGGCTGAGTGCGCTCAGCGACGCGGGTTTTGGCGGCATTCTGGCGGACGACATGGGCCTTGGCAAGACGGTGCAGACGTTGGCGCTGTTGCTGCGCGAAATGGAGCAGGGACGGGCGGTCTGCGCGCTGGTGGTCTGTCCGGCTTCGCTCCAGCTGAACTGGCGCGGCGAGGCGGCGAAATTCGCGCCCGACCTGCCTTGCGAAGTGCTGATGGGGACGGCGGCAGCGCGGCAAAAGCAGATTGAGGCGTGGCACGAGGGCATTTTGGTGACCTCCTACGATCAGCTCCGCCGGGACGTGATGGCCTATGCCGGAAAACCGATGACCCACGTGCTGCTCGACGAGGCGCAGAACATCAAAAACGCCGCCTCACAGGCGGCCAAGGCGGTCAAAACGCTGCAAGCGGCGCATCGCTTTGCGCTCACGGGCACGCCGATTGAAAATCGACTCAGCGAACTCTGGTCGATTTTTGATTTTCTGATGCCGGGCTATCTGCATGCTTATAAGCGCTTCCGCGAACGGTTTGAAGCGCCGATTGTGCAGGATGCGGACGAGCAGGCGCGCCAAAACCTGCATCTGATGGTCGCGCCGTTCATTCTGCGGCGCATGAAGCAGGACGTGCTGGACGATCTGCCGGAGAAAATTGAAACCGTGATGACCAGCGAGATGACGCCGGGGCAGGCCAAAGTCTACCACGCTTACGCCGAAAAGCTGATGCAGGAGGCGGAAAGCGAGCTGGCTGACCCGCAGGGACGCATGAAGCTGCTGGCGGGGCTGACGCGGCTGAGGCAGCTCTGCTGCGATCCGCGGCTCTGTCTGGAAGAGTATGCGGCCGGAAGCGGCAAGCTCGACCAGCTGATTGAGCTGGCGGGCGGGCTGGCAGCCCAGGGGCGCCGCATGCTGATTTTTTCGCAGTTCACCTCGATGCTTGCGCTGTTGGAGGAAGCGCTGCACGATGCGGGCCTGCAAACGCTCAAGCTGACGGGCGAAACGGATAAGATTGAGCGCATGGCGCTGGTCGAGCAGTTTAACAGCGGCGACATCCCGGTGTTCCTGATTTCGCTCAAGGCGGGCGGAACGGGCCTGAATCTGACGGGCGCGGACGTCGTGATTCATTACGACCCCTGGTGGAACACGGCAGCGCGGAATCAGGCGACCGACCGTGCCTACCGGATCGGGCAGACGAAGGGCGTTCAGGTGTTCGATCTGATTGCCGCCGATACCATCGAGGAACGCATCGTGCTGCTTCAGCAGGAAAAGAAAGCGCTCAGCGACGGCGTGCTTCTGGGAGAGGACTCGCTGTTCACTGTGGACGCGTCTGCGCTTCGGGCGATCCTGAAAGGGTAAAATTCGCCGCGTCGATCAGGCCCGCACAGGCGAGCGGCTGTTGGCGGGCATACGGCGCGGCGGCGGCCCAAAGGGTGTGCGCGGCCTCGCGATAGCCCGCTTCCGGGCGGAAGCCGTCGGCCAGCGCCAGCGCGTGCAGCAAAAGCGCGGCGGGCGAGGGCAGTTCCGAATCAAAGATCGCGGGAATGCGGGGAAAGAAGGCGGCCGAGTCCTGCGGGGTGTGCATCGGCATGCCGTTTGGGGCGATGAACAGATGCAGCGCCGCGCCCAGCAGACGCAGACCGCTTTCCCGGTAAGCATACAGCGCTTCGTCCTGCCCCAGCGTCAGCAGCGCCAGCGCCAGCGCCGCACCCGCGCCGCAAGTGAGCTGGGCGTTGAGTGCGCTCACGGGCGTATACGACGGGGGCAGGCCGGGCGAAAGCGCGGTCAGCGCGCCGACGGCCCGCTGGGCGAGCTGAATATAGCGGGCTTCGCCGAGCCGTCTGCCGCACAGGGCGAACACCGTCGCGGCCAGGGCGCAGTCCTCCGTCAGCACGCAGGGCGCGGCGGTCGGCGGCGTTCTGGCCGCGCGGACGCGCAAAAGCTGAGGCATGACCCGGCGCAGAAAGGCCGCGTCCTCCGGGGTGAGGGTTTTGGGGAGCGTCGGCGTTCGGGGCAGATCGGTCTGCCCCGCATCCTCAACCGGCGAAAAACGGCTGGGCGTGACTTTGGGCGGCGGGCCCGCGTATTGGCGGCGCAGCCCCAGCAGACGGCAGGCGCGCAGGCCGTCCTCTCCGCCGAGCGCGGCGCAGACCTGTTCGGGCGTAAAGGCGCAGCTTTCCCGGCTGTATGTCAGACAGGGATTCAGCATGCCGCCCGGCACAGAACAGGCGGAAAGCAAAAAATCCAGCGCGCGGACGGCTTCGGCGCGGCGGCCGCTTTCCAGCAGCGTCAGCGCCAGCAGCGCGTTGAGCGCCAGCGGTTTTTCCGGCACGAAGACGCGCCAATCCTCCGTCAGCGTCGCGCGAAAGAAAGCGCCGTCCAGCGGATCGTAGAGGTCGGAAGCGAGCATCGCTTCCAGCGTTTGGTCGAGCGCTGCGCGGGCCTGATGGCTGCCGATGGCGGCGCGGCTCAAAAAGCGGAGAGCGGGGCAGAGCGGCTGCTTGAGCTTGCCGAAGCCGCCGTTGATCGGGTCATGCACAGCGGACAGCGCGCGGATGAGATCGTGCGCCGCGTCGTGCGGGGAATAGGGCTTACGCAGCGGTTCGGCGCGGAACGAGCGAAGGGTCTGCACGGCCTGACGGATGAAAGCGTCGCGGTTCTGCGCGAAGCGGCGGTCTGCCTGCGAGAGCCAGACGTACAGCCGAGACGGATCGAGCGCAAAGCCTGCGGGCGGCAGCGGCGCGGCCAGAAACACGCGCGCGTCTTCAAGCATCAGGGCGCACAGGGGAAGCGCGCCTTCCTCCGAAAACAATGCGCCCGCGCGCTGGCAGAGCAATTCCACATCCGGGCGCATGCCGGGGTACAGCCAGACGGGCACGGTGCGTTCGGCGATCTGCATGCTCAGCGCGGCATCCGAAAGCGTCGGCGGCGCGTCGCTGATGAACAGCAGCACGGGCACGTCGCGCATGCGCGCCTGCTGAAACGCCTCGGCGGAAAACGGCAGAAACTGCGCCGGGGCAGGCGGCGCGGCCTGAACAGGCGACGGCGCGATGGGCGGGATATGGGACGGCTGGGCATAAGAAGAAACGCGCATGGAACTTATCCTCCGAAAACGGTGATAAGCACAGCATGCGCGTTTTTTGAATAAAAGATACGTCGGGGGAGACGTTGGGAGAGACGTTGGGACGCTGTCCCAAACCCTGCCAAGAACCTGAGGTTCTTGGATTTCCCACTTCATTTATCACTTTGTGATCAATGAATGAAAGCCCAATGCGGGAGGTGCAGGAACCTCAGGTTCCTGCCGGAGTTTGAGGCGGAGCCTCAATCGTTTCCCCTCACTTAACCCGGCGGAAAGGCCAGCTCGCTTCTTCGATGGAAATGTCGCGGTGGGTGACGCTTACGGTCTGCCCCAGCGCACGCAGATGCGCGCCGAGCGCTTCGCTGATGGCCACGGAGCGATGCGCGCCGCCGGTGCAGCCTACGGCGATCATCAGTCGGCGCTTGCCCTCGCGTTGATACAGCGGCAGCAGATAATCCACCAGTTCATATAGATGCCCCAAAAACTCGCGGGTTTCCTCTTTGCCCAGCACGAAGTCGCGCACGGGCGCTTCCAGACCCGTGTATGCGCGGATATCCTTGATATAATACGGATTGGGCAGAAAGCGCACGTCAAACACCAGGTCGGCCTCGCGCGGAATGCCACGCTTATAACCGAAGGACATGATCTCCGTGCGGAGGGCACGCTGATTTTCACTGCCGGAAAGCAGATCGTCCACGCGCGCGCAAAGTTCTTTGGCGCGAAGGCCGCCTGTGGAGAGCACATAATTGGCGCGCTCGCGCAGAGGCTGAAGCATTTCGCGCTCCTTGGCGATGGCCTGTTCGAGCGTGATGCCGCCGCGCATGAGCGGGTGATCGCGTCGCGTCTCCTTGTAGCGGTCGATGAGCGTTTCAGTATCCGCTTCCAGGAAGAGAATGGAGATTTCATGGCTGTCGCCGCCCTGATCGATGGCGCTGCAAACCGTGTCCGCATCGAACAGCGCGCCGCTGCGGGAGTCCACGCCGAGCGCCACGGGGGTATCCAGTTCCACCTTTTCGCAGAGGGTGAAAGCAGGCGCGAGCAGCAGCGGCGGAATATTGTCCATGCACTGATAGCCGCTATCTTCCAAATGGCGCAGAACGCTGGTTTTGCCTGCACCGGACAGACCGGTGACAATCAAGAATTTCATATGGATTCCTCTTTCTTTTGTTCATCGGCGCCGAGAATGCGAACCTCCGGCTCAAGCTGCACGCCCGTCTGCTCGAAGACGCGCTGCTCAATCTGCCGCATTAACTCAAGCATATCGCGCGCCGTTGCGCCGCCGACGTTGACGACAAACCCCGCGTGTTTTTCGCTCACCTGCGCGCCGCCGACGGTCAGGCCGCGCAGACCGCAGTCGTCGATGAGCTTTGCCGCGAAATGCCCTTCCGGACGTTTAAACGCGCTGCCAGCGCTGGGCAGATTCAGCGGTTGTTTCTCCCGCCGCGCCCTGGCGCATGCTTCCATCCGCGCGCGGATGGCTTCGGGATCGCCCGGCGCGAGCGACAGCGTCGCCTGTGTGACGACCACATCCGTGTCCATCAGCGCGCTGTGGCGATAGGAAAAATTCAGACGGTCGGCGGGGTAAGAGACGCGCCTGCCGTCGGCAAGGTGGATGCCCTCGACCTGCGCGACGACCTGAGACAGTTCCGCGCCGTAAGCGCCTGCATTCATCAGCACGCCGCCGCCGACCGTGCCGGGAATGCCGCCGAGTTCCGCCAGCCCGCAAAGCCCTTCGTCCCGCGCAAACGCCGCGACGGATGCCAGCGACGCGCCCGCTTCCACGATCAGGCGGTCGCCCTCGCGCCGGATGGCGTTCATTCCCCCGGCGACGCGCAGCACCAGCCCGCGGATGCCGCCATCCCGCACCAGCAGGTTGGAGCCGTTGCCGATGATCGTCACCGGCGCGCCCGCGTTTTTCGCGGCGTGGAGCGCGACGGCGATTTCATCCGCCGAAATGACGTTCACCAGCACGTCGGCAGGCCCGCCGATGCGCAGCGTGGTATACTGCGCCATGGAGGCCTGGGGCACGATGCGATCCGGCGCGAAATTGGATTGAACCAGCGATTGAATCAGGGCATCCATCAGAAAAGAAAACCTCCCGAAGGGATTGATATACGTATTGTACCCTATTTTCAGAAAAGACACAAGGAAAAGCAAAAGAAAACGCCCGTTTCCAGCATATGCCGGAAGCGGGCGGATTATTTTTGTCCAAGCGGCAGGCGGTTAAAACCGCGGAAGTCGGAAATTCGGAAGGCTTTATTCCGAAATGATTCTTCTCACGCCGTCTTCGCTGACGACGGAGAGCGGCGCGTTTTCTCCGGCAAGGCAGAGCTGTTCGCCGCCTGACAGGGCGAGCGCCTGCCGCATGGCCGCGATATCCGAAACGAGATAGGTTTCTTGAATATAATAATCGATATCGGTCAGCACGATCTCCGTGATGCGCAGACGTTCAAGCATGTCTGCGGCGCGCTGATCGAGCTGAAGCAGCAGCCCGCCCTGCTGACTGCCTGCGCGCAGACACAGGCGGATATCTTTGCCGCCGGTCTGTGCCGCGCAGAGGTGCTCGCGGAAGGTCACGCCGTCGCCCTCCGGCGTAAACAGGCTGAGCCCCAGCGGAAGACCGCCGATGCGGGCCTGATACAGCCATTCATCCGAAACGGAAACGCCCATGTACGTATGGCTGCGGCCAAAGGCGCTCAGCTGCCCCAAATCCGTCCGGCGTTCGACCGGCGCGGCGTTTTGCTGGGTGCTGAGGGTGAGCGGCGCGGTTTCGGCGGCCAGCGCACAGGTGGGCAGGGCCAGCAGCAGGGCGCTCAGCGCGGCAGCCGCGGCACGGGTTTGAAGGCGTTTCATGGGAGAATCCTTCCTTTCTGCTGGTGTATCAATCGATGCTCGGCACATCGGGCATGGGCGTTTCGCGCGGGGTCACGCCGACATAGAATCTTGGCGCGGCGGCCTTGTAGGTGTCGGTATATTTCTTCTCGCGGGAGATTTCAAGCCCCTTGCTGTCCATCGTCACCAGATAGACGTCCACGACGTAGCCTTCGCGGCCTGGGCTGATCTGGTAGGTTTCGTCGTCGTAGATGACGTAGGTGCCGTCTTTGTCCTTTTCGTAGGTGGGATCGGGCAGGGGAATGGTTTCGACAACCTGAGAATCGAGCTTGTAGGTGTAGCCGTTCGGATCCGGGCGGCCGTAGATGATGAAGCGGCTCGTCCAGTAATTCTTGACCTTGACGAACTCCGTCTCGATGTAAATATCCGCGCCCGTGTTGTTGGTGAACACGAAATCGTAGCGGTCGTCGGAAACGGTTGCGTCCTTGCCCTTGTCCACGTAGCTGGAGGGGATGGCGTGCGGCGTGCGCTTGTTGACCGTCAGGCCCGCGTTGACCACGGCGTTATACAGCGTGGAAGAGACCTGGCAGATGCCGCCGCCGATGCCCTGCACGTAGCTGCCGTAGGCGATTTCCAGCGCAGGCTGGTAGCCGTTGGCCTCCGTACGCTTGAGCGCTACCTTGTTGAAGGAAACGGATTCGCCCGCGCGGATGATTAGATGGTTGAAGCGCTCTGTGCCGATGCGGATGTTCTCCGTTCGGGATTCCACATAGTCGCCGGTCTTGCCGACGGTGGTTTCGTAAGAACTGAGCTTGACAATCTGCGCTTCCAGCTGGGCGCGCGTAACCGTCGCTTCTACCGGAACCGGGGTCAGATCGACCACGCCGCTTTCCAGCGTATCGACCATCGCGCAGATCCGCTCGTTCAGCCCGGTGATATCCAGCGTTTGACCGGCCTCGTCATCCGTATAGGAAAACGGCGGCCACTTCGTATCGTCGTCCACACGTGTGGCGCTGACGGCGGGACGATCCACCTCGGCCTTGATCTGGGAGAGAATCTGGTTGACCTGGCTCATGTCGTAGGTCAGCGTGGTGTAACGCGTGGCGGGTTCTTCCTCAAGCGCTTTGACCTGTTCATAGCGCGTGGAAGATGAGCCTGTATGGCCGATGGCCCAAAGCTGGTCGAGCTGATCGGCCACATTGTATTGCATATTGAGGCTGTCGCCGGTGATATCCCAGCTGCGGCCGTCCTGCGTGCGCAGCGTGATCTTGAACGACGAAATCAACGACTGCACCTGCTGGGTGACGAGCGCCGCTGCTTCATCGAGCGTTTTGCCCTGAAGCGGGATATTGTTGACGTAGATGTTTGGATAGAACACGCCGTCGCCGCGGTCGAGCGTCTGCTTGATGTCCACCAAACGACTGCCCGCGCGAATGCCGATGACCGCCAGCACGACGGCGATCACGGCGCAGAGCGCGCCGATGGTCGTTCGGCGGATTTGACGCGCGCGGCGCTCTTTTGCCTTTTTGCTCATCGGGTGCGCGTTTTTTTTCTTTGGGGCGGGCGCTTTCCGCGCGGACGCACCGGTCTTTTGTTCGGCTTTCGGCGCGGCGGTCCTCTTTGCTCCCGACGCCGTGCGCTCGGCGCGCGCCTCGCTTTGGCCGCTGCGCGGCTGCTTCATCTGCAAAATCGTCTGGGTTTCCTGAGCGCCGCGGACGACGCGTTCGGGCGTTTCCGGTTCGGGTTTCTTCTGCCCCGTTCTGCGGGAGGCCGCGCCGCTGGTATCGGAAACCATCCAATCCGGCGTGTCCTCCTCGTTGCCCACGATGATGCGCATAGGCTCCTGCGGCGTGGGCGCGACCGGGGGTCTGCGTCTGCGGCGTGGTGCTTGGCGATCATCCGACATGGGCGTCACCTCCTTCAAATCGAAAAGCGGGGATAACCCCGCCAATGTACACGATGTCATCCTTTATCATACTTCATTTTGCCGTTTGACGCAAGGTTTTTTTGCGCATGCGTCACGCCGTGCTGATCGGGCGCATAGCCTGAACGGGGGAATTTGGAAAACGGTTCTCCTGAATAGACGATAGAAACGGGCGTTTTCATTCAAAAAATGGGTTTCTTGAAAAAAGAGGGGAGGCAGCCTATGGAAAAGACAGTGAAATGGTTTGCGGCTGCTGCGGGCGCTGTGGCGGGGCTTTTTATGCGCATGCCGATCGCCGTTCGACTGCTTGTGCTGTTGATGGGGCTGGATTATCTGAGCGGCGTGGGCGTTGCGCTGCTGGGCAAAAGCCCCAAGAGCGAGGGCGGCGCGCTCAGCAGCAGGGCGGGGTTTGCCGGGCTGATGCGCAAGGCGATGATTTTAATCGTCATTTTGCTGGCTGCTGTGCTCGACAACCTGACGGGCAGCGCGGCCTGCACCGGCGCGGCGGCGATGTTTTATATCGTCAACGAGTCGCTTTCCATTCTGGAAAACGCGGTGCTGCTCGGCGTGCCTGTGCCGCAGAAGCTGACGCAGGCGCTCGATGTGGCCAAATGGACGTCAAATTCCGAAAAAGAGGAGCCCCAAAACGAAAAGCAGGACGAATAAACCCAGCGAAGGCGGCGTAAACGCCGCTTTCGCGTCTTTTGAAAAGCGGCGGAGGAAACTTTTTTCAAAGAAAGGGTTGACAAATTCAGGCGGGTTTCGTATAATATACATGTTGCATCGCTGGTGCAGAAAGTGAATATGCGGTAGTGCTGGAATTGGCAGACAGGCACGTTTGAGGGGCGTGTGTTGTATGACGTATGGGTTCAAGTCCCATCTACCGCACCAGCAAAAGCTTTCGAGAGAACCGAAGGCTTTTTTATTTTGCTTACGAAGAATCGAAGCGCATGGGACTTGAAGAAGCCGTAGTGAATCAGGCCACAGTGTGGCCTGAGAGCGGCGCTGACCGAACGGCGTCGAGCCGTGAGAATCCAGTCCCATCTACCGCACCAGCAAAAGCTTTCGAGAGAACCGAAGGCTTTTTTGTTTTGCTTACGAAGAATCGAAGCGCATGGGACTTGAAGAAGCCGTAGTGAATCAG
>OGDN01000745.1_pt1 | contig 62374 bp, 59 predicted proteins | sample 1570271 | NCBI WGS metagenome assembly OGDN01 (sample SAMEA4384481, study PRJEB24528) | human gut metagenome | reverse complement strand
ATCAGATTCATTAAGAAATGTCGTGTTCAGTGTCTTAATTTATGAGACCATTATAGTTATGACTGCAATCATGCTTTGTTTAGTCGAATGTATGGAATATATGGCATTGATTTAATCATAAATAGTACCGGTGGAGATGTTGTGTATAATAAATGGTTTAAGTATAACAAGGCTAGAGCAATTGAAAATAGTTGTTATACACTTGTTACTATGGGAGGTGATGGTCAGATTGCAAATGGCCCGAACTATGTATTTGGATTTAATAAAAATGGTGGTCAATTGGAACCTGTGAATCTTTGTGGGGATTCATTGAAGCATAATAGTCCTGGAGGATTTTACGTGTATGAAGTAAAAGATGATGAAGGCCAACCAGAAGAAGATACAAGTAATCAGTGTGAAACAGTGAATAAGCATTGGCATTTTAGTTTTCCTCAGGGAAGGAGTAAGCAATTCTTAAAAGATGCGGATAGAGTTACGGATTACATTTATCTCAAGAAAGTGGGGGAGGCGCATGTATTCTTCCTATTAGTGGAAGGGGAGGATATTCTTAGACCTGAGGTCGTTCAGAAACTTCTATATGCAAATGAACTTAAAAAGTATACAAATCGCAAGTATGTTATTATTAGTTGGTTTGATACTTTGGATGAAGGATTCTATAGAGAAAAGCTATCCTTGATTCTAAAAGTAAGATCTATGGAAAATTTCTGTGCAGTCATTTTGGAATCTGAGAACATTAATAAATGCTATCAGTGTGGCAAGAATCGCACAGCTCAGGTGGTTAAAGCTGTTGATGGTAACTGGGGAATTGACCTTGATCGTGTTTCGGGTCCAGAAGCAATTTGGAAGAATAAACAAGGCATGAGAGCTTCTTGGAGAAAGAACTATGAATGGTTAGTTGAGAATTCAGAGAGGCTGTATAAAGAGTTTTAATTGTATAGATAAAATTCTCCTTTCAATTAGCAGGTATTTGATGTACAATAGAAGTAGATTATATGGAAGATGTTTCCTGAATAGAAAGATAAGAATATTATAATAAAGAATGGAGGAAATGATAATGAAAAAAGATTTGTTGAATGTAAAGGTTATTGGAAGAGGCTGCGATAAATATTTTGAATTACTTGGTATTGTTCAAAAGGCGTTTTGTAACAGAAAAGAGATGGTTACCATCGAGGAAGTAAATGATGAAAAAGAAATTTCGCGATTGGGAATTCGACAAATGCCGGCATTGCTTGTAGATGGGAAAATGGTAGTACAAGGGACAATGTTTGAAACAGGCATGGTAATGAATGCCTTAAAGGAGAGGTAAACAGATAATATGGAGAAGGTGTTTAAAACCATCAAAAGGATAATTGTTGTGATAGCGGGAACGTTTATTGTTTCTTTGACTACTTTTGTTATTATAATGTGCTTTTCTCGTTTTTCAAGCGCAGATAATGCGATTCTGCATTATGGTAAGTTTGAGCATGTGTTGGCGAAAAGTAAGGATAAGACACCGGATAATAAACCAGAGCACAATTATTATGTGGAAGCGATGAAAGAGGAAAAAAATGACATGAATTATGTCGAAGATGATGGCAGGTTTGCGTATAAATACTGCTTTTATGATATCGACCAAAATGGGATAGACGAATTGATCGTTCACGGGTCTTATTATAATTATTCCATTTATACTTTAAAAGGAAGTAAGGTAGAGGGGCTAGCCTGGAATAAATATGGCGGTGGTCTGAAAATTTATCCGGCGAAAGGCCTTGTTTCTTGGACCGGAGGGCATAAAGATAATTACTACATAGAGTTTTTCCGGATTAAAGGAAATGAGGTAAAAGAATCGGCATCAAAATCATGGCGGAATAAACTTACCGAAGAGGATGTATATCCATATCATTATGTGTATAAGGTAAATGGGAAAAAAGTGACAAAAAAGCGGTATAAAAAGTATGTTGCAGCACTTCAGAAAAAGAAAGTTGTAAAAGGAAAAGACTTAAAATGGCGTCGGTAGGCGGCAGAGAAAGATTTGAATTATGAAAAGTTAAAAGCAAAGAATATTAATGTCCCTGTATCCGTCAAACCGGATAACAGAGACATTTTTTATTTAACGCATATTATTTAATTTTACCTTCTTTATGTCGTTGGAAGAAATCTCTTGTTTCTTTTACTACGACGCCACTTAAGGCAAAAATAGCGATCATATTTGGAATTGCCATCAATCCGTTAAAGATATCTGCAATCGTCCATACTGCGCTTACGGTCATATAAGGCCCGATAAATACAGCGAGGATGTAGATCCAACGGAAAATTTTCACGTGCTTTATGTTGCCACCGCTTAAATATTCCAGGCAGCGTTCGCTGTAATAATCCCAGCCAAGAATCGTTGTAAAGGCAAAAAATACCAGGCAAAGCATTAAGATAAAAGCGGAAATCTGAGGAGGGAAAGGAAGTCCCTGCTGGAAAGCATAGGTAGTAACGTCTACACCTTCTAATCCGGGTACCTGCCATGCACCGGTCAATACGATGGATAAACCGGTCAGTGTACAAATGACGATGGTGTCGATAAACGTTCCTGTCATACTTACAAGACCCTGACGAACAGGTTCTTTTGTCTGAGCGGCTGCAGCTGCGATTGGGGCACTACCAAGGCCGGCTTCATTGGAAAAGATACCTCGTGCGATACCTTTTTGCATTGCCACAAATATGCTTCCGACGACACCGCCGGTAACTGCTTTTGGAGAAAATGCAGCCTTTACAATGACCACAATTGCGCTCGGAACAGCAGTGATATTGCCAATAATTAAGATGGCAGCAAATGCAAAATAGATGATTGCCATAAATGGTACAATGATCTGGCTTACATTAGCAATTCGTTTGATTCCACCGATCAATACCGTAGCTACACAAATTGATAATACTAAGGATGAAATGATAACAGACCAGGAGTATTCGCCTAAAAACGGAAGCAATTTGACACAATGAAGATCATTTGGGTCAAAAAAGTTATGTACGGCACTGGAAATACCATTTACCTGACTGAATGTTCCGATTCCAAAAAGACCAACACATACGCCAAAGAAGGCAAAAAGTTTAGCGAGCCACTTCCATTTTTTGCCCATTCCCAGTTCAATGTAATAAAAGGGACCGCCGAGACTGTGTCCGTCTTTTCCGACAACACGGTATTTTACGGCGAGAAGTCCTTCGGCAAATTTGGTGGACATACCGAAAAAGGCCGTTATGACCATCCAAAAAAGAGCACCCGGTCCACCGGTTCCGACGGCAGTAGCAACGCCGACAATATTACCGGTTCCGATTGTCGCACTTAAAGCGGTACAAAGAGCAGAGAAACTGGAAATTTCTCCCTCGCCGCCTTCTTCATTTTTTACCATCCACTTGAGGGCAAGTGGCAGCTTCCGGATCTGCATAACACCGAGACGGATCGTTAATAAAATACCGCCGGCAAGAATCAGTACCATGAGGGGGACGCCCCAGACAAAATTGTCGATACTATTGAGAATATCGTTGATTGTTTTCCACATTGGTTTTCTCCTTAAAGTTGTTTGATGATATATTTATACTATATCGTTAAATGGGAAAAAATTCAAGGAAATATTATTGATACGCAAGATAAAAAATGATAAAATAGAATAGAAGAACAGGAAAGGAAGACCTATGCGATGGGGCGAAGGATAAGAAGCAGGTTGTGAAAATGGTTGAGAGGCATGTAGAGGAGTTTGCAAAGAGGATTGAGTAGAGAGGAGCAGCAGGAATGAATGATTTTGCAGTTCTCACAAATGAGGGTGAGTATACGGTATTTGAGTTTAATAGAGAAAAGATTCGTTTTTCTACTTCTAAACGTTTAGAAAGATATACGAAAATTTTGGAATGGGACCATGGATATTTGGTGGTTAAAGCTAAGTATAAAGACTTAGATGAGGTGGAGGAATATATTGATTTAATCCCAATATTGGAAGATTTGTATTATGATGTAGATGAATTTTTAAAACCTATTAAGGAGGTAAAAATAATATGAACATAATAAGTATAGCAGATAAAGCGGACATGATTATAAATGGTTATGCATTTACTAAAGATCGAGAAGATTTTGTTCGTGTTCTTAATTTGAATTATACCAATCATGCAGCAGTTATTTATAATGATAAAATTGTAGAAACCAATATGGATGATATAGAAAATCAAATTGTTTTAGATTATTATGAGCATAATAAGCAGTTTATGGAGGAAGAATAGAATGCCAAAGTATTATGAGTTTAAAGTATGTGGGTATTATCTTTATTATACTGCGAGTTGTGTGATAGAAGCGATGCATGTACATGCTAGTGATAGAAAATTAACAGAGTCAGCCTCAGCAAAATTTTTTGTGAAAAATAATGGAGATACTACGGTTGAAAAACAAGGAAAATTAAACGAACGAGAAATAAAAAAGATTAGAGCGTTTATAAAAAGCTACTATAAGGAAATGTATCTAAAGTGGCGTGAAATAGCAGACACCGGATTTTATGGAGAGAAGAAATGCTGACAGTGAAATTATACGAACAACTACCTGAGGAAGCAGTCCGTATTCGAAAAGAAGTATTTATGGATGAACAGGGATTTTGTAATGAATTTGATGAAATTGATAAAACGGCACTGCATGCTGTGTTGTATGAGGATGACAAAGCTGCAGCGACAGGAAGAATGTATTATGAGGAAGAGATACATAACTGTTACGTGATCGGGCGGCTGGCGGTAGATAAGGCATGCCGTGGAAAACAATATGGTGCCAGGCTGCTTCGTTTTATGGAAGAAGAGGCAGAGAAAAGAGGCGGCAGTAGAATCGGATTGTCGGCGCAGAAACAGGCAATGGGCTTTTATCAAAAACAGGGCTATCATCCTGTAGGTGATTATTATATGGATGAGCAGTGTCCACATATCTGGATGCAAAAGGAGGTAAATTATGTTAAATAAAATGTTTCAAAGTGTGATTGATCAAGACAGAGCCGGGGTAGTGATCTGTAATCTTGAACATGAGATTGTTTATATGAATCCGGCAGCGATGGAAAATTATTCCAAATGGGGCGGAGCGGCTCTAGTGGGAAAAAGTCTGCTAAACTGTCATAATCCGGCTTCGCGGGAGATGATAGATAAAGTGATCCATTGGTTTATGGAAAGCGAAAAGAATAATATGATTTATACATTTCACAATGAAAAACAGAATAAAGATGTATATATGGTAGCATTGCGGGATTCGGAGCAGAAGTTGATCGGATATTATGAAAAGCACGAGTACCGTGATCGTGAGACAGCCAAACGATATGATTTTACGAAATCGCTGGTTTAATGAAGAAAAGAGAAAAGGAGCTTATCATGTATTATAATAATGTACTGGATTTGATTGGCGGTACGCCATTAATATGTTTAAAAGAGACAATGGGTCTTAATATATTTGCCAAGGCAGAGTTTTTGAATCCCGGAGGAAGTATCAAAGACCGCATCGCGAAAAATATGATTGAAGTGGCAGAGGCAGATGGATTGTTGAAACCGGGGATGACAATTATCGAGCCAACGAGTGGAAATACAGGAATTGGTTTGGCATTTGCCGGAGTCCGGAAAGGATATAAGGTTATTATTGTAATGCCGGAAAATATGAGTGAGGAACGGAAAAGGGTGATTCGAGCATTTGGAGCAGAATTGGTTTTGACAGAACCGAAATTCAGCATAGGGGGAGCGGTGGATAAAGCTGTAGAGATTGCACAATCAGATCCGGAAAAATACTTTATGCCGCAGCAGTTTGTAAATCCCGCAAATCCGGATGCTCATTACCGGACGACGGCAACGGAGATATGTGAACAAATTGACAGAAAAATTGACATTTTTATATCAGGTGTGGGAAGTGGCGGTACACTACAGGGTATTGCTAAATACCTTTTAGAGAAAAATCCCGATACAAAGATTGTTGCGGTCGAGCCGAAAGGTGTTTCGGCGCTGCATGGAGATGGACCTGGAATTCACCGGATTCAGGGGATTGGGGATGGGTTTATCCCGGAAGTGCTGGATACAAAGTTGATTACAGATGTGGTGGAAGTGTCCGATGAGGATGCAATTGAGACAGCGAGGGAGCTTGCCAGAGTGCAGGGGCTTTTGGTAGGAGTATCCTCGGGAGCGAATATTTGGACGGCGAAGCAGATGGCTGAAAAATACGGAAAACATAAAGTGATTGTGACCATTTTACCGGATCGTGCAGAGCGATATTTCAGTACTGGTCTTTTATAAATTATAAAACGATGGCAAGGGATTTCCTCAAAGATTGTCATCAAGGTCCCTGCAAGCCAATATAAGGAATATAAAAAAGTATTCCGAAAGAGTGGTTTGAAAACTTAGGGGAAAGTTATCTGGCTTATTTCCGGAGAAAGAGGATGGAAAAAGCAGCAGAACTTCTTGAGGCAACAACTCTCAAAGTAATTGAGATCGCAAATGCCGTCGGGTATGAAAACCAAGGCAAGTTTGCAAAGGTGTTTTCAGAAGTGTATGGAATGACACCACTGGAGTATCGGAGATGGGCGAGGTAGGGGATGGGAAAAAACATTGATGAGGGGGGTGGAAAATGTGGTAGAATGGGAGAAAAGTGTATGCAGTAATAGGGGTTGGTGATTTGTAAAGAATTCAGATAAGGAAAAGTGAGGAGATGGCTTATGGGTATGAATTTTGATTATGATAGTAATTTAATCAAGATATATAAAAATATGAAGCTACCTATTCAACATACAAAAAAGCCAATATTTCATTATACAAGTCCAGAAGGAATATATGGTTTGAGTTTATTACAAAAGGAATTGAACTCTTTGTTGAATGGAAAAGATTTATTGGAGCCATATATATTACATGAAATTAAAGAAGCCAGAGAAGATATTAAAAATAATTATTTATTTCATACATACACAATTTCATTTTCAATGAATTCAGATTTATTAGGAATGTGGAACTATTATACAAAAGGAAATTCAATCCGCGGATATAATATTGGATTTAATGTGGGAAAACTCTTAAAGAATATACATATTATTGTGTTCAATGAGAACGATGAAAAAGTTGATCTGGTAAGTAAAGAATATTTACATCCCGTACATGGCAAGGTTATTTATTCATATAATCGACAGATAGATATATTGAAAAATATAATAGATGAATTAACACAATTTTACGATGAGTTTATAGAAAATGATTATAAAATGCAAACGTTAGCTTATTTTATAGTTAGAAAAGTTTTATTTGTAAGTGTCTTTTTTAAAGATGAATGTTTTAGACAGGAACAAGAGTATCGTATAGCATTTAATGCAACAATGACTGCTGGAAAGGAGTTTCAACAAAAAGGGGTGCCATATAAGGAATTATTTAGAGTATCAAATGGAAATATTGTTCCTTATCAAAAATGTGAATTTGCTCCTGAGGCAGTAAGTAGTATTACTTGCTCACCAACATTACAATTATAGGAAGATATTACAAGTTTAAAAAGGGTTTTACTATATGATTATAGGCATGTGCAAAATAAAATAAATCAATCGAAAATTCCTGTGAGATTTTAGCTTAATTTGATAAGAAACTGGGAAAAATAGAAAGAAAGGAGGGGGATTTTAAATGAAAGTAGATTGTGAATACCTCAGCAACAAACAGGGGTTTAACATATTTCGATATCAGGAATATATTATACGATTTAAAATCCGTATTTTTGGAAAAATATACGAAGGTAAAAGAATGGGATAATGGTTATCTTGTTGTTATGGCAAAATATAAGCATAATAAACAAGAGGAAGAGGGAAAGGAGAAGATACCATGGATTTAAAAACTTTACATTCTATATTTGAAATAGGAGAAACGGTGGCGGTTGAATTTAAGCGATGTGGAAATGGTATTGAGGCAGATACGTATGAGACAGTATGCTCATTTTTGAATCGTTTTGGTGGAGATATATTTTTAGGAGTGCTGGATGATGGAACCGTTGTGGGAGTACCGCCCAAAGCGGCCCCGGATATGGTGAGAAATTTGTTTAAATACAGTAAATACTATTCTGGAAAAGAGCCGGAATTTATGGAAGGTGATGTGTTTCGGATTATGGTGCCATTGGACGATGAATATTCGTATGACTATAATTTGTTGGATTCAAATGTGCATAATATTACTTTTGTTAGTGAAAGAAAACAAATATATAGAGCATCGGAGAAAAACATCGGAGAAAAACATCGGAGTAAAATTAAATCATACGCAAAGAGAAATTCTTAACCTATTGTTGGAAAATTGCAAACTTACAGCTGATGAGATGGCGAGTAGTATTGGGATTTCACGTCGCAATATAGAAGCGAATATTAGAAAATTAAAAGATTATGGTATTTTATATCGACATGGATCACCGAAAAAAGGGTATTGGGAAGTAGTAGATAAGTCAAAGACGAAGGAGACTCTATGAACATTTATGTAGATGCGGATGCCTGCCCTGTGGTAAGCATCGTGGAAGAAATTAGCAAAAAATATAATATTTCCGTTACCCTGCTTTGTGATACCAATCATGTACTGCATTCGGAGTACAGTGAGGTGGTCATGGTTGGCGCGGGTGCAGATGCGGTGGACTATAAGTTGATTAGTTTGTGCCACAGAGGGGATGTCGTGGTATCGCAGGATTATGGTGTGGCGGCGATGGCACTTGGAAAAGGGGCGTTTGCCATTCATCAGTCGGGGCAGTGGTATACGGATGAAAATATAGATCAAATGCTGATGGAACGGCATTTGAATAAAAAAGCCAGACGGGCATCACACAAAAATCATATGAAAGGTCCGAAAAAACGGACGGAAGAGGATGATGAGAGATTTCGACAGTCTTTTGAAAAAATGGTGCAGAAGGCGGTGCTTACTCAGGGGGATGACAACCATGAATGAAACCATACTTATCGTAGATGATGAAAAGGAAATTACGGATTTAGTAGAGATTTATCTGAAAAATGACGGTTATCAGGTATGTAAATGCAGCAGTGGAAAAGAAGCATTGGCGGGGATTGAAACACAGAAAATTGATTTGGCGATTCTTGATATTATGCTGCCGGATATTGATGGATTTTCTTTGTGTAAGAAAATAAGGGAAGCGTATTATTTTCCGATTATTATGCTTACGGCAAAAGTGGAAGACATTGACAAAATCAAAGGCCTTACGATGGGGGCAGATGATTATATGACAAAACCGTTTAATCCGCTTGAATTGGTGACGAGGGTAAAGTCGCAGCTGCGCAGATATCGGTGGTATAATACAAAAGAGGACAAAGAGAGCGAAGAATTTCATATCCGGGGGCTGGATATATGGAAAGACCGCCATCTGTGTACTTTGAACGGGAAAGATCTGGAACTGACACCGATGGAATTTGATATTGTGTGGCTTTTGTGCGAAAACGCCAATAAAGTTGTGGATACAGAGCAATTGTTTGAAACGGTGTGGAAAGAAAAATATCTTGAAAATAATAACAATACCGTGATGGCACATGTGGCGAGAATCCGGGAAAAGATGCATGAGGTTCCGCGAAAACCAAAATACATAAAAACGGTATGGGGAGTGGGGTATAAGATTGATGAATGAAAAAATAAAAGCAAGAAACCGAATGAAATTCAAATTTGCCGTCCGCTATTTATCTGCCTTTGCAGTTTATGTGGCAGTTATTGTCGGAATGTTTTTTCTGCTGCGTGCTGTGTGCGAGAGAGTGATATGGTATCCGGAGGATCCAAATTACGTGTTTTTGCATTTTATTAAACAAAACAGTGTGGCAGTCATTGTGGGATTTTTCGTAGTTGGATGGGGAATTGTAACCTGTGTATTTATCAAAAAATGGATGAGTTCACTGGATGAGATTACGAGAGCTGCAGAGCAGATCACACTTTCGCCGGAGCAGGCAGTTGTGTTATCCGATGAATTAAAACCGCTGCAGGATGAATTGAATGCGGCGAGAGAAAATGCATTGCGGACGGCGCAGGAGGCCAAAGAAGCAGAACAGCGGAAAAATGATCTGCTTGTGTATCTTGCCCATGATTTAAAAACTCCACTGACCAGTGTAATAGGATATTTGACGCTTTTGCGGGAAGAAACCGAGATCAGTCCGAAATTGCAGGAAAAATATACCGGTATTTCACTCAGGAAAGCAGAACGGCTGGAAGACCTCATCAATGAATTTTTTGATGTCACACGGTTTAATCTGACAAGTATGGAACTGGAATTTGAAAGAGTTCATTTAAGCCGTATGATTGAACAAATCTGCAGCGAATTTGAGCCGGTATTACAAGAAAAAAATCTGACTTGGAAATTGGATATTGAACCGGAGATTACGATGATCGGAGATCCGGATAAATTGAGCCGCGTATTTGATAATCTGATTCGAAATGCCTGCAATTACAGTTATCCGGATACCGAGATACAATGTAGTTTGAAAAAAGAAAACGATTCCATTGTCTGCCGGATTAAAAATCATGGAAAAACGATATCAAAGGAAAAGATGGGGCGCATCTTTGAACAGTTTTTCCGTGTGGATTCTTCGCGGTCGTCGACAACCGGCGGAGCGGGGATTGGCCTTGCTATTGCCAAGGAGATTGTAGAAAGACATGGAGGAAGTATCGAGGCAGAAAGTGCAGAAGAAAGCATAACATTTACCGTAGTTTTTCGGGATAAGTCATAAATTTGTAAGAAATTCATAAGAAAAAAGAGAAGAAGAAAACCGCTTATTTTGTTAAGATAGAGAAAACAAAATAAACGGTTTTTTTAATGGAGGAAACAGAGATGAAAAAAAGAAAGACGAGAATACGATGGGGAAGAGTCTGTGTAGCAGGGATTATTTTGATGCTGGTGCTAAAACTGCTTGCTTCGTTTGTGATGACTGCATTTGAAAAAAGATATGAAGAATTGGGATTTGGAGAAAGTGCAGAAGAAACCGGTACATTTATTACAAAGCCGGAAAAACTGCCCCAAAACCAAGTGAATGCAAAATTAAAAAAGATGGCAGAACAGCTGCCGAAAATAAAAGAAATATATGACAACAGGGAGCAGTATTCGGAGCATTTGCTGTCGCTGGTATGCAACAATCCGGAGATGGCAGATTTTGTAAAAAACTATAACGATGCGGAGCATATAGCAAAAGGAGGGCTGACAAGAAAGGAAAAAATGCAGAAAATTCCGCTCTTACTTCAATGGGACAAGCGATGGGGATATGTGGACTATGGCGACAATGTATTGGGGCTGTCCGGCTGTGCACCAACGTGTCTTTCGATGGTTGTTATCGGATTGACCGGAAATGATGCGATGACACCGGATAAAATTGCAGAATTTGCCACACAAAACGGATATTATGTAAAAGGGACGGGAACTTCGTGGAGTATTATGACAGAAGGGGCAGAAAAATTGGGAGTGCAGGGAACGCAGATTTCTCTGAGCAGAAACCGGATTAAGGGGGAATTGGAAAAGGAGCATCCGATTATATGCAGTGTCGGACCGGGAGATTTTACGACAGAAGGACATTTTATCGTGCTGACTGGATATGAAAACGGTGAAATCAAAGTAAATGACCCCAATTGCCGTACGAGAAGCACTTTGTGGGACTATGAAGAACTGCAGGGGCAGATCCGCAATTTATGGGTCTTTGAGAAAAATTGAAGGTGTTGCGGAACCACGCTTTTTATGGTATGATAGTTACCGGCAAGGGAGTGGTTTCTTGGATACAAAATTACATTTTATTTATAAAAACGAATTGAATATGGAAAGTTTTATTCACATGCTTGACGATGCGACAGAGTGCTATAAGTTTTACTGGCTCGACGCATTGTTGAGCTTGTTTTCGTACGGAAAAACAGAACTTTCTTTTGATGAATTGCTTGACCGGATGATCGTGGATGCATGGTATTCGGTGGTCGAATATCATCTGCATCTGGGTCCGAAAAATACACAGGGTGAAGTGATGAACAGTTTAGAGCGGGCGGTACTTCTTTTGGAAAAAAATTCGGGGCTTTCCGGTAAGGCATCCGAAGAAGAGATTCTTGCCGCGATTCGTGAGCAGGAAGACCAGTTAAAAAAAGTCAAAGATCAGTTAATAAAAAATGTGCCATACCGGGCACTTGCTCCCTTTATGCCGGAGATTGCAGGAAATGACAAAATATGGAATTCAACAGCGCGCGTGATCGAATATATTCATGGATTAAATGTTATCAAGTGTCTTCCCTATGAAATTCAAAACGGAAAAGGACGGCAGAAAATGGTTCGCATCAATGAAAAATGGCAGCCGTTTTTCCGCGATAATTACGCGACGATCCACGGATGGATCGAACTGAAAAAAGTGCGCTATTTACAGGGGAGAAACCCGGGAGTTCCGGGTATTATTTATAAATTGGAACCGGAAAATACAAAGCTTCGAAAACTTCGTTATGTGCGGGAATTATGGACATCAATTATGGATCTCCGTCCGGTATATGACATTTATTCGGAAGAGAAAATGTCAGAGAAAAACTTTGATATCGATCATTTTGTGCCGTGGTCTTTTGTCGCTAATGATGAGTTATGGAATCTCATGCCGATGGAGAAGCGGTTGAATTGCAGCAAGAACAATAGGCTGCCGGCATGGGATAAGTATTTTCAAGGATTTGCGGACAATCAATTTATGATGTTTGAATGTGTGCAGGAAAAAGAAAAGGTAAAGGAAATATTTGGAAAATGCTACCGCGACAATCTGGTGACGCCGTGGTCCTTGGAACAATTGTATATAAGCGGATGCGAAAAAGAAAAATTCTGCCGTGTATTGGAAAAGAATCTGCGGCCGATTTATGATTCGGCGAAGATGCAGGGGTACAGCATGTGGACAATCAGCAAGGAGACGATGAGATGAAAATATCGGATGGATTTTGGATGGATAAAAAAGGATACGATGTGCGTTATGTGGCACAGGCTTATCAGGTGGAAACTTTCTTTCATCCGGCAAAAGATCCGCGGACAACGTATCTTCGCGAGCAATTGAAGACCGGCATCGAAGAATAGGAGGCAGCGAAAATGAATAAAAAGAATAAAGGAATCTTATTCATTATCTGCTCGGCATTTTGTTTTGCCCTGATGGGAATGTTTGTAAAACTGGCAGGAGATCTGCCGTCGATTGAAAAAAGTTTTTTCCGAAATTTAGTTGCTTTGCTTTTTGCACTGATTATTTTGAAGAAAGACCATGTACATTTTTCGGGGAAAAAAGAAAATATTAAATACCTTGTCATTCGCTCTGTGGCAGGAACGGTAGGAATTTTGTGCAACTTTTATGCGGTGGACCATCTCGTGTTATCCGATGCGTCCATGCTCAATAAAATGTCACCGTTTTTTGCGATTCTTTTCAGTATATTGATCCTGAAGGAAAAAATTTCGCTGCCGCAGGTCGCTATTGTCATCGGCGCGTTTATCGGAAGTCTTTTGATCTTGAAGCCGTCGGGGGCGTCGCTGGTATCTTTTCCGGCGTTGATCGGTCTGATCGGCGGTATGGGAGCCGGATTTGCGTATACCAATGTGCGTGTGCTTGGAGAAAAAGGCGAAAAGGGACCTTTTGTGGTAGCTTTTTTCTCCGGATTTTCGTGTCTTGTGACGTTGCCCTATCTGATCTTTGACTTCCATCCGATGAGTGGCATGCAATTGGTTTATCTGCTTTTTGCCGGACTTGCGGCAGCAGGCGGTCAATTTAGCATCACGGCAGCGTATTTTCATGCGCCGGCGAAGGAGATTTCCGTATACGATTATTCGCAGATCCTCTTTTCGGCGGCGATGGGATTTATCGTTTTTGGACAGATTCCGGATGTTTTGAGCTGGATTGGGTATGCGCTGATCTGTGCGATGGCAGTGGCAATGTTTTTTTACAATAACAGAAAAACCAGTTGACAGTCAAGCTTGCGTTTTTATATAATAGTTTAAGAACCGAAGGAAGAAGTGAGTTAATTATAAAAGTTTCAGTTATCATACCGGTTTATAATGCAGAAAGTTTTCTCAGACCTTGTCTGAATAGTGTTATTTCTCAGAACTACAAAGACAGCGAGATCATTTTGATCGAAAATGGTTCGGAAGACGGAAGCAGGACGATTTGTGAAGAATATGCGGAAAGATTTGAAAATATCCGTATTATCACAGAAACGCAGAGAGGGACCGCAATGGCAAGACAACGAGGTCTTGATGTTTGTAAGGGGGAAGCAGTAGTGTTTGTGGATGCCGATGATGTTCTCCCAAGCCCGGATGTTTTCTCCAAAATGGCGGAATGTTTGGAGAAAACGAAGGCAGATATTGTTTGTGGAGAATATTCCAGATTATGGGAAGGAAAACTTCTTCCGGCAAAGTCTGTTAAAGCATTTTCAGATAATCCAAGAGAGAGTGAGGCGTTTTGGTTCTATGCTTTTTTCTCCTGTGGAAATTTGTCCTATGTATGGGGAAAAATGTACCGAATTTCTTTCTTGAAAGAAAAGCAGATCCGGTTTTGCAAATACCGGTATAGCGAAGACAAATTGTTTAATCTGACTTGTTATGCAAGAGAAGCATCCTATGCGTTTCTTTTTGAGCAGGTTTACATATACCGAAAGAATAATGCGTCGTTGTCATATCAGTACCGTGGTGATTCGGTGGAAAACTGGATCGGAATTGTTAGGGAGACTGAGGCAGTTTGGCGGGCAGAAGAAAAGAAAGAGCAGGAAAATTTGGTTGGGTATCTGATCGTATTTGCTGCGGCGTTTGATGCCATCATGAATGAACAGTATCCGGAAGGAAAATATGGCTCTGCCCGGAATCTTTTGCAGAGATATGGGGAAGATGAATATTGTAGACCATGGTTTTGTAAAATGGCGGGAAGAAAACAGACGAAGGAGATTCCTTCGGTTCTGTGGCGATGTATGATCCGTGGATTTTCCTTTTGTATGAAGGTACGTTGGTATGGACTTCTTTCCTTTGGTATGAAGCTTATGGTTCGTCTGCATCTTACAGAAACTTTGTCAGATACCGGAAGGCGGGGATAATATGAAACGATATCAGTTACGGTATGCGGCGGGAACGTACTGGCTGTCCGATACAAACCCGGAAGGAAGCGTGATTCCAAGGCCGCTTGAACTCAATGAAACAGCAACAGAAATATGGAAAATGCTGGAAGGTGGGAAAAATACGGAAGAAATGGCAGAGTTTTTTTCAAAAGGAAACGAAGGACAGAAAAAAGAGATTCAACACGATATCGAGCAATTTATAGAGCAGTTGAGACAAAATAATATTGATATCTGAAACCCATCGTGGAGGTATTGTAATGAATGTATTACTCATTGGAGGTCCCGGAAGTCTGACGAATCATATGATCGTTAAACTGAAAAAAGAGGGACACCGTGTCAGTCTTCTGACCGGAGAATCCTATGCACGAAAAGGGTATGAAAAAGTATTTGAGACGTATACATTTACATATGACAGTGACAGCCTTAAAGAAATATTTGAGAGTGTGTGTCCGGACAGCATTTTGTTTATGGGAGCATACGATACGAATTTTAACTGGAATGAAAGCGAAAGAGAGGCAGTTCGCTTTATTTCTGCTGTCATGAATATTTTACTTTCGTATTCGGTAGAAAAAAATACTAGGTTTTTTTTCCTTTCTTCGAATGAAGTGTTTGGACAGGGAAGCAGCGAAGATATCAAGGAAGAGGATGCGGTGTGGGGAGACAGTGCGAAGACAACCGCATTGATCCAGGCAGAAGAAATTTGCAGGGACTTTTCCGAAAACTGGGGAAAAGATGTTACCGTGCTGCGGCTTGATCATCTGTATCAGATTCCAAAAACTATTGCGGAAGCGATACAGAATCCTTGTGCGTCCTTGTGCATGAGTGCATTGAAAGCGAATTACATTTCAGCAGATAAAGAAAATATATATTCGCTTTTATATGAAGACGATGCGGTGGAATTTATTTATGAAGTGATGGCAGCAAAACATAGGGAGTATTCATTCTACCATCTGTCTTCCGGGGATCCGGTCAGTGAGTGGCAGCTGGCGCAGGAAATCAAAGAGGTACTCGGAGGCCATATTACGGTTCTTGAAGTAAAGCGGGCAGACAGTAGACGGCGGGTTTTGTCAAATGAGAGGTTTTCGGAAGAATTTCCGTCGAAGATCCGGCATGAACGCGAAGAAGGGGTAAAGAAAATTGTAAAATATATGGAAAAGAACCGCGCGGTATTTGTTGATGAAACCGAAGAGAAATTGTCGCTTGGAAAGCGGATGTTGCGGCAGTTTGGCTGGTTCTTGAAAGCGATATTTCCATTTTTAGAGAACATGGTATGTTTTATTCCGTTTTTTATGTTAAATAATCGTACTGTGGGGAGCCAGTATTTTTCAAGACTTGATTTTTATCTGTTTTATGTGCTCTTATTTGCTATCGTGCACGGACAGCATCAGGCACTTTTTTCTGCTGTTCTTGCTGTATGCGGATATTTGTTCCGACAGATGTATACAAGAAGCGGTTTTGAGGTTATGCTTGATTATACAACCTATCTTTGGATGGCACAGTTGTTTATTTTGGGACTTGTGGTAGGGTACATGCGCGATCAGATTCGAGATATCCGGCAGGAAAGTGCGGAGATACAGGAGAATCTCAATCACCAGCTGGGAGATATAAAAGACATCAATAACAGCAATGTTCGTGTAAAAGATGTGCTGGAACAGCAGGTGGTGGACCAGAAAGACAGCATCGGAAAGATTTACAGCATTACGTCTTCGCTGGAGAGATATATGCCGGAAGAAGTATTGTTCCATGCGGTAGAAATTGTCAGAGATCTGCTGAATTGCCCGGATGTAGCCATTTATACCGTCCATCATTCCGGGTATGCGCGTATGTTTTCGGCGACTTCAGACCAGGCGAGAAAACTGGGAAATTCGATTCTTTATCAGGATATGACGGATATGTATGAGGCGTTAAAAGAGCAACGGGTGTATATCAATCGAAATCTTGATATGTCTTATCCGCTTATGGCAAATGCCATCTACGATAATGAGGAAATACAGATGATCCTTATGCTTTGGGGGCTTCCGTGGGAACGTATGACGTTAGGTGAGGCGAATCGTCTTATTGTGGTAAGTTATCTGATCCAGAATGCCGTATTGCGTGCAAACCGGTATCTGGCTGCACTGGAAGAACGCCGGTATCTGGCAGATACGAAGATTTTGGAGGCCGAGGCATTTACGTCTCTTGTACAGGCCTATTATAATGCCAAGAAAAAGAATCTTACGGAATGTACGCTGCTGCAGATTGAATGTGATTCGGCAACATTTAAGCGTAGTGAAGAAATTCTTTTGGATAATCTGCGTCAGACGGATTATCTGGGGACGATGGACGACGGAAAATTGTATGTGCTTTTGTCAAATACGGTAAAAACAGAAGCACAGATCGTAGTAAACCGTTTTATGAAAGCGGGATTCAACAGTCGTATCATTGACCGGATCGCGAGGTGATGGGATGAAGGGATTGCTTATTTTATTTTTTCTTAACTTTGTGATTGCGGTGTTTTATGCAATCTGGCAGAAAACAAAGAAAAATGTGAATAATATTGAAATTATGGCGAAGACAATGGTACTTATTCTCTGCCCGGGAGCAGGCATTTTATTTTTGCTGACGGCATACGTGATCTTTCGTTATATAATAAAACGAGATGTGGATCTCGAGGATGTTGTATTTCGAAAAGATCGTGTAAAGACCTTTTTGCGCGCGGATGAAGAGCGTGGAAGGACGATGGTTCCGATGGAAGAGGCACTCGTTATCACCGACAAGACCAACCTTAGAAATCTTATGCTCAATGTCGTGCGGGCCGATACGAGAAACTCCCTTGCGTCGATTGCCAAAGCACTTGACAGTGAAGATTCGGAGACATCACATTATGCGGCGTCGGTTCTGCAGGACGAGCTCAATGGATTCCGTGCGATGGTGCAAAATGTCTACAATGAGATTTTGGAAGATAAGGAAGACCAGCTTGTGCATGTACGGCTGCTGATCGAATATATGAATCCGGTGCTGAGCCAGCGGGTGTTTACGGACATGGAGCAGAAAGATATGGTGCTCCGGATGGCAACTGTGTGCCAGATTTTATATGATAAAGAACCGGATAAAATGTCCGGAGAGTATTTTGAAGACATTTCGCTGCGGCTTTTGGAGATCAAAGATTACGAGAGGTGCCGGGTGTGGTGTGAACGTGCCGTGAAATATTTTCCAAAGCGGCTGTCGACGTACACCTGTCAATTGAAACTGTATTTTTCGTGTGGAGACAGAGAAGCCTTTTTTCGGGTGCTTGAGCAATTAAAGCAGTCCGATGTGGTGATCGATAATGAAACATTGGAACTGATCCGCGTATTTCAGTCATAAGGAAGTAATGATATGTCGATGAAAGTATTTATGATCATAAAATTCATTGAGATTTTTTGTGCGTATCTCGGAATGACAACCGTCCTTCCGTTTTTTGTGATGCGTACACGACTGAAAAAACAGCGGATGACGGAAAAACTGCTGATGAGTTTTCTCGTCGGAAATTTTTATTTGATGAATCTTGTTTTTCTGCTCCAGCTTCTGCATATTTCAAACCGATGGACACTTTTACTTGGGACCATAATTCCGGCGCTTGCTGTCTGGATTCGCCTGAATCACGTTCACGTTTTGGAAAAAACAGGAAATGCATGGGAAACACTTCGGAAACTTGCCACCGGTCATGTCAGCGGCAAACGGGTCGTGTACCAGCTGGGAAAACGGATCTTTAAACGGATTCAATGGCTGATGCGCTATCTTGGAAAGGCATTTTTGAAACATCCGCTCGAATGGCTGCTCGTGTTAGGGGTTATGTGTGTGGCGGCGTGGTTTTACGGCGTGGGAAAACTGGAAGTATATGGATATACTGCCTCCGATACGCCGGTCCATTTATACTGGATCAATGGAATGGAAGAAAACAATATTTTTATCGATGGTGTGTATCCGTTTGGTTACCATTGTATTATTTATTATCTGCATGCGGTGTTTCAAATCGACAGTTATGTGTTGATGTGCCTTTTTTCGCTGGTACAGACAATCGCAATCCATCTTGTGCTGCTCGCTTTTTTACGGCTTTGCTGCAAAAGCCGCTATGTTTCTTATGCAGTAGTGTTGGTATATATACTGGGAAACTTTTTGCAGCCACCGACGTATCTACGGTTTTTTGCTGTTCTTCCACAGGAATATGGGATGCTTTTTATTCTGCCGTCAGCATATTTTGCCTTTCGCTTTTTTGCGGCAAGAAAACGGGAAATACAGGGAAAAAAGACAAGATTATCGTCGGCATGGTGTCTGACATTTTTTGCCATGAGTTTTGGCATGACACTTGCTGTCCATTTTTATGATACGATGATCGCCGGATTGTTCTGCGTGGGAATCGCGCTGGGGTATATTGGCTGGTTTGTGCGTGGAAAATATTTCTGGCGCGTCGTGCTTGCCTGCTTTCTTGGTGTGTTTTCGGCGGTTCTTCCGATGGCAGCAGCCTTTATTTCAGGAACCCCTCTTCAGGGAAGTCTTGGCTGGGGAATGAGTGTCATTCAGGGAGACAGTGCACAAAATGCTGAGAATACCGATGGCGGAGCCGTACAGCAAATTTCCGGCAATGCGACAGTGTATTATTATGACAGCGATGGAAATCTTTTGCAGGAAAATACAGTGGATACGGAAGAAGCATTGGAAAAGACCAGACATCTGGATGTACCGTTGACACAGAAACTTCTTCGTGTATGGAATAAACTGACAATGACAATAAAAGATGCGGTTTTAAATGAGGCACAGGCATGGTATGTGATGGTGGTGGTCGGCGCATTTGCGTTGCTTTTTGTGTTTGGCTTCTTATTTTTCCTGCTGAAAAAACGCCAATACGGCGCGATGCTTATGTCCATGGGGTGGTTTATGGTGCTTTTGTGGATCTTGCAGACGGCGAAAGAATTAGGAATACCGGAACTGATGGATGGAAGCCGGTGCAGAATCTATTTTGCTTATATGCTGCCGGTCGTTTTTGGTTTTGTATCGGATGCAGCTATCCGACTTATCGTATTTCCGAGATCCTGGCGGGTGGTAAGAGATCTGATTTCGTTTGCATGCATCGGTGCGATCGTTCTCCTTTTATGGGACGGAAATCACCGCAAGCCGCTTGTGGAAAATACAGCACTTGTCACGAATGAAGCCCTTGCCTGCCTGACCAGTATTATCAAGGAAGAGGAAGATAATACGTGGACCATTGTCTCTGCCAATGACGAGACACAGATGGGGCTGTATCATGGATATCATTATGAATTGATCTCCTTTTTGCGGGAGATGGAATATAAAAATGCTAAACCTGGAGAAGAGTTAAATATTAAAATTCCGACGGATAGTGTTTATGTTTTTGTAGAAAAGGTGCCGCTTGATTATACCGAACATTATGAAAGAAGCGGTCAGTCTATCTCAGTGGAAGGGGCAGAAAAGGAACTGCCAAATGTCGGCGGAATCGCGATGTATAAAGGAGAATACCGTTGGATTTTAATGTCGCGTTTGTATTATTGGGCGAAAGAATTTGAACGACTGTATCCGACAAATGTAAGTGTATATTGCGAAACCGAGGATTTTGTATGCTATAAGATCAAGCAGAATCCGTATCGTTTGTTTAATTTTGCTATTGATTATCGCTACAATTTAGAGGAGACAGGGGGTGAATGATATGATTTCCAAACGTAGATTTTTTATATTGATCATGATGATGTTTGTTCTGCTGTTTATGTTTCAGTTTACGCAGGTGGTGAAAGAAAATGGTAATACGTATGATACCAATTTGTATTTGCAAAAAAAAGAAAATATTAAGACGAGTGAATGTCAGAAGCGCCAAAAAACGGTTTTGTTTATCGGGAAAAAAGAGGAAAAATATGGAAAAGTTGCGGCGCAGTGGTGTGAGTATACCAAGCGCCGGCTGGTAACGTTTGGGTCTCTTAGTGAGTGCCCGGAAGAGACGGCAAAGCAGAGTGAGATCATTCTGATTCAAAAAGAGGCCGTGGCTTCGGATGCAGATCTTGATCAGGTATTTTCGTATACCAATCAGGGAATCTCTTTTGTATTCTGCAATCTGCCCGATGTACACACGATCGCGATGAGCAGCCGCTGGAGGAAAGTGCTTGGAATCCGGCAGATCAGGCAGGAAGCTGTGGAGCTGACCGGCGTGAACCTATTTGATGGATTTCTGCTCGGCGGACAGGCGATTTATCAGCCGGCAGATGACAAAGAGAAAGAAGAACGGCAGGATTTTCCTGATCATATGCCGTGGTATCTGCTGGAATCCGGCTGCAAAACGTATATGGTCGGTATGCTTGCCGATGAGTCGGTAAAAAATGAGCAGCTGCCGGCAATACTCTGGCGGGCAACGGTCGGAGATGCAAAAGTGTTTGCCGTGAACGGCGATTATATGGAAGATTGCACCGGAATCGGATTTTTAGATGCAATGATGACGGAACTGCATCGGTATGAAATTTATCCGGTCATAAATGCCCAGAATATGTCATTTGCTAATTTTTCCGGATTTGCCAGTGAAAATAAAGCTCAAATGAAAAAGTTATACAGCCGTGAGTCACTTGCGGTATTTCGCGATATTATTTGGCCGGGACTTTGTGCAGATCAGGAACAGTCCGGGGCAAAACTGACCTGTTTCTTTTCCCCGCAGATGGATTATAGTGACGGCAATCTGCCGGATCCGCAGCAATTAATCTTTTACCTGAAAGAACTGCGTGAAAAATCGGCAGAAGCAGCAATTTCACTGGATAATTTTGGAATTATTGATCCGTTGGAAAAAGCAAAGAAAGATGCCTTGCTTATGAAACAGGCAGACAGCCGGTATCAGTATGGGGCAGCCTATGTGACAAAGGCGCAGAAAGAAGCTTATGAAAAAGTGCTTACCCAGGCTCCGTTTTCCACGGTAACGACACTTGTCGGGGATTTTCTGGAAGATGCTGTCGTGGCAAAGGAAGGCGGCACGATGACACTGCAGTCGATCACAAGCGATGGAATCTCGCACACATATCGGGAAGATATTCGGATGAAAAGTCTCCAGACATCGCTTGCGTATTCGAATATTGTGTTTGATCTAAAACAGATTTTATGGCCGCAGAAAAAAGAGGATCGCTGGGAAGTATTGTATGAAAAATTTGCAAGTAACACAAATACATATTGGAAAGCCTTTGATAGTTTTAAAAAGACGACGGTATCTGAGGCAGACCGGAAAATTCGAAACTTTTTGGCGATGGACTATAGTGACTCCTTTGAAGGGAATACGATTCGGTTAAATCTTTTTGGTGCATTCACCGGAGAGACGACGTGGTTTATCCTGCGGACACATGGGGAAGAGCCGGAAGTCGTGGAAGGCGCATCGATTGTTAATATAGAAGAGGATGCGTATTTGATCGCAGCAAACCAGCAGGAAGTTACGTTGAAATTGAAAAATAAAAATGAACTATATTATTCGCTTTCGGACTGAGAGCAGAAAGGAGAGCCGAATGAAGGTATGTATCGTGGCAGAGGGTTGTTACCCTTATGTTGTAGGCGGTGTATCGAGCTGGATCCACAGTATGATCCGTTCGTTTCCTAATCTTGAATTTCAAATACTGGCAATTATTTCCAACCGTTCCCTGAGTGGAAAATTTGCGTATGAACTGCCGGAAAATGTAACGCAGGTACACGAAGTATATTTGGAAGATTTTGACTGGGATGGCGCGGGCAGCAAGGGAAGAGGAATCCACCTGACAAAAAAAGAATACCAGGCAGTGAGAAGCCTTATCCTGAATCGGGAAATTGACTGGAGTGTGATCTTTGAACTTTTTCAGAATCGTACCTTTTCGCTGGATAAGCTGCTGATGGGACCGGATTTTTACCACATGGTTTCGGAGTGTTACCGGAAAAATTATCCGCATATCGTCTTTTCGGATTTCCTTTGGACGATGCGTTCCATTTATCTGCCGCTGTTTTTGGTGCTGAAGAGCCGGATCCCGAAAGCGGATCTGTATCACTGTGTGGCAACAGGGTATGCCGGTGTACTGGGAAGTATGGCAAAATATTTGTATGGCTGTGAATTGTTGATTTCAGAGCATGGGATTTATACGAGAGAAAGAGAAGAAGAAATCATCAAAGCTTCGTGGGTAGCCGGTGTTTATAAAAATATATGGATCGAGCAGTTTAAAAAAATGTCGCTTCTCGCTTATGATCAGGCGGATATTGTTACCAGTCTGTATGCCAGAGCGAGACAACTGCAGCTGGAACTTGGCTGTCCGGCGGAAAAGACGCGTGTCACGCCAAATGGAATTGATGTGGAGCGGCTGGCGGATCTTCCCGGGAAAACGGAAGAAGATAAAAAAATGATTCACATCGGAGCCGTGCTTCGTGTCACGCCGATCAAAGATGTGAAGACGATGATTCAGGCATTTGCGTTTGCCAAAAAAAAGGTGGACCGGTTAAAATTGTGGATCATGGGACCCTGCGATGAGGATGAACAGTATGCAAAAGAGTGCTTTGATCTTGTGGAGGCACTCAATGTAAAAGATGTAGTATTTACCGGAAGAGTGGATATCCGTGACTATCTTGGGCGGATGGATTTTACGATATTAACGAGTATCAGCGAAGGACAGCCGCTTACGATCTTAGAGAGTTACGCGGCGCATAAACCGGTTATTGCAACGGATGTCGGAAATTGTCGTGAACTGATCTATGGAGACAAAGAAGGCGAAAAGCCGGCGGGAATCCTTACACACATTATGAATCTGGAAGAAATTTCCGAGGCAATGGTAGAACTGGCAGAAAATGACAAAATGCGGAAAGACATGGGAGAAGCCGGATATGAACGTGTGATGGCAGGATATAAGGTGCAGGATATGAAGCAGGTTTATCGTGGAATCTATCAGGAATTTGCAAAAAAAAGAAATGAAAAATGGAACGAAGAACCCTTTCACATCAAGAAGCCGTGAGAATGAGCAGAATGGAGGAAGACGATGGCAGGTATCGGTGTAAAATTAAATAAGATCTACAATAAAAATACATTGACAACCAATATTATAGGTATGGGTTACAGCACCATGATCACGATCGCTCCAATGATTCTTGTTATCGCTGCGATCATGGCGATGCAGGTGCTGCTTGACGTCTCAAAAGTGGGATATGCACAGCGCGAATTATTTGCCTGTACGGTGCTTTATATTTTCATCTTTTCCCTGCTCAGTGCAGCACCGTTTAACTCTGTATTATCGCGCTATATGTCCGATATAATATATGAGGAAAAATACGAAGATGTGCTTCCGTGTTTTTATGTCGGAATAATGTTAAATCTTGGTGTCAGCTGTGTAGTTGGTATCGTTTTCTGCGTGCGGGAATATCTGACCGGAGAGGTGCCGGCATGGTTTGTATTTGCCGGGTATTGCGGGTATGTAGCACTTGTGCTTGTTTTTTATCAGATGCTCTACCTTTCGATATGTAAAGATTACAAAAAGATTTCCTTTTTCTTCCTGCTTGGTATGGCGGTGTCGGTAGCTTTGGCGGTGATTTTTGCAATTGTTTTTGGGTGTGATAAAACGTATTCCATGCTGGTGGCACTGGACATCGGATTTTTCCTGATCGCCAGTCTTGAATTTGCTGTGATTCGGAACTATTTTAAGAAAAACAGCGGTGAATACAAGCGAGTACTCAGTTATTTTCGAATTTACTGGAAGTTAGTTATGACCAATTTTTTGTATACGCTGGGATTGTATATTCACAACTTTGTATTTTGGACGACCGATCTTCGGATGGTTGTGGCAGATACGTTTGTCTGCGTGACATCGTATGATTTGGCGACATGCCTTGCGATGTTTACCAATCTTTCTTCCAGTGTAATCTTTATTTCGCGTGTGGAGATGCATTTTCACGCGCGCTACAAAGCCTATTCGGAGGCGGTGATCGGAGGAAGAAAGATGGATATCGAACTGGCGAAGAAGAGAATGTTCCGCCAATTATCCGAAGAATTGATGAATCTGGTGCGGATCCAGTTTATCATTTCCGTCATTTTATTTTTTATTTGTATTATATTGTTGCCAAGATTTGGATTTGATGGACTGGTTTTGAAAATTTACCCTTGCCTGGCAGCCGGATATTTTGTATTATTTATTATGTATGCTGCAATTATTTTTCTGTACTATTTTAATGATCTGACGGGAGCGCTGATGACCGCATTTTTGTTCTGCTTTGTCACTTGGCTGTCATCGGTGGTAGCAACCTGGCTGCCGGAGATCTGGTATGGGATCGGCGTGTTTATCGGTTCGTTTGTCGGCTTCTGCGTCGCATATGCGAGACTCCGCTGGCTTGAAAAAAATCTTGATGAGCACGTATTCTGCAGGGGCAGCCTGCTGCGACATAAAAGAGGAGTTCCGCCGGAATCAAAAGTATTTGACCGGTATAAGGATTGACACAGGAAAGGAAGAAGAAAATGCAAACAGGAGATATGTTACGAATTTTATTGATTTTTCTCGGTTGTTTTTTGGTAATAAAAACGATATTGTCGCTGGCAAGGCGAAAATTAAAAGAGCAGTTTTGTCTTTTGTGGGGAGTGATCGCACTTGGGCTGATTATTTCCGGAATCTGCATCCGTCCGACCCTTTGGAACCAGTATGTCAGCACACGGGGAATGGCTGTGATCGTCGTGATCGGAATCTGTGCACTTTGGTGTCTGTTTTATCTGAGTACACAGCTTTCTGTACTGAGTAGAAAAAATCAAGAGCTTGCGATGCAGGTGTCGCTGTTAAATCAGGAAAATGAGATGCTTTTGAAAAAAATTCAGGAAGTACAGGACGCTGTTAAAAAGGAGTCAAAATGAAACAGGTATTATTTGTGATCAATACGCTTGGCTGCGCCGGTGCCGAGACAGCAATGATCGAGATGATCCGGAATATGGACCCGGAAAAATATAAAATATCGGTATTTGTTCTGCTAAATCAGGGAGAAATGATTCACCGGCTTCCCAAATCGGTAACCGTATTAAATGAGCATTTTTCAGACAGTTCCGTACTGAGTAAAGAAGGAAAGAAAGAATTAAACCGTTATATTTTCTCCCAATTGTTTCACAGGGGAACGATTTGGAAAAAAATACCATATATATTTCGCGGGTTGGTGCCGATGATCCGCAGTAAACGGATTTTGCCGGATAAACTGTTATGGCGGGTGATGGCAGAGGCGGCTCCTCGGTTTGACACGCATTATGATATGGCAGTCGCTTATCTGGAGGGCGGTTCCACTTACTATGTGGCAGATTATGTGTCAGCGGATGTAAAAGTCGGCTTTGTACATATTGATTATGAAAAAGCGGGTTACACGAGGCAGCTTGACGGCGGTTGTTATGATTTGTTTGACCGCATCTGTCCGGTGTCCGATGAAGTGAAAGAACATTTTCTCGCGGTATATCCGCAGTATGAGAAAAAGACGAAAGTATTTCACAATATGATCGATACGGACAAGATTCGTAAAGGAGCAGAAAAGCCCGGCGGATTTGACGACGATTTTGCCGGTGTGCGGCTTTTGACGGTAGGACGTCTGACGGCACAAAAGGCATATGAGATCGCTGTCGATGCGATGAAGCTTTTGAAGGAGCGGGGGCGCAATGTCCGCTGGTATATTCTTGGGGAAGGTGAAGAGCGAAAGCCGCTTGAAAAGAAGATTAAAGAGTATGGATTGGAACAGGACTTTCTTCTGCTAGGAGCCAAAGAAAATCCGTATCCTTATTATAAACAGTGCGACATTTATGTGCATGCAACCCGGTTTGAAGGAAAGAGCATTGCGATTCAGGAGGCCCAGACGCTTGGTTGTACGATCCTTGCTTCGGACTGCCCGGGAAATCGGGAACAGATCGAGGATGGTGTGGATGGAAAAATGTGTCCGCTCAGTGCTGAAGGAATCTGCGATGCGCTGTGTGAATTGCTGGATGATAAAGAGGCCTGTGAAGCTTACGGAGAGATGGCACAGAAGAAAGAATTATCCGAAAAGTCACAGTTGACAGAATTACTAAATTTAATGGAAAATGAGAGGGAATGAAGATGACAGGTGAGAAAAAGGCAAAGAAAGAATTATTGATTATCATTCCTGCGTATAATGAGGCAAATAATATTACAAAATTGTTGGAAAAGCTTGAAAGTCCGGAGATTGCTGAGATTGCAGATGTCCTTATCATGAATGATGCGTCTTCTGACAATACGAACTGGATTGTAAAGGCACGCAATCACGCAATCGTGACACATGTATTTAATCTGGGCTACGGAAGTGCACTCCAGCTTGGCTATAAGTATGCAATCCGTCGTGGCTATGAATATGTTATTCAGATGGACGCAGATGGCCAGCATGATGTATGCAACATTCCTGTTATCTATGAAAAATTAAAAACAAAGGATGAAAATGGAAAATATCCGGATATTGTTCTTGGTTCCCGCTTTATGGAAGGAAGTTCTGAGTTTCCGGTATCGTTTTTGAAAAAGATTGCCTGGGGGGTGTTCCGCGGACTGATCTATCTTGGCACAGGACGTAAAATCGCGGATCCAACGACCGGACTGCAGGGACTCAGCCGCCGTGTTGTGATTTTCTATTCGACGTATAACCATTTTGATGATAAGTACCCGGATGCCAATATTATCATGCAGATGCTTTTGCTTGGCTATCGTCTTGTCGAGGTGCCGGCGGTCATGCATCCACGTGTGGAAGGAAAGAGTATGCACTCCGGTCTGAAACCCATCATGTATATGTTCCGAATGATGTTTTCCATCGTCGCCGTATGGATTGGCATAAAACTGTTTAAGATTGATAAAGAGGTGTCGGATGAGGAGTAAAAAGAGGAAACTGCCGGCAGAGAGTACGGTGGCAGTTTCCAATGCCCGTCGTGGCTGGTACCGTATTTTCCCTGTTATACTGGGGGAAAAGTGGGATCCGGCAGTGGCAGAGACCAGTCTGGCCGCCGGAGACACACTGGTTTTACTGGAAATATTGATTCCGGGAGAAGACATAGAAGAGCAGGACTTGCAGAGGCTTTGTGATGTCTTTTCCTTTTTTGTACAAAAGAAGTTTGATCTGATTCTTCGGTTTTCCTATGATTTTGAGGGGAAAGGAAGGGAGAAGGATCCTTCGTCTCTTTCTGTGGTTGAACGCCATATGAGACAGATTTTTCCGGTGCTAAATGAGTTTGCAGATCATATTTTTGTTTTGCAGGGAATCTTTTTGGGGAGTTGGGGAGAGATGCATTCCTCCCGGTATCTCACAAAAGAAAACATACAAAAATTGGGAAAAGAGATAAAAGAAAATTTGTCTCCGAATATTTTCCGCAGTGTACGCAAACCAGTGCATTGGCGTATGCTTTGCACCGATGAGAAGGAAGTCTTTTCAGAAAAGATCGGTTTGTATAACGATGGTATGTTTGGTTCAGAGACGGATCTCGGTACCTTTGCGGCTCCGGGAGAAGAACGGGAATATGCCTGGGAGGAGGCGTGGCCGCCGGAAAAAGAGCAGGCATTTATCACTCAATGTGCAAAATATGCTCCGATTGGCGGTGAAGTGATCGGCGGCGCCTCTCAGACGGCAGACAACATTGTTTTGCGCCTGCGGACAGAAGGGATTACGTATCTGAACCGGGATCATGATAAAAAAGAATTGGAACGATGGAAAACGATGGACTGTGGGAAAGCTGGTGTCTGGAAAGGGCACTCCCTCTATGATTACGTGGAAGCACATCTGGGGTATTGCTTTGTCCTTCGAAAGGGAAGTCTGCGGAAAAGATTTCACCGCAGTATCGTTACACTGGAAATCGAAAATACCGGATTTGCGGTTTCTTATAAAGAAATTTACATGAACTTGGAAAAGTTATCCAATAAGAAATGGCAATGTGTCGTCAGACAGCCGTTAGCATATTTGGGGCCGGGAAAGATACAGAAATGCAAGATGGTTTGCGAGGAAGATCTTTTCTCCGGAAATTGGAAACTGACGATGCACGATGAAAAAGGAAATCCGGTTCTGTTTGCTAACGAAGGGGCAGAAGAAGGGATTTCCCTGTCTGTATTGCATTAAGGAATGATCAAGGTACCGAGTGGCACGCTGCCATCTTCATTAACAGAAGCATTGGCAAAAGAAATCTTGTTTTTTGTCGCAATGTCACTTATTTTTAAAGAAAGCGAGTAGGTTCCTTTGGAAAGTTCCGATCGCTTAAGGAAAGTGGAACATGTTTTTGACTGCCGGCTGTCAATTGTCCGTGTATCAAAGGAAATCGGATATTGGAAAGAATTCCCGTTTTTGTCCTGTAGGACCAGCTGGACGTCAAAAGGACGGTAACAGGGAGAAAATCCCTGGTTTTCTACGGTTATTTCAAACTGAATATGGGAGGAAAATAAACCGGAAAAAGATACCTGTGTACCGGTTAGTACATAGCGGTATCCGAGATGGGCGCGGATATAATCGTAACCGCTTACTCCGGAAAATACGGTATCTTCGCCGGAATATGCTGTATTTTTCCATTTGTTCAGCACGGAGGCCTCGTGGTCGCAGCTGAGGTAGGAAACGCGCATGTCATAAAGATCCGGAATGGCCTTTGCAAGGTCGTTATACGGATTTGCTAAAACGGCCTCGCCGCCATTTGGTACATAGGAACAGAGATTACTCTGGAAGGCAATTTCTTCTTTGCGGGTTCCTTTCTGCGTAATGTCGGAAGTATCTGCAAGAGGCGTGTCGTCGTAGGTACCGCAGTCAAATTCATTGCCAAACATGCCGTCATTGAAAAGACCAAGTCTGGCATAGAGACTTCCGTCATATGGAGAGGCATTAGCAAAAGGTGAGGACGTTCCCAAAATCGTGCGAAGCTGTGCCGGGGTGCGGACGGAAAGATAGATTTCCGGAGAAATGACGGAAGAAAGTTCTTTTATCAGACTACGGATATCATCATTGGAACCATAATGTGTCTGATTCATTTCTCCGCAGTTCCCGGTAAAAATGCCTTGAAGCAGAAAGACAGCGTCTTTGTGTGCATTTACGACAGGGGCAACGTCATCCATGTGGCTGGAAACCTGTTCAATGGAAGACGGTTCACTTTGAAGTGCGTTTCCGTTCCAGTCGTATAAGAAGCGTAGAATGATCTGCTTGTTTGCTGCGGCAAAAGATGTTATAATGCTGTCAAGCTGCGCAAGAGCAGAATCACTGATTGGTTTATTTTTGTAATTAACCAGATTGATCTGTAGCAGGACGATGCGGTTATCGTCGTTTGCAAGTACAGAGGATGCCCATTTTTTGGCAGGTTTATCCCCTTCTTCCGATAATTGGTAGCCATACAGGTGATAAAATCCACAGTAGGGATTGCTGACGGCATCCGTGGACTCTGACTGCTCTGCTGCCTCAAAGGAAGGCGTGCGAAAGCGGGCATAGACCATAATGCCGATGCCAAAAACCACGAGTATAAGCAGGATAATATATATGATGTAAGATTTTTTTGACATAATAAACTCCTTTCAAAGGTATCTTATCATATTTGGAAGGAAATTACGAGAAAGAAATGAGGGATTTTAAAAAATGGAGGAAAAGAGCAGAACAGAGCATTCGGTTCAAAATACGACGACAGCGATAATTGCAAAGATGATCGCGCTTTTGACCGGATTTATCACAAGAGTGGTGTTCACGCACTGCCTCAGCCAGACCTATGTGGGGATCAATGGTTTGTTCTGGGATATTTTAAATGTATTTTCTCTCTCGGAATTCGGCGTGGGAACGGCAATCACTTATGCCTTATATGAACCGGTTGCGAAGGGTGACGTAGAAAAACAAAAATCCCTGATGCAGCTGTACCGCAAAATTTACCATATTATGGGGGGCTTTGTACTGGCAGCCGGGCTTGCTGTCATTCCGTTTATGGATTTTCTTGTGAAGGGATATGAATCAGTCGATCATTTGATCGCGATCTATCTCCTTTACCTGGCAAATTCTGTATTTTCGTATTTGCTTATTTATAAGAAATCCATGCTGGACGCCCACCAGCTCAGTTATCTGGGAGAGATCAGTATGACGGTTTCTATTCTCGTACAGGATGCATTGCAGATCACGGTTCTGTTGACAACCCGAAATTTCTACCTGTTTTTGTGCATGATGTTACTGGCAACAATTGGCAACAATATATGGATTTCTTACAAAGCGGACCGTTTGTATCCGTTTTTAAAAGATAAAGACATAAAGCCGATTCCGAAAGAGGAGCGAAGTGGTATTTACCAGAATATCCGGGCGATGCTCATGCATAAAGTCGGGGATGTGCTGGTAAATAATACGGATAATCTTATCCTGTCAGCGATGGTAGGACTGATCAGTGTAGGGTGCTATTCCAATTATTATCTGATCATTGCATCGGTGCATTCGATCATGACTCGAATGTTTCAGGGACTTACGGCAAGTGTCGGAAATCTTGGTGTCACGCAGGGGAAAGAACGGATCCGTAAAGTCTTTGCCAGTTCCTTTTTTGTCGGACAATGGATGTATGGTTTTGCAGCAATCTGTCTGTATGAGTTAATCAATCTGTTTGTAGAGTTTAGTTTTGGGGCAGAATATGTATTCCCGGAAAATGTTGTGTTTGTTTTGTGTCTGAACTTTTTTATCCTGGGAATGCGCCAGGCAGCATTGGTGTTTCGGGATTCGCTCGGACTCTTTTGGTTTGACCGTTACAAATCCATCGCAAACGCTTTGCTGAATATTGTTTTTTCAATAGTACTCGCTAAGGAGTGTGGGGCGTTTGGCGTATTTTTAGGAACACTTTTCAGTACCCTCCTTACCTCTTTTTGGGTGGAGCCGCTGGTTTTGTACCGGCATTCCCTGAAAGTTCCGGTGGTTCATTATTTTGCAAAATACGCACTCTATACCGGAATCGTGCTTGCCGCGGGAGTATTGACCCATGTTTTATGCCGGCAGATGGGAGGAAGCATGGCAGAGATATTTTTTAAGAGAATATGCGTATGTGTGGTGGTTCCCAATGTAATCTTTTTGGTATGTTATGTGCGTACAAAGGAATTTTGCTTCTTGTGGGAGAAGATTATGTCGCTAATAAAAAAACGGAGGAAGACGTCGTGAACAAAGAAAAACAATGGTTGTTTGCCAAATTGGCAAAAGTTCTCGGAGCAAAGAATCCAATCGAAGCAGACGGAGAGCAGGATTGGAACAGCATTTTAAAACTGGCAAAACAGCATGCCGTCCTTTCTTTGCTGGATCCGCTTTTAGACGAACCGGAAGAATGTGGGAAAATCCCGGAAAATGTGAAAATATGCATCCGGGAAGAAGCGAGGAAGACGGTGCGGCAGAATTATCATCTGCTTTATCTGGAACATCGGATTATTCGCACACTGCAGGAAGCAGGAGTGAGTGTGGTCCTTTTAAAAGGAGCCTCAACGGCAGAATTTTATCCGGTTCCGGAACTTCGGAAAAGCGGAGATGTCGATCTTTTTTTGCCGAATCCGGCACAGTTTCCGAAAGCGGGCGAAAGGATGGAAAACCTTGGTTTTGTGAAAAATCCGGCACATTCGGTTAATCATCACGAAGTGTATGTGACCGAGAAACATGTCGAGGTGGAATTGCATACTTTGCTGGCAGAACCGTTTGATGACAAGGAAACAAACAGGCTTATGGAAGAACTTCAAAAAGAAGTTGCTGTGCAGGCAGGAAAAAAGAAATTGATGGGGATAGAATTCCCGGTGCTGCCGGATGGCATTCATGCGTATTATCTTCTTCTTCATATGCTTCAGCATTTTCTGAGGGCAGGGTTCGGTCTGAAACTGCTCTGCGACTGGGTTGTATTTTGGAGACACGGCGTGACGGAAAAAGAGCTGGCACAGTATAAGAAGCTGACAGCCCGGAGCGGTCTTACCGGCTTTTCCGATATGGTTACTTCGGTCTGCGTGCAGTATCTGGGATTGGAAGAAGAGGCAGCAGAACCCCTGATCGTAAATATGGTGTCTGGGGAAGATATGTGGGGATTTATGGAAGAGATTCTGCAGTCATTGGAATTTGGAACGGTGGAATCCGAACAAATGGTAGCACTCCGAGGAAATGGATGGAGAGATTTTTTCCGGGAATTTCATCATCAAATGCATCTTAATTTTCCTAAAACAGGAAGATATCCTGTCCTTTGGCCAGCCCTTTGGCTCCGAACCGGCTGGCGTTTTATGAGAAATAATCGAGTAGTAAGAGGAACAACGATAAAAAAGGTAATCCAAAATGCAAAAAAAAGGGGTAAGATCAGCAATAAATTACATTTATTTGAAAGATAAATCAAACACAAACGTTTTCGAAAAACTTATAATAATTTCGTTATAATTTTTGTTGACGTAGGTTCATTGTTGTAATATAATGACGATATAAATAGTAAGACTATATGGTAAGGAGATGATAACATGAAAAAATATAGTAAACCTACAATTTTTGTAAATGATGAAGACAGTGAAGGGGTTTATGCAGCAAGTGGATGCTATTCAATTACTGTGAATATACATCAAAAACCGCAGAACGGACGTGGTGATTATCGGATACAGGTAAATGGAATCCATAAATCAAATCATACCAGAGATGCACAGACGATGACAATTTCGTTCAATATGCCGGTAGTGTATAAAAGTTCGAATGGAGTGATTCAGGGAGCAAATACAGGTACCACTTTGGTGATTTCTTATGCGTATCATCAAAATCCGACAGATAATATCGGGTTGGGGGATTTGATCGTAGAAGCAGACCAAGGATTGCAAGTTACCAGTGTAGCACTTACGGATTGATAAATTTTGTATGCATTTATATAAAGGACCCTCAAAAAGAGGGTCCTTTTAAAAATCTTTAATTCGCTGTTCAATCTCTGAATCTTTCAAAATGACACAAGTTTTGTTACGAATTTCATAGACATGGTCGCACATAGATAATACGGTAGGACGATGCGTTGTGACGATGCAGGTGCGAGGCGTAGTATCTTCTCGGATGCGTTTTAAGATTTTTCGCTCGGTTGCTACATCGAGAGCTGAGGTAGCTTCGTCCAGCAGTAAGATGGGAGAGCGGCGCAGTAAGGCACGGGCGATGGAAAGACGCTGTGCCTGCCCTTCGGACAACCCACCGCCTCGTTCCATAAGGACAGAGTGAATTCCGTCCTTCATTGCATTGACGAAATCCCAGGCACAGGCAATACTCAGGGCTTCTTTAATCTCTTCGTCGGTGGCATCCGGTTTGACATGGCGCATGTTTTCAGCAATTGTTCCGGAAAACATGGTATTGCCCTGGGGAACATAGGAAAATAACTGACGGCAGGAGGGGCTTAAGGAAAGTGTTTTTCGGGAAGTGTCAAGCTCACTCCATAGTGTGATCGTTCCGTTTCCGGGAGTCAAAAGTGCAAGGATCAAACGAAGCATCGTCGTCTTTCCCTCGCCGGAAGGCCCGACTAAGGCTACAATTTCGTGTGGGGCTGCCTGTAATGAGGCATCACAGAAAACCTCAGTACCATTGTGGTACGTGTAATCAAGTCGGTCAATAGAAATGTGGATGCCGGCAGTCTCAGATTCCTTTTTAAACGCCTGAACCTCTTTATCGTGGCTGAAATCTTCCCGTGGCATATCTAAAATATCCATTATACGACCGGCAGATGTGGTCAGATTGATTGCATTTGGTACAAGGGAGATCAGGGAATTGAGTGTACCGGTAAGTGTACTGGACAAAGATAAAAACATTGTCATTGTTCCATAACTGATGACACCATCCCAAACACGGTAAATTCCCCAGCCATATGAACTGTATGAGACGAGAAGTCCCATTGTTGCCATCAAAAAGGAAGTTACCATTGACATACGTTGAAAATCCATTCGCATTTTTACATAGTCCTTTTGTAACTGTTTTAAATAATCTACATATAAAGGAATCAGATTAAAGGCTTTGATTGTCTGAATGTTGGAAAAACATTCCTGGTTAAAGCCGGATATTTTTGCATCCATCGCAGCGCTGCGTCGGTTATTATTTAACATACGTTTCATTAGTGTCTTTGACATCAATAAGGTGACCGGGACGCCAAGAAAGGAAAAGATGGCAAAACTGGCATCGTAGTAAATAACGATGATAAAGGCACTAATAAAGCGGAAAAGATTGATGATCAGGTTGGGGATCCAGTTTAAAATGCCGTTGGAAATATTGGATGCATCGTCATCCCAGCGGGTTAAAAGGTCGCCGGTGTGATAGGAAGCGATGGATTCCCAGTCGGTAACAAGCATTTTGGAAAAAATATCTGCTTTGATCTCATTGTCTACTTTTAAACTGATCCAGTTTGAGGCATAATTTGAAAGCTGCGTCATCACGGTGGAACCAATGGCGAGCCCGATCATGGCAGCAAAGGTGGATAAAAGGGCACCGGTCTGGTGGCCGGTGATAATGTCAACGAGATCTTTGGAGACAAGACTGGAACCCAGCGAAACGACAGTTCCTAAAAGTCCGATCAAAGTATAAAAAAGGATGACAAGCCAGTATTGTCTGGCATAACCGTAGATCCAGCGGGTCTGATGGAGCATGGTTTTCAGTGCGCCTTCGCGGATCCGTTTGGAAACATGTTTTATTTTTTCAAATGCCAAGATGTTACCCCTTTCTATCGTAAAGCATCAATTTGTTCTTTCATATAAATAGCAGCCTGTGGCTCTTTGGTGCAGTGCAGGCGGAATACCTGTATCTGTTTTGTAATCTCTCCGATGACTTCTAAATTTTTACATAGGGAAAAACAGGTGTCACTCGAAGAGATGATACGCTGTAACAATCCGATGATCTGTTCATCCGGAGACAGCGTCTCTAACCGTTCTCCGGAAGCCTGTTTTAATAGCACGACACCGCCCAAAGGATAGCTGGCACTGTCGCTGATTCCGGAAGTGCCACACCACGGAGTGCCGTAGATCATAGGTTTTCCGTCTTTGATGGCAAGAAGATTCAAATCTCCATTCAGAACCGGAGTACCCCAAAGGGTATGCCACAAGTTTGTGTGCGTGGACTTCCCGGTGCCGGAAGAACCGGAAAACAGCCATGCCTTTCCCTCATATAAAAGGGAGGCAGAATGCAGAAAAAGCATTCCCTTTGTCTGGGCATACCGGTTAAATAAAAGGCGGATCACCGGGATCAATTCTTCCGTCAGCGCATCCTCACACGGCGGAAGACAGAAAATGTCTGCCAAAGTGTCTTCCCGGTTTGTCCGCACTTCGAAAATGTGTACCAGGGAAGGAAAGTGGATCACACTGCCATCCGTTTGCTGTACGATCTGGAGTTCCGGATCGCATACCAGCAGCTCACCTCCAAGAGGTGCCGTCGAAAGAGGAGCAGACGGGTGAATCCGTATATCAAGTTCTGGCGAGGTGCTATCCGCAGCTGCATACGGTGCAAAAAAAGCTGACAGGGAATCAGGTGCGCCCTGAATCCGAATCCGAATGTCCGCAATGTTATAATAACTTACAGAATTTTGGAGCCCTGATTCTTCTCGGAAAGGCTCAATGAGTCCAAATGCCTGAAATTGTGCAAGGATCCCCTGCAGATCCTGCCACAACCGGTCGTGTTCTTCCGGTGTTTCGGCCTCCCAGTGAGTTGTCATTTTTTCATGAAGCTCATGGGGAGAAGCACATTCCGGCAGAATTTCCCAGAGATAGGCACTGGTTTCATTGAGACGCAGATTTCGCCGGTGTTCGACAATCCGCTGACCGTAAGGGAGCAGATAAGGAACCCCTTCGATATATTTTAAAAGAAAACCGTCCGTTCGTTTCATCGGAATCTCCTTTCGCTACAATTGCCCGCAGGCATCAGATAGAAAATATTATAGCATTTTTCGCGTGAAAATGCTATAATTGTTGCAAAGAAAATTGCAGGAGGATCGAATGGATATTGAGAAGTTATTGGAGCAGGGAAAGCGGCTTCGTATCAAGCCGCGGGGATACAGTATGTATCCGCTGATCGTTCCGGGACGCGATGAGGTTTTTGTGGAACGTGTTTCGTCGGAATCACTGCGTCGGGGCGATGTGGTGTTATACCGCAGAATGGATGAAAATATACTTGTTCTTCACCGCATCTGGAAGAGGGAAGGAGATGCGTTTTTTTTGGTGGGCGATAATCAGAAAGAGATCGAAGGTCCCCTTGAAGCCTCGCAGATTAAGGGAAAAATGACAGGTATCCTGCGAAACGGGCACGAAATTTCCACGTTAAATGTTATTTATCTTTTGTATTCCCGCATATGGCTGTGGCTTCGTCCATGTCGTCCGCAGATTTCGCGTGTAATCCATAAGATACGAAGGAAATGTACTTGTTTATAAACTGACGGAAAACCGCAATGCGGCAGCAGTACATTTGATGTGAGTAGATAACTATTCAGGACTCCCCTGCCACACATTCGCATTTCGAACACTTCGTGTTCTTTTCCCGCCTTTGTCAAGGCTAAAAATGCTCATATGTGGAGGGGAGCCCTATTAGGCCCTGAATAGTTACTGAAGAAAAATTTCAGACGTTGGCATCCGGATCCAGATCTTTGCCGATTTTTAACATTTTCAAGATACGTTCTTTTTCGGTTTTATTGTAATTCTGCAATACACGCAGAATATCTTCATCTAATGTAGAAATATTGTCGGCTTTGATCATTCGTGGATTTCCTGCACTCAATAAGTAGTCAACGGAAACATGACACATCTGGGCGTAGTAAAGAAGTACACGAAGATTGATTTTGGTATAATTATTTTCAATGTTGCTGACGAAGGAAATCGTAGCACCAAGGTCTTTTGCTACCTGATCCTGAGAGATGCGCTGTTCTTTACGCAGCTTTTTCATACGTTTTCCTACTTTTTCGAAATCAATCTTTTCTATTGCTTCCATATACTTGTCCTCCTAGCATAGATATTGTTACTTATTAGTTTATTATAAGATGATATCGTTTACAAGAGGAAATTGAAAAAAATGTTACGCAGACTTGACAGTGAACGTCATTTTGCTATATACTTAAAAAGTTAATAATTATGGAGAACTATATCAACGAGGAGGAAGCCATGAATTTTCATATTGCAGTGATTCCCGGGGATGGTATTGGCCCGGAGATCGTAACACAAGCAAAGAAGGTATTAGATAAAGTTGGGGAGGTATACGGCCATACATTTGAGTATGAAGAACTGTTGATGGGCGGATGTTCCATTGATGCGTATGGAGAGCCGTTGACCGATGAGACATTGGAGCGCGCAAAGAAAAGCGATTCCGTACTGCTCGGAGCCGTCGGAGGAAATGTCGGACAGAGCAACTGGTACCAGCTGCCACCGGACAAGAGACCGGAAGCAGGTTTGCTGAAGATTCGAAAAGGACTTGGTTTATTTTGCAACCTTCGCCCGGCCGTGCTGTTTGATGAATTGAGCGGTGCATGTCCATTGAAAAGTGAATTGACAGAGGGCGGATTTGATTTTGTCGTCACGAGAGAGCTGACCGGCGGTCTTTATTTTGGAGAGCGCTTTACGAAGGAAGTAGACGGACAGCTTCAGGCGACCGATACACTTACATATAATGAAACGGAGATTCGCCGTATCGCCAAATGGGCATTTGATATTGCCATGAAGAGAAATAAAAAAGTATGTAGTGTAGACAAAGCCAATGTATTGGATTCTTCCCGTTTGTGGAGAAAAGTCGTAAAAGAAGTAAGCGCAGACTACCCGGAGGTAGAACTTTCTGACATGCTCGTAGATAACTGTGCAATGCAGCTTGTACGTGATCCAAAACAGTTTGACGTCATTTTGACAGAGAATATGTTTGGTGACATTTTGTCAGATGAGGCAAGCATGGTAACCGGATCGATCGGGATGCTTTCTTCTGCAAGTCTCGGAGAGGGAACACTTGGACTTTATGAGCCAAGCCATGGTTCTGCACCGGATATCGCCGGACAGAATAAGGCCAATCCGATCGCGACGATCTTATCCGCAGCGATGATGTTAAAGTATTCTTTCAATTTGTTAAAAGAATCCGATGCGATCGAAAATGCGGTAAAGGCAGTATTGAAGAAAGGGCTTCGCACAATCGACATCATGGATGAAGGAAAAACTTGTCTGGGAACAGAGGAAATGGGAAAAGCCATTTGCGATGAGATTCGATAAAAAGACGATAGATAGATGAAATTTGAACCGGAATGAATGGAGGTTAAATCAATGAAAAGTGATTCAGTGAAAAAGGGGATGCAGACAGCACCTCAGCGTTCTTTGTTTAACGCATTGGGTATGACAAAAGAGGAACTCGAAAAACCGCTTGTTGGTATCGTCAGTTCGTACAATGAAATCGTCCCTGGTCATATGAATATTGATAAGATTGTAGAGGCAGTAAAGCTAGGTGTAGCGATGGCTGGCGGAACACCGGTCGTATTCCCGGCGATTGCTGTATGTGATGGGATTGCGATGGGACATGTCGGAATGAAATATTCACTTGTTACCCGTGACCTGATCGCAGATTCTACCGAATGTATGGCACTTGCTCATGCATTTGATGCACTCGTTATGGTGCCAAACTGTGACAAAAATGTACCGGGACTTTTGATGGCAGCAGCCAGAGTCAATGTTCCGACTGTATTTGTCAGCGGTGGTCCGATGCTTGCCGGTCATGTACAGGGAAAGAAAACCAGTCTTTCCAGCATGTTTGAAGCAGTCGGTGCACATGCAGCAGGTAAAATGACGGAAGAAGAAGTAGACGATTTTGTAAGCCATGCTTGTCCTACCTGTGGTTCCTGTTCCGGTATGTATACCGCAAACAGTATGAACTGCCTGACGGAGGCAATTGGTATGGGACTTCAGGGAAATGGTACGATTCCTGCCGTTTATTCCGAACGAATCAAACTTGCGAAACATGCAGGTATGAAAGTAATGGAGCTTTATAATAAAAATATCCGTCCAAGAGACATTATGACAGAGAAAGCATTTTTGAATGCACTTACCGTCGATATGGCACTTGGATGTTCGACAAACAGTATGCTTCATCTGCCGGCGATCGCACATGAAGCCGGTGTGGATCTGAATCTGGATCTGGCGAACGAGATCAGTGCAAAGACTCCAAACCTTTGCCACCTCGCACCGGCCGGACACACTTATATCGAAGAACTCAATGAAGCAGGCGGTGTTTATGCCGTTATGAATGAATTGAATAAAAAAGGCTTGCTGTACACTGATCTGATGACAGCAACCGGAAAGACGGTTGGAGAAAATATCGAGGGCGTTGTCAACCGCAATCCGGAAGTCATCCGTCCAATCGACAATCCATACAGCCAGACTGGCGGAATCGCCATCTTGAAGGGAAATCTGGCACCGGATTCTGCCGTTGTTAAACGTTCTGCAGTTGTAGAAGAAATGATGGTTCATGAAGGGCCGGCCCGCGTATTTGACTGTGAAGAAGATGCGATCGCAGCGATCAAAGGTGGAAAGATCGTTGCCGGCGATGTTGTCGTGATCCGTTATGAGGGACCAAAAGGCGGCCCCGGTATGAGAGAGATGCTCAATCCTACATCAGCAATCGCAGGTATGGGACTTGGCTCTTCGGTGGCATTGATCACAGATGGACGTTTTTCCGGAGCAAGCCGTGGAGCTTCCATCGGTCATGTATCACCGGAGGCAGCAGTCGGTGGTCCGATCGCACTTGTAGAAGAGGGCGACATCATTAAGATCAATATTCCGGAAAATACATTGCAGTTAGATGTCAGCGATGAAGTTCTTGCCGAGAGAAAGAAAAACTGGAAACCGAGAGCACCAAAGGTAACGACCGGTTATCTGGCACGTTATGCCAATATGGTAACATCCGGGAATACCGGAGCAATCTTGAAACAGGAGTTTTAAAGAACTCACAGCGCAGTGAGGGTGAAACACGAAAATATTAACGAGAAAGAGGTGCATTTTCATGCAATTAAATGGCTCCCAAATTTTAATCGAATGTTTATTGGAACAAGGGGTAGACACAATTTTTGGATATCCCGGCGGAGCGATTTTGAATGTATACGATGAATTGTATCGTTATCAGGATAAAATCAGACATGTATTAACATCCCATGAGCAGGGCGCATCCCATGCAGCCGATGGTTATGCGCGTTCTACCGGAAAAGTCGGAGTTTGTATGGCGACAAGTGGTCCGGGTGCAACCAATCTGGTAACCGGAATTGCGACCGCTTATATGGATTCTGTTCCGATGGTAGCTATCACATGCAATGTCGGGCTTCCATTACTTGGAAAAGACAGTTTTCAGGAAGTGGATATTGCGGGTATTACGATGCCAATCACAAAGCATAGTTTCATTGTAAAAGATATCAATGATCTGGCAAAAGTGGTACGCCGTGCCTTTGCTATCGCACAGACCGGCAGACCGGGACCGGTTCTTGTGGATATTACCAAGGATGTAACTGCCGCTGTGACAGAGTTTACACCACAGACACCGGATCTGATCCAGAGACAGACCGATACGATCTGTGAAAAAGACATTGAAGATGTGCTTCAGGCAATCCGCAAGGCAGAAAAACCGATGATCTTTGTCGGTGGCGGATGCATTTTGTCAGGTGCCAGTGCGGAATTAAAGGAATTTGTCAAAAAAGTAGATGCACCGGTAACGGATACCTTGATGGGAAAAGGTGCCTTTGACGGGACCGATGAATATTATACCGGTATGCTGGGAATGCATGGAACCAAGACGGCAAACCTGAGTGTGACAGAATGTGACTTGTTACTTGCGCTTGGTGTTCGTTTCTCTGATCGTGTTACAGGAAATGCAAAGAAATTTGCTACCAATGCAAAGATTGTTCATATCGATATCGATGCGGCTGAAATTAATAAAAATATCCAGGTAGATTATTCCATCGTAGGAGATTTGAAGGCCGTACTTGAAATTCTCAATAAAAAATTAGAAAACCAGTATCATAAGGCATGGATTGATAAAGTACTTGCAAGGAAAGCGGCACTTCCAATGACCTATCGTGAGGATGTGCTTACCGGTCCGTATGTGATCGAACGCATCAATGAAGCGACACAGGGAGATGCGATCATTACGACAGACGTCGGACAGCATCAGATGTGGGCAGCACAGTACTATCAATATAAAAATCCACGTTCTTTCCTTAGTTCCGGTGGTATGGGAACGATGGGATACGGACTGGGTGCTTGTATCGGAGCGAAAGTCGGAAATCCGGATAAGACGGTATTTAATATCGCCGGAGACGGATGTTTCCGTATGAATATGAACGAGTTAGCAACTGCTTCCCGTTATGATATTCCGATCATTCAGGTCGTGTTTGATAATCATGCACTTGGTATGGTTCGCCAGTGGCAGACGTTGTTCTATGGTAAACGTTATTCAAGTACGATTCTTCAAGATAAAGTGGATTATGTAAAAGTGTCCGAAGCACTTGGTGCAAAGGCATTTTTGGTAACAAAACGAGAAGAAGTAGATGATGTACTGAAACAGGCAATGCAGGAAAAGGGTCCGGTAGTGATCTGCTGCGTTCTGGATCAGGATGACAAAGTGTGGCCGATGGTGGCACCCGGAGAGGCGATTGAAAAAGCCTTTACGGAAGAAGATTTAAAGAAGTCAGAATCATAATCTATGATTTTAGATAAATATTTTAAGGAGGTTTTAGCCGTGGCTAGAGTTTACAATTTTTCAGCTGGACCAGCTGTATTACCAGAGGAAGTTTTACAAGAAGCAGCAGATGAGATGCTTGATTACAGAGGAACAGGGATGTCTGTAATGGAGATGAGCCATCGTTCCAAAGCATACGATGAGATCATTAAGACAGCAGAAGCAGATCTTAGAGATTTGATGAATATTCCGGACAATTACAAAGTATTGTTCCTTCAGGGCGGTGCTTCCCAGCAGTTTGCCATGATTCCTATGAATTTGATGAAGAATGGTGTTGCGGACTATATTGTAACCGGACAGTGGGCAAAAAAAGCGTATACAGAGGCTTGCAAATATGGAAAAGCAAATAAGATCGCTTCTTCCGAAGACAAAACATTTTCTTACATACCGGATTGCTCGGATCTGCCGATCGATGAGGATGCAGATTATGTATATATTTGTGAAAATAATACAATTTACGGAACAAAATACAAAACACTGCCAAATACAAAAGGAAAGACATTGGTAGCAGACGTTTCTTCCTGCTTCTTGTCAGAACCTGTGGATGTGACAAAATATGGTGTCATCTATGGCGGTGTTCAGAAAAATATCGGACCTGCCGGCGTTGTTATCGTGATCATCCGCGAAGATTTGATTCCTGAGAGCGTAGATGAAAAAGTACCTACGATGCTTCAGTACAAGATTCACGCAGATGCACAGAGCCTTTACAATACACCTCCTGCTTACGGTATTTATATCTGCGGTAAAGTATTCAAATGGCTCAAGAAAATGGGCGGTCTTGAAGTGATGAAACAGCGCAACGAAGAAAAAGCAAAAATCCTTTACGATTTCCTGGATTCCAGTAAATTGTTCAAAGGAACCGTTCGTAAAGAAGATCGTTCTTTGATGAATGTACCGTTTGTCACAGGAAGTGATGAGCTGGATGCTAAATTTGTCAAAGAGGCAAAAGAGGCAGGACTTGAAAACTTAAAGGGACATCGTACTGTCGGCGGAATGCGTGCAAGTATTTACAACGCTATGCCTAAGGAAGGTGTAGAAAAATTGGTTGAATTCATGAAGAAATTTGAAGAGGAGAATCTGTAATGAGTGTAAAAGTAAATTGCTTAAATCCAATTGCAAAATGCGGTCTGGATTTGTTGGATGACAATTATGAGATGGTAGATGATGCCGCACAGGCAGAGGCAATTTTGGTTCGAAGTGCTTCCATGCATGAGATGGAATTGTCCGATGATCTGGTGGCGGTAGCGAGAGCCGGAGCCGGTGTAAATAACATTCCTTTGGACAAATGTGCAGAAAAAGGAATCGTTGTATTTAATACACCGGGAGCCAATGCAAACGGTGTAAAAGAACTTGTGGTCGCAGCAATGCTTCTTGCTTCCCGTGATATCGTAGGCGGTATTGAGTGGACTAAGGAAAACAAAGACGACGAGGGTATTGCCAAAGCAGCAGAAAAAGCAAAAAAAGCATTTGCAGGAACCGAGATTGCCGGTAAAAAACTTGGAATCATCGGTTTGGGAGCCATCGGTGTACTGGTTGCCAATGCAGCAAACCGTCTTGGCATGGAAGTATATGGATGTGATCCATATCTTTCTGTAGATAATGCATTGAATATGTCCCGCGATATCACGATCGTAAAGACATACGAAGAGATTTATGATGTCTGCGATTTTATCACAGTACATGTACCTCTTTTGGATTCTACGAAGGGAATGTTTGACAAAGCTGCTTTTGATAAAATGAAAGATGGCGTTGTATTCTTGAACTTCTCCCGTGATACTCTGGTAAATGAGCCGGATATGAAAGCAGCACTTGAAAGCGGAAAAGTGAAGAAATACGTAGTGGATTTCCCAAATCCTACAACAGTAAATCTTCCAAATACCATCGTAACTCCTCATTTGGGAGCTTCTACACAGGAATCCGAAGATAACTGTGCGAAGATGGCAGTAAAAGAAATCCGTGACTTTATTGAAAACGGTAATATTAAGAATTCTGTAAACTATCCTGCATGTGATGCCGGAGTATGTGCGACAGAAGGCCGTATTGCGGTAGCACATAAAAACGTACATTCCATGTTGTCACAGTTTACTACGTTATTTGCAAACGATGGCATTAACATCGAAAACATGGTAAATAAGAGCCGCGGCGATTATGCGTATACAATTTTCGATATCTGCAACCCATCGACAGAGAAACTGGTAAATGAATTGCAGGCAATTGACGGTGTAATCAAGGTACGTATTGTAAAATAAGCAGACGTGCCGGAGAAAGAGAAAGGAAGGGTACTCCTTATGAAATTGAAAAAATTGATCGCAGCAGCACTTACTGCAGTGATGACGATGTCTTTGACTGCTTGTGGCGGTGGTAACACGACAGGAACAACTTCCGGTGGTGCGGTAGACAGTGGAAAAACTTACAAAATTGGTATCTGCCAGCTGGTTCAGCATGAAGCATTGGATGCAGCAACCAAAGGATTTAAAGATGCGTTGACCGAAAAATTGGGTGACAAAGTGAAATTCGATGAGCAGAATGCACAGGGAGATTCTCCAACATGTGCAACCATCGTAAACTCCTTTGTTTCAGAAAACGTAGATTTGATCCTTGCCAATGCAACAGCGCCTCTTCAGGCGGCAGCGACAGGCACAACAGATATTCCAATCCTCGGAACTTCCGTAACCGATTATGGTACGGCTTTGAATATCAAAGACTGGAAAGGGACGACAGGTGTTAATGTATCCGGTACTTCGGATCTTGCCCCGCTCGATCAGCAGGCAGCGATGATCAAAGAATTGTTCCCGGATAAGAAAAAAGTAGGACTTCTTTACTGTTCCGCAGAAGCGAACTCTCTGTATCAGGTAGAGACGATCAAAGGATATCTGGAAAAAGATGGATATACTTGTACCAACTATTCTTTTGTAGATTCCAATGATATTGCATCTGTGGTCAGCAATGCAGCGAAAAACAGTGACGTGATCTATGTACCTACCGATAATACAGCAGCTTCCAATACCGAAGTGATCCGCAATACATGTGTTCCTGCCAAAGTTCCGGTTGTTGCCGGCGAGCAGGGTATCTGTAACGGATGTGGTGTGGCAACTCTTTCCATCAGTTATTATGACCTTGGTTATACAACCGGTGAGATGGCTTATGATGTTTTGGTAAATGGAAAAGACGTTTCTACAATGGAAGTAAAATTTGCACCAAAAGTAACCAAACAGTACAACGAAAGTATTTGTAAGGAATTGGGAATTAACATTCCGGAAGGATACGAAAAAATCGAAGCTTCCAAATAAGCTGACGAAAACGGAGGTAAGGTTTTTTGGATATTTCAGTGTTATTTAGTGCCATGCCCGGAGCAGTCGCTCAGGGACTGATCTGGGGAATTATGGCAATCGGAGTGTATATTACATACAAAATCCTGGACGTCGCGGATCTGACCGTAGACGGTTCGATGTGTACAGGTGGAGCGGTCAGTATCATGATGATGCTGAACGGCTATAATGTGTGGGTAAGTCTGCTGGCAGCATTTATTGCCGGTATGTTAGCAGGTCTGGTAACCGGAATTTTTCATACGTTTATGGGAATTCCGGCCATCCTCGCCGGTATTTTGACACAGCTGGCACTGTACTCAATCAACTTAAAGATCATGGGACGTGCCAATCAGGCGATCAGTGTAATGAATTATGATCTGCTTGTGTCACTTCGAAATGTAAAAAATGTACCATTTTACCAGAATTCAATTTTTGTGGTAGCCATTTTCTGTATTGTGATCATCGGAATCCTGTACTGGTTCTTCGGAACGGAACTTGGATGCTCTCTTCGTGCGACCGGGTGTAATCCGAATATGAGCCGTGCGCAGGGAATCAATACGAATTTTAACATCGTACTTGGTTTGATGATCTCCAATGGACTGGTAGCACTTGCAAGTGCGCTTTGTTCCCAGTATCAGGGATTTGCGGACATCAATATGGGACGTGGTGCGATCGTAATCGGTCTTGCCGCTGTTATCATCGGTAAAGTGGTATTTGAGAAAGTGTTCCACAATTTTGCATTGAAACTGCTCAGTGTCGTACTGGGTGCTGTGATCTACTATGCGGTATTGCAGGTGGTTATCTGGTTTGGTCTGGATACCGACCTTCTCAAACTTCTTTCTGCTCTTGTTGTGGCATTGTTCCTTGCACTGCCATACTGGAAAAAGAAGTATATTGTAAAACCGGTAAAGAGAGGAGGGGCTCAAAATGTTGGAAGTAAATAATATTTACAAGACATTTAATCCGGGAACCGTCAATGAAAAACTTGCCCTTGACGGACTCTCTTTAAAACTCAAAGAAGGCGATTTTGTCACTGTGATCGGTGGAAACGGTGCCGGAAAATCGACACTTTTAAATGCGCTTGCCGGAGTATGGTTTGTCGATGAAGGACAGATCATCATCGATGGCAAAGACGTTACGAAAGTGCCGGAACATAAGCGTGCTGCGTATCTTGGCCGTGTATTTCAGGATCCGATGATGGGAACGGCTGCGACGATGGGAATTGACGAAAATATGGCACTTGCCATGCGCCGTGGAAAAAGCAGAGGACTGCGTATCGGAATTACCCAGAAGGAGCGGAATCAGTTCCGTGAAATGTTAAAGGTTCTGGATCTTGGCTTGGAGGATCGTCTGACATCGAAAGTCGGACTGCTTTCCGGAGGACAGAGACAGGCAGTTACCCTGTTGATGGCCGCATTGAAAAAGCCACGTCTTTTGCTGTTGGATGAGCATACCGCAGCATTGGACCCTAAGACGGCAGCCAAAGTGCTGCAGGCGACAAATAACATCGTAAACAAAGACCATTTGACGACATTGATGATCACACATAATATGCGTGATGCGATTGCAAACGGAAATCGTTTAATTATGTTAAATAATGGAAAAGTTATTTTAGATATCGAAGGGGAAGAAAAGAAAAAGCTGACCGTCGATGATCTTCTTCATCAATTTGCACAGGCGAGCGGAGAAGATTTTGCGAACGATCGTACCTTGCTTTCTTAATTCCTTTTCTGATCGAGGTTGTTATGAATTATAAAGAAACGAGACAATATATTCAGGCGGTACAGACCGGTGCCGCCATACAACCCGGCTTGGAGACCATTTCCCTCCTGCTTTCTAAGATAGGGAATCCTCAAGATGCGTGTTCTTTTATCCATCTGGCAGGGACGAACGGAAAGGGCTCCACGGGAACATTTATAACAAACGTATTGGCACAGAGCGGACGAAAAATAGGACGATATTTTTCACCCGCTCTTTTTTCGAAAAACGAAACAATACAATGGAATCAGGGTGAGAAAACTCACTATATCACGGAAGAGGAATACGAAGCCGGGTATGTGCGGATCGGAGAAGCCATTCGTGAGATGAAAGAGAAAGGACAGCCGGTTCCGACCGATTTTGAGATTGAAACGGCGCTTGCTTTTTTGGCCTTTTCGGAGTGGAAATGTGATCTTGTCGTATTGGAAACCGGTATGGGAGGGGCACTGGATGCTACCAATGTGGTAAAAAATGTAAAAATGAATGTCGTTACGACCATTGCGATGGATCATCAAAAATTTCTGGGAGATACGATCGAAGAGATCGCGGTGCAGAAAGCCGGAATTATTACGAATGCAGCGCCGGTTGTGACCGTACAGGAATCGTCGGAAGCATTGCAGGTCATTCAAAACCGCTGTGAGGAGAAAAAAGCCCCTCTTTATGTTCTGAATCGAAAAGAGATCAGCGGTCTTTCCTGTGAGTCGGGAGAAACGAAGTTCTGCTACCGGGGAGAGACGTATACCATTCGGATGTGCGGGCAGTATCAGGTCGAAAATGCGTGCCTTGCACTTCTTGCCTTGCAGGTGTTGGAACCACTGCCACCGGAAATCATTCAGAAAGGAATGGCAGAAGCAAGGTGGCTTGGACGGTTTGATTACGTGAAAAAAAGCCCGGTATGGATCGCAGACGGCGCACACAATCCGCAGGGGATGGAAAGTCTGCTGGCATCGCTCCGACAGATGTATCCGGACAAAAAACGGATCGGAATCATGGGGGTATTTGCCGATAAGGATCACCGGAAGATGTGCCGGAAACTAGCGGAAGACAGCCTGTTTCAGAAGATATTTACCATTCAGGCACCCGGACCGAGGGGACTTTCCGCGGAAAGTCTGGCAGAAGAACTTGCCTCTTTTGGTATGCAGAGCCAGTCCTGTACTTCCCTTGCAGAAGCAGTGGAAGAAGTGAAAGAATTACAAAAAATGGAAGAAAAGGGCACAGTCGTTGTCTGTTTTGGTTCCCTTTCTTTCATGAAGGAACTTTATCAAATCATGGGAGAATAAGATTTTACATAGATTTTACATAAGGTATATTTGCATTTTACAATGGTATACTATCATGAAGATGTGTGAAAAATATGTAAAATACGTGATTTGAAAGGAGAACCCCATGGACATTTTTGGAGTATTATCCATGCTTGGCGGCCTTGCCTTGTTTTTGTATGGAATGAATACAATGGGCGAGGGACTGACAAAAGTTTCAGGAGGAAAATTAGAGAGGATTTTGGAAAAACTGACATCCAGTCCGATCCGTGCCGTGTGCCTTGGTGCACTCGTGACAGCAGTAATTCAGTCGTCATCGGCAACGACGGTTATGGTCGTTGGCTTTGTGAATTCCGGTATTATGAAGCTGTCGCAGGCGATCGGAATTATCATGGGTGCCAATATCGGTACGACGATCACATCGTGGATCTTAAGTTTGTCCGGGATTGAGAGTGACAATTTCTGGATGCAGTTTTTGAAACCATCGAATTTTTCGCCGGTTCTTGCAGTTATAGGTATCATTTTTATCATGTTTATCAATAACCAGAAAAAGAAAGACATCGGTATGATCTTAGTGGGGTTCGCCATTTTGATGTTTGGTATGGAAACGATGAGCGGTGCCGTGGCACCTCTTGCGGATGTGCCGGAATTTACAGGCATTCTTACCATGTTCAGCAACCCGATCCTGGGAATGCTTGCGGGACTTGTGCTGACTGCCGTGATCCAGAGTTCTTCGGCGTCTGTCGGTATTCTGCAGGCACTATGTGCAACCGGTGCGATCACCTATGGGACTGCTTTCCCGATCATTATGGGACAGAACATCGGAACCTGTGTGACAGCCCTTTTGTCAAGTGTAGGAGCAAACCGGAGTGCGCGGCGTGCGGCACTGGTGCATTTGTATTTTAATGTGATCGGAACCGTAGTGTTTATGGTAGGTTTTTACAGTATTCATGCCATTGTGCCGTTTGGATTTGTAGAAGATACGGCTGGTCCGATGGGAATTGCCGTCATCCACAGTGTGTTTAACGTGGTAGCAACGCTGTTACTGCTTCCATTTTCACGAGGTCTTGAAAAACTGGCCTATCTCAGTATCCAGGAGACGGAAGAAGAAAAACAGCAGAAAGAAATGGGAACACTTCTTGATGAACGTTTTTTGGAACAGCCGGCATTTGCCATGGAGCGTTGTAAAAAAGTGGCAATGACAATGGCGCAAACAGCCAAACAGGGCTTCTTTGATGCGATGAGCCTTCTCGATGAATACGATGAAAAGACTGCTAGAAAAGTGTATCAGAAGGAAGAGGAAGTCGATCATTACGAAGATGAACTGGGAAGCTATCTCGTAAAATTGAGCTCGAAAAATTTATCGCAGCAGGATGCAGAAACGTTATCCATGATCCTGCACTCTATCAGTGATTTTGAAAGAATTTCCGATCATGCGATGAACATCGAAGAGTCTGCGAGAAAGATAAAAGAAAAAGAAATTGTTTTCTCGGATAAAGCAAAAGAAGAATTGAAGGTATTTGAAAAGATCATTCAGGATATATTAAATTTGTCAGTAACGGTGTTTCTGGAAGAGGATTCTGAGCAGGCACGAGAAATCGAACCGATGGAAGAAGTTGTAGATCGATTGACAAAAAAAGTAAAAAAACGTCATATCAAGCGCCTGGAAAAAGGAAAATGTACGATGGATGCCGGACTTGTGTTAAATGATCTGGTAACCAATTTTGAGCGTGTGGCAGATCATTGCTCAAACATCGGCGTGTGCGTGATCCAAAGCGAAGAAGAGGCTTTTGACACCCATGAATATCTGGATACGTTAGACAAAGGAAAAGATTCCAGGTTTAATGCAAGATATGAGGTGTATAAACAAAAATATATGCTGCCGTAACTGGCAGAAAAAAAGCAGGAAATGCAAGCAGTAATGTTGAATAAAAGAATCCGTAAGCGGAGATACTAACCCCTGTTAAACTACTTACAGGAAAGGGGGAAGGTTCGTGAAATGGATTCGTCTGATCATTGCAGCTGGTATTTGCCTGCTTTTTCTTTTGTCCGGAAAAGAACTTTCTACCGGTGACTGTGAGGAAAAAATTGTACGGTATGTAGCGCTGGGAGACAGTATTGCCGGGGGATATGGTCTGAAAGATGTGCAAAATGACAGCTATGTCGCGCTGGTGCAGAAAAAACTGGAATCGGTCTGCGAAGGAGTGTATGCGTGGAATTTTGGGGAAAATGGATTAAAGAGCAAAGAATTGTTAGTACGCCTTACAGATTCTTCCAATCCGCATTATGAAGAATACAATGAAGCATTGAAAGAGGCGGATCTGGTTACGGTGTCGATCGGCTCCAATGACCTGATGCAGTATTTATCCCAAAGCCCGGATGTGAAAAAACTAAAAAAAGAGGGTGATATGTTGTTTTCCAAAGCCTGTACGGAGTTTCAAGTGACATTGCCTCAGCTGGTAGAAGAAATTGAAAAAAGGGCACCGAAGGCGGAAATTGTTATGAATAATATTTACAATCCCTGCGATGACGTGTCATTTACGATGGATGAGGTCTTTGGGATTAATATCAAAAGTATAGCGAGCCGGTACATTGGAAGATTAAACAACAGTTATGAAGAGATTGAGACCTTGCAAGTTTTTGCAAATTCGGGTACAATAAAAGAAACGCCAAGAGTTCGGATCGCGGATGTGAGTTCTGCTTTTGCAGAAAGCCGGGAAGTGTGTGTCAACCGCATGATCTCGCTGCGTGGCATTGATCCGCATCCGAATAAGACCGGACATGCGCGGATTGCCGAGGAAGTGATCGGGGATCTTGAGAAAGACGGATTTTTTGAAAGGATACAATGAAACATGGAGATAAAAGGTGCAATATTTGATCTGGATGGAACGCTGCTGGATTCCATGTGGGTCTGGAATCAGGTGGATATCGATTTTCTGGGAAAACGTGGATTTGATGTTCCACCGGATTATCCGAAAGCCATTGCCGCGATGGGTTTCCATGAGACGGCAGAATACACGATAAAGCGGTTTGACTTAAAGGAAAAGGTGAAGGATGTGATCGCGGAATGGGACCGCATGGCAGCACAGATGTACCACGAGAGGGTTCAGATCAAACCCTATGTGCGGGAAGTGCTGGAATGGATGAAACAGCAGGGCATTCATCTGGGCGTGGCGACCGCTTCGTATCGCACCTTATTTGAACCCTGTCTCCGCCGAAATGGTGTATTTGATTATTTTGAAGCGGTTACGGAAACCTCCGAAGTAGAGCGGGGCAAGGGATTTCCGGACATTTACATAAAAGCGGCAGAGAAAATGAACTGTCGGCCGGAACAGTGTCTTGTATTTGAAGATATTACGAAAGGAATCGAAGCTGCACGAACCGGGGGATTCCGGACGGTTGCGGTATATGATCCGGCAGCACAGGCAGAGTGGGAAGAGAATACAAAAAAAGCTGACTATCATATCGTGAAATTTAAAGAACTGCTGGAGCCGTCAAGTTTTCTCAACCGGCTGTAGTTCAATCTTGACGGAATGCAGAATTTCGTGTAAAATTAAATAGAGATAGTTTTTAAAAAACTGCCATTTATTGGTAAAGATAAAGGAACGGGGACTGGCATGAAAAGTAAAAATGATGTAGATGTATTGATCAATGGTCGTAAATATACACTCTGTGGATTTGAAAGCGCAGATTATATCCAGAAAGTGGCTACGTATATTAACAGCAAACTTTCGGAATTTCAGAAAAAAGAATATTATGCCAATATGGATATTGAACTGAAAAATATTTTATTGGCGATTAATATTGCAGATGATTATTTTAAGGTGGACCGCGATGTCAAGTCTGTGATGAAAGATAATGAGCGCAAGGACAAGATGGTTCTTGAGATGAAACATAAGATTTTGGAGCAGGAGACGGCAGAAGCGGAACTGAAAGAGCAGATGGAAGAACTTCGTAAGACATTGGAGACGTCCGAGAAAAAAGTGGTGGAACTCAATGTCATCAATCAGGAAAACGTTTCCAAAGCAAACGAGGCAGAAAAAAAGGTATCCGAAAGTGAAGCAGAAAAAACGTCAACGAAGACAAAGCTAGAGGCGGCGAACGAAGAAATCGAGCAGCTGAAAAAAGATTTGGAAGAAGCTGCGAAGAGAGAAACATCGCTGCAGGAAAAATATGACAAGCAGGAAGAAAAACTTGCGGATCTCCGTGAAAAGAGCAAAAAAGATCTGGCAGATGCAAAAGCAAAATATACGCAGGATGGCAAGAAATTGAAAGAAAAATTTGAGACAGCAAAAGCCGATCTTGTGAAAAAATATGAAGCAGCAAAAGCTGATATTAATAAAAAGGTGGAAGACGGAACGGCAGAATGGAAAGAAAAATATGAGCAGGGCGAGAGCGAACGCGGAGAATTGAAAGCCAAATTGGAAGCGGCAGAACGCCGTATTACGGATTTGGAATCGAGAAACCGCAAAGGAAAAAGATAAGAACAGAGAAATGGACGGGAAACAGCGGAGACACTTGTTTCTCGTCTGTCTTTCTACGGATGTTTCAGAATGGAGAGAACGATGAGTGTAGAAATATTGGCACCGGGCGGCTCGGTAGATGGGATTTATGCTGCCATGCTGCATGGGGCAGATGCAATTTATACAGGGACACAGAGGTTTTCTGCGCGAGCTTTTGCGGACAATCCGTCGGTGGAGCAATTGTGTGATATTCTTGATTTTGCCCATGCCCGGGACAAGAAAATATACCTTACTGTCAATACGCTTTTGACAGACGAAGAATTGGAAGACCATCTGTATGATCTTCTTTTGCCGCTTTATGACAATGGATTGGATGCGGTAATTGTTCAGGATATTGGGGTGATGCAGTTTATTCATGAGGCATTTCCGGCTCTGGATATCCATGCGAGTACCCAGATGACGATTGTTACGGCAGACGGGGCGAACCAGTGGAAACCGTATGGAGTGACCCGTGTCGTGCCGGCCAGAGAACTTAGCATCGGCGAGATTGCACAGATGCGTAAACATACCGATCTTGAGATGGAAGTGTTTGTTCATGGGGCCTTGTGTTACTGCTATTCCGGGCAGTGTATGATGAGCCAGTCAATCGGTGGAAGAAGCGGAAACCGTGGCATGTGTGCTCAGCCTTGCCGCCTTCCTTATCGGTTGTCATCCGGAAAAACCGGATACTATCTGAGCCCGAAGGACATGTGTACGCTCGGACAGGTGGGAGAATTGATGGATGCCGGCGTGGACTCGTTTAAGATCGAAGGCCGCATGAAAAAGTTAGAATATGCCGCCATGACAGCAAGATTATACCGTATGTATGCGGATGCGCATGAGGCGGGAATCCGGCCAAACGATAAAGAACTGGAAAAAGATGTAAAAAAGCTGATGGATCTGTATAATCGTGGCGGATTCTGCAAAGGCTATTTGTTTGAAAAAGACAAAAAAGAGATTATTTATAAAGACAAAAATGGGCATTATGGTGTCGAAGTGGGAACGGTTCTCCGCGTGAAAAAAGGAGAAGTGATGTACCGGCTGACAGAGGAGATCTCTTATCAGGATGTCCTTGAATTCCGCGATGCAAAGGGCGAAAAACTGTACGAGTATACGGTCAAAAACGGCTGTGTTCCACCGGCTGAAGTGACGGCGAGATATCAAAAAGGCTGTGTAATAAAACCGGGGCAGAAAGTGTTTCGTACAAAAAATGCAGCCCTTTTACAACAAATTGATGCAGCTGTGGAACAAGAAAAGAAGGAAGACAAACTGCCGGTCCAGGGAACATTTCAGGCAGAAATTGGAAAAGAAATGCGTCTTCAGCTTTCCTATGGTGCAGTTTCCTGCGAAGTGACAGGAATCCAAGCTGAACCGGCAAAGGGGAAAGCGGTTTCCGCAGAAGATGTCCGTAAGCGCCTTCATAAGACAGGGGAAAGTGAGTTTACCTTTTCTTCTCTGGAAGTCTCGGTGGAAGAGGGGGCGTTCCTGCCGCTCGGGCAGATCGCGGCGCTGCGCCGGGAAGGATTTGCTGAACTCGGACAGAAATTGAAAGAAAAACAGTTGGAAAAACGTCGGAAAATTCCTGCAAAACGGCCAGAAACGCCGGCAAGATCGAAAAAAACAAAAAAAGAACATTTGTTTGTAAATGTGACAGATTTTCGACAAATTTATGAGGTAAAATCAATTCAAACAGAAGGAAACACAAAAATCCTACCGGTTTTTCCCTTGGAATGGTTCCCGGGAAAGAGCTGGAAAGAGCTGGCCGATACGATGGGGGATCTTCCTTTTATGATCTCACTTCCGGTGATCTTGGATCTTCCGGCAAGGAAACATTTCCTGCAGATTTGGAAACAATATGGTCAGGAACTGCAGAAAGGAAATCTGGCGGGGATTCTGATTCAGTCATTGGAACATTTGACGATACTAAAACAATTGGAGATCGACCACCTTCCGAGGATTGCCGGACCACGTCTGTATCAGTGGAATGAGCGGACGAGACAGGTATATCAGAAGTTTGGGATGGAAGACCATGTCAGTCTGGCTGCCGGAAGGCTTGCCGTGATGGTGACAAAGGGCTGTGTAAACCAGCAGACCGAAAACTGCCTTCGAACCGGAGGTAAGCCGGTGCCGTTAGAAATTACGACACCGAAAAAAGATGGGTTTGTCTCCGTACCAATTTGTGAATATTGTTGCAATTTCTGCTATGAGAAAGAAGGAAAGGTGCAGGAATTACAATGTGAGGATGACCTGCCGATGGTTGATCTGGCATTGGTAGAGCCTCATGACATTAGAAAGGTTTTGAAACAATGGAACTTTTTATCGTAGAGATGGCACGTTATGTGATCATTTTACTGTTTGCACTTTATACATTTTATTCGTTTCGTGCTTTTGCCGGACACAATAAACAAAGGCAGAACCGTGTCTTTGCTGCGCAGCGAACCTTGACACTGCTTCTGCATACGGTCATGAGCGCAATCTTGATCATGGAAAATAAGGATATTATTTATGTCGGATTGTGGGCGGCAGAATTTGCCTTTTATCTTATTTTTATTAAGGTGTATCAGGCTTGTTATAAGGGATTGTCAAAGCTGGTGCTGAATAATATGATGATGTGCATGATGGTTGGTTTTGTCATTTTAGGCAGGCTGGCATCGGACTATGCGGTTCATCAGATTATTCTGGCAGCGGCGGCGATGGTGCTTTGCATCTTTGTACCGCTGATTATCGAAAAATTCCGAATTTTGGAAAAAATGGGATGGTATTTTGCCGCCATAGGGATTGTGTTTTTGATGCTGGTTTTTGTGATCGGAGTGGAAAAATACGGATCGAGAAACTGGATCAGTGTCGGTGGAATTGCGATTCAGCCTTCGGAATTTGTAAAGATATTGTATGTATTTTTTATGGCATCGCTTTTATCCCAGACGACAAAATTTAAACATATTGTCATCATATCGGCGGTGGCCGCAGTTCATGTCGTGATTTTGGTGGCAGAAAAGGACCTGGGTGCCGCTCTGATCTATTTTGTGACTTATATATTTGTGTTATATGTGGCGACGACAAAAGTGCAGTATCTGGGAGCCGGGCTTGCGGGCGGTACGCTGGCTTCGATCGTGGCATATCATTTGTTTTCGCATGTGCGGACCCGTGTACAGGCATGGCGTGATCCCTGGGCAGAGATCCGCGGCGGCGGTTACCAGGTGGCGCAGTCTCTGTTTGCCATCGGAACCGGTGGATTTATCGGTATGGGATTAGGAAAAGGACTGCCGGGAAGTGTTCCTGTCGTAGAAAGTGATTTCGTATTTTCGGCGATTTCTGAGGAACTTGGCGGTGTGTTTGCTATCTGCCTTATCATGGTCTATTTGAGCAGTTATATTATGTTTGTAAACATTGCGATGAAGATGAAAAAACAGTTTTATAAACTGACTGCATTTGGACTTAGTGTGGTATTTATCTTTCAGGTGTTTTTATGTGTCGGTGGTGTTACAAAATTTATTCCATCCACCGGAGTGACACTCCCTCTTATCAGTTACGGAGGAAGTTCTATTGTAACGACGATCATTATATTCAGTGTCATACAGGGTATGTATGTGTTAAACGGAAAAGAGGAGGAGAGCCTTGAAGAAGAGACAGAAAAAGAATCTTCCAAACGAAAATCCAGAGGATAAGAAAAAGCACAAACGGATGAACCGCGAGATGGCGACGGTAACGTATCTTGTCATGGCACTGTTTGTCTTTATGGCAGGGTATGTGATCTGGTTTTTGTCGGGGGATACGGACCGGATTCTAAATAACAGTTACAATAAACGGCAGGATCTGATGGCAGAACGAGTGACAAAAGGAAGCATCCTTTCCGATAGTGGAGCGGTACTTGCCAAAACACAGAAAACCGGAAGTGGAAATGAAGTAAGAGTATATCCGTATGAGGGTTTGTTTGCCCATGTGGTAGGACGTGCGACACACGGAAAGACCGGACTTGAGGCATCCGAAAGTTATACGATGCTGACTTCCGGTATTAACCAGATGACCGCACTGATCAACGAATTAAAAGGAAAGAAAAATCCCGGAAATAATGTGGTGACGACACTCAATCTGAAAATGTCACAGACGGCGAGTGAAGCTCTCGGAAGTCATCGGGGAGCGGTGGTGGCTATGGAGCCGGACACGGGAAAGATTTTATGTATGGTGTCCAAACCGACGTATGATCCAAATCAACTGGAAGCAAACTGGGAAAGACTGACCCAGGCATCTTCGGACAATTCATCGCTCTATAACCGCGCGACACAGGGATTGTATCCACCGGGATCGACGTTTAAATTGTACACGCTGCTCGAATACATGCGTGAAAACGAGGATTTCAACAAATTTTCGTACCGTTGTACCGGAAAGATCGGAACCGGAGACGGAAGCATCCGTTGTTATGGCAACGAAGTGCATGGAAAGATAAATCTGAAGCAGGCATTTGCAGAGTCCTGTAATGCCGCCTTTGCGCAGATCGGAAGCGGATTGAATACGAAATCCTGGACAAAACTCTGTGAACAGTTTTATTATAATACAACATTGCCGATCAAAGAATTGGAGCAGAAGTCTTCCCGGTTTTCATTGGATAAGGCGTCGACCGGAGATATTATGCAGGCGGCGATTGGACAGGGAACGGTTCTGACGACGCCACTACAAAATAGTTTTCTTGTAAGTGCAGCGTTAAATGACGGGGTGTTAATGAAACCGTATTTGGTTGACCGCATTCAGACGCATGATGGCGATGTGGTTACAAAAAATGAGCCGGAGCAGGCAAAGCAGCTGCTGTCTACGGAAGAGGCAGCTGTCTTGAGAAGATATATGAGGGAAACCGTGACGAGTGGAACGGCGACCGCCCTTTCTGCCGGCAGTTATAAGGCTGGTGGAAAGACGGGATCAGCGCAGTATAAAGCAGGTTCCAGTGATTCTCACGCTTGGTTTGTCGGTTATGCGGTAAAAGGAGAGAAAAAATTGGTTGTCAGCATCGTGGTAGAGGGTGCCGGCACAGGAAGTGCTTATGCTGTGCCGATTGCCAGAAAGATTTTTGATCAATATTTTTAAGGATTGGAAATGGAGGTAGACGGAAATGAAAAAATGGATTTCTAATGTTTTTTTACTCGGTATGCTGTTTGTTTTTGCCACGATTATTCCGGAACGACAGACAAACGCAGCAGAAGAGTATACGTATTATCTTACCATTAACCAAGTGTACCAATATGAAATTACGAAAGAGCAATTTGAGAGCATTCGTGGAAGCTGGGATTCGCTGACAGCAGAAGGTGTGTTAGAGATTGCCAGACAGATCGTGCCGCCGGAGCAGATCCCTTCCCGGGTTACGAATATCGGTATTCGCGCAGTACCAAAAAATAGTGCGGAGGGAACACTTCCGGTCTACCCGTTTGATTCGGAAGAAGATTCTGCAGCGGATAATGATTTTGTTATTTCGCAGGGCATTCTGCTGCGGTATAAGGGAAGTGAGGAAGTGGTGACCATCCCGGAAAATGTTACATCGATTTATCAGGGCGCCTTTATGCAGAATACGGCAGTAAAAAAAGTGATAATTCCAAAAACGGTAAAAAGTATCGCAAATGCTTCTTTTTATCAATGCCCGAATTTGAAGATTATCGTTTGCGCAGGAAAGGCGGGTTCTGTCGGTTCCTATATGATGTATCAATGCAATGCCCTTGTAAATATGGTGGCACCGAAAGGGTCTAAGGAATATGCCTATGCAAAAGAACATGAAATTCCGGTTACGGTCAGTGAAAAAACAGCATTAGAGGCAAAGAAGCTTCATCTCCTGAAAGGGGATAAACATACGGTAAAATTGTATAATGCCCTGGGAAATGTTCGCTGGAGTTCTTCTGCACCTTCCATCGTATCGGTAGATGCCAAGGGGAAACTGCAGGCAAAAGGAGTGGGCAAAGCGAAGATTACAGCGCGGTTTGGAAAAAAGAAATATACTCTTACGGTGCAGGTTCAGACAAAGTCCGAAGATAAAAGAGTAGATCAAGTAATAAAAACCGTGATCAAAAAGGGAATGTCTACGCGTGATAAAGTAAAAGCCGTGCATAACTGGCTGATCCGCAATGTCAAATACGATTATGACAATTATCTGCGGGGGACGGTTCCGAAGGTGTCGCATACTTCGAAAGGGGCACTTGTGCGCGGACTGGCAGTGTGTGATGGATATTCCAAGGCCTTTATAAAAATTATGAGAAAATTAAAGATCCCTTGCAGGATGCTCGCCGGGGTATCGGAAGGCGGCGGACATGCATGGAATCTTGTAAAAGTAGGCGGAAAATGGCTTCATGTTGACGTGACTTTTGACGATCCTATCGTAAATGGCAAAAATACAAACACGAGACCACGATATACGTATTTCCTAAAGACGGATGCCCAGATGCGGAAAGACCACGCTTGGTGATTATTTGCAAAAATGAGCAAAGTCTTTTGGCGACATATTTTCAGTTTTTAAGAAAGCCCGGTAAAAGGTAGAGTAATCACTAAAACCGGTCTCCAGATAAACCTTCGACGGAAGCACGCCGGAGGTTATTTTTTGCTTTGCCATACTGATCCGTTTCAAAAGGATGTAATTGTGTATTGTAAGAGAAGTCTGCTTTTTAAACAACTTTGTCATTGTAAACTTATTGATATAAAAGCGCGCAGCCAGATCATCGAGCGAGAGAGGACTGGCATAATTGTCGTTGATATAAGAAAGGATCTTGTCAATAACCGGATTTACATGCGTCACTTTTTTAGGTCCCATATCCATAAAAATGTGCTTATTGATCAATGTCACAAGTTTTGTAATACCGGAGCGGTTCATCATTTCTTTTTCAAAAATTTTCTGATTTTTATTTTTGTAAATCGCAAACACTGCCTCATAAATTTGTTCATAATCATTTTCATCCGCAATATGAAAATGAAAGCGTTTTTCTTCCATCGCCATCTGAAGTGGGCTGAGAAGAGAATGCTCGTTAAACTGGAATGATTTCAGACATGGCTCGGAAATATACATATAAATGCGGTCATAAATCTGATCCGGATTTTCCGGTAAAAGCTGATGAATCGTAAAAGGCGGGATCACGATAATGTCTCCCCGTCGTACATTGTAAATTTTATCTTCAATGGCAAGTTTTACAGAACCGGTGCGGAAGATATAAATTTCATAAAAATTGTGCGTGTGAGCCGGTATATCCGGAAAATGATCGTTCGTTGTTTTAGTAGCCTCATAATAATAATCTCCGGCAAGAGGTCGTTCCGATTCTCTTAATATATAGCGCATGTGTTTCCTCCAATCTTTTTTATTCAGTGCATCCGTCGGTTATATTGCGATTATAAAAAAAGTATCTCCAAATGTCAACAGTTTGCAATACGTCAACGAAAAATAGACAATAATTGCAAAGAAGGAGTGTAAATATGCAATCATAAAATTAAAAAATATAAATAATGAACAAGAAATGCAATATAAAAATAGCGTGATTTGAGACGATACAAATTTTTTGTAAAAAAGTTTAGAAAAGGTATTGACAAAACAGATAACGGATGGTAAGATATTGATTGTTGTGAGACAAACATTTCACACATGCGGATGTGGCGGAATGGCAGACGCACAAGACTCAAAATCTTGCGGGGGTGACCTCGTGTGGGTTCAAGTCCCACCATCCGCACGAAAAGAACTTTGGTATGTACCAAGGTTCTTTTTTTATGGTTATGAATAAAGAACTGCGGATCCCCTGTGCAGGGAAGAGCAGTTCTTTTTCGTTCGAATATTTATTTGGTAATACGTGTACCACGGCGGCCACGGATGAGATGATACGCATCATCCAGATTTCCAATGATCGCGGTACGTTCTTCGCCAGAAGTAACAAACGATACACAGGCATCAATTTTGGGAAGGGTAGTGATTTCGTCAAAATGTCCTTCATCCATCAATTGGATCGCTTCTTCGGAAGTCAACGCATCGATTGGTTTTCCGTCTGCTTCCATCTGATCCCGTGCGGTCAGAATGAGAAGCGTAGAGGCATCTAACATGTCTGCAAGTTTAGCTGCTGTGTAGTCTTTTTCGATAACAGCACTGGCTCCTTTTAATTTGGTGCCCTGTTCCATAACCGGAATACCGCCGCCTCCGGCAGCAATTACAATCTGACCGGCATCGATAAGTGCTTTTACGGCATCGATTTCATAGATATCAACCGGCCGCGGAGAAGCGATGATTCTTCGGTAAGAGCCATTTTCTTCTACAACGTGGTTTCCTTTTTCTTCTTCTGCCTCGGCTTCTTCGGCGGTCATATAACGGCCGATCACTTTGGTAGGGTGGTTGAATGCTTTGTCAAAAGGATCCACGCGAACCTGCGTAATCACAGTGGAAACCGGTTTGAAAATGCCGCGGTTCAAAAGCTCTGAGCGGACGGCATTCTGCAGGTCATAGCCGATGTAACCCTGGCTCATGGCACCACACAGGGACATCGGTGCTACGGTATAGCGTTTGTCCAGTCTTGCAAATTCGGTCATGGCGGTCTGAATCATGCCGACCTGCGGACCATTGCTGTGTGTGATGACAATCTCATATTTGGCTTCTACGAGATCGGCGATGGCTTCTGCTGCTTTTTTTACATTTTTCTGCTGCTCCGGAAACGTTTCTCCAAAGGCGTTTCTTCCAAGAGCGACAACAATTCTATTATTTTTCATATGGGTGTCCTCCCTTGTATAATGTACAATCTTAGACTATTATTATAGCAAATCTGCGGACAATAATCAACAAGAAGAAAGACAAAGCTAGGGTAAAGTTTTTGTAGGAAAATAAAAAAATAGAAAGCACCGGATTCCTGTGTTAGGATTTAAGGTGACCAAACCAACA
>OGDN01000742.1_pt1 | contig 62588 bp, 49 predicted proteins | sample 1570271 | NCBI WGS metagenome assembly OGDN01 (sample SAMEA4384481, study PRJEB24528) | human gut metagenome | reverse complement strand
AACACCGTGCTCGTCATCGAGCACAACCTCGACGTCATCAAATGCGCCGACCATATCGTGGACTTGGGCCCCGAGGGCGGCGACCGCGGCGGCACCATCGTCGCCCAGGGCACGCCGGAGGAAGTGGCAGAGGTGGAAGGGTCCTACACGGGGCACTTCGTCAAGCGCATGCTGGAGGCCGACCGCCAACTGGCTTCTGCCAGCTAGGCGTCGCACTCCATCCCGTAGGGGCAGACCTTGGTCTGCCCTTTCGAGTGGAATGTCCTCGCTCGGGAGGGGCGACCAAGGTCGCCCCTCCCGAGATCATCCAGCGACCAAGGTCGCGCCCTGCGGAAATCAACCGGCGACTAGGGTCGCGCCCTGCGGAAATCAACCGGCGACCAAGGTCGCCCCCCGGTGAGGGAATATGGAACCTCGTGCCCCGTCGCATCCGTGCGTCGGGGCTTCGGTATAATTTCCCCCATGAAGAAGCGTACCCGCGAAAAAGTCGCCCTGCTCGTGTTCGCACTGCTCGTCGTGCTCGGCGGCAGCGTGCTTCTGCGCTACTTCGAGACGGGCCGCTCCTTCAATATGGCCGCCACGGTCGTGGACGACGCCTTCGGGCAGATGTCCGGGTATACGGCCATCGTCTTCGACGGCACCTACGACGTCCTGGACGCGCTGCGCCCCACGAAGCTCCCCTCGGTGGACGGGGGCGCCGAGAAGCATCCCGAGACGCTGGGCGAGATGGTGGCCGCCGAGCTGGCGCGGTTGCCGCTGTCCATGCGCGAGCGGCCCGTGTACGCCTCGGACGTGCGCTCGTTCTACGAGGAGAAGGGCGCCGGCGTCCTCACGCTTAACCTGGACGACCTCGCCCGCTACGAGAAGCCGCGCATCCTCATGGCCGGCGACCGCAAGATCGGCGTCGTGGCCGTGGACTACTACGCTTCGGCCCGTCAGCTGGAGAAACTGCACGAGGAGCTGGCGGCGGCCGGCGCCGAGTCCTTCGTCTGCCTCGTGCCGCGCCTGAGCTGCCTGGCGGACACCGACGACTTCAACGTGGTCATCGTCACCGACGACGACCAGGCCGAGTCCGGCCGCGGCGAGGGCGAGGGAAGCGCGCACATCGTCTACGCGCCGGAGCGCGGGCAGGTGGGCGTCGTGCTGCTCACGTCCCTGAACGTCCCCTCCTCGAAGGTGTACGCCTCGCTCTAGCCCGTTCGCCGCTCCCGCGTGCGCAAATTCGCGGGCTTTGTTTCGGCTCAGTTAATTAGTCATCGTTTGGAAATTCCCCGTTCTATAATGCGGCGCGAAGGCGGAGGTGCATCGTGGCACCGCCGCGAGCCCTTTCCGCATAAAGGAGGTTCCTTTGAGCTACGTCGACAACGTCATCGAGCAGGTGAAGGCGAAGAACGCCGAGCAGCCCGAGTTCATCCAGGCCGTCACCGAGGTGCTTCAGTCCCTCGAGCCGGTCATCGAGGCCCATCCCGAGTATGAGCAGGCCGCGCTGCTCGAGCGCATCGTCGAGCCCGAGCGCGTCATCATGTTCCGCGTGCCGTGGGTCGACGATAACGGCAAGGTCCAGGTGAACCGCGGCTTCCGCGTGCAGTTCAACAGCGCCATCGGCCCCTACAAGGGCGGCCTGCGCCTGCATCCTTCCGTGAACCTCGGCATCATCAAGTTCCTCGGTTTCGAGCAGATCTTCAAGAACAGCCTCACCACGCTGCCCATGGGCGGCGGCAAGGGCGGCTGCGACTTCGACCCGAAGGGCAAGTCCGACATGGAGGTCATGCGCTTCTGCCAGGCCTTCATGACCGAGCTGTTCCGTCACATCGGCGCCGACACCGACGTGCCGGCTGGCGACATCGGCACGGGCGCCCGCGAGATCGGCTACATGTTCGGCCAGTACAAGAAGATCAAGAACGTCTTCGAGGGCGTGCTCACCGGCAAGGGCCTTAGCTTCGGCGGCTCGCTCGCCCGCACCGAGGCCACCGGCTACGGTCTGGTGTACCTGGTGGAGGAGTACCTGAAGTGCAACGGCGACTCCTTCGACGGCAAGACGGTCTGCATCTCCGGCTCCGGCAATGTGGCCATCTACGCCACGCAGAAGGCCCAGCAGCTGGGCGCCAAGGTGGTCACCGTGTCCGACTCCACCGGCTGGGTGTACGACCCGGCGGGCATCGATGTCGCGCTGCTCAAGCAGGTCAAGGAAGTGGAGCGCGGCCGCCTCACCGAGTACGCCGCCCGTCGCGAGGGCGTCGAGTACCACGAGGGCCGCGGCGTGTGGGTCACCCCCTGCGACATCGCGCTGCCCTGCGCCACCCAGAACGAGGTGCACATGGAGGACGTCGAGAACCTCGTGAAGAACGGCTGCAAGATTCTCGCCGAGGGCGCCAACATGCCCACCACGCTCGAGGCCACCGAGTACGTGCAGGAGCACGGCATCGTGTTCTTCCCGGGCAAGGCGGCCAACGCCGGCGGCGTGGCCACCTCCGGTCTGGAGATGTCCCAGAACTCCGAGCGCCTCTCCTGGACCTTCGAGGAAGTGGACGCGAAGCTCAAGGGCATCATGGTGAGCATCTTCCACGCCATCGACGACGCCGCCAAGCGCTACGGGCATGAGGGCAACTACGTCATGGGCGCCAACATCGCCGGCTTCGAGAAGGTCGCCAGCGCCATGATGGCCCAGGGCATCGTGTAATCGATTCCGTTCACCCTGACGGGGCGAACGGATCTGCCGACGCTGCGAACAACCTGTGAGTCGCATGAAAAGAACCCCCCGTGCTGAACTGGGGGTTCTTTTTACGTGCTAGAATGACGGTGTTCATGCGATGGGGAAGGGGACCGTGGCGATTCACGAAGACATAGCGGCGTTTCTCGCCTCCCATGCGGACGAGGGGTACCGGGCGTTCCAGGCGAAGCTCATCCCGAACATCGACGCGGGTGCTATTGTGGGCGTGCGGACGCCCGAGTTGCGGAAGTTCGCGAAAGGACTCGCCCGGCGGGAAGATGCAGGGGAGTTTCTGGCGGCGCTGCCGCACGGCGCCTTCGAGGAGAATCAGCTGCACTCGTTCGTCATCGCGCAGGAACGTGACTTCGATAAGCTCGTCGGCGAGATCGAGCGCTTCCTGCCCTTCGTCGACAACTGGGCCACCTGCGACCAGCTGTCCTGTCGCGGGTTCGCCGCGAATCCCGATGCCGCCCTGGTGAAGGTGCGAGCGTGGTTGGAAAGCGACCACGAGTACACGGTGCGCTTCGCCATCGGCGTGCTGCTGCAGCTGTTCCTCGACGAGCGGTTCCGACCCGAGTTCTTCGAGTGGGTCGTCGCGGTGTCGCGACCGGAGTACTACGTGAACATGATGCGCGCCTGGTATTTCGCCGAGGCGCTGGCCAAGCAGCCGGCGGCCGCCGAGCGCGTCATCGCCTCCGGCGCCCTCGACGAGTGGACCCACAACAAGGCCATCCAGAAGGCCATCGAGAGCCGCCGCATCCCCTTTGAGCAGAAGGGCCGCCTGCGCGCCCTGAAGCGGCGGTCGTAAGCGGGAAGTAGGCTATTTCGTATAACTCGAACTAACGTTCCATGTTATACTGGTCGCCATGGAACGCGAGCGCACATATGTCTGTATCGATTTGAAGAGCTTCTACGCCTCAGTTGAGTGCGTGCGCCGGGGGCTGGATCCTATGACTACGCGGCTGGTGGTGGCCGACCCGACGCGGTCGGAGATGACCATATGCTTGGCGGTGAGCCCGGCCATGAAGGCAGCGGGGGTGAAAAACCGCTGCCGGCTCTACGAGATTCCCGAGGGGATCGACTACATCACGGCCCAGCCGCGCATGACGAGCTACATGGAGGTGTCGGCGGAGATCTACGGCACCTACCTGCGCTACGTGGCCGTCGAGGACATCCACCCGTATTCCATCGACGAGTGCTTCATCGACGCCACGCCCTACCTGGAGCTGTACGACCTGACGGCCCGCGAGTTCGCCGACACCCTGCGCTCGGCAGTGCTCGCGGAGACGGGCATCCCGGCCACCGTGGGCATCGGCCCCAACTTGTTCCTTGCGAAGGTGGCGCTCGACATCTCGGCCAAGCACGCGCTGGACGGGGTGGGCGAGCTCGATGCGCGCTCCTTTCGCGAGAGCATCTGGCGACATCGGCCCATCACCGACATTTGGAACATCGGGCCGGGCATCGCTCGGCGGCTCGCGAAGTACCGGGTGTTCGATTTGAAGGGCGTCGCCGAGATGGATCCGGACGTGCTCTACGGCGAGTTCGGGGTGAACGCCGAGTACCTCATCGATCACGCCTGGGGCGTGGAGCCCTGCACCATCGCCGAGATCAAGGCCTACGAACCGGAGAGCTCCTCCATGATGAACGGGCAGATCCTGCCCTGCGGCTACAACTTCGACGACACCCTCATGGTGCTGCGCGAGATGGTGGACGACTCTGTGCTCGATCTGGTGGAGAATCATCTGGTGACCGATCATATATCCCTGCATGTGAGCTACGGGAAGAGCGAGGGCGAGATGGCGGAAGATGCTGGGGGCGATGCGTCGGAGGGCTCCGCGAAGGCCGGGGAGCTCTTCGACGGCGGCCACGGCATCCGCCGTGTCGGCGGCGCTCGCCCGCACGGGGGCGGCTCGCGCAAGATTCCCGAGCGTACGAACTCTTTCGCGAAGCTCTACGGCTATTTGGAGGCGCTCTTTCGGGAGACGGTGGATCCCGCTCGCACTATGCGCAAGATCAGCATCGGTTTTGGCAACCTGGTGGACGCCGATCTGGCCACGGTGGACCTGTTCACCGATGTTGCGGCCGCCGATCGCGAGCGGCGCCGCGCCGAGGCCGTGCTCGCCGTGAAGGAGAAGTTCGGGAAAAACGCCCTCATCAAGGGCACGAGCTTGAAGGAGCACGCGCTCGGTCGCGAGCGGAACACCATGGTGGGAGGGCACCATGGCTAGGGAAGTGGATTTGCTCGCGGGACTCGTATGGGAGGAGGTCGGCGGTGCGGGTGTTCCTGACAAGGGGGTCGCCGTTGGCGGCGGCGCCGTTGGCGGGACGGTCGCCGATGCAGGGGCGGAGGGGCGGCAGGCCGAGGCGTCTTTGGATCCTCCTGTGCCGCCCGACATTGGGCGGCCGCACCCGGATCGTGCCCGCCAGTTCATGCCCTTCGCGGCGCTGCGCGGCTACTACGATCTCGTTCATGCAAAGGAAGTAGTGCCTGAGCCGCGTCGGCCGCTGGCTGACGACGAGGCCCGGGCGCTGGACGGGATTATCGCGAACCTCGTCCGCGGGGACGTGGTGCGCTGCCGCTACTACGAGGACGGCGGCTACCGGGTGGCCGAAGGGGCCGTGAGCCAGATCGCCCTTACCTTTCGCGACCTGTGGATCGTGCGCCGTCGCATTCCCTTTTCGGCCATCCAGTCTCTGGAAATGCTGTACCCGGCCGGCTGACCTCCGGGCCGCCGCCTCGGCGGCGGTGTATGATTCCCTCGAGCAACAGGAAGGAACCGTTTCATGAGCAACGAGATCAAGTGCCCCCATTGCGGCGAGGCGTTCACGGTGGACGAGAGCGGGTATGCCGCCATTTTGAACCAAGTGCGCGACCAGGAGTTCCAACGCGAGGTGGACGCCCGCGTGTCTCTGGCCGAGAAGAGCCGCGAGCAGGAGGTGGCGCTCGCGGTGTCGAAGGCTGAAGAGGCCCTGCGCGCGCAAATCGCCGAGCGCGACGGCGAGCTCGTCAACCTGAAAGCCCAGCTGTCTACCAAGGAGAGCGAGGCGGAGGCGGCGCGCAAGCTGGCCGTGAGCGATGCGATGGCCGCCGAGGCCGAGCGGCTGCGCGCGGTGGAGCGCGAGCGCGACGAGCTGGCCCAGAAGCTGGAGAGCCAGCGCGCGCAAGCCTCTATGGAAACCCAGATCGCGGTGCAGAGGGCCGAGGCTGCGGCCAAGGACGCCCAGGTGGCCGTCGAGCGCGAGCGCGACGATCTGCGCGGCAAAGTGGAGCGGGCACGCGACGAACTGGAGGCGCAGAAGACCCGCGCCGAGGCCGAGCTCGCTCGGGCCCAGGCCGAGGCCCAGGCTCAGCTGGCCGAGAAGCTGCGGGCGAAAGACGAGCTCATCGCCGATCGCGAGCGGGAGATCGAGCGCATCCAGGATATGAAGGCGCGCCTTTCCACGAAGATGCTCGGCGAGTCGCTGGAACAGCATTGCGAGATCGAGTTCAACCGCCTGCGCCCCACCGCTTTTCCGCGCGCCTACTTCGAGAAGGACAACGAGGTGGTGGAGGGCACCAAGGGCGACTTCGTCTTCCGCGACTTCGACGAGGAGGGCAACGAGATCGTCTCCATCATGTTCGAGATGAAGAACGAGGCCGACGACTCCACCCATCGAAAGACCAACGAGTCGCACTTCAAGAAGCTGGACGCCGACCGCCGCAAGAAGGGCTGCGAGTACGCCGTGCTCGTGTCTCTCTTGGAGCCGGACAACGAGCTGTACGCCGCCGGCATCACCGATGTGTCCTACCGCTTCGAGAAGATGTACGTCATCCGCCCGCAGTTCTTCATTCCGCTCATCACGCTTCTGCGCAACGCGGCGCTCTCCTCCATGGAAGCCCGCCGCGAGCTGGCCCTCGTGCGCCAGCAGAACATCGACGTCACGAACTTCGAGGACCAGCTGGCCGACTTCAAGGACAAGTTCGGCCGCAACTACCGGCTCGCCAGCGAGCGCTTCGCGAAGGCCATCGACGAGATAGACAAGTCCATCGATCATTTGCAGAAGATCAAGGAGCACCTGCTGGGAAGCGAGCGCAACCTGCGTTTGGCCAACGACAAGGCCGAGGACCTCACCGTGAAGAAGCTCACCCGCAAGAACCCCACCATGAAGGCCCTGCTCGACGAGGCCCGCGCCGCCAAGGAGGAGCAATCGGAGGGCGTGTCTGAAGGTGAGATCGATTGAGATCATTGACAGGAGCGTGTATTAACTCTACAGTAATGACCCAAATTTAGGCTATTACTGTAGAGTGGGACAATGAAACTTATAGAAGCGGAAAGAAAACTCAGAGCCTTCAGCGAGCAAAAGCGCGTGTTCCGCTCGCGCGAGCTTGGCCGCGTCCTTGGAGAGAGTGGCAATACTTTGCGAAGCTCTATCAAGCGTCTGCTTGATTCGGGGATCATCACGCGGCTGGCGCGAGATGTCTACTGGTTCGGCGACTTCAAAGGAAGAGACGTGCCGGCCATTGAGGAAGTCGCCGTCGCCTTGAGATCCGGTGAGTTCAACTACATCGGCATGGAGAGCGCGGCGTCTCTGTGGAGCGTGATTTCCCAGATTCCCGTAGGGCGTTTAACGGTTGTCACGACGGGTAGGGAAGGGGAGTTCAACACTCCCTTCGGCACAATTGAGTTTATTCACACTGCCGCCGATGCCAACGAGATCATTTCGAATACGGTCGATTATCCTGGCCACGCCCTGCGGCTCGCAACTAAGAGATATGCTGTCCAAGGGCTCATGCGAGCGCGGAGATCAACCTACCTCATCGATTGGGAGGAAGTGGAAGATGGCGATTGATTTCAAGAAGTTCGCTGAAGACGTTGCCCGTCGAGGCGAAGTGGAGGCGTTGCTCCCGATTGTAGAGAAAGAGCTCATTCATTACGACATCATCCGTGCGCTCGATGAATCGCGATGGCTCGACGGCCTCACGTTCCAAGGAGGAACATGCCTGCGTCTGTGTTATGGCGCTGTCCGCTATAGCGAGGATCTTGATTTCACCACGGCCTTGGACTTGGAGGAATCGGATCTCGCCGGTTTTCGGGAACTGCTGAGCGATAGCTTGCGGAGCAAATACGATGTGGGCGTTCGGGTCAAGGACCCGAAAAAGATCAAGCACTTCGAAGGCGGTGGGTCGATGAAGAGGTGGCAGGTGGTCGTCGACACGGCGCCGGCGCGACCCGATCTTCCTTCCCAGAAAATCAAGATTGAGATCGCGCAAATACCCTCATATACTCGCGATCTTCGCGTTCTTGAGGAAAACTATCCGGAAGTGGAAGGGATGTGCAGCCGAGCTATTATCGGTTGCCAATCTTTGGATGAGATTCTGGCGGACAAAATCGTGTCGTTCTCGCAGCAAGTGCTTGCCCCGCGCTATCGCGATTTATGGGACATTCCCTGGATCGCTTTGCGACCGGGGAGGAATATGGACGAGGTTGCGGTCATGGTTGGCCGGAAACTGAACGATTACCATGTGGGCGAGAACGCTCAAGAGCTTCTGCGCAGTGGGCTTTCCCGTGCGCGGGAGGCGCTTGGGAGTGCCGCTTTCGCTGAGGAAATGCGTCGATTCCTTCCACCAAAGCTTTTGGAAAGAACAGCGGCACGACCGGAGTACCGCGAAGCCATGACCCACAAAGTGGAAGATGTTTATCGCTTTGTTGCAGAGCGTCTATAGCGAATATCCCTAGGCCTTCTTCTCGCGCAGCTTGAGGGCGGCGGCGAGGCGGCGGCCCTTGCCGCACTTCGGTTTGGAGAGCGGGCAGCGCTTCTTGCAGCAGGTGCAGTGGGAGAGCGCAAGCGACGCCTTCGCCTTGGCGCAGCCCTTGCAGCCTGCGGCGCCCTTCTCGCCTTTGCAACCGGTGTGCTTCTTCTTGCGGGCGAGTTTATCGGCCTTCTTGTCGGCGGTGGCCTTCTTCGATTTCTTGTCTTTCATGTCATTCCTCGTCTTTCGGGGAGGCGGATTTCGTGTTAGCGGACTCTAACATAATCGTGCAGTTGCGACAACCATGATCGATCTGCTCAGCAAGGGCGATCTTCGGTGACTCGCTGTACCGAATAAGGGACACTTGATCGTAAGCGGTTCTTTATCATGATCGATCATAAGGTTATCGGTCAGGAGGAACCATGGCAAATGCACCAAAATCGATTCGCGTCGTGGAAAACACTACCGTGGCGGGAACGCGCCACGTGCCCGCGATGGCGGCCATTGCGGAAGGCTACGGAAAGGGGGATCGGCTCTCCCTCGTGCGGGACGCGGCCAACCCCCACGACGGCTGGGCCGTGGAGGTGCGCGACGGCGCCGACCGCCGGATTGGCTACGTCTCCTGCGAGTGCAACGAGTTCGTCGCTCGGCTCATCGACGGCGGCAAGTCCGTGGAGGGGCGGCTCACGGACAAGGAGCAGATCGGCTCGTGGACGCGGCTCGTGATGGAGGTGGTGCTCAATGACTAGCGCCGTTGCGGCCGTGGCCGACCCTTCCGTCGCCTGCGCCTTGGCCCTTCCTGCTGAGGATGTCGCCTCCTCGGTTGCCGCTCCAGCCCGTGCGCGGGAAGTGGGCTGGGCCCAGCGGGCCGCCAACGTGCTCTTTGGCGCGCCCAGTGCGCGGCGGGCCTGCGGCGGCGCGGAGACGAGCTTCACGCCGAAAGTGCTGCGCAACGAGAAGTGGCGGCGTCGGCGTGAGACGGGCTCGGTGTTCGCCGTGGATCGCAAGGGAGGCGCCGGCGAGGGCGGTCTGCCCCGCATCTGGGTGAGCGAGCCGGCGCCCGACGGGAAAGGGCGCACGTTCGTCGCCTCCTATCCCTGCGGCGCCGACCGTGGCGGCTGGCGCGCCCTGGAGCTGGCGGAGGTCTATTTCAGCGAGGCTCTGGGCCTGCCGGGCGAGGAGCATCGGCGCCGCCGCGTCGACTGCTACCGCGCGGCCGAGATGCTCCTTCTGCATGCGGCGGCCCGGGGCAATATCGGCGCCCACTGCCGTCTCGGCGTCATCTACGAGGGCGATCTGTGCGAGGGGGCGTACTGGGACGGCCTGGCCGATCGCCAGGCGCTCCACAAGGCGGACACCCCCTGCGACGAGCGCGCCTACCTGCACTTCTCCTTCGGCGCCTATCATGGTCACGGTGAGTGCTGCTGGCGTTTGGGCGATCTGGTGGCCGCGGGTCGGGGATGCGCTTCCTCGGCGGCTCGGGCTTTCTCGCTGTACCGGCGAGCCTTCGATTTGGAGAGCGGGCGCATCGACGAGGACCGTGCGAGTACGGGCAACGCCGCGCTGCGCCTCGCCCGCGCCTTCGAGCTGGGACGCGGCTGCGAGCAGGACTTCCGCCGGGCGCGCACCTGGTACCGGCTGGCCGCCATTGGCCTCGGCGCCGCCTTCGACGCCGGTCAGTGGCACTTCAAGCGCGAGCGCATCGAGGCTCGCCGCGGGGTGGCCCGCATGGCCCAGGAGATCGCGGGCACTTACTAAGGGCAACGCGGCCGCAGACGGCGAGAGCCGCCCGTTAAGGCGGCTCTCGAAGATAGCGGCTGGATTGGATTGACCGGCTGGCATTCGACGCTCGTCTTCTGGGCGAGGGCGAAGCGGGGCGCGTGGCCGGAGGTGCTGCGGAGCCTACTGGCCGAGCGGGTGGGCGAAGGCCTCGGGCAGCTGGCCGGCGAGCACCTCGTACTCGGCGATGTTGCGGCGCATGAAGTCGTTGAAGTCGTCGTAGTGATCGCGCAGGGCCCGGGCGAACTTCTCCACGGGCCAGATCTCCGGGGCGTCTTCCAGGCCGCCGTCGCCGTCTACGGTGTGCTCCCACTCGATGATCTCGGCTTTGGCGACCTTGAGGTCGTGGGGCAGCCGATCCTCGCGCTCGAACTTCTCCAAGTCGGGCATCATGTGCTTCTGAATCTCGATGAGCTTGGTAACCGGTTCCTGATAGGTCATTATGCGCCTCCTGTAGTCTGCGGTTCGGGAAAGCGGGCCGGCCTGGGCGGGGGAGCGCCCGGTGCCGACTCGTTCTTTCGCTATGGTAGGCCTGGCCGCGCCGATGCAAGGCCAGGTCGGCGACGGGTCACCGCACGGGCGGCAATCCGTTGCCAAATGCTCACGGGAGCTGCCGACGGAAGAGGCGTTCTGGCTGTGGAGGGACATAAAGAGGACACCGAAGCGCCCCGGTCGCGCTAGAATGGTCGGAACTGATTTTTGAGGAGGACCGCCGTGCCGACAACCGTTCCCGTAGAGCTCTACCGCACCATCGAGCGCGCCAATGCTGCCGCCAAGGCCGCTGCAACCGCGACGGCTCCCGGTGCCGCTTTCGGCGTGCGTCGCCTTACGGCCGCGGGATTGGTGGAGGAGCTGTGGGAGTTGTGGGGCGACGGGCGCGTTCTCGTTTCTGCTGAGGGGCGCTCCCTTCTTGCGGCCCGGACGGCTTCGACTTGCGATGCCGCCGCTGCCTCCGGAGCGCCATCGGTGCTGGCGGCTTTTGCCGCCGAGCACGCGGCCGCTCTCGCCGACGAGGGAGCTGTTCCCGTTGCGGAGTTGACCTCTCTGCAGCGCGGGCTTGTCGCGTGTTTGCGCTCCTACTACGATGAGCTGGCCGCGCGGAATCTGATCGAGGCGGATGAGGCGGCCGATCTCCTTGCCTCGATGGTCGAGGATGGGCGGCTTCCCGCCATGGGTGTGACTGTTTGCGATTGCCTGGACGTCTCGGGGGGGCTTCGGCACCTTCTGACGGCTTTGGGCGCTTCCGCGGAAGGCGATGAGGCTCTTGCCGCGGTTTCCTGTCTTCCGGAAGACGTGGAGCCGGGCGTGCTGATCGCCGCAGGAGCGGCGGCGATGCCCGGGCTTCTGCTCGACGAGATAGGGCGCGCCGGTCGTGCGGGCGCAAGAAGCGTTCTGGTGGTGGGCGCCGACCCTGCAGAGCTGTTCGGCGTGTTGGGAGCGCCTTTGTGCGCCAGCGGTTGGGCGGTGGCGCTTCGGGGCACCGCGCCCTGGAGGGCCACCGCCTTCGGGCGCGCTTGGGAATGCGCGCGGCGGCTGGAGGAGGGGAGCCCCCACTGGCTCGAGGCGGCCACTGATTTCGCCTACAACCCCTTTTCGGGTATCGCTGAGCGAAAGGCGCGGGATCTCAACGGGCGTCTGCGCAAAGACCGCTTACTGACTGCCACCGATGCCGCCGAGATCCTCGCGGGGGAGAGCGACTCGTTTTCCGCTCTGGCCCTCGCCGTGCGCGCCGTGGCTTGCGGCGAAAGCGTTCCTCTTCGTATTCTCGACGCCCTTTCCAGCGCCGTCGGTGCCGCCTCGTCGGACGCGCTGGAGCGTGCCGTCGAGCGCGCCGCCTTCGACAAGCTCTGCGGTCTGCTTGCCCTGGCGGAGGGGCTGGGCGTGTCGACCTGCGCGCTGACGCCGCTGCTTGCCGATGCCACGCTGAGCGTCGAGGGCTCCTCCGGGACGGACGGCCCCCTCTGCGAAATCGCCGGTGCGGCCGTACTGGACTCGCTCGTGCCGAAAAGCTGGGATGTGGTGATCCTGGCGGACGTCAGCGCGCGCACCTTCGGCATCTCCGAGAGCCTATCGGCTTTGGACGGCCTCGCCGAGACGCTCGGACTTCCCCGAGAGCCTTCGGCGCTCTGGCGCCAGCGCTCCCGGTTCGCGGCGGCACAGCGCGCCGCCCGTCGGCGATTTGTCCTGGGCGTGAGCCGGCGCGACGAGCGGGAAAACGAGCTGTTCCCCTCCTTTCTGCTGGAAGAGTTCGCGAGCGCCCAGGCCCGGGCCGGCGCCGACCGGGCCTTGGCGGCCGGCGATGAGGAGCTGGCCTTGCGTTGGGGCCGCCCTGACCCTGCGCGCTTCGGACTCCCCGAGCCCTTGGCCGCCAGCGCCCGATGCGCCGGCGAAGGCGACTTGCCGCAAGCGCTTGGCGCCGCCTTCGCCCCGGTGACGGGATGCGAGGAGCTTCTCCGCCCGTCGCGGGGCAGCCTGCGGTCGCTTCCGCTTCTTCGCTACCTTCCGCGCACGCCCGAGGGTCTGCCCGTGATCTCTCCCTCGGCGATCGAGCAGTACCTCCACTGCCCCTATCGGTGGTTCGTGCAGTCGTGCATTCGACCCGAGGCTCCCGACGAGAGGTTCGGGCCGCGGGAGCTGGGCAATTTCGCCCATGAAGCCTTTGCCCGCTTCTACGACAGGCTCGCCGAGGAGGGCGTGCGACGCGTGGACGCGGAGAACATCGAGGCCATGGTGCCCCGGTTCGAGGCGCTCGTGGACGAGCTTGTCCGCGAGCAGCCCGAGCGCCGAGGGGGCTCTCGCCTTGCGGCGACGACGCGCGAGGAGCGGCAGCGGGTGGCGCAGCTCAAGCGCCAACTGGTTCACAGCCTGCGCCTGCAGGCCCAGATGCCCCCGGGCTACGAAGTGGTCTTCTGCGAGCATCCCATCGAGGTCGCCGACGGCGTGGACTTTGCCGGCGTCCGGCTGCGGGGGCGCGTCGACCGCGTCGATGCCGACGCAGAGCGGGGACGTTTCGTGGTGATCGACTACAAGGGATCGTCCAAGGACTACGCATCCGGCCTGAAGGAGGGCGACGAGCCGTCCGTGCCGCATCACGTGCAGGGGCTCATCTACGCCCAGGCGCTTTTGCGCACCGACCTCGGCCTCGCCTGCGCCGGGGCGCTGTACTTGGGCTACCGGGCGCAGAGTCCCAAGGAACTGTTGGCGGGGGCCTACGACGGTGCGGCCTTCGACCCTGCGGGCCTGTCTTCCAGAAGCTCGGCGGTGGCCATGAACTTCTCCGCCTATCTGGATGCCATCGAGGCCTTGGTGGCCGATCGGTTGGCGGCGCTTTCCGAGGGGGCCATCCCCGTGAGCCCGTCCGCACCGAAAGCTTGTGAATTCTGTCCCGCCTACGATTGCCCCGGGAGGCTCGCGTGAATCTCGATACCTGCAAAGAGGGCCAGCGCCTTACCATCACCACCTTCGACCGCCCCCTCATGGTCGCCGCCGGCGCCGGCTCGGGAAAGACCTTCACCCTGACGAGGCGCATCGCCTACGGGCTGCTCGCCGGCGAGGAGGCGCCCGGCGGTCTGCAATCCATCGACGAGGTGCTCGCCATTACCTTCACCGTGAAGGCCGCCGCGGAGCTGCGCGACCGCATCCGCGCTCTTCTGCGCGAGGAGGGGCTTGCGGAGGAATCGCTGAAGGTGGATGATGCCTGGGTGTGCACCATCGGCTCTATGGCCGCGCGCATCCTGCGCGAGAACGCCTTCGAGGTAGGCATCGATCCGAAGTTCGAGGTGATCGACGAGGCGGAGGCGAGCTACCTTCGGGCCGAAGCCACCGAGCAGGTGCTCGCCCATCTCGAAACGGGGGCCGATCCGCTTCTTCGCGCGGTCATCGACGAGTTCGGGCTGAGGGGGCAGGGGCCCTTCGACAAGAGGCTCTTGGAGTATTCCCAGGAGGTGGTGGCCCGGGTACGGGCGATGCCCGAGGGGTTCGAGGGCCTGCGCCTGTCCGTGCCGACCGCCACGCCTGCGCGCCTTGTGCGACAGGCTCTGGAGGCTGCCATGGAGATTCAGGAGGTGGTGAAGGTCTGGGGAAAGACGAATGCCACCGACGAGACGTTCGCCTCCGATCTAGAAGCCGGCATCGACCGGGCCGAGCAGTGGCTCGCTGCCGATACGGGCGAGGGATTCTTGGATGCGCGGTTCGAGGCGGGGCCATTTCTCGAGGCGCTTCTGGCGTTTCCCCCTTCTTCGGACAAGTACCGCGCCAAGAAGCCGGACGCCGAAGCGTTCGCTGCCTGGCGCGCCGCCTACGCGAGCGCGTTCTCCGAGGCGCAGGCGGCCTTGGGGGCGCGGGTGAGTGCTGCTGCCGTGTCGCTCGCGCGTCTTTTGGAGGAGGCCTACGCCCGCGCGAAGGGGAACGACCGACTCGATCAGGGGGATTTGCTGCGCCGGTGCTTGGACGCGTTTTCTGCCCATCCGGAGCTGTCCGAGCGCTACCGCGAGCGGTTCAAGGTCATCATGGTCGACGAGTTCCAGGATACCGACAAGCTGCAGGTCGCCGTTATCGCCGCCCTGGCGCAGCCGGGCTTCGCCAACGTGTGCACGGTGGGCGACGCGCAGCAGAGCATCTACCGGTTCCGCGGTGCCGACGTGAACGTGTTCTTCGAGTACCGCGACCGGCTGCGATCCCTCTCGCCCGAGGCGGAGTTCCCCCAGTTGCCCCACAACTTCCGCAGCCACGGCGACGTCTTGTCGTTGGTGGATGCCGTCTTCGGCCAGCCCCAGGTCTTCGGCGACGAGTTTCTGCATCTGGAGGCCGCCGGTGCGGTGAACACGGCCGCCGATCCGGTGTTCGAGGGGGACGGCCCGGCGCGTATCGCCGTGAGCGTCTTCCAGAACGACGGCAGTCGCGCCACCGTGTCTTCCGAGGAGCTGTCGGCCCGGTGCGCCCGCGAGGTGGCCGAGCGCTTCGCGCAGCTGAGGGAAGCCGGCGCGCGCCCGGGGGAGATGGCCCTGCTGCTGGGAACGATGACCCGCGCCTCTGTCTATCAGGAGGCGCTGCGCGATGCGGGCTTCGAGAGCATCGTGACGGGCGGATCGGGGTTCGGCCAGAGCGCGGAGGCCCAACTTGTGGCTACGCTGCTGCGCATGGCGGTGAACCGCGACGACTCCGAGGCACTCTACCAGGCGCTCGCCTCCGATCTGTTCGCGCTTTCCGACGATGCTCTTCTCGCGCTCGCCACAACGGACGCCTGGGCGTCGGAAAGCGACGGCGAAGGCGAAGGTGATGATGGCCGTGCTCGCCCCCGTCAGCCTATCTCTCGCGGCTTCTTCGGACGAGAGGAAGATGATGGGTTTCCCCTCGGGGAGAACGATCGCGCCGCTTTGGCGCTGGCGCGCCGCTGCCTGCGCGATTTCGTGCGCCGCGCGGTTCGCGAAGAGCCGGCGTTGGCGCTGCGGCGCCTTTTCGTGGACAGCGGACTGGCGGATCGGCTTCAGCTTGAGGGGGCCGACGGCATGGCGCGCGCGGGCAACTTCAACAAAGCGTGCGTGGTCGTTGGGGAGCTCGCGCGGGAGAGCTGCGGTATCGCCGATGTGGCCCGCCAATTCGCCGACTACCTTTCCCTGGCTAAGGAGGCGCCGGGTGCGCTGGCGTGCCTCGATGCCGATTTCGTGCGCATCATGACGGTTCATACCTCCAAGGGGCTGGAGTTTCCCCATGTGGCCGTGGCCGAACTGAAGGACGGCTATCCCGGGGGGCGCGCACCCTCTTTCTTCGTCGAGAACATCGGTGAGACGACCTACGTGGCTGCAACGTGGATGCCCCATGGCCCCTGGGACAAGACCGCCTCCAAATTGAAAGGATGGGCGCGGGCTCAGGAGGCAGAGGATCTTGACGTTTCCCTGGACGGCCCCGCCGAGGCCGAGCGCGCCTTCGGAGCTCTTTCCGCAGCTCAGTTCTGCGCGGCGCTGGCCGCATATTCCGCCGCCCAGGAGCGCGAGGAGGCGCGCCGCCTCATGTACGTGGCCCTCACGCGCGCGAGCCGATCTCTTCTTCTGGCTATGAGGGTGAGCGCGAAGGTAGAGGACGGTTACGAGAGCACCTGGGTGACCGGCGACGTCTTCGACGCCCTTGGCTGGGCCATGGACGACGGCGCGAGCGTCGCAATGATGGATTTCGGCGGTCGCGCGCCTGCCCGGGTGGCGAGCGAGCGGGTTCTCGCCGAGGTCGGGGAAGAGACGGGCGAGGATCCTCTTGCGGCCTCGGCGCCCACAGGGGAGGAGCGGCTCGACGAGGAGCTTGGCGCGGCTGTGCCCCTTAGCGAGGATGCCCCTGCCGTCTTCGCGGTTGCCCGGCGAGCGCATGGCGAAGACCCGGCGCTCGCGCCGCGCAATTTCGCGCGGGAGGGGCTGTACTCCTACACGTCGCTTTCGGGCGCGCATCCCCATAGCGACGAGCCGGCCGTTGAGGCTGACGAGGGCGTCGTTCTGTTGCATGAGGGCCGCAGCGGACTCGGTTCGGAGACTTCGAATGGGAGTGATGAGAGCGAATCTTCGTTCGCTGACGATGCTTCAGGGTCGCGTGAATCTGACGGGTCCCCTGTGTGCGTCCTTGGGGCGCAGGAATCCGCCACGGCCCTGGGCACGGCGTTCCATCGTCTGGCGCAGCAGGCCATCGAGCGGAGCGAGCGGGGATCGCTCTTCGCTCCCAGCGAGGAAGCCATCCGGGCGCAGATTCAGAAGGAGGGCCTGTCGGAGGAGCAGCAGGCGCGCTTGCGCACGGCGCTCGTTCGCTGGCTCGGCAGCGACGAGGCCGCTCTCTTCGCCGCTTTTGAGAATCGTCGCGCCGAAGTGCCCTTCACTGTGGCGATAGGGGGCTTCTTCCTTGAAGGCGAGATCGATGGCCTCGCCGACAACGGGGACGGGGCCGCCTTCCTCATCGACTACAAGACCGGCGGCCGCGCCGACGAGACGCCCGAGCAGCTTGACGAGAAGCACCGTCTCCAGGCGAGCTGCTACGCCTATGCGCTCATGCGCGCGGGCTACGAGTCGGTTGATGCCCACTTCCTGCGCATTGAGCATGCGGCCGCCGACAACCCGCGCGATCCGCAGATCGTCCCGTACCATTTCGAGAAAACCGACCTGCCTGCCCTGGAAGCGCTTATAATCGCCAAGCAACATGAAGCAGTTGTCTGAGACGGGGCGTTCGTCCTGGGCGGCTGCATGGGAACGAGTGGAGTCGTCGACTCCTGCGATAGAGGATAGAAGTTAGGAGAGCCGCCATGGCCCGTGAGCATACCGGAACCAACCGAGAGCGCAGCGAGTACTACGGGGCGCTGCAGGATATCGTGAATGCCCTGTTCGCGCCGTACGGCGACCTGGACCCTACCGTCGCCGAGGCCATCGGTGCCAAAGTGCGCCGGCTGGACGTGGTGGTGGCGGCCGAGGCGGCCGACTTGCCAGACGAGCTTCTGCGCATCGTCACGCTGCTCCCGCCCGGTGACTACACGCGCCAGCGCCTGTGCACCCAGCTGAACAGCGCCATCGCCGGCCACGCCTGGGGCCAGGTCTACGGCACGGTGGAGTAGCGCGCGGCCTCGCTGTCGGAGCGAAACTGTCGTCCTCCCCGAAGAACGGGGATGAGGTTGAGCTGGCACACAAAGAGGCCCGCGAGTGATCGCGGGCCTCTTCTGACATTCGATGTATCGCAGGCTTAGAAGCGCAGCGACAGGCAGGACAGGCCGCCGTCGACCTTGCGGTACTCGGAGGTGTCCACCACGAGCGTCTTGTAGCCGAGGTCCTGCACCGCCTTCAGCACGGTGGGGTAGCCCTCGGGCACGATGACGGTGCCGTTGACCCAGATGCAGTTGGCGCCGTAAGCCTCGTCCTCGGGCACGATTACCTTGTTGTACTGGGCGAAATCCGGCTTCTCGATGAACTCGCCGGAAACGAGCATATTGCCGTCCTCCAGGTAGTTCACGCCGGTCTTCAGGTGCAGCACCTCCTCCAGCGGGACCTCGGAGCCCTCGAGCCCCCAGCCCTCGAGGATCTCGATGAACTGGCGGATGCCCTCCTCGTTGGTGCGAGCGGAACGACCCACGTAGAAGTGGTCGCCCACCATCATGACGTCGCCGCCGTCCAGCGTGCCCGGCGCGACGATGTGCTTGACGTGCTCGTCGTCGAAGAACTGGCGGATGGTCGGCTCGATCTCGTCCTTCTCGCCGTTGCGGGAATCGGCGCCGGGGTTGGTGATGATGGCGCCGCAGCGCGTGATGACCGCGGGGTCCTCCACGAAGCACGAGTCCGGGTACTCCTCCAGCGCCGGCAGCTCGGTCACTTCCACGCCGCATTGCTTCAGGGCGGCGATGTAATCGTCGTGCTCCTCCACGGCGCGCTCGTAGATGGGCTGGCCCAGTTCCGGGGCGCTCGTGATGCCGTTGCACAGAGACTTGCCCGGCTTGCGGACGATGACGTTGGTGAACTTGGTCATAGAGACTCCTTGTCCTCGCTTGCGCGTTTTCGCGTGAGAACAGTGTAGCGCTGACGAGGCGTCAATGGCACACTATCTTTGAGGAAGTCTTCCATAAAACAGGACGCGTCGGATCGAGCCCTGGCGCGTCCTGTGCTTCGTCTGTTGCAGCCGCCTAGCCCTCTTCGCGCTCCAAGATGAGATCGCCGAGGAAGCGGATGATGTCGTCGGACTCGAACATCGGCACGCCGTCCACGTTAAGGCACGGCACCTGGCCCTTGCCAGCGATGCGGATGAGGTCGTCTTTCACGCCCGGCTCGAGGGTGTCGCGCATGGGCATGGCGATATCCTCCTGCTCCATAAAGGCGAGCACCTTGTGGCAGAAGGGGCAGGTGGGCTTGTAGTAGAGAACCATGTTATCGAAGTACATGAGGCTTCCTTTCCTCAGGACAAAGACTTTTCGTTTTTTGGTCACAAAATCGAGTTTTGGGTTCCAGATCATGATAATTGCTTCACCATCCGCCCGAAATCGGGCTCGAAACTAGTTGAGCGACCGTTAAAATAAACGAAAAACGTATATTCCACTGAAAAGCAAAACCCAGAACTCGATTTTGTGACCAATTGCGGGAAAATTTTTTGCAAGGGCGTGGATTCTCCGCCTCCGAACCGCTCGGCTCTTATGTTGAGGGCGCGGCTCGCATATGGGGTTACAATGGCCGAGTAACTGACGGCTGCTCGGGGCATGACGCAGGACGGGGCGCATCGGCGCCGCCGCAGGGGCTTCGGGCGCGTGATGAAGGAGAATCGCCTCATGGCTAGGGTCTACAACTTTTCCGCCGGTCCCGCTGTGCTTCCCGAGGAGGTGCTGCGCCAGGCGGCCGCCGAGATGCTCGACTACGATGGCACCGGCATGTCCGTCATGGAGATGAGCCATCGCTCCAAGCCCTTCGCGAGCATCATCGAGACGGCCGAGGCCGACCTGCGCGAGCTTCTGCAGATTCCCGACAACTACCAGGTGCTCTTCCTGCAGGGCGGCGCCACCCAGCAGTTCGCGGCCGTCCCGATGAACCTCATGCAGAACAAGAAGGCCGACTACATCGTGTCCGGCTCCTGGTCGAAGAAGGCCTGGAAAGAGGCGAAGCTCTTCGGCGAGGCGCGCTGCGTGGCCTCTTCCGAGGACGAGAACTTCTCCTACGTGCCCGACGTGGCCGGCCTCGAGTTCGACCCTGAGGCCGACTACGTGTACATCTGCCAGAACGAGACCATCTACGGCACCACGTACCACACGCTGCCCGAGATCGGTGACATTCCGCTGGTCACTGATGTGAGCTCGATGTTCCTCTCCGAGCCCATGGACGTGTCGAAGTTCGGTCTCATCTACGGCGGCGTGCAGAAGAACATAGGCCCCGCCGGCGTGACCATCGTCATCGTGCGCGACGACTTGGTGCGCGAGGACGTGCTGCCCTTCACGCCCACCATCATGCGCTACACCACCCAGGCGAAGGCGAAGTCGCTGTCGAACACCCCGCCGGCCTACGGCATCTACATCTGCGGCCTCGTGTTCAAGTGGCTGAAGGAGATGGGAGGCCTGTCCGTTATGGCCGAGCGCAACAAGGAGAAGGCCGCCATTCTGTACGATTACCTCGATCAGAGCAAGCTGTTCCGCGGCACCGCCCGCAAGGAGGATCGCTCGCTCATGAACGTGCCCTTCGTCACGGGCTCCGACGAGCTGGATGCGCTGTTCGTGGCCGAGGCGAAGTCCCACGGCATCGAGTCCATCAAGGGCCATCGCTCGGTGGGCGGCATGCGCGCGAGCATCTACAATGCCATGCCCAAGGCCGGCGTCGAGGCGCTCGTCGCCTTCATGGCCGAGTTCGAGAAGAACAACGGTTAACGACCAAACAAAAGGGGGAGGCGTCAGCCTCCCCGTGATAAAGCGGAAGCCCTGCGAGGGCGACGAATGCGGAAGGTGGCGCTCATGACGAAGAAGATCCTGGTTACCGAGGACTTGGTGCAGGAAGGCATCGATTCGCTCACCGAGCACGGCTATGAAGTTGACATGCTTATCGATCCCACGGCCGAGGAGCTCATCGGCGCCATCGCCCCCTACGATGCGCTCATCGTGCATCCGAACACGGTGGTCGACTCTTCGCTGCTGGATGCCGCGGAGAACTTGAAGATCATCGGGCGCGCGGGCGTGACGGTGGACAACATCGATATCGAGGCCGCCTCCGAGCGCGGCGTCATCGTGTGCAACGCGCCGAACTCGAACGTCATCTCGGCCGCCGAGCATACTATGGCGCTCCTGCTTGCCGCTGCGCGCCACATTCCCGAGGCAAGTGCGTCCATGCACGAGGGCCAGTGGCGGCGCGCCGATTTCATGGGCAGCGAGCTGTTCGGCAAGACGCTCGCCATCTTCGGTTTGGGGCGCGTCGGCGGCCTTGTGGCCGAGCGGGCCGCGGCCTTCGGCATGAACCTCATCGGGCACGACCCCTACTGCTCGCCCGAGCGCGCCCTGCATCTGGGCGTCACGCTTTACGACGACATGGCGCCGGTGCTCGCCCAGGCCGACTTCATCACGGTGCACCTGCCCCGCACGGTGAGCACGCTCGGCATGTTCGGAGCCGACGAGTTCGCCGCCATGAAGGACGGGGTCGTGCTCGTGAACGCGGCCCGTGGCGGCATTTTCAACATGGACGCCCTGGCCGATTTCGTGGCCGCCGGCAAGATCGCGGCCGTGGCTGTGGACTCCTTCGAGGCCGAGCCCTGCACCGACTCGCCCTTGCACGAGTTCGAGAACGCCATTCTGACGCCGCATCTCTCTCCCATGACCCACGAGGCCCAGCGGCGCGCCTCCACCCAGATCGCCGAGTACGTGGAAGCGGGCCTGGAGGGCGGCATGGTGGCCACGGCGGTGAACCTCTCGCCGCTGCCGCCGGAGGTCTTCGACGCCATCGGCCCCTACGTGCACGCCTGCAAAATGATGGGATCGATGGCCAGCCAGATTCTCGGTCACACGCCGAAGAGCCTGAAGGTGGAGCTGGCCGGCGGCCTGGCCGATGCCGACCCGGCGCCGCTGCTCGCGGCGGTGCTCGACGGCGGCCTGTCTTACCGGCGCCTCGGGGCCTTCTCGGCGGCCAACGCCGAGTCGGTGGCCTCCCAGCACGGCATTTCCGTCACGACGGCCTCGGTGCGCGATGCCGGCGAGTACGCCTCCTCGGTGCGCATCGTGGCCGACGAGGTGGAGGTGGCGGCGACGCTGTTCGGCACGGAGCACACGCCCCGCATCATCTCGCTCATGGGCTACAAGATCGATATCGCGCCGGCGACCACGTCGCTTGTGTTCGAGTATGTGGACGCGCCCGGCCGCATCGGCGTTATCGGCACCATTCTGGGCGACGCCGCGGCCAACATCACCACGATGCAGATCGGCACCAAGCCGGAGGAGTCCTGCGCGCTCGTGTACATGAATGTCGAGGGGGACGTGTCCGAAGCGGTGCTCGACCGCCTGCGTGGGGCCATCGATCTGCGCAACCTGTGGAAGATCACCCTGTAGCGGCCATCGACGGCTCCGATGTCGGGCTATAGAAAGATTTAACCGTGTCCAGCGGCGCCTCTTAACGGGGGCGCCGCTGGTTTTTGCTATGATGCTTTCGGTCAACTATGTCCGCGTCTCGGGCGCGAACTGTCGGAAGAAGAAAAGAAGAAAGAAGGACGGCATGACACGCAAGATCGACATCTTCGATACCACGCTGCGCGACGGCGAGCAGTCGCCGGGCGCCTCTATGAACACGGAGGAGAAGCTCGTCATCGCCCGCCAGCTCCTTCGCCTGAACGTCGATGTCATCGAGGCCGGCTTTCCCATCTCAAGCCCCGGCGACTTCGAGTCGGTGCGCCGCATCTCCGAGCTGGCCGGCGACGCGGCCGTGGTGTGCGCGCTGACCCGCGCCGTGGACAAGGACATCGACTCGGCGGCCGATGCGCTGAAGTTCGCGAAGCGTCCCCGCATCCACACCGGCATCGGCGTGTCGCCCTCGCACATGCGCGACAAGCTGCGCATCACCGAGGACGAGTGCATCGAACGAGCGGTGCATGCGGTCAGCTACGCCAAGAAGTACGTGGAAGACGTGCAGTTCTACGCCGAGGACGCGGGCCGGTCGGATTTCGCGTTCCTCGCGCGGGTCATCGAGGCGGTCATCAAGGCGGGGGCCACGGTGGTGAACATCCCGGACACCACGGGCTACTCGCTGCCGGAGGACTTCGGCGCGCGCATCAAGTACCTCATGGACAACGTGGCCGGCATCGACGACGTCACCGTATCGGTGCACTGCCACAACGACTTGGGCATGGCCACGGCGCTGTCGCTGGCCGGCGTGCGCAACGGGGCCACACAGATCGAGTGCACCATCAACGGCCTCGGCGAGCGCGCGGGCAACACGGCCATGGAGGAAGTGGTCATGGCCATGCGCATGCACGGCGAGGAGCTCGATGCGCACACCGACATCAACACCCGCGAGTTCATCAAGGCGAGCCGCTTGGTCAGCTCCATCACCGGCATGAACGTGCAGGCCAACAAGGCCATCGTGGGCGCCAACGCCTTCGCCCATTCCTCGGGCATCCACCAGGACGGCGTGCTGAAGAAGCGCGACACCTACGAGATCATCGATCCGGCCGAGGTGGGCGTGGGCCAGAGCCAGATCGTGCTGACGGCCCGCAGCGGACACGCGGCCCTGAAGCACCGCCTGGAGGAGCTCGGCTACGAGTACGAGGGCGAGGAGCTCGACCGCCTCTACACTGCCTTCCTCGACGTGGCCGACAAGAAGAAGGAAGTCTACGACGAGGATCTGGAAGCGCTCGTGAACGAGCGCGATCGCGAGGAGTGCGCCATCTACACGCTGGAGGGCGTGCAGGTCAGCTGCGGCTTCCCCTTGAAGCCCACGGCCACGGTGACCCTGCGCGGGCCCGAGGGAGACGTGCGGACGGTGTGCGATTGGGGCGCCGGCCCGATCGATGCGGTGTACAAGGCCATCGATCAGATCGTGCAGGTCGACAACGACCTGTCCGAGTTCGCCGTGAACGCCGTGACCCGCGGCATCGACGCGCTCGGCGAGGTGACCGTGCGCGTGAAGGCCGCCGGCGGCGAGGTGTACGTGGGCCGCGGGGCCGATGGCGACATCATCGTCAGCTCGGCGAAGGCCTACTTGAACGCGCTCAACCGACTGCTCGCCGAGAAGCGCTAAAGGAGGCCTCTTCTCTAAGGGCGTTGCCGAAGAGCGTGCCTGGCGTTACGTTCACCGAAGCCGATGGGACATCTCATCGGCTTCTTTATTTCCCTTTTCCGTCCTCAAGTAAAATAGTGCGATATCGAATTTCAAGGAGGCACGTTATGGCTGAGGACAACAAGCTCGGGCGCAAGATCACCACGCTGCGCGAGGCGCATCATCTGACCTGCCAGGATCTGGCCGATCGTTGCGGTTGCGACGTGACGGTCATCGAGAAGCTGGAGGCCGGCGAGGTGCCGCCGTCCCTGGCGCCGCTGATCAAGCTCACCCGCGCCCTCGGCGTGCGCCTGGGCACCCTCATGGATGACGACGAGACCTACGGGCCCGCCTACATCAGCACCGATCAGATGGAGGAAGTGGAGCGCGTGAAATCGCTCCAGACCGCCAAGGACGCCGGCGACCTGTCCTACTTCAGCCTGGCGGCGGGCCGTCCCTCCCGTCATATGGACCCGTTCATCATCACCGTGAGCCCCACCGGCGAGGCCACGCACAAGCTGGATTCCCATGAAGGGGAGGAGTGGCTCTACGGCATGGAAGGGGAGATCGAGATCGAGTACGGCAATGAGACCTATGTGCTCGGCCCCGGCGAGTCCATCTACTACGATTCCATCGTGCCCCACCAGGTGCGCGCCCATAATGGGCAAAACGCTAAATTCCTTGCTTGCGTATATACTCCGTTCTAAGAACGGAGTATATACGCCGACGCTGCGGCTCCGACAGGCACCTGCCTCTGCACTTCAAGGCTTGCCTTCGCGTAACGAAGTACGCTCAGCCGCCTTTCAGCACAGATGCAGGCACCTGTCGGACCCTCGCTGACTCCCTCAGGCGAACAAGTGCGACAAAAGATTTGAGGATATATGGAAGAAAAGAAGACAGATAACACGCCCGTTCCCGGGTCTCCCGATTATCCGCTGCACTCGGAGCTGACTATCGGCGCCTACTTGAAGCAGCAGGTGGCGATCGACCCCGATCACGAGTTCGTCGTCTACCCCGATCGCGACCTGCGCTGGACCTACAAGGACTTCGACGAGCGCACCGATGCTTTGGCCAAGGGCCTCTTGGCCATCGGCATGAAGCCGGGCGACCACTTGGGCGTGTGGGCGCGTAACATCCCCGATTGGCTCACCTTCATGTACGCGAGCGCCAAAATCGGCGTGGTCATGGTCACGGTGAACCCGGTGTACAAGTCCCATGAGCTCGATTACGTGCTGAAGCAGTCGGATATGAAGGCGCTCTGCGTGATCGATGCCTACCGCGACGTGGACTACCTTAAGATCATCCGCGATCTGGTGCCCGAATCGCTGAACGTGCAGCGCGGCTTTCTGCATTCCGAGGAGTATCCCTTCCTCGAGAACCTCATCTACATGGGGCCCGAGAAGCACCGCGGCTTCTACAGCGTGCCCGAGCTTCTGCTGCTCGGCCAGCACAAGCCGGACAGCTCGCTGGAGTGGGCCCAGGGCCAGTTCGATAACAACGACGTCGTCATGATGCAGTACACGAGCGGCACCACGGGCTTTCCCAAGGGCGTCATGCTCACCCATCGCAACATCCTGAACAACGGCTTCTACATCGGCGAGGGGCAGAAGCTGGGGCCAAGCGACCGCGTGTGCCTGCCGGTGCCGTTCTTCCACTGCTTCGGCTGCGTGCTGGGGGTCATGGCCTGTCTCACCCATCGCTGCACCATGCTCATCGTGGAGGATTTCAACGCGGAGCTCGTGCTGCAGGCCCTGCACAAGGAGAAGGCAACGGCGGTCTACGGCGTGCCCACCATGTTCATCGCCGAGCTGAACCATCCCGATTTCGACTCCTTCGACCTGTCGCACTTGCGCACGGGCATCATGGCCGGCAGCCCCTGCCCGCCCGAGACCATGCGCGAGGTCATGGAGCGCATGAACATGCGGGACGTGACCATCTGCTACGGTCTCACCGAGACGAGTCCGGTGTTCACCCAGACCTCGGTGGACGATGACATCCCCCACAAGTGCGAGACCGTGGGCCGGGCCCATCCGCCGGTGGAGGTGCGCGTGCTCGATGTGAACGACGGCCACATCTGCGGGCCGGGGGAGCATGGGGAGCTCTGCTGCAAGGGCTACAACGTCATGAAGGGCTACTACAAGATGCCCGAGGAGACGGCCAAGGCCATCGACGCGAACGGCTTTCTGCACTCCGGCGACATGGGCACCGTGGACGAGGACGGCTACTTCCGCGTCACGGGCCGCATCAAGGACATGATCATCCGCGGCGGCGAGAACATCTACCCGCTCGAGGTGGAGAACTTCCTGCTCACCATGCCCGGCGTGCTGGACGCCCAGGTGGTGGGTATCCCCGATGCGCGCCTCGGCGAGATCGTCGGCGCGTTCATCCGCACGCGCCCGGGGTACGAGGACATGACCGAGGACGACGTGCGCGCCTACGCCATCCCGCGCATCGCCCGCTACAAGGTGCCCAAGCGCGTCTTCTTCGTGGACGATTTCCCCATGACCCCCTCCATGAAGGTGCAGAAGTTCAAGCTGCGCGAAATGGCCGAGGAGCTGGTGAAGGCGGGGCAGTAGACTCTAGGGATAAGGGGCGGCCACGCGCGGCGCCGAAGGGGCGAGGCGCGTGGCCGGCTCGTCAGGGGAGAAGGCCGTCGGATGCGATCCGGTGGCCTTCTCGTGTAATGGCCCGATTTCAGAAATCCGAGCGCTGCATATTGAGATAGTTCAGAAGCTCGCTGCGCTTGTGGATCTGCATCTTGTCGTAGATGTGACGGATGTGGGTGTTTACGGTGTAAGGGGAGATGACGAGCTTTTCCGCCATGGAATTGGTCGTGTGTCCGCGCGCGATGAGCAGCAGGATCTCCGCTTCGCGGGCCGACAGGCCGAACTCGGCTGCCGCTTCGGCGCAGATCTCCTCCACCTCGTTTCGCGTGGGCGGCGCAGCGGTGAGGGCCACGATGCTGAACTCCATGCGCACGAGCGGCACGAGCACGACGGCGAGCAGGCACATGAAGGCCAGGCAGGTCGGCGGCGTGAGGGCCTGGGCCACCGGCGCTGCCATACTCTCGTACCACAGCGCCAGCGAGTTGCCAGCGGCGAGCCCCAGGCGCACGAAGCCGCCGGCCATGGCGAAGGTGAGCGCCGGGGTCGCGTAGCCTTTGGTGGTGAGGATGCCGAAGTACATGATGAGCAGCACTTCGAAGAGCGATTGCACGCCGATGCCGACGATGAAGGCGGGGAAGTAAGCGAGCGCCGAGGAGAGGAACAGCGAGAAGCCCACCATGATGGCGATGAGCAGGGCCGGGTAGATTTTGAAGATGTTGAGACGGTTGCGCGACAGCGTGTAGATGCCGGCGATGACGAGAATGAACAGGGCCCCGCCCAAGATGCCGAATGTGAAGGAGTCCTCGCCGGTGGGCAGCACTTCCCATGGGATGATGCAGCTGAGGAAATAGCAGGCCGCGCAGGCGAGCAGCGTGACGAAGCCAACGCCGAGCATGTTCTTGAAGCCGCTGCTTGTAGCGCTGCGCGGCAGGAGTACGGGAAAGGCGCGCTTTTCGTCCTTGCGGGCGAAGGCCAGAAGGACTCCCGATGCCAGGGGGAGCAGGGCCGCCGCCGGCGCCGTTACCATCGGAGGCAGGAGCGAGGCGACGAACACGCACAGGAACAGCGTGATGCCGAAGACCGTGCCGATGTGGTTGATAGTGAAGTTCGCCTTCACGCAGGCGTAGCACTCTCCCCAGAGTATCCAGAGCGTGGCCTCGGAGACGCTGAGGATGATGATCGCGACGAGGTAGAGGCCTGCGGGCGCGAGATGGAAGGGAAAAAATCCCAGGGCCACCGTGCCCGAAGAAGCCGCAATCATCGCCGTCGGCAAGACGACCGGGTAGTCGCTTAAGTGACGCTTTCGGCCGAGAAGCCCCGCCAGAATGAAGAGGAACACTGCCGTCAGCAGAAGGTTCGCTACCCAGCTGAGCGTCACGCTCTTATCGAGCAACTGGGTGTGGAAGAAGAAATTCGGCACAAACCAAAGTACGTAGTGCCAGGCGAGCAGCAGGGCAAAGCCCACGTACTTCAGCAAGGGTCTGTTGAAGAGGGCGGAGGGGGCGAGTCCTTCTCTAGCGTCTGACGACTCGAATTCGGCGCTGCTTGCTTCCATAGGTGCTCTCCCCTTTGTCATCCCGCAGGTTGCGGTGTCGTTCGGCCCTCTAGCTGATGTATCGTCGATCATGGCGCTACGGTATCAAATCCGAGCGCTAAGTGTAAAGATCATCAATGAAAAATGGGATCGCAAGTTTTTGAGTACTTCGCTTTTCGCAGGGGTTTTGCGATGCCTTTCAGGCTCTTTCGACGGGAATCGTCACCTCGCAAGAAAATGCGTAACCTCCCTTTCCTCTTTCGCATGCGATGGCGTGCCGCCCCTCGAGCGGCAGAATGCATTCCAGATCGATCGATTGCGCGGAATTGTCTCGCGCAGGGCAAGCGGTCCGGCGGGAAGGCCGGGCCGAATCGGAGAGAAAGGAAGCTTTAGCCATGTCGTTGCTTGCAAAGGGCAAAGGGGAAGTGACGTACAAGGATCTCACGTCGCTTCACAAGTGGGCACTCGTCGTGCTCATCTCCATGGGCTCATCTATCATCTACGCGCCCATGTACCTTAAGAATGTGTTCTACGATCCGCTGATGCAGGCGCTCGGCTGCACGAACGCCGATCTGGGCCTTATGGTGTCGGCCTACGGCATCGCGGCCATGATCTGCTATCTGCCCTCGGGCATCGTGGCCGATAAGTTCCGCATGCGTACGCTGGCTACCGTGGGCTTTCTCGCCACGGCCGTGCTCGTGGGCATCTACGCCATGCTGCCGTCGGTGGAGATATGCCTCGTGCTGTTCGTGGCCATGGGCATCACCTCCATCCTCGTGTGGTGGGGCACCCGCTTCAAGGTGATCCGCTTGTGCTGCGAGGAGGACGAGTATGCCTCGAAGATCGGCATCAGCTACTCCATCTACGGCGTGACCGGACTGGTCATCGGTCTCATCAACGCCGGCATCATCGCCGCCATCGCCAATGTCGCCCAAGGCGTGCAGGTCATGCTCATCTTCCTGGCCGTGGTCATTGCCGTGCTCGGCGTAACCTCCATCTTCCTCATCCCTGATTTCAAGGGCGAGATCGATAAGAACGCCAAGCTGTTCAGCCTGAAGGAGGCTGTCGAGGCCGTCAAGCATCCGGGCGTCATCTGGGCCTGCATCGCCTACTTCTGCGTCTATGCCGTCTACCAGGGCGCTACTTACACCACGCCCTACCTCACCCAGTGCTTCAACGCCGACGGCAACTTGGTGAACGTCGTGGGCCTCATCCGCACCTACGGCATCGGCCTTATCGCGGGTCCTGTGGTGGGCTGGCTGGCCACGAAGCTGAAGAGCCCCTCCAAGGTCATCTTGGGCGCCTTCATCCTGTCTATCGCGGTGCTGTTCGGCTTCATCGTCTTCCCGCACGACCCCGGTGCCGCCATGGTCGCCGCCATCTTGGTCGTCGTGTTCGGCTTCACCACCTACGGCGCCTTCTCCATCGGAAGCTCGCCGCTCTCGGAGATCAAGATCCCCATGCGCATCTTCGGCACCGCCGCCGGCGTGCTGTCCGTGGTCGGCTTCATGCCCGACGTGTTCATCCACACCTGGTACGGCGGCCTCATCGACGCCCAGGGCGTCGATGCCTACACGAGCATCTTCGGCTTCGAGATCATGTTCGGCGTCATCGGCTGCGTCTGCCTCGTGATGCTGCTGCGCACCATTAAGAAGCACTTCGGCGCCGAGTCCGTCGATAAGGCCGAAGAGGCCGAGGCGGCCGAGATCGCCGGCGGCGAGGCTACCATCTAGCGACGCGAGGCAATCGGAAAGACCGCAGGATTCGGGAAAGGACAAGGAGATCCTATCATGCCGAACAAGATTGACGTGCTCGCCCGCATCAGCCCGCAGATGGCCGCCGTTCTCGCGAAGGAGGACGAGCTGGCCGGGGACGCCAACGACACGAGTGCCGGCTTCGCCCAGATGCGCGAGAATTACGTGGCCGGCCGCGCTTGGTGGAACGAGGGAGCCCCTGAGATGGATCGCGTGGTCGACGATGCGGTGGAGGGCCCCTTTGGCTCTATTGCCGTGCGGCGCTACTACCCCTGCGAAATCGTCGAGGGTGTGACGGAGCCGGCCATCGTCTATGTCCACGGCGGCGGGTTCGTCCTCGGCAACTTGGACACCCACGACCGCGTCTGCCGCATCTTGGCGAAGCGCGCCGGCGTGCCGGTGGTGGCCGTGGACTACCGGCTGTCCCCGGAGGCGAAGTACCCCTCCGCCGTGCGCGAGGCGGCGGCGGTGGCTGCGCACCTGCACGAGGCGGGAAAGGACTGGGGCGTCGACGGCGACCGCCTGGCCTTTGCCGGCGACTCCGGCGGCGCGCACCTGGGCCTGGCCGCCACGCTGTACCTGCGCGAGGAAATGGGCGGCGCCGACTTCGTGAAGTGCCTGCTTCTGTTCTACGGGTGGTTCGGTCTGACCGACTCTTCCTCCATGCGGCTTCTGGGCGGCCCGTGGGACGGCCTCGCCGAGGAGGACTGGCAGTTCTACCTGAACCTGTACGCCGAGGATCCCGCGGCCCTTGCGGCGGAGCCCTACGCGAACCTGTTTTTGAACGATCTGACCCATGATGTGCCCGCCTGCTACATCGCCGCCGCCGAGTTCGACCCGCTGCGCGACGACTCGGCCACCCTGGCCGCCATCTGCGAGCAGTACGGCACCCCCTTTCGCTTCGAGCTGTTCGAGGGCGTCATCCACGCCTTCTTGCACTACACCAAGATGCTCGATGCGGCCAACGACGCGCTGGAGCACGGCGCCACCTTCTACCGCGAGGCCTTGGGCCTCGCCTAGTTATCGGCAATCCGGGGGCGCCCGGTGCGCGCTCCCTTTGCAAAGCACCCTTTGAAAGGAGACAGAAGAATGGACTTCAAACTCACCGACGAGCAGGAGCTTATCGTCGACAGCTACCGCGAGTACATGGAGAGCGAGAACTGGGAGACGTACTTCCACGAGTGCGACGAGAAGCACGAGTACCCCCTGCGCTGGGTGGCGGGCCTGTGCGAGCTGGGCTTCGACCAGATCATGCTGCCCGAATCCCACGGCGGCCTCGGCCTGGAGCAGCCCTGCGTGACGCTGATGGCCGTCTACGAAGTGCTCGGCCGCTACGGCGCGCCCACCTACGTGCTCTACCAGCTGCCCGGCTTCGAGACCATTATCCGCGAGGGAACCCAAGAGCAGATCGACGCCGTCATGAGCACGCTCGGCTCCGGCGAGCAGATCTGGAACTCCGCCTGCACTGAGCCGGGCGCAGGCTCGGACGTGGGGGCGCTGGCCACCACGTACAAGCGCGAGAACGGCAAAATCTACCTGAACGGCACCAAGACCTTCATCACCTCGTCCGCCGGCGTGAAGTACCTGGTCATCATGGCCAAGAACGCCGATGACGAGTCGCAGTTCACCGAGTTCTTCGTCGATATGTCCAAGCCGGGCGTGAAGCTCTCCCCGCTGCCGAAGCTGGGGCTTCGCATGGACAGCTGCTGCGAGGTGTACCTGGACAACGTGGAGCTGGAGGAGTCCGACATCTTCGGTCGCGAGGGCAACGGCTTCATGCGCGGCGTGTCCGACTTCAACTTCGAGCGCTGGCTCGTGGGCGCCTGCGACTACGGCACCGCCATCTGCGCCTTCGAGGACGCCATGAAGCACGCCAACACCCGCATCGCCTTCGGCAAGCCCATCAGCCGCTTCCAGCTGAACTCGCTGAAAATCACCGAGATGTGCATCAAGCTGACCAACATGCGCAACATGCTCTACGAGGCCGCCTGGATGGCCGACAACAACGGCGGCGACTTCGACCCGGCCATGGCCGCCATGTGCAAGTACTACTGCGCCAACGCCTCCTTCGAGGTGACCGACGACGCCATGCAGGTGATGGGCGGCATCGCCGTGGCTTCCGAGCACCGCATCAACCGCATCTGGCGCGACCTGCGCGTCGACCGCGTCTCCGGTGGCACCGACGAGATGATGATCTTGGCCACCTCCAAGGGCGCCTGCAAGGCTTACAAGGCCTAACTTCCTTGGGCGAACCAGCGAGGTATTGAGAGAAACAGGATTTAAGGAGAGAAACAATGGCTATCCCTACCGAGAAACCCTCTTACGGTCCGCTTGATGGCGTGAAGGTGGTCTATGCCGCTGTTGAGCTGGCTTGTCCCAAGGCCGCCGACCTCATGGCCGACTGGGGCGCGGACGTCACCTGGCTCGAGAACACCGGCGCCGGCGACACCATTCGCGACACGGCCTATATCAAGCAGGCCGAGCGCCGCAACCAGCGTTCCGTGGCTCTGAACTACTTCTCTGAGGAGGGTCGCGAGATATTCCTCAACATGATCCGCGATGCTGACATCTTCATGGAGGCGTCGAAGGGAGGCACGTGGGCTCGCAAGGGGCTGACCGACGAAGTGCTGTGGGCCGTGAACCCGAAGCTCGTCATCGTGCACGTGTCCGGCTTCGGCCAGACGGGCGATCCCAAGATGGTCAAGCGCGCGGCCTACGATCTGACGGTTATGGCCTATGCCGGGATCATCATGCAGAACGGTACCGAGGAGCAGCCGATGCTGCCGGGGCCCTATGCCGGCGACTACTTCAACACGCTCATGATCGCAAGCTCGGCTCTGGCCGCCCTGTACAAGGCTGAGAAGTCGGGGAAGGGCGAGTCCATCGATTTGGCTATGTACGAGACGCTTTTGGCTATCGGCCAGTACTACCTGGTGGACTACTTGAACGAGGGCATCAAGTGGCCTCGCCCCGGTGCGCGCAACCAGAATCTCTGCGGCATTGGCGAGTTCGCCTGCAAGGACGGCTTTTTGGGCGTGTGCCTTTATGGCGTCGACCAGAACAAGTATTTCCTCGAGACCATCGGCTTGGGGCATCTGTGGGGCACGCCGGAGATTCCCGAGGACACGAGCGGGCTGTGGCTGTCGAATCCCCACGCAGAGGAGATCCAGCGCGCCTTCGAGGAGTATTGCCTGGCCCATTCCAAGTACGAGATCGAAGAGGACTTCGCCGCCCATCGCATTGCCGCTCAGGTCATCAACGACATGGAGGATTTAGTCGAGGAGGAGCACCTGCGCCTGCGCGACACCTGGGTCGATTGGGAGACGGCCGACGGGAAGACCTTCCATGGGCTTGGCGTCTTCCCGAAGTTCCAAAACAACCCCGGTCGCATTTGGCGCCCCATGCCCGCCCAGGGCGGCGACACGGTGGACGTGCTGACCAAGCTCAGCTACAGCGATGAGCAGATTGCCCGATTCGCGGCTGATGGCATTGTGAAGTGTGCTGAGTAGCCGTGCCGTCCGCGCGAGCGCATCGCGTCAACTATGCGCAGGGAAGGCCCGCTAGGGAAGGGCGGGCCTTCCTCCCACTGACAAGTTCGAGAGAAGGAACGAACGCCATGGCGACCATCGTAGGCAATGAGAATCTCCGCGATTTGTGGAACGAGCTGTCCGCAAGCCGCGGCGATCATCTTTTTCTGACCTGCGAGAATCGGGCCGGCCACCGTCGCTCGTTCACCTACGGCGAATTCGACCGCCTGGTGAACCGCACGGCCAACTTCCTTTTGACCGTCGGTGTGAGGCAAGGCGACAACGTGGCCATCCAGCTGTACAACTCGCCGGAGTACGTGTCGGCCACCTTCGCCTTGGCGAAGATCGGCGCGGTGGCGGTGCCCATCAACATGCAGCTCGTCTTCGACGAGTGCGCCTTCCAATTCGACCGCTGCGGCATCCGCACGGTTATCTGCGAGCCGGACTGCCTCGGCTATTACTTCGCCGAGGCCGCGCCCCCGTGCCCGAACAACACCTGCGAGGAGCGCCGCATCTATCCCATGGAGCGGGTGCTCGTCGCCCACAGCGGCGGGGATGGACTCGTCGCCGGCGCCGTGGACTTCGATGCCGGCGTGAGCGCATGCGGCGATGCGCTGGACGATCCGTGTGCGTTGGACGGCCAGGACACGGCCATGATCATCTTTACCTCCGGCACCACCTCGTGCCCCAAGGGCGTGGAGATCACCCATGCGAACATGCTCTTCGCCGGCTACTACGGAGACTGGCAATGCGCCTTAGGGCCCGATGACCGGATGCTCACCACCATGCCCGCCTTCCACTCGAACTTCCAGCTGGCGGCGCTCATGCCCGTGCTCACGGCGGGCGCCAGCCTCGTCGTGCTGGAGAAGTACAGCGCGCGCAACTTTTGGCGCCAGGTGCGCGAGCATGGCGCCACGGCCATCCAAATGGTGGCGATGATGGCCCGCACGCTCATGATGCAGCCTGTTGATGCCGCCGAGCACGAGCACCGCGTCCGGTCGGTGCAGTACTACCTGCCCATCGGCGATGAGGAGAAGGAGGCCTTCGAGCGGCGCTTCTCCGTGCGCCTGCAGAACTGCTACGGCGCGACGGAGTCCATCTGCTGGGCGCTCACCGACCTGCCGTGCGGCCCGCGCCGCTGGCCGAGCGTGGGCCGCGCGGGGCTGGGCTACGAGGTGGAGATCCTAGACGAGGCGGGGCATCCCGCGGCTCCGGGCACGGTGGGGGAGATCGCCGTGAAGGGAATCCCGGGCATCAGCCTCATGAAGGGTTACTACGACGACCCCGAGGCCACGGCCCGCACCGTGAGCGAGGAGGGCTGGTACCTCAGCGGCGACAAGGGCTACCGCGACGAGGAGGGTTGGTTCTACTTCGTCGACCGCAAGTGCAACATGATCAAGCGCGGCGGCGAGAACGTGTCGGCGACCGAGGTGGAGGAGGTGCTCTCGGCGCACCCCGCCGTGGTCGAGTGTGCCGTCATCGGTGTGGACGACCCGGTGCGCGACCAGGCCGTGAAGGCCTTTGTCGTGCTGGCGCAGGGACAGGCGGCCAGCGTCGAGGAGATCACGCGCTTCGCCGCTTGCCGTTTAGCCGATTTCAAGGTGCCCACCATCATGGAGATCGTGGGCGAGCTGCCCCATACGAGCGTCGGAAAAGTGGAGAAGAAGCTGCTCTGCTCTCTTGATTAGATACGAAACCCTATTGACGAGGAGGATACAGCATGGCCATCTCAACGGAAATCGTCGGCAGGACGTTCGGCCCGTTCGTTCGGGACTACACTTTCAAGGACTTGGAGATCTGCGCGCTCGGCTGCGGCGCCGGCTGGGACGGAAAGACCGATCTGGAGTACGTGAACGAGCACGACGCCGAGAACCCGCGGCTTCAGGTGCTGCCCATCTTCGGCGTGCCGCTGACGGTGAACGAGGAGATGACGACCATGCTGGACTACGGCTTCGATTACAGCGGCTCGCTGCACTACGGAATCGACGCCTATTTCCATGCGCCCTTCAAGATGAACGATCATGTGGAGACCTATGTCACGCAAGAGGCCATCTGGGATCGCGGGGAGGGCCGCGGGTCGCTCTCCAAGCAGGTGGGGAAGTCCTATTCCGCCGACGGCGTGCACCTGTGCACCGTGGAGACCTACGACTGCTGCATTTACGACGGCGGCTTCGGCGGCGAGAGGCCCCCGAAGGACGTCGTCGAGTATCCCGACCGCGAGCCTGATCTCACCTACGAGGAGGTGTGCGGCTATCAGTGGCCCCTCATCTACCGGCTCATGGGCGACTGGCACCAGCAGCACATCGATTGGGCCTACACCGAGCAGACCGGGCTGGCGCGCCCCATCAACCATGGCGTCTGCACGGCCGGCATCGCCATGCGCCACCTCATCGCGCTGCTCATCCCCGGACAGCCCGAGCGCCTGCGCCGCTTCAAGTGCCGCTTCACTTCTCCGGTGCTGCCGGGCACGCGCCTTTGCACCCAGGTGTGGAAGATGGGCGAGGGCGAGGCTCGCTTCCGCGTGGTGGACGCGGACGATGGGGCGGCCCGGCCGTTTCTGAACTTCTGCCTCGCCGAGTGGGAATAGGGGGGGCGCGCCATGGCGAGCGATGTGAAGGCGATGACCCAGGTGGCGAGCCCGCCGGCAACCGCTGCGGCGAAGGAGATCAGCGGAGATATGGCCCGCAAGGTGCGCCAGACGGCGAAAAGGACCATGGACGATGTGGCCATGACGCCGTTTCTGCGCAAGATCACGTTCTTCTCGTCGGGCGGCTCCTTCCTCGACGGCTACGTGCTGTCGCTCATCGGCGTGGCGCTCACCCAGATCGTGCCGGCTTTCGGGCTGACCGATGTCTGGAGCGCGGCCATAGGCGCGTCGGTGCTCGTCGGCATCTTCGTGGGAACCATCACGGGGGGCTACCTTACCGACGCCATCGGTCGCAAGAAGATGTTCATCGTCGATTTAGTGGCGATCGGGCTGTTCTCGCTTCTGAGCGTATTCGTTGCCGAGGCCTGGCAGCTCGTGGCCGCCCGGTTCTTCATCGGCGTGTTCGTCGGCGCCGACTATCCCATCGCCACGTCGCTCATCGCCGAGTTCACGCCCAAGGAGCATCGGTCGATCTCCATGGGAATGGTGTCGGCGGCGTGGTATCTGGGCGCCACCGTGGCCGCCGTGGTGGGCTACGGGCTCTACGGCGTGGAAGACGGCTGGAAATGGATGCTCGGCAGCGCCGTGGTGCCCTGCGTGGTTCTCCTCGTAGGACGGCACGATATTCCCGAGTCCCCCTTGTGGCTGGCGAGCAAGGGGCGCCATGCCGAGGCGCGGGCCGTGATGGATCGCGTGTTCGGCCCCGATGTGGAGCTTGCGCCCGTAAAGCCGGCGGACAAGACGCCGCTGGCGACGCTTTTGCATGGCGAGTACCTCAAGCGCATGATCTTCCTCGGGGTGTTCATCCTGTGCCAGGTGGTGCCCATGTACGCCATCTACACCTTCGGTCCCGAGATTATGACCGCGTTCGGCCTCGGGGAGGGCCATGAGGCCATTCTGGGCGAGAGCGCTGTGAGCCTGTTCTTCCTGGTGGGAAGCATTCCGGCCATGTTCTGGCTGAATTCCATGGGGCGGCGCCCCTTGCTGCTCATGAGCTTCGCGCTCATGGCGGCGGGTCTGCTCGTGCTGGGGCTGTGGCCCACGGCGCCGGTGACGGTGATCATTCTCGCATTCGGGCTTTACGCGTTTTTCAGTGGCGGCCCGGGCATCCTGCAGTGGCTGTACCCCAACGAGCTCTTTCCCACCGAGGTGCGCGCGACGGCCGTCGGCATCGCCATCGGCTTCTCGCGCATCGGCACCATCGCGGCCACCTACGGGACGCCTCTCGCCTTAGATGCCTGGGGCGTGGGGCCGGTGATGCTCGTGGCGGCGGGGCTCGTGCTGCTCGGGCTCGTTCTGTCGTACTTCTTGGCGCCCGAGACCCGGGGCAAGTCCCTCGCCGAGACGAGCGGCATCGACGATAGATAGAGCGTTGGTTCTCAGGGTTCCAGCTATCGGCAGAAGATCTTAAATTTCGAGAATGGAAGAGCCCCTCTGAGTGACGGGCTCTTCCTGCTTATGCGGGGCTTCGGCAGCAGGGGGGAAGACCCCCTTGGTGCATGGCGATCTTGCCGCACGGATTCGAGAGAGGGCTTGGGACGCGTAGTCTGGGAAGCAAGGAGCGCCAGCCTCTAAGCGGCAGAAGAGCCCGCCTCGGTGGCGGGCTCTTCATGTGCTGAATGCTTATGAGGCGGTTCGCCTAGCGGCCGGTCCAATGGGGGGTGCGCTTCTCGACGAAGGCGGCTGGACCCTCGATGCCGTCGTCGGTCTTCTCCAGGAAGCGGTAGGCCGCATCGGAGAAGCGCATGGCGTCCTCCTCGGACATCTGGTCGGCGGCATGCACGATGAACTTCGTCCACTTCAGGGCCAGAGGCGCGTTCTTCAGGCACTCCTCGGCCAGCTCGATGGCGCGGTCGAGCACCTCTTCGGCGGGCACCACGTAGTTGATGAGGCCGAGCGCCTTAGCCTCGGGGGCCTTGATCTTCTTGCCGGTGAGCAGAAGCTCCATGCAGTCCTTGCGGTTGATGTCGCGGGCGAGGCGCACGATGCCGCCGGTGGAGGCGATGATGCCGAGTCCCACCTCGGTGCAGCCGAACTTCGCGTTCTCGGCGGCTACCACCATGTCGCAGGAAAGCGCGATCTCCATGCCGCCGCCGGCCGCCGAGCCGTTGCAGGCGCAGATGACCGGCTTGGAGCACAAGCGCGCAGTGAGGCCGCCGAAGCCGTGCTCGGTGACCGTCTGGCATTCGCCGCCCTCGGAGAGCTCGGAGAGATCCTCGCCGGCGCAGAACACCTTGCCAGTGCCGGTCACGACGATGGCGCGCACCGCCTTGTCGGTCTCGGCGTGGTTCATGATGTTCTCCATGGCCGCGGAGGTCATCCCGTTCAGGGCGTTGGCCACCTCGGGGCGGTTGATGCGGATGATGAGCAAGCCGTCATCGCGCAACTCGGATACGACGGTGTCGGTGCCAAAGTAGTCAGCCATTGGTTCCTCCTAGATTCTTGAGAACTGATTGCCAGATGATGCGTCCCTCGCATCGAAATCTATGGTAGGCGGGGCGGCTTTCGAGGGCATCGCAAGGGGCGCGGTATATGGGGAATACCCAGCTTAAGGGGCATCACTACATTTTGAGTAACGATGCTTTCACGGGGTTTTGGCGATGACGGCCAAAGCGAGCCGCGGCACTATGGCACCAACGGAGCGCCATCGGCTGCAGCGAGGCGCTCCGCTTGAAACGAACCGATACGTGAGAGAAGTTCTTGAAGAGAAAGGTGCAGAAGTGAAGATCGCAGTGGCATTCAAGGTGGTTCCCGACGATCAGGACATCCAGGTGGCCTCCGATGGCACCCTGGACTTCTCCAAGGCGAAGGGGACTGTGTCGACCTACGACTTGAACGCGCTTGAGGCGGCGGCCCAGCTGGCTGCTGCCAACCCCGGCTCCACGGTGACCGCCGTGACGGTGGGGGCGGCCTCCATCGACGACTCCAAGCTGAAGAAGAACGTGCTCGCCCGCGGGGTCGACGATCTGGTCATGGTCGCCGACGACGCGCTGGCCGCTCTCGATACCGCCGGCACGGCCGAGGAGCTGGCCGCGATCGTGGGCGAGGGGGGCTTCGATCTCATCCTGTGCGGCGACGGCTCTGCCGATGAATACGCCCAGCAGGTCGATGTGCAGCTGGCCGCCCGTCTTGGAGTTCCTTCCGTGAACGCGGTGACGGCCATCAAGGCCGAGGGCGACTCGATGGTCGTCGAGCGCACGCTCGAGGACGTGGTGGAGGAAGTGGAGGTTCCGCTGCCGGCCGTCATCGCCGTGACGCCCGATGTCGCCACGCCGCGCATCCCCGGCATGAAGGACATTCTGGCGGCTGGCAAGAAGCCCATGGATGTGAAGGGCGCTCCCGTAGCTCCCGTGAGCGCCGTCGAGGTCGTCTCCTGTGCGGCTCCCGAGGCCGCCGAGCGCGCCTGCAATGTGGCTGACGCTTCCGCCGACGGCGCCATCGAGGCGTTTGCCGCGGCGCTCAAGGCGGCCCTGTAGGCGTCCCTCCCCACGTTTCGAATTCCACGACCCGATAAGGAGACATGAACATGAAAGCACTGGTTATTGCCGAGCATCCCGAGGCCGCCCGCGAGCTGGCAGCCGGCGCCCGCACTCTTGCCGACGAGGTGGCGCTCGTAGCCTTCGGCGAGGCTCCGGAGAACGTCGCCGATGCCGCCTATATCGTCGAGGTGCCCGAGGGCGCCGTGGCCGACGATGCCTACCTCACCATTCAGTCCGTCTACGAGAAAGAGCAGCCCGCTGTGGTGCTCGCCGAGCCGACCCGCCATGTGAAGTCGGTGCTGGGACGTTTGGCCGCTGCTGCGGGTGCCGCCGCCATCACCGATGTGACGGCTTTCGAGGACGGGGGCGCTCTGAGCCTCTACTTCGGCGGCGTGGGCGAGCGCGTGCGCAAGGCCGCGGGAGACGTGGCCTTCTACACGGTGGCCCCTGGCACCTTCGCTGACGCCGAGCCTGCGGGCAGCGCCGTGGCCGAGACCGTGGCCTGGATCGCGCCGGCCCGTTCGCTGCGCCTGGTGTCCTCCCGCGAGCGCGAGAAGGGCGGCGCCGATCTGTTCAAGGCCGAGGCCGTCGTGGCCTGCGGCCGCGGGTTCGCCGAGGAGTCCGAGCTCGACTTGGCCCGCGCGCTGGCCGACAAGATCGACGGCGGTCTGGCCTGCTCCCGTCCCTTGACCGAGGGCGTCGACTGGATGCCCCAGAGCACCTACGTGGGCGTTTCCGGCCTCACGCTCACGCCGAAGGTGTATGTGGCCTGCGGTATTTCCGGCCAGATGCAGCACATGGTGGGCTGCAACCGCTCCGGAGCTGTGTTCGCCATCAACAAGGACAAGAACGCCCCCGTCTTCAAGCAGTGCGACTACGGTCTGGTGGGCGACATCAAAGACGTGCTGCCGGCCCTGACGGCGGCCCTGTAGGCCTTCTCGATTGAGGGCGGGAGGCGCCGGCGCGGCCATGGTCGCCGGCCTCCCGCCCTTGGGATCGAGCGTGAATCTGAAAGGAGAGAAGCGTGTCTGACGCAGATTTCGACATCATTGTCGTCGGCAGCGGGTGCGCGGGCGCGGTGGCGGCCTACGTGGCGGCCTCGGCCGGCAAGAGCGTGCTCGTGGTGGAGCGCGGCAACTACGCCGGCGCCAAGAACATGACCGGCGGGCGCATCTACAGCCACTCGCTGAAGGAGGTGTTCCCGGACTTCGAGTCCGAGGCGCCCCTGGAGCGCAAGATCACCCACGAGCGGATCGCCATGCTGAACAGCGACTCCGAGATGACCATCGACTTCACGAGCCCCGTGCTCGCCGAGGAGGGCAAGGACTCCTACTCGGTGCTGCGAGGCCCCTTCGACCAGTGGCTGGCCGAGAAGGCCGAGGACGCCGGAGCCGAGTACATCTGCGGCATCGCCGTGGAGGAGCTTTTGAAGGACGAGTCCGGCAAAGTCGTCGGCATCCGCGCCGGCGAGGACGAGATCACGTCCCAGGTCGTCATCGTGGCCGAGGGCACAAACACGCTTTTGTCCGAGCGCTGCCTCGGGAACGCGCGGCCCGCGCCCTGCCAGATGGCCGTCGGCATCAAGGAGGTGTTCGAGCTGCCCGCGGGCGTGATCGAGGACCGGTTCCTTCTGCCCGAGGGCGAGGGCGCCGCGATGCTGTTCGTCGGCGACTGCACCCACGGCAAGGTAGGCGGAGGCTTTTTGTACACCAACAGGGACTCCATCTCGCTGGGACTCGTGGCCACCATCTCCACGGCGGCCGGCGGCGGAAACGACACGCCGGTCTACCAGATGCTTGAGGACTTCAAGGGCCATCCGGCGGTGGCGCCCATCATCCGGGGAGCCAAGATGGTCGAGCACTCCGGGCACATGGTGCCTGAGGGCGGTTACGACATGGTGCCCCAGTACGTGTTCGACGGGGCGCTTCTGGCCGGCGAGGCAGCCGGCCTCTGCATGAACATGGGCTATCAGGTGCGCGGCATGGACTTCGCCGTGGCGAGCGGGCGCATGGCCGCCGAGGCGGCCGTCGAGGCCATCGACGCGGGAGATGCGAGCGCGGCGGGGCTTTCCGGATATGCGCGCCGCATGGAGGACTCCTTCGTCATCAAGGACCTTAAGACCTTCCGCAAGTGGCCCCACGTCATGGAGGAGTGGGACGCGATGTTCAATGACTATCCGACCATGGCGGCGGAGGTGTTCAACGCCATGTTCAGCGTGGACGGGCGCCCGCAGGAGCCCCTGCGCCGCCGCATCATGCCCATTATCAAGAAGCGCGGGCTTTTCAAGACCGCCAACGAGGTGAGGAAGGCGGTGAGCGCGCTGTGAGCCAGATCGCACCGATTACCGTGAACGTTGACGAGCTGATCGCCGTGAACAAGTACGAGGTGGACGAGGAGAGCGCCCACATCGAGCTTGTGGAGGATCCGGACATCGAGGAGTTCAAGAAGCTCGTGCGGGTATGCCCCGCGGCCCTCTACAAGATCGACGAGGACGGCGCGACGAGCTTCGACTACGCCGGCTGCCTGGAGTGCGGCACCTGCCGCATCGCTTGCGAGGGCACCATCGTGAGGAAGTGGGAGAACCCCCAGCCCACCATGGGCGTGGAGTACCGCTTCGGGTAGAGTTTGAAAAAGGCCCTGCGATTTGCGTCGCAGGGCCTTGCTCGTGAGGGGGATGGCTGTCGTTTGGTGCCTACAGGTCGGTGCCGGCGATCCAGTCGAGGGCGGGGTATTCCACGACGCCGTCGTGGCGCTCCAGCTCGCGGGCGATGGTGATGCGCTGGATGGTGGGGGAGCCCTCCTCCAGCCACAGCGCCCGGCAGTCGCGATAGAGGCGCTCGGTGGGGCCGTAAGGCGAGTCCTCGAAGTAGCCGTCGCCGCCGAAGATCTCCAGCATTTCGTCGGAGACCTTCTTTACCGCCTCGATGGAGAACAGCTTGCACATGGCCGCCTTCTCGGCGATGTAGGGGTTGTGCGGGTCGCGGTCGTAGTCCTCGGCGAAGTCGATGATCATGCAGCGCAGGGCGTGGGTGGCGCAGGCCATGTCGGCCAGCTTCATCTTGATGGCCTGGCGCGTGTTGATGGTCTTACCGAAGGTCACGCGGTCGCGCGCCCGGGCCAGCGACATCTCCAGCATGCGCTGGCACATGCCGAGGTTCGAGTCAGCGATGTGCACGCGGGAGATGGCCAGCGAGTGCATGGCCACTTCCATGCCCTGGCCCTCCTTGCCGAGCAGGTACTTCGGCTCGAGCTTCACGTCGGTCATCTTGAAGCCGGCGTGCCCCGCGCCGCGGCAGCCCATCATGTGGGGCATGTCCACCAGCTCGAAGCCCTCGGCGTCCATGGGCACGAAGAAGGCGCTCAAGCGCTCGTCGCCTTCCTTGTCGGGATCGGTCACGGCGATGACATAGGCGAACTGGGCCACGTCGGTATGGGAGATGAGCCACTTCTCGCCGTTCAGAATGTAATTGCCATCCGCGTCCTTCACGGCGGTGGTGTGCACGTCGGCTCCGGTGCCGCCGGTCTGCTCAGTGAGCGCGAAGCAGGTGAAGATGGTCTTGTCGGCGAACTTGTCCATGTAGGCGGCCTTGAGCTCGTCGCAACCGTAGTCGTCCAGGATGCGCCAGTTCAGGTCGGCCGCGTAGTGCAGGTGCATGCGCATGCCGCCCGGGCCCCGGGAGAACTCCTCCTGCACCTGCAGGATCTCCTTCTCGGTGAAGCCCCATCCGCCGTACTGTTCGGGCAGCGCGTAGCGGTACAGGTTGTTCTCGCGGGCCAGGTCGATGAACTCCTGCGGGAACTTGTTGGTGACCTCCACCTCGCGCTGCATTTCCTCGAAGGGGCCTTCCGCCAGCTCGCGGCAGGTCTTCAGGAAATCGCGGAACTCCTCGTCGGTCAACTTGCCCATAAAGCCTCCTCGTGATCGTGTGTCCGCGCTGTCGCGCGCGGGCGCGTATACCCTGGTGAACAGTTTGACAGCCCGTCTCGCGATTCGTCCAATAGAAACCGCCCGAAAATTTCCAATGGAAAATAGGCAAAAGCTATGGAAGGGATTGCGGAAGGGCGGCACGCCCTCGAAGGGTGCTTCGGCAAGCTACAAATTTCTCCGCATCTGGGCTTCCTTGATCTCGTTTTCAAGGGAGCTGTGGATGATGTTGGCGAAGGGGCCGGCCTGACCGCCGATGGACTCGACGCCGCGGGCGTCGCAGCGGCGGATGTAATAGTAGAGGAAGGCGCAGGTGTAGAACTCGGCCAGAAAGTCGATGTTGTCCTTCGGCAGGTAGCGGTTGGACAAAATGATGTCGATGTCCCGCTTCATGGCCTCAAGGTACAGCGCGTACAGGTAGTTGCGCAGCGAGTAGGGGCCGTTGTCCACGAGCGCCTGGCGGTAGAAGTTGCGCCGGCCCTCCAACACCTCGGCGAAGCACTGGAAGAACTCCGCGTGATCGAGCGAGCGCACGCCGGACTTCTGAGTAATATAGTAGGGGAAGCGCGAGGTGGGATCCTCCGGATCGTCGTCGTAGAGGAGCACTGACTCGGAGAAATGCTGCTTTAAGCACTGGCCCATGTCGTAGCGGAAGATCCAGATGATGAGGCGGTCCTTGTTCTCGAAGTGGTAGTAGAAGGTCTTGCGGTTCTTCCCCGTGCGCTCGACGATGTCGCTGATAGACACCTTGCGCAAGGGCATCTCGGCGCACAGCTCCACGAAGGCGTCGGAGATGAGCAGCATGGTGGAAAGCGCGTTCATGGGTTCCTCCTTCAGTTCTCTTCCGTTGTGCCCATTATAGGATCTTTCGAAGAAATATGGGACAGATAAATCGAAATGTGCAATGGAAATGCCAATGACTCGGTTAGTTGCGCCTATTTAACGGGGTCAAAACGGCCACTTATGCGGCAAATGCCTATGGATGACGAAGATATGCCTATGAAGTACTACACAGATAGATAAATCTGTCCATCGTAAAGCGAAGCGATCTCCGTAGAATAAGAGTCACGAGGAGACTTCAGCTCGGTCGGCGCTTCGAAAGGCGGACAAAGCAAGTCAAATTGGGTAGAGATTTCCAAACGCGAGGATCATGAGAAGGCAACATGGTCAAAAGCTTGAAATCATACCTAATACCCTTGAAACCTGTGGGGAAGTAATTGAAAGGAGTTTAGCCGTGGCGAAGTACCAGAAACTGGTGGAGCCGTTTAAGATCGGCAATGTCGAGCTGCGCAACCGTTTCGTGATGCTGCCGATGACCATCGAGAAGGTGGACAACTACCACGTGACCGACGACTTGGTGGACTTTTACGAGCAGCGCGCAAAGGGCCATGCCGGTCTGATCGAGATCGGGTCGTGCTACGTGTGCGACTGCTTCGGCACCGAGCCGAAGTACCACACGACCACCGGCGCCTGCGGATGCTGGGACGATGAGTTCATCCCCGGCTTCCAGCGCATCGCCGAGGTGTGCCACAAGCACGGATCCAAGGTTGCCGCCCAGCTGCAGCTGTGCTACGAGTGGCGTGCCTCTGGCGACGATCCGCTTTTGTCCTACGCTCCTTCCAAGGACGTGCCCTCCGGCCCGTTCGTGGGCATGCCCGAGCGCGAGTACACCAAAGAGGAGATCGCCGAGGTCGTCAAGCAGTACGGCCAGGCCGCCCGCCGCTGCAAGGATGCCGGCATCGACATCATCGAGATCCACGCGGGCATCGGCTACATGGTGATGCGCTTCCTTTCCAAGTACTCCAACCACCGCACCGACGAGTACGGCGGATCGGCCGAGAACCGCGCCCGCTTCCTCTGCGAGATCATCGACGAGATTCACAAGACCTGCGGCGACGACATGCCGATTCTCGTGCGCATCTCCGCCGACGACCTCATGCCCGACGGCAACCGCATCGCCGACACCCTCGAGCTCATCCCGATCATCGAGGCCCACGGCGTTGACGCCTGGTCCGTGCAGGCCGGCTTCCACGAGGCGCCCCGCCCCGTGGCCAACCAGATCGTCCCCGAGGGCGAGTTCATCGATCTGGCCAAGCAGGTGAAGACCGTGACCAGCAAGCCCGTCTTCCCCGGCACCCGCATCAACACGCTCGATATGTGCGAGAAGGTCGTCACCGAGGGCTACGGCGACGCGGTGGGCATGGCGCGCCAGTTCATCGCCGATCCCGACACCGCCCGCAAGGTGGAGGAGGGCCGTCCGGAGCAGGTGCGTCCCTGCATCGTGTGCTCCCGCTGCCTGGACAACATCTTCATCGGCAAGCCCTGCCAGTGCTCGGTGAACGCGAACGTGTGGGAGGGCGTGGAAGTGGGCCTGCCCCAGGACAAGCCCGCCACCGAGAAGCAGCACATCGCCGTCGTGGGCGCCGGCCCGGGCGGCCTGGAGGCGGCCCGCGTGGCGGCCGAGCGCGGGCACAAGGTGACCGTGCTTGAGAAGTCCGACAAGCTCGCCGGCCTGCTGACCATGGCCCAGGTGCTCAATGCCAACATCGAGCCTCTGGTGTCCTACTGGAACGAGGAGATGAAGCTTCATCCCAACATCGAGATCAAGCTGAACACCAAGGTCGACGTGGACACCCTGCGCGCCCTGAATCCCGACCAGGTCATCGTCTCGCCCGGCGGCGGCATCATCCCCATCGACGTGCCCGGCATCGACGGCAAGAACGTCGTGAAGTCCGAGGACATCAAGGCCATGTGCAACGGCATCGTACCCGAGGGCAAGGGCATGATCTGGAAGGCGGCCGTGGCGGCCATCAAGGCCCAGGGCGGCACCGTCGGGTTCATGCGCATGGGCCTGAACATGAAGAGCGGCCCGACCGCCATCGTGGGCAAGCGCGTGGTGGTCGTGGGCGGCGGCTTCGCCGGCCTGGAAGTGGCCGAGGCCATGTGCGACGGCCGCGAGATCTGGGTGATCGATCCGGCCAAGAAGCTTGGCAACGGCATCGGCATCATCGACAAGAACCCCACCATCAACCTGCTCAAGAAGAAGGGCGTGCACCTGATGCCCCTCACCGAGCTCATCGAGGTGACCAAGAAGGGCGCCAAGGTGAAGAACGTCGAAACCGGCGAGGAGCAGCTCATCGAGTGCGACACCGTGCTGACCTCCCTCGGCGTGGAGCAGAACACCGATCTGTACGACGAGATCGTGAAGGTGTGGCCGCACGCGAAGCTCATCGGCGACGCCACCACCCCCGACGGCAAGGTGTACCGCACGCTTGAGGCCGTCAAGGGCGGCTACCAGGCCTCCATGGCCATCTAAATCGGGCTTATCCCCGGTTGCGGGCGCCGTGTTCAAACGGCGCGGCGCCCGCTCTCTCAATTTGGTTCAAACGCGCAGGCGTTTTGAATAAAGGCAACGTTCCTTAAAGGAGGAAGAAATGGATTTCAGCTATTCCCAGCAGCAGCTCGAGATCAAGCGCGGCATTCGCGAGTGGGGCAAGAAGCACCTGACCGAGGAGGCCATCGCCGCCGGCTATAAGAACCGCGGCATCGCCCCCGAGATCGCCAAGGCGTGGGTCGACGACGGTTGGGGAATGTACGGCCTGCCCGAGGAGTACGGTGGAAAGCCCGTCGACCATCAGACCATGGCCATGATCATCGAAGAGCTGAACCACTGCGGCGGCAACATCCCCATGGCTCCCAACCTGCTCATCATGTTCGACATGGTCGAGTTCGGCACCCCCGAGCAGATCCAGTACGCTGTGGACTACTACAAGGAGAACGGCTACCCGCCGTACTGCCTGGCCATCTCCGAGCCCGAGGCCGGCTCCGCCAACCAGTACATGACGACGACGGCTACCAAGAAGGACGGCAAGATCCACATCAACGGCACCAAGACCTGGGTGACCTCCGGTGAGAACTCCGACGGCTTCATCGTGGTCTGCAAGAACGAGGATCCCTCTCCCGAGAACAAGCAGATGTCCATGTACCTCGTGCCGGCCAACGCCAAGGGCGTGACCATCGAGCCGTTGAACAAGATCGGCATGCAGATCATGCCCTTCTCCAAGGTCATCTTCGACGACGTCGTGGTTGACGAGTCCGCGCTGCTCGGCATCGAGGGCAAGGGCTTCCTGCAGCTCATGAAGAACTTCGAGTGGGAGCGCTGCGTGCTTCTGGCGGAGCTGCTCGGCGAGGCCCAGGCCGCCATGGACGACGCCTGCGCCTGGACCAACGAGCGCCAGCAGTTCGGCAAGGGCATCAAGACCTTCCAGCTCGTGCAGGAGCATATCGTCGAGATGCAGATCGAGCTCACCAACACCCGTAACTTCCTGTACCGCACCTGCTGGAAGATGGACAACGGCATTCCGGTGAACAACGACGCCGCCATGCTGAAGCGCTACGGCGCCCCGGCGCTCACCGACTGCTGCTCCCGCGCCCTGCAGCTCATGGGCGGCCTCGGCTTCACCGACGAGACCCGCGTCTCCCGCCTCATGCTCGACTGCCGCGGCTTCCAGATCGGTGGCGGCACCGTCGAGATCATGGTGCACATCTCCGGCCGTGGCATCCTCAAGGAGTACGCCAAGGCTGCCGAGGATCCGGATTACCTCTGGACCATCTAAATCGCTCCGACGATATAGCTTTGATGGAAGGGGCCTGCGAAAGCGGGTCCCTTTTCTTGTGCTTGGAATCGACCTGGGGGAAGCGCTCCGGAAGGTGCTGCTCGCCGCCCGCTGATCGCTGTTTCCCGCTGCGAACGCGGCCAAGGAATCAGCGAAGATGACGCACATGAGTCGGTACTATCCCGGCATCGTTGCTGCTGAAGTGGAAGCTGATTCTTAAGAGCCGCGTTCTCCGCGGGGCGATCAGAGGTCGTCGATCAGCACCTTCCGGAGCGCGCAGAGGTCGTCGATCAACACCTTCCGGAGCGCGCGCAGAGGTCGGCGAGCAGCACCTTCCGGAGCGCTTTGAACCAGTGAAATGAGATGCAGAAAAAGGGCACCGGTCGGTGCCCTTCAGGGTTCGTGAGGTCGATTACTGCTGCTCTGCGGAAGGGGTGGGCTTTGCCTTCTTGCGGGTGCGGCGGCCGTGGCAGGTCATGCCGATTTTGCGGATGGTGCAGGTGCGCACGTTGTGGCAGTAGGCGCAGCCTCGGCGCTTCTTCTGGGTCTCGTTGTACAGGCCGATGACGCCCCAGGTGCTCCAGCGATCCGACGGCGTACCGTCCTCGGCGGCGGTGAGCCCCAGGCGCTTCTCGGTTTGGGTGAAGAAGGCGAGCGTCGTGTTCATGGTGAGGGGGAAGTCCTCGACGCCGGTCTCCAGGGTGCTGCCCCGGTGCAGTCCGCGCTCGTGGGCGTCGTCGGCGACGGCCTCGGCCAGCTTGTCAGCAGCCAGAGAGGCCATGGCCTCCAGGCAGGCGTCGAAGAGCAGGGCGTCCATGTCGCTTTTCACGAGGCGCTCGCGAAGGCGGCCGATCTCCTCGTCGGTGCCGATGGTGGAGACCGCCATGGCCGTGTGCTCCGCCTCGCTCATGCGCTCGTAGGCGGCGCTGCCGTAGAGCACCGCGAGCGTGCCCACGAGCTTGATGGCCGGCTCGGTGTACTTCGGCGGCAGGGTGCAGATGGCGGGGTTGAACAGCTTGTAGACCCCGCGCGGATGCAGCTCGGCGCTCATAGCGTCGGCCATGGCACAGATGGAGTCGGCGAGCATGGGATCGTCGGAGAGCTCGGCGTCGAGGAAAGCCTCGACGACGGCAGGGTCGATCCGCTCGACGGAGCAGTCGATTTCATGGATGACGTGTACTTGCATGGCCGCCTCGATTCTTCCAATGATTCAAGCGGTATCTATTCTCTGGGACTATTCTATCAATGAATCCGATGAATTGGGATGCTATTGGACAAGTATTGGTAAGATTGATCGTATTTCGGACGAATTAATGGGACAGATTTACGAATATGTCTATATAATGCCGCAGCGGTCTTTTCTACAATGGCTCTCGAGCGGTGCGCCGGCCCTTTTTCGAATCCTAGGAGAAGGGGCGCTGCGCATCGTGTAAACTTCCAAGGAGCATCTGGCGCGCCCGTGCGTCGGTGCCGCTACCGTCCGATGCCCCCGCGCGTCGGAGCCAAGTCGTTCGAGCCGCCTTGCGCGGCCGCCGTTAAGAGAAAGGGAGCCGCCGTGAAACGTGCGCTTACCCCCGGCACCTTCGACCCCATCACCGCCGGACATCTCGACGTTATCAGCCGTGCCGCCCAGCTTGTCGACGAGGTCATCGTTGCCGTGGCTGTCTCTGCGAAGAAAAAGCCGCTCTTCTCCCTCGAGGAGCGAGTGGCCCTTGTGAAGGAGGTCACGCGCGATTTGCCCAACGTGCGCGTCGAGCCTTTCGACGAGCTGCTCGTCGACTTCGCCCGCCGCATGGGCGCCCAGGCCGTGGTGAAGGGATTGCGCGCCATCACCGACTTCGAGTACGAGTTCCAGATGACGGCGCTCAACTACCAGCTGGACAAGGAGCTGGAGACGCTGTTCATCATGTCGACGCCGCAGCATATGTACCTGTCGTCTTCCATCGTGCGCGAGATCGCCTCTCTCGGCGGGGATGTGTCCCAGTTCGTGCCGCCCTGCGTGAACGAGGCCCTCGTCAAGCGCTACGCCGAGCTGCATGCGGCCCAGTAGATCCGGTCGCTCGGCCGAGCCGCGCTCTGGCGGCCATTGGTTGCGGGCTGTAACCGCGCCCTGAGGGACAGAACGTCCCTTATAAGGGCATAAGAACTTCCAATAACTCCCAGAAAGCCCTGATCTGTCCCATTGCGGACGATCGGGGCTTTGTGCATTTTGGGACAGATAGAAAGATACGTCCGTATGGTGCGGACAAAAGCGGGGGAGTAGTGGTGTTGCGCGTAAAGGACCTTCCGTAAAATTACCCTTAAGAGACCGTATACGGGTGAAAGGGATGAGATGAACATCGTCGTTTGCGTGAAGCAGGTGGTGGACACCGAGGCCGTCATAGCGCTTGACGGGGCCGGAGAGGTGGAGCTAACGGGCCAGACCATGGTCATCGATCCCTACAGCGAGTTCGCCGTGGAGCGCGCCGTGCAGCTGAAAGAAGAGCTGGGTGGCACCGTTACCTTGCTGACGCTTGGCTCTCAGGACTGCCTGGCCGCCGTGCGCCACGGGCTGGCCATGGGCGCCGATGCGGCCGTGCTCATCGAGGACGACCAGTGGACGGCCCGCGACGCCGCCCAGGCCGCGGCCCTGCTCGCCGAGGCGGCCTCCACGATGGGCGCCGACCTCGTCATGGGCGGCTGGAAGTCGGGAGATACGGCGGCGGCCCAGGTCATGGGGCGCATGGCGGCCATCATGGGGCTTCCCTTGGCGAATATGGCCACGGGTCTTTCCGTGGAAGGCGGCACTATCGTCGCGGAATGCGAGGTGAACGACGGCGTGGAGACCGCGCGGCTTCCTCTGCCCGCCGTCGTGGCCGCTCAGCAGGGACTGGCCGAGCCGCGCTACCCCTCGGTGCGCGACGTCATGCAGGCGCGGCGCCGTGGCGCCGAGGTGCGTCCCGTGGCCGACTTCGCCGCGGCGTCCAAACCGACAACGGTGACCGTCGTCTCCCGGGAGCTGAAGCCGGGTCGCTCCGGCGGCCGCATCGTGGCGGGAGAGGCGCCCGAGGCCGTCGCCGAGACGGTGCGCCTTCTGGCCGAGGAGGCGAAGGTTCTCTAGCTCGCCACTCATTCGCTTCCAACGTTCGCGCAGGATTTGAGAGAAAGGTTTTCTCATGGCTGATATGTGGGTAGGGGTCAACAGCGCCGATGAGGCGCTGCGCCAGGTAAATGCCGAGATGTTGGGCGCCGCCCGGGCGCTGGCCGACCGGGCGGCCGCCCAAGTGGTCGCCATCGTGTGGGGCGCGTCCGCCGCAGGCCACGCCAAGGCGCTCGCTTCGTGGGGCGCCGACCGCGTGGTGATTGTGGAAAGCGAGGCCGCGCCGGCCCCCGAGGCCGTGGCCCGCACGCTGGCCCGGCTGGCCGCCGAGAGCGCCCCGGCCGTGGTGCTGCTCGCCGACGGCGCCGAATCCCGTGTGGCGGCCCCGCTTCTGGCCGAGGCCCTGGATGCGCCGCTGTTCTCGGACGTGGTGGCTATCGAAGCCGGCGACGAGGTCGTCTTCACGCGCCTGCCCTACACCGCCAAGGTGATCGAGCGCGCGACCGCTGTCGCCCCCACCGTGGTGGCCACGGTGCGTCCCAAGGCGCTCCCGGTGCCCGAGGCCGACGCCTCTCGCGCTGCCGAGGTCGTCACGGCCCCGGCCGACGCCGCCGCGCTCGCCCGCATCGTGCAGTCCGTGGCCCGCGCCGCCTCCGAGCGCGTTGATCTGGCCGAGGCCGATATCGTCGTGGCCGGCGGCCGCGGCTGCAAGGGGCCGGAAGGCTTCGCGGTCATCGAGTCTCTGGCCGATGTTCTGGGGGCCGCCGTGGGCGCCTCGCGCCCGGCCGTGGACGAGGGCTGGGTCGACATCCAGTACCAGGTGGGCCAGACGGGCAAGACCGTGGCGCCCTCGCTGTACATTGCCTGCGGCATTTCCGGCTCCATCCAGCACATGGCCGGCATGGGTGCCTCGAAGTGCGTCGTGGCCATCAACAAGGATCCCGAGGCGGAGATCTTCGCCGGCGCCGACTACGGCATCGTCGCGGATCTCTTCGAGGCGGTGCCGCTGCTGGAGGCCGCCGTCCGCGAGCGCAAATAGGGGAGGTGCGTCATGGGCGAGGTGCCGGCACGCGAGGTTCTGTGGAACATCACGGGCCACTGGCTGATCTACCCCTGCTTCATCGTGGCGCTGGCCGTAGCCGTCGTCTTCTTCGTGCGGCGCTGGCGCCTGTGGGAGATCGGCGAGTCCGAGAATCGCTCCGATAGGTGCGGCGAGCGTCTGCGCGGCGCGGTGCGCGACGCCCTTCTGCAGGTGAAGGTGGCCGAGCGGCGCGGGCCCGGGCTCGTGCACGTGGCCATGTACGTCGCCATGATCATCCTGCTTATCGCCACTGCCACCGTGGCCGCCCAGGCCGATTTGGGGCTCCCTCTCGTCCAAGGCGACTTCTACCTGTACTTCCTCTCGCTCACCGTCGACATCGCCGGTGCCGCCTTTTGCATCGCCATGGTGGCTTGCATCGTGCGTCGCATCGCGAACCGCGCGCTTGACACCAAGCCCGGCGACATCGTCGTTTTGGGCCTGCTGCTGGCCATCGGCGTCACGGGATTCGTGCTGGAGGGCCTGCGCATCGCCGGCACGGGCGATCCCTGGAGCGCCTGGTCGCCGGTGGGGAGCCTCTTCGCAGGGCTCTTCGTCAGCTGGGACCAGGGTCAGATCGAGCTTGCCCACCGCGTGCTGTGGTGGTTCCACATGGCGCTCGCCTTCGGGCTCATCGCCTACTGGACCTATTCCAAGCTCGTCCACGTGCTGCTCGTGCCGGCCGGCGTCTACTGGCGAAACTTGCGGCCCAAAGGCGAGCTGCCCTTCATCGACATGGAGGACGAGGGCCTGCTCTCCTTCGGTTGCGGCCGCTTGGAGGAGCTCACGTGGAAGGATCTGTTCGACACCCAGGCCTGCGTGCGCTGCAACCGCTGCCAGGACCTCTGCCCGGCCTTTGCCACGGGCAAGCCCCTAAGCCCCAAGTCTTTCATCCAGGATTTGGGCGCCGAGCTAGAGCAGCGGGGGCCCATAATCTACCGCTTGCAGAAGGAGGTGGCCCTGGAGAAGAACGGCGCGGCCGCCGACGAGGGCGGGAAGGGGTCGAAGACGGTTCCCGAGCTGCCGGCGTCCGAGGCGCTCCTTGAGAACGCCGATCTCGCCGACGCCGAGCGCGCCATCGTCGATCGCCCGCTCGTGGGCGCGGTCATCGCGCCCGAGACCCTGTGGGCCTGCACCACCTGCGGCGCCTGCATGGAGGCGTGCCCGGCCTTCGTGGAGCACGTGCCGAAGGTGGTGAAGATGCGCACCTACCAGGTGTCCATGGAAAGCGCGTTCCCGCCGGAGGCCCAGGCCACCTTCCGCAACATGGAGAACAACGGCAACCCGTGGGGGCTGGGCTGGCAGACCCGCGCCAAGTGGGCCGAGGGGCTGGATGTGCCCACCATCGCCGAGGCCCCCGATGCCGAGTACCTCTACTGGCCCGGCTGCTCCGGGGCCTTCGACGCACGCAATCGCAAGGTGTCCGCGGCCTTGGTGTCGCTGCTCGCGGAGGCGGGTGTGAGCTTCGCCATCTTGGGCAACGAGGAGAAGTGCTGCGGGGACGCGGCGCGGAGAATGGGCAACGAGTTCGTCTACTTCATGCTGGCCAGCGAGAACATCGCCACGCTTCAGGCCTACGGGGTCAAGAAGATCATCGTGCAGTGCCCCCATTGCTACCAGGCCCTGGCCCGGGACTACCCGCAGCTGGGCGGGCATTTCGAGGTGATCCACCACAGCGAGCTTCTGGCACGGCTCGTGCGCGAGGGGCGCCTGCCCCGCGCGAGAGAGGCGCTCGGGCGCGTGTGCTTCCACGACTCGTGCTATCTGGGCCGCTATCAGGACATCTATGAGGCACCGCGCGAGGTGGTCCGTGCCGCCGGCGGAAGCGTGGCGGAGATGGAGCGCGCCCGCAAGACGAGCTTCTGCTGCGGAGCCGGCGGCGGTCGCATGTGGCTCGAGGAGAGCGCCGGTGCGCGCATCAACGAGGCGCGCTGCGCCCAGGCGCTTGACACCGACCCCGATCTCGTGGCGACTTCGTGCCCGTTCTGTCTGACCATGCTCGCCGATGGTATGGTATCGGCAGATTCCGATGTGCCCGTGAGGGACATCGCCGAGCTGTTGGCAGGAGCGGAAAAATGAGCGAGAGCGCGGGCAAGATGAGGCACGGAGCCGAGAAGACGGCGAAGGCGGTGGGCGCGACGGCTGCGTGCGCGGCGGAGGGACGGCGTGTCCAGAGCATCCGAGAGCCGCTTTCCCCCGGCGCCTACGTGGAGTACTCGGTGGACGATCAGCCTGGTGTGGTGGAACGCGCCCGGGCCTTCCTCGCAGGAACGCCCGGCGAGCCGGTGGCCCCGCGCATGGCCGCCACGGTTATGCTGGTGAGCGAGGGCAAGCCCCATTATCGTCGTTTCGAGAGCCCGCTGGCGGGGGGAGCGCCCATCGAGGAGACCGTGGATGCGGCTCCGGTGGATGTCTTCATGCTGCGCCGCGCCTCCACCATGGCCTTCACGCCGGACGCCGTGGTGTTTCCCGGCGGCGGCATGGACGTGCGGGATGTGGAATGTGCCGTGCCCTGGGCCGGGCCTTCTCCGGAGCAGTGGGCCTGTCTCATGAGCTGTCCCGTGTCCGTGGCAAAAGGCGTCATTACGGCGGCGGCCCGGGAGGTCTTCGAGGAGAGCGGCGTGCTTCTGGCCTCTGCTCCCGACGGAGGCGCGCCCGTCGACGAGCGCGAAGACCATTGGGCTGCCGAACGTGAAGCCGTGGCCACGCGGCGCGTCTCCTTCGGGGAATTCCTTCGCGAGCGGGGGCTCGTGCTGCGCAGTGATCTGATGCGCCTGCGCAGCCATTGGGTCACTCCCGAAAGCGAGGCACGGCGTTACGATACCTATTTCTTCCTGGCGCGGCTGCCCGAGGGGCAGCACGCCGACGGGCGCACGAGCGAGGCCGTGGAGGCGGCCTGGATCGCCCCGGGCGAGGCCCTGGCGCGCTTCGATGCGGGCCTGCTCAAGCTCGTGCCTCCGACCATTTCCAACCTCACCTCCATCGTGGCAGCGACGTCGGTGGACGAGGCGTGGAACGCTCCCTTCGACGGGCACGTGCGGCCGCATCCGGTGGCGCGGGCGTGCGGCGAGGTGGTGCTCGGCTGCGAGGTGAGCGAGACATGAGTGCGCGCTTCACGCCTCCGGACAACGAGGCCATGGTGGGGCCTTTCGCCCAGTGCGTGCGACATCCCAACGCCACGCCGCTCACCTATCACGGCACCAACAGCTGGATTCTCGCCGCTCCGGACGACGGGGCCTGCCTGGTGGTGGATCCGGGTCCCGACGACGCCGCCTGCATCGGGCGCATCGCCGAGGCCTGCGCTCGGCGCGGCCTCACCGTGGCCGCCGTGGCGGTAACCCACGATCATTTCGACCACGCCGAGTGCGCCGAGGAGGCGGGTCGGGTCTTCGGCGCGCCGGTGCTGGGCGTGGCGTCGGGCACGCTGGGCCCTGGGCCCCTTGAATTGCCCGGGGTGTCGCTGGCCATCGAGGTCGTGCCGCTGCCCGGCCACTCCAGCGATTCGGTGGGCTTTCTTGTGGAAGAGGGCGCGCTCGTGGTGACGGGGGATGTGGTGTTCGCCCAGAGCCCCACGATGGTCTGCTGGCCCGACGGGCGCATGGGCGACTATCTGGCGAGTTTGGACGTGCTCGGGCGCCTGGTGGCCGAGCGCGGCGTGGAGCGCCTGCTGACGGGCCACGGGCCGGTGATCGAGAACCCCTCCGAGCGCATCGAGCAGGCGCGCCGTCACCGCCTCCAGCGGCTGCAGCAGGTGGTGTCCGCGGTTCGCAGCGGCATCCCCGCCGATGCCGAGGCCTTAGTAGAGGCTGTGTACAACGACGTGCGGCCCGAGCTGCACGACGGTGCCGTTCGCTCGGTGAACGCCCAGCTGCGCTATGCCTTCGACGAGGGCATCCTGCAGGAGAACCGCTAGCGCCGGCGGCCTCGTTCCGCCCGGCACGCGATAGAGCCGCATGCAAGTGCCCCGCGGGGCTGAAAGAGAGAGGAAACCTATGGCCATCACCTACACCGAGGAGCAGCGCGAGCTCGTGAAGCTTGTGCGCGACGTCGCCCGCAACGAGGTCATGCCGTACGTGGCCGCGGCCGACAAGGCAGGGGAGTGCCCCCGCGAGCTGTACCAGTGGGGCTTCGATTTGGGACTGCACATGGTGGAGATCCCCGAGCAGTTCGGCGGCATGGGCTTAAGCTACGAGACCTGCGCCATGATGTTCGAGGAGCTGGCCTGGGTTGACGCCGCCTACGCCGACACCTTCGTCACGAACTTCGTCGCCTTCCGCAACATCCTTCTGAACGGCACCGAGGAGCAGGCGCGCCACTTCGTGGAAAAGACCGAGAACAACGGATTCGCCGCCTTCTGCCTCACCGAGGCGAACGCTGGGTCGGACGTCGCCGCCATGCGCACCACGGCGGTGCTCGACGGCGACGAGTACGTCCTGAACGGGACGAAGACCTTCATCACCAATGGCTCCATCTCCGACATCTACGTGGTGTTCGCCAAGACCGATCCGGAAGCCGGCGCCCACGGCATCACGGGCTTCCTCATCGACGGCGACACCCCGGGCCTTGCTGCCAGCGCCAAGGAGCACAAGATGGGCTTCCGCCTGTCGGACACCACGGAGGTCGTTCTCGAGAACGTGCGCGTACCGAGAAGCGCCGTCATCGGGGAAGTCGGATGCGGCATGTCCATCGCGCTGAACGCGCTGAACCTTTCCCGGGCCTTCATCTCGACGCTGGCCGTGGGCATCATGCAGCGGGCGCTCGACGAGGCCGTGGCCTACGCCAAGCAGCGCAAGCAGTTCGGGCGGCGCCTCATCGACTTCGAGATGGTGCAGGCTATGCTGGCCGATATGGCCATCAAGACCGAGGCGGCGCGCGTCCTCGTGAACAACTGCATGCGCCAGATGGACGCCGGTGAGATGGTGCGCAAGGACGGCGCCATCGTGAAGACCTTCGTCACCGACGCCATGCAGGAGGTGGTGAGCAACGCCGTGCAGGTGCTCGGCGGCTACGGCTATTCCGAGGAGTATCCCGTTGAGAAGCTCATGCGCGACGCCAAGATCTTCCAGATCTTCGAGGGATCGAACCAGATCCAGCGCATGACCATCGCCAAGGAGCTCGACCGGGAGTACCGATAAGTTAAAAGAAGCCTCTAGCAAAAAGCCCGAGCGCGATCAGCGGTGCTCGGGCTTTTTGCTGCTTGTCCGGCTGCCGCTGGGAGGTATACCTCCATGCTCAAACAGTCCTCGCTCGGCGAAAGTGCCCACTGGGCACTTTCGTTCGCTGCGGAACTGCGCGTGGAGGCACACCTCCCAGCGGCAGCCTACTCTACCGACGGTGAAGAGATCACTCCGCTTCCATGCGCTCCTTCAAGATTTGCGCGAGGATGAAGCGCTTCACCTTGCCGGTGGCGGTGACGGGGATCTCGTCGATGATCTCGATGCGCTCGGGCCACAGGCGTTTGGCCACGTGGCGCTCCCTCAGGTAGGCGATGAGCTCATCTTGGGTGGGAGGTGCGGCGGGGTCGCTCGGCACGAAGAAGGTGCAGATGCGCTCGCCGAGGCGCGCGTCCGGCATGCCGATGGTGGCCGAGTTAGCCAGGCCCGGCGCGCCGATGAGGTCGTCGTCGATCTCCCGGGCCGAGATGTTCTCACCGCCGCGGATGATGACCTCCTTCTTGCGCCCGTTGATGCGGATGCGCCCCTCCTCGTCCATATAGCATAAATCGCCGCTGTAGAACCATCCCTCGTCGTCCAGGGCGCGGTCGGTGCGGTCGCGCTCGTTCAGATATCCCACGAACATGTGCGGCCCCCGCGAGATCTCCTCGCCCTGGGCGCCCCGGGGCACCTCGTTGCCCATCTCGTCGATGACCTTGACCTCGATACCCGCGAAGGGCACCCCCGACCAGGCGCCGTTCCATTCGGCGCACTTCTCCGGGGGCACGAACACATGCGGGCAGCTCTCGGTGGAGCCGTAGATCTCGCAGAGCAGCACCCCGTAGCGGGCCGCGCGCTCGATAAGGGCCGGGGGCAGGGGCGCCCCGCCGCAGCAGAACAGGCGCAGGGTGTCGAAGGCCAGGCCGTCCTCGGCGTCCAGCACGTTCAGCATGTCGTAGATAAACGGCGTGGCCGACATGGACCAGGTGACGCCTTCGGCGTTCATGAGCTCGATGGCCTCGCGCGGGCGGAAGTCCTGCTGCAGCACGGCCCGGCCGCCGAGCAGAAGCGGGGAGATGAGCCCGTGGAAGAAGCCGGTAGCATGGTTCAAGGGCGAGGGCATGAACATGACGTCGCCCTGCGTACGCCCGAGCTCGCTCGTGAAGACGCGCTCGGAGAACAGGATGTTGTTGTGGGTGAGCATGGATTGCTTCGGCTTGCCCGTGGTGCCCGAAGTGGGCAGAATGCAGGCCACGGAATCGGCGGACACGGCGACGGGCTCGCGCAAGGGCTCGAAGCGCCCGTAGATGTCGTCGAAGGTGGGAAGCTCCGAGTGGCTCGGCGCCTGCTTGTCCAGCACGGCGATGGCGGCCAGGCTCGGTATGGCGTCGCGAACAGAGAGGATCTGCGCCTCGTAGTCGGTGTTGTGGGAGAAGGTGGGGGAGAGGTAGGCTCGGGAGCCGACGAGGTTCATGGCGTATTCCAGATCCACGTCGTTGTAGTTGCGCGGCACCGGGTGCACCACGCCGCCGACTTTCAGCACGGCCACATAGGCGATGGTAAACTCGGCCCAGGTGGGGAACTGCAGGGTGACAACGTCGCCGGCTTCCACGCCCTCGGCGACAAGCCATGCGGCCACACGCCCGGCTTTGTCGTCAACCTCCCCGTAGGTGAGGCGGCTTCCCGTGTCGTCGCAGACGTATTCGCGGTCGGGGTGAGCGGCACTCGTTCGCTCCCAGATGTCGGCGATGGTGTCGTGCGTCCAATACCCCTTGTCGTACCAACGCTTCTTAAGCGCCTCGTTGATCTTCAGGTCGTCGATCATGTCAGCCCCTTCTGCTTTTCTGACCGGCCGCTATCGCTCCCCAGGCGGCCACGAACCTTGTAGTTACTATCATACAAACGACCGTGTCGAAATGGTCATAGTAAGAAAGAGGGCATTCATAGGAATGCCCTATTGATATCGTGCCAGCTTGACGTGCCGGCTGCTTTAGGCCATCCGCGCCGCGAGCTCGTCGGTGAGGACGTTGCGGCGCACCTTGCCCATGAGGGTCTTGGGGATCTCGTCGATGATCTCGATGCGCTCGGGCCACAGGCGCTTGGGCACGCCCTCGCCTTCCAGGTAGGCCGTGACCGACTCCAGGGTCGGCACTGTATCGCCCAAAGGCGCCACGAAGGTGCAGATGCGCTCGCCCAGGCGGTCGTCGGGCATGCCGATGGTGGCCGACTCGCCCACGCCGGGGCAGCCCACCAGGTTGTCGTCGATCTCGCGGGCCGACAGGTTCTCGCCGCCGCGGATGATGATCTCCTTGCGCCGGCCGTTGATGCGAATGCGGCCGTCCTCGTCCATGTAGCCCAGGTCGCCCGAGAACCACCAGCCGTCGTCGGTGAGCGCGCGGTCGGTGCGCTCCGGCTCGTTCAGGTAGCCGACGAACTGGTGCGGGCCACGGGAGATGTGCTCGCCCTGGACGCCCGGGGCCACGTCGTTTCCCTGCTCGTCGATATAGCGCACCTCGATGCCGGGGAAGGGGATGCCGGACCAGTCGCCGTTCCATTCCACGCACTTGCTCGGCGGCACGAACACGTGCGGGCAGCTCTCCGTGGAGCCGAAGATCTCGCAGAGCAGGATGTCGTGGTTGTGGGCGCGATCGATGAGCGCCCCGGGCACCGGCGCACCGCCGCAGGAGTGCAGCACGTAGGTGGGCAGCGACTCGTCCGGATGGGCGTCCAGGTACTTCACGATGTCGTAGATGAACGGCGTGGAGCACATGGACCAGGTGGCGCCCTCGGCGTTGATGAGGTCGATGGCGTCCTTCACGGCGAAGTCCTGCATGAGCACGGACCGCCCGCCCAGAAGCATCGGCGCCACGAGACCGTGGAAGAAGCCCACGGCGTGGTTCAGCGGCGCCGGCATCCACATGATGTCGTCGGCGGTGCGCTCGAGACCCTCGACGAAGACGCGCTCGGAGAACAGGATGTTGTTGTGGGTGAGCATGACCTCCTTGGGCTTGCCCGTGGTGCCGGAGGTGGAGAGCAGGCACGCCACCTGGTCGGATTCGACGGGCACCTTCTCGGCGAGGGGCTCGGTAGTGGCAACAATCTCGGCCATGGTGAGCAAGTCGGTTTTCTTGGGGGCCTTCTTGTCCACCAGCGCGATGACCTTCAAGGTGGGAATGTCGTCGGCGATGTCGAGGATCTGCTGCTCGTAATCGACGCCGTGGAAGGAGGTGGGCCCGATGTAGGCGCGGCTTCCCACGAGGTTCATGGCGTAGGTGAGGTCGGCCCCGTTGAAGTTGCGGGCGAGCGACTGGATGACGGCGCCGGCCTTGAAGCAGGCCACGTAGGCGATGGTGAACTCGGCCCAGTTCGGGAACTGCAGGGTGACCACGTCGCCGGGCTTTATGCCCTGGGACACGAGCCACGCGGCCAAACGGCTCGCCGCGTCGTCCACTTCTCCGTAGGTCATGCGGCAGCCCTGGTCGTCGGCGACGTACTCCTTGCCGGCGTTTGCCTGCGCCTGGCGCTCCCAGACGTCGCGGATGGTGTCGTGCGTCCAATACCCCTTTTCGTAGTACTCTTTCTTCTTCTCCTCGTTGATCTTGAGATCGGTGATCATAGGCCTTCCTTTCTAAAGAACCTAAAACCCTTTTGCCACGGAAGCGCCCGGCCGCTCGTGCGCGGCTCCCCGGTGCTCGAGTGCCTCCGCTGATACCCAGAAGAAATTCGTGCTTTTAGCATACAAAGGTATTTATCGGACAGGAAGCCAAAATTGAGAAAAGATAATTGGAATAATTGATGAGTCAATAGGGTCAAGCGATGCCTGGAAACTAATAGACCCACAAAATTAGAAAATTGAGTAGTAAAAGAAACAATATTTAAAATTTGTCCGTGGAAAACGAATCTGTCATCCTTAAGAATCAGAGGCAAGTCAGGAGGAACAAAATTCCAATGGGCTAAAAAGTAAAACTTGAGTAATTAAGTGCGAAAGGGGTTCATCCATGAGTGTCTACCAGGAGGCCTACCATCTGCCCGAGTTCACCTACGACTACGAGAAGCTGAAGATCGAGCAGCGCGGTCCGGTCTACATCTGCTCCTTCAACGACGCGGACAACCTGAACGCCATGTCCTACGCCCAGATGGCCGAGTTCAACGACTTCCTCATCAAGGTGCGCATGGACAAGGACTGCCGCGTCATCGTGCTGACCGGCGAGGGCCGCTCCTTCTGCGCCGGCTTCAACCTGAACGACCTCGCCCTCGATCCGCCGGAGGACATGGGCCGCATCCAGCGCGACTTCTACATCATGCAGCGCATGTGCTCCGACCAGATTATCAACATGCGCCGCTGCGAGCAGCCCATCATCGGCGCCCTGAAGGGCTTCGCCGTGGGCGGCGGCCTGTCCATCTCCTGCGCCTGCGACATGCGCGTGCTCGGCGAGTCCTACAAGATGAACGCCGGCTACCTGTCCATCGGCTACACCGGCACCGACATGGGCGGTTCCTTCTTCCTCCCGAAGATCGTCGGCTACGCCCGCGCCTGCGAGATCCTCATGAACCCGGCCCGCTTCGATGCCCAGAAGCTCTACGAGTGGGGCTTCGCCAACCGCGTGGTGGCCGACGACGACGTGCTTGAGACCGCCGTGGCCATGGCCGAGGAGATGTGCCGCGAGACCGCCCCGTTTGGTCTGCGCCTCACCAAGGAGGCCCTGCAGTGCTCGCTGGACGGCACCAGCTTCGAGAACTGCATCAAGATGGAGAACCGCAACCAGGTGCTGGCTTCCAACACCAACGACGGCATTATGGGCACGCTGAAGATGAACCCGAAGAACCGTGCCGACGTGAAGGAGAACCCGGAGAAGTACGCCTTCCACAATATGTAAGAGAGGATCGGCAAAACCGAACCTGCTACCTGGAGCCCCGCAGCCCACAAGGCCGGGGCTCCCTTCGTTGGAGAGGAGAATACCCATGAAAGTGCTGGGAATCAATGGGAGCCATCGGGCCGGGAAGGGGACGGCGGCGCTTCTGCAGGCGGCGCTCGACGGCGCGGCCGAGCAGGGGACGGCGCTCGGGGTGCCGGTGAGCGGCGAGTTGGTGGAACTCTCGAAGCTCGATATCGAGTTCTGCATCGGCTGCAACCGCTGTCTCGCGCAGACGAGCTGCACGCTCGCGGACGACATGAACGTCCTCTACGAGAAGCTGCGGGACGCCGACGTGGTTCTGCTCGCCTCGCCGGACTACTTCGGCACGGTGAGCGC
>OGDN01000740.1_pt1 | contig 62625 bp, 58 predicted proteins | sample 1570271 | NCBI WGS metagenome assembly OGDN01 (sample SAMEA4384481, study PRJEB24528) | human gut metagenome | reverse complement strand
ATAGAGTCGATGAAGGTTAAGCTTGACGATATCAAACCGTACAGCTGTCAGTATGTATCAGTGGACTGATTCCTCTCTGCTGTCTGCAAAGTTTGCAGGCGGCTTTTTTCTTCAGGACAAATATTAGCTGAAAATCAGCATATGCTCGCAGTTTCGCATGTACTTAAAAAAATACAAAAAAAAATATCCCAAAATTTTTCTTTTTTTTAAATTATTTAGCATATTAATATTGCTGATAGAAAATCAGCAAAAAAATATTATAAAAAAAGAGGTAAAAAAATCATGAAAAATAAAATCGCCGCAGTCGTTCTGGCTGCATCTATGTTTGGCACAGCAGTAATGCCAGCAGCAAATGTATTCGCTGCAGAAGCTGCAGAAACAGAGGAGGCAACAACTGAAGCAACCGAAGAGGCAGCTGATGAAGCTGCTGATGAGACAGCAGAAGAAGCTGACGCAGAAGCTGAAACAGAAGAAGATGCTGATGCTTCCGAAGAAGAGGCAGAAGAGCCGGCAAAGGATATCGTCATGAAAGACGACGCTGCAGAAGCAGACTTTGACGGAGTATGGAAATTATCAGGCTTAAGAGTATTCGGTGAAGCCCTGAATGCTGATGACTATGGAATGGATTCTTCCTTCCTTACAATCAAAGATGGTAAACTTGATATCTATGCTGCATCAGAATATGGCCAGTCAACAGATATCCCTGGCTTTGAAATGGCTTTTGAAGATGGAAAATATGTAATTGCTATGGATGAGGATTTCGCAAACAAGCTGAAAGACCCGGAAGAAGAAGCTCTCGGTGACAGTCTCTTAGATACTGATGAACTTGAATCCAAAGTTAAAGAACTGACCGCAGGCAACAACTCTAAGCTTGAGCTGCAGCTGACAGAAGACGGACAGCTTGCAGTTACATGCGCTGTTGATGTTCAGAATGATTATCTGACATTCTCAACAAAAGCAATCCAGGTTCTGGCAGACAAGAGCTCTGAGGAAGACCTTGACGCAGCAAAGAAAGCTGCTGAGGAAGCTAATGCAAGTAATGACACAGAAGCCACAACAGAAGCTGAAGATGCTGATGCTGACACTGACGCTGAAAGCTTAGGCGATGTTTCCATCGCTGACGAAGATGCTGAAAACGTAGACGTGGATGTAGCAGCAGACGCTGAGTAATTTAAAAAAAATAAACCTTGCCTTTTGCAGGGTTTATTTTTTTGCCCGGAAAAATCCGCAAAAATAACCTCTTCTGCAAAAGTTTCGGCATATTGTATATAAAACCTGAAAGGAGAAAAAATAATGGCAAAAACAAAACGAAAAATAAATAAGCAGTCTGTTATGCAGAAACAGCAATGGAAATATATGCGAAGGCGGTACCCGTTCCTTGTGCCGGTTAGGCATTGGTATACAGGAATGAAAATGACAAAAAAAGAGATAAAAAATACTCCGCCGATTTTAAGTCTTGAAAGCCGCGATATCCCTGATGGCTGGGTGAACAGGTTTGGGCATGAACTGTGTGAAGAACTCCGGGCTGAATTGATTAGATGCGGATGCCTGAACAGTGCCTTTGTCATGATGGCGAAAGAGAAGTTTGGTGAATTAAGGCTGTGTTTAGCCGGTACTCCGAAAGAATGTAAAGCAGACGACATTATAGATAAATACAGTGAGATTTCAAGACATGTATGCGCCAGATGTGGAAAGATGGACACGCCGATGATAAATTATGGTGGCTGGTATATTCCTTACTGTAAAGAATGTTATGAATATAATCAGTCATTTAAAGACGGTTGGTCAATGAGCGATATCACATATGAAGAATCGGTGATTTCTATAAAAGACGAAATGACGCCGAGAAAACTGACATGGATAATGGCCGACGACAAGCGGCATGAAATAGATATCTCTGATACTGTAGATAAGCTTCGCGAAAAACATATCAATAAGCATACCGATATTTTGCCGCATTACAGAAAGGGGGATAAATAAATGCCCGCTATTGCATTTTTAGTTGTCAGCTTTTTGTGTGGCTTTGAAATCACAAAACGTATGAAAGTAAATATCTGGGGGCGAATCGCAGCAGGCATTGGCATTGGTTATCTGATATCCGGATGGATTACATATATCGTATCATACTTTTCAAAAGTAGTACTTGGATTGACGCATCCTAAAGTATACGGAAATATAGCTTCAATTGCAGTTATGCTGCTGATTGCATTCCTGCTTATCGCAAAAGATAAAACAAAAACATCTTTGAATACTACCAAAAAGGAATCTGCATTTTTTATCGTACTTTTTGTGTTTATTTTATGGACGATGTTTTATGTGTTCCATGTAACAACAGAAAGCGGAAAAGAGCTGATAAAATCAGGTGTCACTATTTTCAGCGATTTTGCACCTCATACAGCGATGATTCGGTCGTTTTCGCTGCATGATAACTTCCCGACACAGTATCCGCATTACGGAGGGGCAGATGTAAAATATCATTTCATGTTTCAGTTTCTGGCCGGAAACCTTGAATATTTAGGGCTTAGGATTGACTGGGCTTTCAACTGGATTTCTGCCACTTCACTTTGGAGCTTCCTGGTGCTTTTGTATTTTATTGCAAAAAAGGTAACCGGATATGCTGCAGCCGGCGTAATTACGGTTTTCATGTTCTTCTGCCGAAGCAGCTTTGCAGCCCTTGATAAGATTGTAAACACCCTTGCTGACGGCAGATGGTCTGATTTTTTTAGTAATTCACAGTTTATCGGGTATACGAATCATGAGGACTGGGGGCTCTGGAATTACAACGTATTTTTAAATCAGAGGCATCTTGGCTTCGGGCTTTTAATTGCGGCAATCGCAATCATGTATTTCATAGACCGTCTTGAATGGCTTGATGATATAGAAGTAAACGGTGAGGGACGACTCTCACGCTTGAAATCCAGATGTATGATAGTCGGCAAACATATTGTAGCATCAAAAGATGCCTGGACAATTTCCCCCGGATGGAAAACGGCAGCAGTAGTTGGTCTTATGCTTGGGGCATTGTCATTCTGGAATGGAGCAGTAGTAGTGGCAACACTTCTGATTCTGTTTGGTTTTGCGGTTTGGTCTGACCATAAGCTTGATTATGCCGTTACAGCAGTGATAACTTTGATTCTGACATTTATTCAGACAAATTTCTTTATGGATAAGAGCGTCGGGCAGAGTATAGGCGTGACTTACCAGTTTGGATTTTTGGCTGATGAACTGACAATGCCTGGTGTTATCACATACCTTATAAAACTTGCCGGTATTTATTTTATCGGGGTTGTAGTTCTGATGTTGGTCTTAAGACCGAGCTTTAAGGCTATGATTTTTTCATTCATCCTCCCGGTAATTTTTGCTTTTACTGTATCTATGACACCAGACATTGCGGTCAATCATAAATACATTATTATTGCAACAATCTTTTTGAATATCTTTTTTGCGTATGCAATTGTAAGGCTTTGGAAGGACTGGCGCGGAATATTGACAAAATGCATTGCTGTAATTTTAATTGTCCTGCTTACCGTTACCGGAGCTTATGATTTATTGACCATTTATAATTCCGATAAGAATGCTGTTGGTATTGACCTTGACAGTAAGCTGACAGGATGGCTGAAAGACAATGTAAAAGAGACAGACCTGGTGCTGACAGGTGAAGATTCAATGAGTGAGACCACCTTTGCCGGGATTATGCTCTACAACGGCTGGCCATATTATGCCTGGTCTGCCGGATATGATACTGAAACAAGAGCCCATAATGCGATTACAATTTATGGCTCTGATAATAAAGAAGAAATTGAGAACCTTGTAAAATGTGAGGGTATTACATATATTGTATACACTGACGGTATGACTTATGAAGATAACCCATGTAGTGATAAGGTTATCAAACAGCTTTACGACTGCGTATTTGAGGACGGAAGCATAAAGATATACAAAACATTCTAAAAAAGTAAAAAAACAATGGCAAAAACGTTATTTTTTTTAAATATTTAGCATATTGTATATGTCTGAGAAGTCAGATGATAATATATGCATCTATGAGCCCTCCTAAGAATCAGCCCCGCACCAGGTTTTGCTTGGCGCGGGGCTGATTTGCTGTTTAGTTTTTCGCAAAAAATTGCGTTTTTTTAAAAAATTCGGCATAATAGAAATAGAAAAATACAAAAGGAGAGCAAAAAAAATGTCAAACAAAATTTCAAAAAAAGCAGCCTCTGCTGCGATTTTAAAGGAGGAGCTTATAAAAGCCATACTAATTTTTGCAGCATGTGTACTTGCCGCGGTCAGCCTGCCGTACATGATGCTGGGGAAAAATGATGGTACAATATTCCTGCAGTGGGAGATATATTTATTGCTTATGACGGTAATGTCAATACCTTTATCTCAGGTATTATTTAAGCAATGCCAAAGCCTGCTGCCTTTCGGAAAAACGCTGGGTGTCGTGCTTCCCGGGTTTATGATGTGGGTGCTTGGCGTAGTTTTTAAGGTCCCGTTTACAAATATGACCGGAATCGGTGTTCTTATTGTATACGCCGTTTTTAATGTTGCGATATACAAAGTATCAAATAAAGAGCAAAAGACATGCTTAAAAATGGTAACTGATGGGCTTAAAAAATATACAAAATATGAAATCATCTTTTATATCATCTTCTTATTTTGGGTGTATCTGATTGGTTTTAACCCGTCAGCTTATGGAACAGAAAAGTTTATGGACTATGGCTTTTTGCAGAAAATGCTGGTGTCGTCAAAACTTCCTCCCGATGATGTATGGTTTGCCGGAAAGCCTATCAATTACTATTACGGCGGGCAGTACTATGCGGCATTTATTGCAAAAACAATGATTGGCGGAATCTCAAAAGCAGAGTATTCGTATAATATGATGCGTGCCGTGATTCCGGCGCTTATGTTTATGGGTGTGTTTGCATTAGTTGAGCAGATGCTTAAAGATAGAAAGGCAATGATGCCAGCAACGGCAGCAGCAGGTAATGCGTATAGCAAGAAGAGAAATTACAAAATCAATTTCTTTGCTGCTTTATCAGCTTGTGTGGCAGTTTTTGCGGGCAATGCTCATTATATCGTATACGGAATCATAAAGCCTTTGTCTAATGTAAGCGGGGAGCCGTCCGGATATTGGTTCCCGGATGCAACAAGATATATCGGTTATAACCCGGAAGTAAAAAACGACCAGACGATACATGAATTTCCATGTTATTCATTCGTTCTTGGTGACCTCCATGCTCATATGATAAATATTATGTTTGTAGTGCTTGTTATCGCATTACTGTACAGCTTTCTGAAACTGAGAAAAGAAAGCAGTGTTACAGTAAAAACGTTATGGAAACTTCCTCAACTGTTTGTAATTGGTATTGTATGGGGGTTGTTTAACTGGACTAACTATTGGGATTTTATTATATATATTGTAGTAATCACATTAACTATTTTCGCATCCAATATCATTTCTGAAGAGAAGTGGAAAAAGATAATTGTATATTCTGCTTTACAGACCGTTATGGTCGTAGTGATTGGGATGATTGCCGTAATGCCTTTTACAATGAATTTCCAGAGTGTATTTAAAGGAGTAGGCATCGCAGAACATCATTCAGCATTTTATCAGCTGTGTATCCTTTGGGGTATTCCGGTATTTATGGTAATTATTTTTTCCTGTGCCTTTATTGCGAAGATAGTTTCAGACAGCAAGAAAGAAGGGTTTAAGACAGCACGGTGTGAAATCCTGCCGGCAAATATATTTGCTTTTATATTAGGATGCAGTGCAATAGGGCTTGTCATCATTCCTGAACTGGTATATGTAATTGATATTTATGAAGCAACACATGCCAGGGCAAATACAATGTTTAAGCTTACATATCAGTCATTTATAATGTTTAGTGTTTGCTGCGGATATATGCTTTATGTATTATCAGAAAATAAGAAAAAAGCAGTTAAAGCAATTACATGGATACTTGTTTCATTAAATGTCCTGATGTTTGGTTACTTCTTCAATGCCGCGAATTCCTGGTTCGGAACATGGACTGACGCTTCAACACGAAAGGGCACCAGTGCATTGGTTTATCTTAACGAAGAGGATTTTTCCAAAGAAAAAGAAGCCCTGCTGTGGTTGAAGGAATATTCAGAGAATAATGAAATAGATGGAGCTATTGCAGAAGCGCCGGGGGACAGTTATACCGCATATGAAAGAGCATCAGTTATTTCAGGTATATCAACACCTGCCGGATGGAAGGTTCATGAATGGTTATGGCGAGACAGCCTTGACGGTATCTCAGCAAGAATCAGTGATATTGATTATCTTTACAGCACGTCAACTGATACAGAAGAAGTAAAGAAGATTATAAAAAAATACGATATAGAGTATATCTTCTTCGGAACCAGAGAACTTGAAAAATACGGAATAGCAGTAAAAGAAGACGTAAAAAAACTTGGTGATGTAATTTATGAAGATGACGGAGCCTTTATCGTGAAAGTGAAATAGACATGCAGCCGGGAGAGAAAATCTTCCGGCTGTTTTTCTAACCGTTAGAAAAATCCGCAAAACAGGAACGATGCTGGAAAATTTCAGCATATTGTAATAAACACACAAAAAAGGAGGTCAAAAAAATGGCAAAAGAAAAAGGGAAAACAGGCGATACCCCGGAAGAACTTGATATGCTTTTCAGAAAAAACCGCATCTATATGCTTGATTTCGAGCACCGGACAAGAAAAATGTATGCATATGCTTATGCAGCTGCAGTATCAGAAGGCGATATTAAAAGAGTGGAAGAAAGGCTGATAGAGCTGCAGTTGAGAAAAGATATCGAAGAATGCAAGGAAAAAGGGCTTAATGAAAAACTTAAAATTTTGCAGGGGCTGTATGATATGTGGTTTTAAACAGAAAAAAAAGACATGTGTGAGTGAGGCACATGTCTTTTTGCATACCGACAAAAGAAATAGTGTATAATAGCGTGAATAGTTTCTTTTTTTGTGAATAACGTGAATAATTTGGCTTGCCGATATGCTGAAACTGCTTAAAGCAGGCGGTGAGAGAAAAGAAACGGAATCCTCCTTTTCTGAAATTTTGTAACAAATTTGTAATGTTGCCTGCTTTAAGCATTTCTGCCCTCCTTTCTTAATAAATTCCCAATAGCAATATGCAAGAAAAAACCGCAGATAAAATCCGCGGTTATATTTTCACGCCAAAAGAAGCGCGCATGTTATTCTGTTTTCATCAAAACAGACAGAAAAGTTTAATATTTAATTTTCGGAATCTTTACCCCTAAATCTTCAAGAAAATCATTATATTAAGCCTTTCTTTTATTTTTTTTATTTTTTTTGTTTAATTTAATTTATAAGTAATATGAAAAAATAAATATTACTAAATAAATCCTGAATTAAACACCGTCCCACATCGTCTGCGGGGGTTTGGCGAAAATTTCATCCGCAAGCTCCTTTCTTATTCATAAGATACAAATATAGTATGCCAGAAAAAAATATAAATAAAAAACGAAAAACAAAAAAATAACAAAAAAAATAAGCAAAGAAAAAGCAGCGGCGAAGCCGCTGCAAAAAAACTCAAATGAGGTCTGCGAGACAAGGGATTGCCGTAATCGCAGCCAATGCGACAAACATTAATGCGAGGCTGACAATGCCAAAATGTTCTTCGCGGTCATCGTCGTAATAATCATCGCTGTCATCAACATCAAGATACTCTAAGATATCCGCGTTGTCGTCCAGTAAATTCATTTTGTTCAGCATCTTATCAAGAAACAGTCTGTTGAAGTCTGTTCTTATGTCAAGCTCTTCAAGCTCCTCCTTTATTATAGAAAAACCTTCTTTGATGTTTTCAATAAAGTTTGTCATATTAAGTTCCCCTTTCGTTGATAAGTTTTTTGTGACAATAACAATATGCCGGATTTTTTAACAATAAAAAAAGAAGCCGACAAAAATTTGCCGGCTAAACTTTCTGAATGAGAAGGGATGCTGTCAGCGGCCATTATCCTAAAAGGATGATGACTGCTGACATGGCTGCCCAGAGTGCTGTGGCTGCGACAGCTGTTTTCAGCATCGTAACCACACCCAAAGGAGAAGAGCTACTTTCCTCATCTTCTTCCGGGTCGGGGTCATTCAGCATGACTTTTCGGAGGAGCCATTGACTCACGTCAGTGCGTCTGTTGAGCTCCTCCAGTTCTTCTTTCACTACAGCATGCAGGCAGCGTGCCTGCAAAAAAATCTTTCTCATTTCTTTTCCCCTTTCTTTTTTGCTGTTAAAACAGCAAAAAATTAAAAAATTTTTAAGCACAAATAATATGCTGGAATTTTTGCTGCATAAAATCGAAAGGCCAAAAAGGGCTAAGGCGTCAGCTTGTCAGACTCTCAGATACAAAAGAAAAGCTGCAAAATTGTATCTAAAAAAATACAATATATCGTTTTTTATGAACTCTTTTTTCTCGCATATTAAATCTGTAAATAAGTTTTGCTCTTAATTTTTGAGCATTACAAAAATAAAAAAAACAAAGAAAAGGAGAAATTAAACATGAACATTAAAGAAGCAAAAAATGAGGTAATGAAGGCTGTTAAGATTTATCTGGAGAAAGACGAGCATGGTGAATACAGAGTACCTGTAGTTCGTCAGCGTCCGCTGTTTCTGCAGGGTGCACCAGGACTTGGCAAGACTGCCATCATGGAGCAGGTTGCTTCAGAACTTGATATTGCTCTGGTATCTTATTCCATGACACATCACACCCGTCAGAGTGCAATCGGCCTGCCATTCCTGAAAGAAGTAACTTATGGTGGAAAAACTTACACTAAGTCCGAGTACACTATGAGTGAAATCATTGCATCTGTTTATGATGTAATTGAGAAGACAGGAAAGAAAGAGGGAATTCTGTTCCTTGATGAGATTAACTGCGTATCAGAGACTCTTGCGCCGGCAATGCTGCTTTTCCTGCAGTATAAGAGATTCGGAAATCTGTCTGTCCCTGAAGGCTGGGTAGTAGTTACAGCAGGTAACCCGCCGCAGTACAATAAATCTGTTAAGGATTTTGACGTGGCTACTCAGGATAGATTAAAGATGGTTGAGATTGAACCGGAACTGAAATGCTGGAAAGAATATGCATACAATGCAGGAATTCATCCGGCGATTACGGCTTTTCTGGAAACAAATAATAAGTACTTCTATGACATCAAGTCTACGGTAAACGGTAAAGAATATATTACCGCTCGTGGATGGGAAGATTTAAGTACTGAAATTCAGGCTTATGAAAGAAATAACTTCCCTGTTAATGAAGACCTTATTATGCAGTACATTACCAATAAGGAATGTGCTCGTAAATTTGCTGTTTACTATGACCTGTTTAAGAAGTATCGTGTTGATTACGCAATCACTGACATTCTTGCAGGAAGCATCAGCGAAGGAGCTGTAAACAAAGCTGCGAAAGCACAGTTTGATGAGCGCCTGTCTATTATCTCCATGATTATGGAGGCCATCGGTACATCCGCCAAGGTTGTAACAACCGATGATGCGGCAATGCGTGAGGTTGTAACAAATCTCCGTAGACTTAAAAAAGCTGTCGGAAGCTCTGATTCTATCTATCAGATGCTGCAGAGCAGAATCGATGAAGTTAAGGACAAGATGGAAAAAGAGAAACAGGCAAACGCGCTGTCAGGCCAGAAAAAAGCTGTGTACAACACCGAAATCAGAATGTACGAGAAGTACAAGAAAGAAGTCGATGAGAAAGGTGTATTCGGCAGCGGCAATGCCGAGCAGTTTGCAGTTGTCAGAGCCGCATTCCAGGCAGACGTTAAATCTCATACTGCACGTCAGAATAAAACTGATAAGCAGATGGATAATGCGTTTACATTTATTTCCAAGGCATGGGGTGATGACAACCAGGAGATGACTCTGTTCGTTGCTGAACTTACAGTTAATAGAAATATTGCTGAGTTTATCGCAACAAATAAGAACAAGAGTTACTTCCAGCACAACAGCTCTATGTTAGTTTACGACCAGGATAAGAATCTCAAGGAAGAGATTCAGGACGTCCTTGCGTCTGCATAACTATAACTTGCTTTTTATTAACCCGGGATTTTTATCCCGGGCTTTTTTTGTTGCCTTAAAAATCCCGCATATTAAAGAATGAAACAAAAAGTATTAAACAAGAAAGGAAGTAAAAAAAAATGAATAATGTAATTAACAACCCAAACCCGGAGCTCGGAAAGTATCAGCAGCTTGCTGAAAAATGTATGAAACTTGTAAAAAACAAGCTGTATTTTAAGCATAAGGCTTTAAGCCCTGCAATTTACAGAATGCCGATTAACTATGTCGACCCGGGAATCGGAATCTTTGGAACTGACGCAAATCAGGTTTATGCAGACCCGATGGATGTAATTTCCAGATATAAAAATTCACCGGAAAGATTAATCCGTTCGTATCTGCATATGCTGTTTCACTGTATTTATCTGCATCCATTCCAGACACAGAGGAATATTGACAATGGTGTGTGGAATATCGCATTAGATATCTGCTGTGAGAATGCAGTAATGCGATTAAATCCAGAGACAATTGACGGTGATGTAGAACGTCAGCAGATTATTGCCAGTATTAAAGGTAAAGTCAAGATGTTCATTCCTGAACTTGTCTACAATGAACTGATGCAGAATCAGAACAATTACAATTTCTTTGATTTAACTGCATTGTTCCATATGGATGACCACGTATGGCTGAATCCTCCGCAGAGCGGAAAAGGTAACAGTAACGATGAGGACGATGACGATAATCCTTACCAGAATCCAAACGCGCAGAATCAGCAGGGTGACGGAGATGATGACCAGAACCAGCAGAATCAGCAGAACCAGCAGAATCAGCAGGGCGATGGCAACGGTAATGGCGAAGACGGCCAGGATGAAAACCAGCAGGGCGGAGATGGAAACGGTAATAATAACAATAAAAACCGAAATAACCAGAACCGACAGAATCAGCAGAACAGCCAGGGAAACAATAATCAGGATAAGAGGAAAGAGTGGAGCGATGTCTCAAGGCAGGTTGCCGCAGACATGTCTTCTTTCAATAAAGGCGATGGAGCCGGTGACCTGATGCAGGAGATTGATTTCTTGACAGAAGATAAGATGGAATATGACGAATTCCTTCGTGCTTTTTCTGTAACTGAAGAAGTTATGAAAATCAACGAGGATGAATTTGATTATATGTCTTATGTGTACGGCTTAACTGGCCTGCCTGATTCAACTGGACAGAAGACTATCGATAAACAGGTTCTTCTGATTGAGCCGCTGGAATATAAAGAAGACAAAGTTATTAAAGACTTTGTCATCGCCATTGATACATCAGGTTCCTGTTCCGGAGAACTGGTTAAAAGGTTCCTGAATAAAACTTATTCTATCCTGAAAGAGACAGAGAGTTTTTCTTCAAGGGTAAATATCCATATCGTTCAGTGTGATGCACGTATCCAGAATGATACTAAAATCACAAATATGGAAGAGATGGAAGACTTCATGAAGAATATGAAGCTGTATGGCTTTGGCGGTACCGACTTCAGACCTGTATTTGAGTATGTTGATACCCTTATCAAAAATAAGGAGTTTGACAATCTCTGCGGTCTTATCTATTTTACAGATGGATATGGTACATACCCAACTATGCCTACACCATATAAGACAGCGTTTGCATTCCTGGAGGATTACGACCATAAGGCTGTTCCACCGTGGGCAATGTCTGTATACTGGAAGGATGATGAATTTGTAACTTCTGAAGACTGATTATTCGTAAATATTAAGGCCGGCAATTAAATTTGCCGGTTTTTTCTTTTTTGCCGAAAATTTTGCATATTAAATACGAACAAAAACAATGAAAGGAGAGAAGACTATGGATAGAGAAACGGCAAAAAATATAATTTCTTCAAGTCTTCCGCAGTATTTAGCACAGAAAGGGATAAATTTAGGAAGACCTTTCCTGTGTTTAAATCCAGAACATGCAGACCATTCGCCAAGTATGAGTTATGACAGACGGCGAAACCGCTGCCATTGCTTCAGCTGTGGTGTAGATGCTGATATTTTTAATATTATTCAGTGGGATTACAATACATCAGGTTTTGCAGAGGCATTTGATATTGCCTGCGACCTTTTTGGCCTTGACATTGAAAAAAGAGAGCGAAAAGAAAAGCCAAAAATCAAGCCTGCAAAAGAAATAAGGTATACTAAAAATATAGACGTGAAAAGAGCAGAGCCTGAGGTATGTGATAAGGTGTATAACGCATTAAAAAAATTATCACCGCTTACTGAAAAAGATAAAAAATATCTGTCTGAAATCAGAGGGTTATCAGAGAAGAGGATAAAAAAGGACTATTTCAGGCTTATCATTGATGACAATGAACGCCAGAAGATGACTGATAAGATTGAAAAGCTTACCGGCTATTCAAAGGATGTTGTCAAATATGTCCCCGGCTTCTTTGTACGAAAGGATACTGGTAAACTTGATTACTGCAATGAGGCAGGCATTGGTATTTTAATACGTAATGCTGAAGGCCTTGCAACCGCTGTTCAAATCAGGCGGGATACGGCAGAAAAAAAGAAGAGATATTGCTGGTTCACTTCTATTTTTGCAGTTGACAGCCCGGCTTGCGATGGTGGCAGCACTCCAGGAGCGCAAAAAGATATCATGATTCCTGATAACCCTAAAAAATGTCTTTGTATTACCGAAGGACGTTTTAAGTCAGAAATGCTGGCTGCAAATGGGAATATGGTGATATCTATTCAGGGGGTATCGTCCTGGAAAGGTATTGATGAAATTATTCTTAAAATGAGAGAGGAGCATAACATCGAAAGTATTTTTATGATGTTTGATTCCGATATCATGGGAAACCGTCAGGTATTCAATTCGATATCCGCAATGACAATAATGCTTGCCAATAAAATCCCGGATTTAAAAATCAGATTTGCTGTCTGGGGGATTAAATATGGCAAAGGTGTTGATGATTGTGTTATTGCCGGAAATATAAAACATGTGAAATATGTTGATGCAGCACAGTTTATATCTGTATGTAACAATACATTTGATATGCTGTTAAAAAAATACAATGTGGCATCGTTTAAGAAAATGAAGAGTGAAGACAGAAAAGAATTCTCAAAAATTCTTCAAAAAGAAAATGAGAGAGCATTGTTAAGCATCGAGGCAAAATCAAACCCAAAAGAAGCAGCGTAGTTTCAAGCAGAAGGCGAAGCCTTCTGCTTTTTTGAATATTTTGCATATTAATTACAGAAAGCGCTGGGCTGTGCACAGAGCAGGGAACCTGTGGATTTGCCGTTAAGATGATATCGATGCGGCAACCCGTGTGATACGGTGATATCATATCCGGTATAGGGATTATGCTATACACTACCGCTTTGGAAGTTCAATCTGAACGGCAAAGCAAGCGGCCAGCGGCAATTCTTGGAAGCGAAAAGCTTCCTTTTTTCTTTTTGCAAATTCCTGCATATTAAAAACGAATCCAAAAAAACAACCATCAAGAAAGGAGCAAAAAAATATGACAAAGATGTCAGAATACAAAGTTGTATTTGTTGTATATGCAACCATACAGGATATGTATGACAACACGGGATGCATCGTGTATAGCGGAACAACACATGCATATGGTGGATATTCATTGAACAACGCCAAAGTTTCTTTGGCAATCTGCGCAAGGTCTCCAAGAGATGCTTATAATCATGGCTTGCAGATGATGGAAGAAGGAAATGTCAATTTCGGTAAAGCCAATGTAGAAACATGGGGATTGGAATATGTAACAGATGGAGACCATTACTGGTCTTCTAGCGACCTCAGGTAACTAAATTACCGAGATAAAAACGTGAGACTGTCTCGGCAAATGGTTTAAGAAAGGAGCCAAAAGATATGGCAAAAAAAATGACAAAAGAACTTTACGAAAAACTGAATATGGCAGGAAAAGCACTTTGTGAGTATTGCGAAAACGATAAATGTTCATGCTGTCAGGTGACACACCTGATGGATGATGTATATGCGGAAGCAGTAGAGGAGGGGATTGTTGATGATGCCTGAAAAATACGAAGTTGCTTTTGTAGTGTATGCGGATATTCCGGAAAAGGACTCCAGTATTGGAGATTTGGAATGCAATGGAACACTGAGAAGCTACAACTGCTATTCTTTAAGGGATGCAAGAATGTATTTCACAATTTCTGCTGAAACCCCAGAAGAGGCATACAAAAAAGGGATTGCAAAAATGCAGTTCGGTGATGCTGATTTTGGAGAAGCAGTGGTGGAAGACTGGTACTTGGAACACGTTTCCTGTGGCGATAAGTACTGGTACAAAGAAGACCTTGAACTCTGATTGTCTTATCTGCAGGCGGCAAATTTTGCCGCCTGTTTTTTTTGCAAAAAAAATCCGATAAAAAATTCTTTTTTCTGGAAAATTAAGCATATTGTATATGTAACTAAAAAAAAGCTTCGGAAAGAAGGAGAAAAAAATGGCAAAAAAGAAAATCTTATCCTGGCTTTCTGTATCGGCATTAATTTTTGCATTGCCGGTCAACGCGGCCGAAAACAATGCTTTTACAGCAAATACGCCTGATATGTACACGACTGAAAAATATATAGAAAAAAGAGAGAAAAAATATGAAATGATGTCAGTAACATCAGCGTGTGTAATTGCAGCAGGAGTGTATGCGAAATACAGAGCCAGAAAAACAGATTTTTGCTAAATATCTAACAGGAGGAAAAAATAATGAGAAAAAATAACAAGCTGCTTGCATTTATCTGTGCAGCAGCAACAGCGGCATCAGGACTTACCCTGAGTATGCCATATAATGTATTTGCAGATGTAACAAAGGTAGTTTCTATTGGTAATGACCTGACAGATGCCCAGAAGAAAACAATGCTTAAATATTTTGGCATTGAGGGTGACCAGAGCGTGCAGCGGATAAACGTAACTAATAAAGATGAGATTTCACATCTTTCCAGCTATATCCCGCTTGAACAGATTGGAACAAGAACGGTAAGCTGTGCTTACATCAAACCGACTGAGGCTGGCGGAATCAGGGTAAGAACAGCAAACCTGCAGTATGTAACTGCAAATATGATTGCTTCTACCCTTGCAGACCTTGGCATTAAGAACTGCGAAGTCGTATCTGCCTGCCCGTTTCAGGTGTCCGGAACTGGTGCATTGACCGGAATCATCATGGCATATGAAACAGCAACCGGTGAAACAATTGACAAGGCTAAAAAAGACATTGCAACTCAGGAAGTTATCGTAACAAAAGACCTGGCAAAAGATATCGGAAATGTACAGGCTGAGTATGTTGTCAATCAGGCAAAGGTTGATGCTATCAATGGAGATATGAAGGACAAGCAGCAGATTCAGGAAAATGTCACTAATATTGTTAATAATAACAATATCAATATCTCAAATGACCAGATTGAAAACATTACAAATCTGACCCAGAATATCGTAAATGAAAACTATGATAATTCATACACAGAAAATATTACTGAAATCAACAACAACATCAAGCAGGAAATTGACGCATCAGATGACATTGATATTGATGTAGACATTGAAGATACCAATACAGACGATGAGGACGAAGAGCTGGTTCCGGATGACAGCATTACAGAAAATCTTGACGACAGCCTGCTCGGGGATAACGTAATTGCTTCTTCAACTGATGATGCTTCTCTGATTGTTGATACTGCTGAAAGCAGCGAAAGCACTGAAGAAGACACCGAAAGTGAAGCTGGAACTGTGGAGGATACAGACGAGACAGATGGCGATACAAGTGATGATACTGATATTGCTGATAACGCAGACACCACAGATATCGAAAATGACGAAAGCGAAACGGCACCGAATGGTGATGTGTCAGAGCCGGAAGAAACTGGCGATAATGAAGATGATGAAAGCACCGAAAGTGAAACTTCAGAAGGCAGCAAAACAACAGATACTGATGCAAATACAGATACTGACGAGGACTCTGATACAGAAACCGAAACAGACACAGATGCTGAAGCTGAGGGAGACGCATCCGACGATGCTGAAAAGACCTGTGATAGCGTTGAGGACGGAAAAGACCTTGATGATATCGTAATTCCAGAAGATGGATTATCATATTTTGGATACGATATTAATGCCATCAAAGATGCTTCTGATGAAAATACAGCTAAGAGATTTTTACAGCTTGAAAACAATATGAAAGAGGCATTCCCGTTCTCATTAGGCAATTATGCAGATTGTCTGCTGAACCAGGGGAAACTGTTAGACAATGAGACAGGAGAGCCGTTGGAGAATGTAGATGAATCAAAACTGATGTCTCATATCACGAAGTATATTCTTGCTACATATGAAAATTACATCCTGACACGTCCGACGGAAAGTCTGCAGAGCGAATTTGACGATACTATCAAATCTGAAATTGATGAGGGCTCCATCCAGCCTGAAGACGAAGAGAAGGTAAGGGAGATTATTTCACATGCGAGAACACCTATCGCAAAGCCAGCAGGGTCTACTGATAACTCCGTGTCTGATGAGACAGCGACAGATGATGAAGCCGTATCACTTGAGGATATACTTGGTTAAAAATATACCGGAAAAAGAAGCGAAAAAATTCGCTTCTTTTTTTCGTAAAAAAAGCACAAAAATAAAAAATTTCTGCATATTGTCTGTATGAAATATTTGTAGAAACGGAGTAACAGTAAGAATAACCATGACTAGAGAAGAAGCAGGCAGAAGAGGGCGTGAAATAGCGGTAAGAGCAAGAGCCCAGAAGAGCGAATATTATACAGATGGAAATACGGTAAGATATGTAAAGCCTCAAAGCAGAGCCACCAATCCATATATAAGCAAAGATAGAAACAAAGATAAATACAGCAGCAAAAGTGAAACGCGACAGCCAGGAAGAAACGCATCTGCGAGAAAACGCATCGATTTCCAGATAGAAAAACACCGTATAGAAGAAAGAAAAAAGCAGCAAAAAATAGAGCAACAAAGGCAGCAAAAAGAAAGACGAAGAGAGAAGCAGCAGGCAAAAGAGCAGGCTTTTATCGATAGAGAACGGCAGCAGAAGGCGAATAGAAAGCGTACTTCAGCGGCTACAATAAGCAGGAACAGACAGAACGCTACACAGATGCAGCGTGGTTTCGTAGTGTTTCTTATGATTGCGTCAATCGCCGTATTGTTCTCATGTATTCATTACCTGCAGCTGAAATCAGAGCTGACTTACAAAATGCAGACAGTAGCAAACCTGGAATCCGAGCTTGAGGAGCTGAGGAATTACAATGACGCTTACGAGAACGAAGTACTTAACAGCGTAGACCTTGAAGAGATAAAGCAGAAAGCCATAGGCAAGCTTGGGATGAAGTATCCGGATGCGGAGCACGTGCAAGAGTATGACGCTAATAGTAAGGGATATATGAGACAATACCAGATTGTAGGAGAAGAAAAATAAATGTATAGGTATAGTAAGACATAGTTTGGATAATACGGCAGATGAGTCTGCCGTCTTTTTGTTGTTTCGGTAAAATGCATATGTATATAAGACATATTTAAGGCATATTTATGTTTCTTGTAATGACAGGATATAACTTGAATAAGCATATAAAAAAAGCCAAGAATTATTTTTGGTAATCTTGCTTTACCAGAAGAAGATTTTGGGATGAAGTTTTCCAAATAAACAAAAAAATAAAAATTTTATTAGGACTTAAAAAAGTAAGAGTTTTACTTCTATGTTTTGTTTTATAGATTTAATCCCTTTTGCTCTTTTTTTATTATACCTGTTAAAATTATCTTATCTATTATAACCTTTGCTTTTTTATTCTTTGGTCTGACTCTGTTTTGATGGTTATGGCATTTTGGCTTTGTGCGTACTGATTTTGTTGTTTTGCCTTGTGTTCGGCTGGTTTGCCTGTTTTGTCCCTTATGTTCGGCTTTGTGTGGCCTGATTTTGCCGCTTTGCCTTGTGGTTGGCTTAATTCTGTCGTTTTGGCCTTGTATGGTCTGGTGTTACTGTTTTGCCTTGATGCAGTCTAATGTTGTGGCTTTATTGTCTGGTATGGTCTAAATTTGCCTGTGGTTCTGTCTGTTTAGCCTTATTCTTACTGAAAGTCCTTATCTTTGGTGTATCCATTTTTTATCTTTTTTTATACCTTTTTACCCCTTTTTACACCATTTTCATACCTTTTTATACTTTTTAACACCTTTTCATACCCATTTTTCTCTTTTTTTTCTTCTACTGTCGGATGTATGCTCCCTATCTGCCGTTTTGAGGAAAGCGGGAAAAGTGGGCGAAAAAATGTATGTATGCCTGCGGCTGGGTAAGTATGTACCTCTTTTTGATGTATTCATTGTGGTTGCTTGGCTTTGCTGCGTTGTATATGTCTGCAAAACGTGAGGTGGAAGAGTAGTTGTTTGGTCTATTTCTGCCTGCTGCCGGCAAATTTGCGGGGTGGGAGAGTAGTGACTGGGCCGCTGGAAGGACTGCTGCCGGCTGGAAATATGGTTTCGGGTGTATATATAGTGTATGCACTTTTTTAATATAAAAAATGGATATTTAGCGTATATATAGTGTATGCATTTTTTTACTTTCTGCCCGCTTGTCTGCCCGCTGGAGTTTGCGTGTGGCGAAAAAATGTATGCATATAAACATAGCATCTCTGCTGCCGGCATTCTGCCGGCAGCTTTTTTGTGTATACGTTAAGCTATGCATATCGCTTCAAATTTTGCATATGTAAACATATGCATTTTGTTCTTTTTTTTGTGTATGTAAACATATACATTTTGTTTTCTTTTTTGTACATATAAACATACATACTTCTCCTGCTGCCCGCAGAAAAAATATGCAAATAAACCTGCACAAAACTTCCTGAAATCCGCACACCTAAACCAGCCGCTACACTTTCTTAAAATACATACATAAACATATGCACGCATAACGCCAGCTTTGTTTGCGGTATGTAACTTTACATATACATTTTTTTCTTTTTTGTGTATACATAAAGATATGCACAAAAGAATCATCCATTTTTGTGTTTGTAAAGATGCACAAAAAAAGATGAAAAAGTAAGCATATAGAATATACACACTTTTCGCCCTTTCTCCCGCCTTTTCTTTCCCGCCCTGCCGCCTTCGGCGGCAGGGCTCGCCTCTCGGCAAAGTTCCATCCGGGAAACCACACCGCCCCCTGGGGCGCCCATTTCTTTTTCTCCCTTATCTTTTCTCGCGTAGTATACATATCTTTCTCCCTCAATTCATCCCATCCTGTCCCTCTACCTTTCCTTCCGCCGCCCGTTCGCTCCCGGAAGGCCATCTCACCCCCGTGGATTCTTTTGCCGATATTTTTTTCTTTTTGCTGCTGCCGGGAAGTGACTGGATGGGATGGGAAAGATTGGCGGCGGAATAGAAAAAATGAATGGTCGGCGAGCGGTTGGATAATGAGGAAAGAGATTGGAGTAAGGAGGGTAAAAAAGTAAAACAAAAAGAAAGACAAAAAAAGAAAAGGAGAAGCAAAGATAAAAAAGAAAGACAAAAAAACAAAGATAAAAACTAAGAAGAAAAGCAAAGATAAAAATAAAAGCAAAAATAAAATACAAAAAAACAAAGATAAGAGCAAAAGTAAAAAGAAAGAAAAAGCAAAAAGAAAGGACAAAGAAAAAACAAGAATAAAAAATCAGAATAAAAATAAAGAGAAAAAAGGCAAAAAGAAAAAACAAAAAGAAAAGCAAAAAAACAAAAAGAAAAAAAACAAAAATAAGAACAAAAGCAAAAAGAAAGGCGCCAGGGAGATGAGAAAGGAGAGAGAAAAGAGAGAAGCAGAAAAAAATAAAAAAAAAGAAAAAAAAGAAACGCGGGCTCCTCGCCCGCACCATCGGCAGCCTTGCAGGCTGCACCCGCGCGCGAAACTACGTTTCGCGTTTGGCCTGCGGGTTGGAGAAGCGGCAGCAGGACGGAAGAAGTGGAGGGCGTTAGGAAAGAGACTGGATGAGATTTGAGGGCGAAATTGGAGGTACGAAAAGATGAAGGCCGGGAGGATGTTGGCCGCGATATAGAAAATGGAAAAATGGAAAAAGGAAGATGAGTGGAATAATGCGGAGTGATGTCTTGAAAGATGACGGAGATGCGGCGGGAAGATGTTTGGGGAAGATGGTTATTGGTGGATTTTGGAAGAATGGTGGGGAGCGATACTTGGTGGGAAGATGATGCTTTGTGGATATTAAAAAAGTGGTTGGAAGGGATGTAAGGCGTCGGCCGGCCAAGCCGGGAGGAAGGGAGTTGGCTTGCTGAGGATTGTGGGCCGGTATGAGAAGAAGGGCGGCGGGAGATGTTGGCCGGCTGGCGCCGGAAGGGAATGAGTTGTCTTGTTGGAGGTTGTAATAGGATTGGCAGCGGTAGATATTGGCCGGCCAAGCCGGAAGCGATGGTTTTGGATGCTGAAAAAATATGTACCTCGTGTTTTCGCGTCTGGAAAACCGAAGCTGCAAAAAGCATTTGGCGATTGACGGGTTGGCCGCTGCGGCTGCTGAATGTAAACGGGAGATTTTGGCCGGTTGGTGCCGAAAAGGAATGTGCAGGCGGCCGGGAAGCGTTGGGCTCTGGGCCGCTTGCCGGCCAAGCCGGAAACAAAGATGCCGCCTGCTGGAAAATGTGCACCTCGTATTTTCGCGTCTGGAAAATTCGCGCTTACTTTTTCTGCTTGCTGGCTGAATTTTGTTCTGCTGCTTTCGGCAGCAGGTGCGGCATCCCCTGGAAAGACCAAACAGAAGAGATAAAAAAATCAGGAAAAATTTTGCTCCAATGGAGAAAAATCCGGCATACTGTATATATAAGAAATGAGGAGGATTTCAGGTGGACGATTATTTAAAAACAGATATGACGGAATTTGGATTAACACTGATGGAAGTGAATCCGTCTGCAAAGTGGATTGTAATTCCGCCGGAGATTAAATGGGTTGATGCCTATTGCTCGAGGACGCAGCTTAGCGCCCTGAAATATATTGAAGTACAGAACGTTGATGTGCTGCTTTCTATCAGGAATCCGCCTAAGAAGATTGTGATTTCTGACAGCTCGCGGTTCTGGAATATAGACGTCCTTGTAACGCTTGGAAGAATAGGCATTCATGAGATAGAAATAACAAACAATAAGTATTACACCAGCGAAGATGGTATCGTATACACAAAGAACAAAAAGAAACTGCTTAAATGCCCGCCAGAAAGAACGGGACATATCGTCATCCCTAATGGAGTCCAGGAGATTGGGGAGCGGGCGTTTGCTAACTCCAAAGTTGCCTCCATAACATTTCCTGATTCCCTGCGAAAAATTGAATATGAGGCTTTCATGCATTGCATTAAACTTAATCAGATTGATTTTGGGCGTGAAGTAAAGGAAATTGGAACAGCTGCGTTTGAGTGGTGTTCGGAGCTGACTGTCCTGAAGTTCCCTCAGCAAATAAAAAAGATATGTGAGTATGCATTCAGAAATTGTATAAGCCTGAAAAAAGTGGTTCTTAATGACGGATTAAAGACAATCTCCTGTGGTGCGTTTGACACTCATTCCGCAAATATGGAAAGCGTGAAACTGCCGAAAAGCCTTAAACATCTCGGGCCTGATAACTTCGACACAGCAAAAAGTATCATCATTGACGAGATTCCAAAGAAGGCGTTTGTGAAACAGCTGGTGGAAAACTGCACTCTTTCAGGCGTGGAAGCATTGAATCGAATGACAGGTTCTTCAATACATGCTACAAAACTGGAGATTGCCGGAAAGACTGTGTATCTTCCATGTGTAGTTTCAGACAAGAAGGCGATGTCAAACCTCTTAATACATCCTGAAAGATATGGCGAATCATACGCCCTCGGGGTTGGTTCCTTTGCGTGCGATGCTGCCGTATTGTCATATATGGCTGGATATGAAGAGCCAAAAGAGTATATAATACAAAACGATATCAGAGTTGCTGACCGGCTGATAGATACTGAGCGCTATGAAGAAATCATCAAGTGCCTTCCGTTGTTTCAGGACTGCACCGTCAAGCTCGTTGCTGCAATGACACAGAATTCAGACAATGCGATACTGCGAGCGTATCTTTTGGGGTATATGAAAGAAGATAAAACAGATTTCGATATCTGACCAGATTTTGCATATTGTACATATCGGCAATAAGCCCGAAATACATATGCCAACAAGGAAATGAGGAGGTTTTTGTATGGAATGGGGAATAAATAAAGAAGGTTGCAGAAAAAGAGGAGAGCGAGATATGGCTTTGCTCAGACTTGCTGCGATGAGAAAAAGTGATTTTTCGAAGACTTGGGTAGGAAGACAAAGGCTTCAAAAAGAAATACAAGAATACAGAAAAAAATATATGTAAATGTACTGATTGTTGGAGCTGTAATTCTGTTGTATATTTGTATAAACGGTAAGTTTCAAATCGAGAAAGGTATTAATATGAGACATATATTAGAGTTGTGGAATGGATATTGTAATCTTATTTTTTACGTTAAGGGTAACTTGTTTTATTTAAACGAGCCGTTGTCAGACAAGACGTATATTATGCATGGTACGTTAAGTGCGTGCTTGTCGTGGTTAATGACTGGAGCTGGGGCAGTCAGATATCTCAATAAATATACAGAAAACCCAGTCAATGTTGTATTATCAGGTAGGGACGTATTGTTCCTGATTAATCGTGGTTCTAGTCCGTCATACAATTCTGTATATACTGCTCAAAATTTTTCAGCACTTGATTTTTGCAAGGACGTTTTGGAAATATTCAGAGAAAATCCAAAAGGATGGAGCGAATATACAAAAGGCTCTAACAGAACGGCAGAGGAGATAGAGACAGAACTGACCAGATTGGCTGATGAAATAGAAGAACTGCTGAATGATATCTAACCATATTTTGCATATTGCATATATCGGCAATAAACCCGAAATACATATGCCGGCAGAGCCGGCGAGGAGATACAAAAATGAGTGAAAAAGAATTTAAAAATAATCGCCCGAAATCTGACGAGAAAGATTTGGAAGACCTGGTGCAAAATTTTTCGCAGAAGGTAGAACCGGCAACAAAAAAAGTTAAAAAAACAGTTGGGAAAATTGAGCGCCAGGGAATGCATGCAGCTGAACATTATATGGGAGACGATTATACAATGCGTGGAGCTATGGTTCTGGCTACATGCGGTATGGCAGTTAACAATGCCATTGAAAAACATATGCGCATTGAGAACAGCGTGAAGGGTGTTATAAACGACGCCAAGGAGCTCAAGTTCCAGGACGACGTAAAAGAAGTGCAAAAAATGATGAAAGGTTTTGTTAAAGATGGAGACCCTGGAATAGACGAGCTGCTGAACAAAACCGATAAATACGGTGCAGACGTTATTGCTCAGGCATACGTTAATGTAGCCAAAGAAATCGGAAAAGAAGACGTATGGCAGATGACTAAGATTGATGAAGCCTTCAACTTCGAGCATCCGGTATTTGAAAGGGAATTTGATTTCATCCGGAGCCGTGACCCGGAGGCCGATGCAGCCCTGGATTTTCTGGATATGGAAATGGGAAGAGAAAGATAAGAAAAAGCCTTAAAAATAGTAATATTTTTAAGGCTTTTGTAATGTCGACAAAACGTTTCAGATATTCATATCTTCAGCTTCATTAAGGCTTTCGTCTGGGTAAAACTTATTGGCGCTCGATAATACATACGCTATCATCTCGGTGTTGTCCTCCTTTAAGGCATGCTGGTAAAGATAATAAAGCGTTTCGAATGACACAATTCCAAGACTCATCATTTCACATATCATCTTCTCAGTCTGCTTGTCTTTTTCACGGTCAGGCAGTCTGAATACCCGTCGATTTAGGTACCTATCTATGACTGAGTCACCAAAGCTTGCAAACTCGTTCAAAACTCGGTTGTTTTTTGGACTATCCCTGTACAGCCGGCTAAGAATATCATATTTCACCGTTGAAAGGTCAAGGTACTCAATTACGAAATCCGGATTCGTCCTGTACATCATGCCGCTGTCACAGAATTTCCGTACTGCATCAATAAATGACTGGAATGCCCAGACCTTCGGAAAATAATAAGTATTATGCCCTTTGTCGTGGATTGTTACAACGGCTTCTTTCGGTTTACCATTATAATTTTCGTAACTAAACGTTACGCCTTGTATAAGACCGCTTGGATTATTGACGGAGCGGTCAATGTAAACATTATCCGCCGAAGATATAGCCGCTTTCCCTATCTCATATAATGTAGTCGGAAGATGTATTGTTTTGATGCCAGTATCATAAAACGCATATGGGGCGATATATTCAAGGCCTTCTGGAAGATTGACATGCTGCAGACTACTACAGTCATAAAACGCATTTGGCCCTATTGACTTCACCTGCTCCGTAATGATGATTTCTTCAAGCTTGCGGCATAACCTAAATATGCCTGGGCTATTCTCACTTCCAATATGTCTGATGCCTTTACCAAAATCCACAAACTGCAATTCGTTCATATCCAAAAAGGCTGCTTCAAATATCATCTTTAAAGAATCAGGAAGATACAGCTTTTTTATGCCTGTATTGTAAGCAAATGCTTTTTGTGATATGTATTTGACGCCGTCTGGTATGTGCATTTCTCCGTTTCCATCGCCAGTATGACAGATTGGACAGTAAATAAGTGTTTCCCCGTCTTTTGTATACAGTACTCCGTCAATATCTTTGTAATACTGATTTGTCTGAGCTACTGTAATTTTTTTGAGGGCGGAAAATCTTCTCTGCGAATCAGTGAACAATGAAAAGAGAAAGAACTCGTCAATCTCCTTGTCAAAATTCAGAAAAATTTCTGTTGCCCTTATTTCAGCACATGTTGTGTTTGAGACAAGACTTGCAATAGAGTGGGTGTCGTGGAATTCAAGACGCCCGGTAAACTGGCATTCGTCAAGCGAAAGCCCTGAATCCTTCAGGCAGATAAGCTTTGTCTGGATATTTTCTTTTGACATTTTTTTGTATTCCTTTCTTTTTGATTTTTTCATATATAGTATGCTGAATTTGGAAACGTGAAGAAATGCCTGTTTTTTGTTAACTGAGCTCGCATTATATTTTCAGGCACCGGTTTTTTGCTATTCAAGATTTCGCATATTAAATACAGAAAAATAATAAAGAAAGGAACTTAAAAAATGGATAAAGAAAAACTGATAAAAAAAGAAATACAAAAAGGAGTAATACTTTATGTTGGTTCTGCAATAGGCATGAAAGATAACAAAATCGTAATGGATATTGATGTTGCGGATAATATTAAAGAAGTAGAAATCTGGCATAATTTTAGAATGCCCGATACTAACAAAAGCTTTCCGAATGTAGAAAAATTAATCATTAAAGAATATGTTACTGATATTAACATTCCGAACAGCTTATTTCCAAATGTGAAATACGTTGAATCAGAAAATGAGGCCTTTTTGTCAGGAAAATATCTGGTTGGAACGTTTTACAGAAGCAATACGCTGTTTAATACTTTTTGTCAAAAACCAGGAGAAGTAATCGATATGACAAGAATTGACGGAATTGCTAATTTTGCGTTTTCTGGGTGCAAAGCCGACGAAATGGTGGTATGCGATTCTATAACATCTTTTCATCAGGTTAGTGCAAACGCTTTTGTAGACTCCGCTTTCAGCGCTAAGCCGTTTGTTAACGGATTAAAACTTGCCGGAGCTCTTGTTCTTGAGGTTGATAAGACAGCAGAGAGTATAGAATTGCCGGATACACCATACAACTATGTTTTTTTGGAAACGGCAGATATGTCGCATGTTAAAAAACTGACAGTCCATCACCCGGATGCCAGTAATAAGTTATGTTTCAAGAATGATGTTCCTGAAACAATAGTCCTGAAAACCGATAAAGAACTTGACTTTTCTGATATTGCAGTTTTGGCGCATCATAGCACCTCAAAAGGATGTCTGCAAAATTTCTCAATAATTCATCCAAATTTTGAAGAAATTGATGGAGTTGTGTATACGAAAGATAGAAAAACTCTTGTTGCTTGCTCTATGTCCAAGAAACATGTTAAAGTTTTGGATGGAACAGAGGTGATATCTATAAATGCATTTACCCAGTGTAAGATTGAAGAAGTCATCTTTCCTGCCTCGCTGAAAATTATCGATGAAATGGCGTTTACGGATTGTGAAATGTTGAAAAGTGTTAAGTTTGGAAATGGATTAAAAGCCATCGGCAGGTCTGCTTTTGCCTGGTGTCGTAGTCTCAAGCATGTTGCCCTTCCATCTTCGCTGGAGCATATTAGTAGATGTGCATTTTTTGGTTCTGGACTTAAAGATATCAATTTAAATGAAGGATTAAAGTCATTTGAAGCGGAGGCTTTCAGTTATACACAAATCAAAGAATTGTATATTCCTTCTTCGGTAGAGAGGATGAACTACGACAGTATTACTGCAAATATCAAAAAACTTAGATTTTCTACAATACCCAAAAACCTGTTATCATCTTTTTCAATTTCAATGCAGTCTTTTGAATATAATACATTGGAAGAGGCTTGTGTTGTTATGGAATGTAACAAAAAACATCTGTATATGCCAAGGAGTCTTGCCTTAGACACATCTTGTTTAGTTGACGAGATAGAAGAAAAAATAAGACATTATTTCTTCGATATCAATGTTTCAAATGTGTCTCTGCTGGAATATAGCGCTACAAACACATGCCGCGATGCGGTTGCGGTTGCGGAATTCTGTGATTTTGGAAACGAAGATGCCAAAAAACACATCAAAAAACACATTGGCAGAATATTGCCTATGCTTCTTGATGAGAAAAACGAAGAATGTATATCAACGCTCATCATGGCAAATATAATACCTGACGATACTCTGGAAGAGTTGCGTGAAACTGCAAATCAGAAAAACATGTTAACGGTACAGGCATACCTTTTGGAGCACATGGATAACAAAAAAAATGCAGAAAAAAAATCGCAAACATTTCAATTGTAAGAAATAATCCATTGCAAACAGCCGGCGCTTTCGCGCCGGCTGTTTTTTTTGCGTGCAGTCCTACCGAAAAAACCACTGCAAAACGTAGCGGCCCTTTTCGTTTTGCCGGCAAATCCGGCATATTAAATACGAAAAGCTAAAAAAATAGCAAAAAAACAAGAAAGGAATTTAAGAAATAAGTGGGAATTCTTGGCAATTCAATTTCCGAGATGAAAATGCCAAAACATCCAAATAAACAAAAATATCGCTTGCGATTTATTAATTTCTCTATGCTTCGGTGTAGAGAAATTTTTATTTTCTGCAAAAATTTTTCGCAAAAAATCGTCCCATTTTAGACTTTTTCGGCATATTAACTATGTAAGAAAAAAGCAGGAGGTTTTTGATATGGCAAAGAAAAAATCCATACGGGTTGATTTTGTAAAATCTTGTATTACATATAACAAACTGAATAAAATTGCCATATCAGGCATTGAAAATGCCTGTAAGCGATTGAATGAAGAACTGGAAATCTCCAGCCGACAAAAAGTCGCCCGCGGGTCAAATGTTTCGGTTTTTGGAATGTAATGGAAGGAGAAGCGTATGGTATTAGCAGAAGAAAAAGAAGTGGTTTATGCACCAGAAAAATGCTATTTTGATGGTAATTGGACAAAAAAATCTGAGATAGACGTGAGAAATCAGACGATAAGGACAACCAGAAGAGAACTGGAAGAGACAGCGGGAATTCCGTATTGTACAAGAATTGATTATAGCATGGAGTTCTGAACTGGCGGGCGTTTGCCCGCTTTTTTTCTGCTCGCAATTCCGCATATTGCATGTACAGAAGAAAAATAAAGACGAAGAGCGTCTGGCCAAATTACTGAAAATGAATATCGCGTCAAAACAGCTGTTAAAACTGCTTCTCGAAGAGGCAGGAGAGATGCCAACCGCGCGGACGTATATCCTGGAAATGCTTGGAAATACAAAAACAAACAAATCTTTTTATGTCTAAAAAACACTGGTGCAGAACGCGCCGGTATTTTTTTTTGTGTTCTGCTGGCGAGTTGCTGAAAAAAAATAAAAACCTCTTTTTATTAAAAAAGTGTTACATTTTCTTTAAAATTTAGCATACTATATGTGTTGCAATAAAAAACAAAGAAAAAAAATACACAAAAAGAGGTAACAAAAAATGATAACAATGCACAAAAAAATATTAACAATATCACTTGCCCTGGCGATGAGTATCTCACCGGCGGCAAGCGTGTATGCAGACAGAGAAGACGATTTAAGACAGGAACAAGCATGGACGGCAGAGCAGCTTGATGCCGCTTATACACAGATTGATAATATGTATGCAAGAAAACAGCAGCTGACGGCTGAAATCAATTCGCTTGATGCTGACCTGGTAAACGTAATGGTGTCTATACAGACGCTTGAAAACGATATCGCAGCCAAGGAGTCTGACATCAGTACGACAAAAGAAAACATAAAAAAAGCTGAAAAAGGACAGAAAAAACAGTATGCCGCGATGAAAAAGCGTATACAGTATCTTTACGAAAACGGCGGAGATGCGGCGTGGTTCCAGATGATGCTCGCATCCGATGACCTGTCGGATATGCTGAACAAGGCGGAAAACGTTCAGGGGATGTATGACTATGACAGGGAGAGTCTTGAGAAATATGCAAACACGGTGAAAGAAATTAATAACCTGAAAGAAAAATATCAGCAGGAGAAAGCCGAGCTGGAAGGCATGAAACAGGAGCAGGAAGCCGAGCAGGCAAACCTGCAGGCGGCGATTGATGAGAAACGGGCAAGCTCTGCGGACTGTGACAATGAGATTGCATATGCCCAGCAGATGGCAAATGAGTATGCAGCCCTGATTGAACAGCAGCAGGCGGAGATTGAACAGATTCAGGCGGAAAAAGAGGCTGCAAGGATTGCGGCAGAGCAGGCAGCAGCGGAGGCAGCGGCGGCTGAGGAAGCAGCGCGGGCGGAAACTGAGGCTGAGTATGATGAAGAGGAAAGTGAAGATGATGAGTATGTAGAGAACGGAGATGATGAAGAAGGTGATGGTGAAGAAAGTGAAGATGTAGATGATGAAGATGGAAGTTACGATGAAAGTAATGGAAGCGGTGATGATGGAAGTTATGAGGATGGAAACGGAGAAGAGAGTTACGAGAATGGAGAGAATGAAGAAAACGGCGGTTATGAAAGTGAAGGAAATGAAGAGAGTGAAGAGGAAAGCGATGGAAGCCAGGAAGGAAGCGGAAGCTCTTCAGGCAGCAGTTATTCCGGCGGCTCCGGTTCTTCCGTTGTAGACTATGCAACTCAATTTGTCGGCAATCCGTATGTCTGGGGTGGTACATCCCTTACAAATGGTGCTGACTGCTCCGGCTTCGTACAGAGTGTTTACTCAAACTTTGGGGTAAGCCTGCCGAGGACATCTTACGAGCAGCAGAACGCCGGCCGTGAGGTTTCTTATTCCGAAGCGCAGCCCGGTGATTTAATCTGTTACGGCGGGCATGTGGCTATTTACATGGGAGACGGAAAGATAGTGCATGCGTCAAATTCAAGGGACGGAATCAAGGTGAGCGACAATGCCGCTTACAGGACGATTTTGAGTGTAAGGAGATTGGTATAAGAAAGGAGAAAAAAAGGCAAAAAAGAAAGAAAAGAAAGAAGAGACGCGGGGCGTCGGTCTCCGCTCCGCTCCGGTCGTCGCAAAGCCGACGTCCACTGGACGTCGTGCGACCTTGACCGGCTGCAAGCAGAACGTAGTTCTGCTTGTTTTTTTTGTTGTTAACCCAACAAAGCCCAGCATATTTTATGCCGGGCTTTGCATTGAGAACCATCCCGCGATGGCTCAGTGCTCTTAAGAGCGTATTCGCGCGATTTGCGTATATACATTGTACCGCAAAAAGGGAGAAAAGTCAAATTTAAAAAAATATACAAAAAAAACAAAAACACAGCAAGCGTTTCGCCGCCGCCAAAATCCGGCATATTGTATGCAAATACAAAACAAGAAAGGAAGATGAAAATGAACTACGATTCAACTACACGAATTCTTACTATTGACAACTACTACGACCTCGTCAAGTTTGCCCGTAAACAGGATTGGGAATTTGATTGCAACCATCCAAAGAAAATCATTTTTGATGTATATGACGTTCTTGACCCTGTTTCCCCGAAAGACATCGATAATCTTATTGACAAGAAAGTATATAGACAGGTTGAGTGTTTTGAAGTGACACATCCGATGAACAAATCCCTCAAGACCGTTGACGGCATCTTGTATACAAAAGACGGCAAAACACTTATCTTATGCCCGCCACAGAAGACCGGCCGCGTAGAGATAGCTGAAGGCACTGAAACCATATACGAGGGCGCTTTTAAAAACTGCAGGATAAACGGCGTAAAGTTTCCTGACAGTATGAGAAGGATTGAATCATCGGCGTTCTGCGAGTGCCGCAATTTGAAGGTCGTGGAGATGAACGATGACCTGGAATATATTCTTGATGCTGCTTTTTATTCCTGCCATAAGTTAAAAAAGGTAAAATTTGCAAAAAAATTAAAAAAAATAGCATACGGGGCGTTTTACAGCACTAATTTAAAAAAAATAACGTTGCCGAAAGGCCTGACCGGAATTGGCCCCAATGCCTTCGCGCGATGCCATCTGAAAGACGTATATTTGCCGGATTCGATTGTCTCAATCGGAAATGGAGCTTTTTCCTGGACAGATAATATATATGCTTCACGGTATCACGTAAATATTTTGTACGGAATCACAACAAACTATGCGGTGGAATGCAATGTTCTGGATACCATGACAAATGGAAGGTATGCCATGCATGCAACACTGCATATTGAAGGCTTAACTCCGATTGTCGTTCCGAGATGTGTAGATAACGATGTTTTCTGTATGAATATAAATGCGAATGACATGGATATGCTGAATAATGACATTAAGAAGTATATCGAAACAGGTAAAAATAAGTATCTGTACCGTCTGTATATGTATGGCCATAATGACAGATGCAAAGAGGACGCCGCAATTGCTATCGTAATGCGATACAAAAACGCAGCCTCCGCGAAGCGATACCTGACACGGATGGCAGAGGATATTGCCAAAAGAGCGGCAGAAAAGAATGAAGAAAAATTCGTTCAGATGCTGAATGCGGTTGAGTGGAGTGATACCGCGCTGCGGCGTATGCTGCCAGCGATGGAAGAGAGCGAGCTTCAGATTGCAAAGGCGTATATATTGGAAAAGATAAGGACGAAGGAGACGTTTGAAGTATGAGGAATGCAGGATATTCTATGAAGCCAACTGTATGATTCAGACGCTGTGAAAAATGGTTTACAGTAAATATATACAAAAAGCATATGAAAGGACTAAAAAAAATGGAAATAAAAAGACTGACAAAAGAAGAGTTGCAGGATTTCACGAGGCTGAAAGGCTGTAAGATTGAAAATTTGTATTACCGCGGTGATATTTCTCTCTTGCAAAAACCGGAGAAAATAATAGCCCTGATTGGGCGGAGAAATGCAGATGCTGATGTACTCAGAAATGCAAATAGATGCGGAAAAATACTGGCTGAATCTGGCGCCGTGACGTTGAACGGGCTGGCGGTTGGCTGCGATACTGCAGGGCTTGAAGGCGCACTGGCTGCCGGAGGAAAATGTATTGCTGTAATGCCTTGCGGGCTGGATTACATATACCCGAAATGCAATGATTCACTTGTGGAAAATATCCTGAAAAATGGCGGATGTATTGTAAGCGAGTATGGACCTGGCGAGAGACCTGAAAAATGGAAGTTTGTCAAACGCGACCTTTTGCAGGCGATGATTGCGGATAAAATCCTTGTTGTTGACTGTGACGCGAAAAGCGGTACTATGCATGCAGTCAGGGAAGGAGTGAGAGAAAAGAAAGATATTGCCTGTATTGTAAGAAAACAGGAAGAGAAGACTGGTTCTGGCAATCAATATATGATTGACAATTTTGCTGCGATTAAGATATGTGGGGAGAAAGCCCTGAAGCAGTTTGTCTTATAAAAAATCCTGAATATAGAAGAATTTGTAAAAAAGAAGTAGAAAAGAGAAGCAGCAGGCCGAAGGCCTGCTGCGTTTTTTTATCTTTTTCTTATTTTTTTTGCTGTTTTGCAGAAAGGTGAAAAATTTCAGGCGTAATTTTGCATATTAGATACAGAAGGAGAGGGATGAGAAGAAATGGTAAAACAAAAAGGAGATAAAGGAGATTGGAAAAATGGCTGGAAGAAGTAGCAGGTTAATATTTGGAGCATGTGCGATTATTTCCGGCGCCGCGGCGATGTTCGGGATGAATGCGTTGCCAGTGATGGCGGTGGAGGATGTTGGAGAAAAGGTGGCTGTTAGTGAAGATGTGGGCGCTGACGTTGGAACAGATGCTGGTATTAGTGATAGTGATAGTGCTGATGCTGATACTGGTAGCCAGACAGCCGGAAATGTTGCCATTGATAACCATGATGGAGATGTTCTTGCCGGAAACATCACTGACTCCAAACCACAGACACTCCCTCCCACTGGTGAAATCATTGCTGCAGCAGGCCTTGGCGGAATTGCGCTCGCTCTGGCAGTATACGATATCAGAAATTAATGCCTTCTTTCTTTGTTTTGTTTTAGCGGCGAAGAGGAATGATTCTCTTTTGCGGGAGTGGTTCTTCTGAGGATTTTGAGGTTATTTATTTTTGGAGTTATTTTGCTTATTTGTTTATGGCTTCTGAAACGTGGTTCCCGGCGCCGAAGACGCCGGGAAGAAAGGTTGTTTGCAAAAGGGAAGCTGAGATTTGCTCTGTAAAGAAGATAAGACGGGCGGGAGAGTGCTGGCCGGTCAAGCCGGGAGGAAGTGCAGTGGCGGGAGGGAGGCTTCGTTTGCCTGTATAAAGAGGCGAATGGCTGCGAAAAGCTGCTGCCGGGCTGCAAGATTCCGGATACCTGCTGCCGGATGCTGCATTGAATGCCGATAGTCGTCTGCCGGCAGGCACCCGCGAAAAAATCCGACAAAAATTTGCGGTCTTCTAAAAATCTGGTATACTATATACAAGAGATGGGGAAGAAAAATCTTCCTCGATGCATAAGACGGATTCGCCGTCGCGTTCGTTCCTTTCTTTGTTTTAGAGCCCCGCTGTCTTTGCCGGCAACGGGGCTTTTGCGTTCTGCCGATATTCTGCCGATGTTTTGCGACCGGCAGAATCCGGCATATTGTAAGTGTAAATTACATGCCGGCAATGCCGGAAAGCAAAAAGAAAGGAGATAAAAATAATGACAAAAATAGTACCAACAATACCAGATACAAAAGAAGGCATCCGCCTGCTGCCAGAAGCAGTAAGGAATATGTTCCAGGAAGATATGGACGGCAAAGACGAAGGGGGAGCATACGAAATCAAGTATGGTGACCATACGTTCTTTATCCCGAAGCGGATGGACGATGGCGTGGAGGCGATAATGGCAATTGATAAAATCTGCTGCCGGGGGTTTTCATTCAAGCGTAAACGCAAAAAGCTTATCAGCTTTATGCGGGATATCTGGGCGTTTGCGATTGATAAGGATAGGCGTGAAGTTGCTGGCAGGATTGAGCGGGAATTTGCCGGTTGAACTGCTGAAAGCTGGCTGAAATGAAGTTGCAGGCTGCATTTATTGCGGCCTGTTTTTTTGTATGCTGCCGGCAAGTACGGCAGGTTTTGCGGCTTTGCTGTTGTATTTTGGAGAAAGTATGATATACTGAATACATAACTTACCATTTGCCGCTTGCAATTTGACAGGTTTTGTGTTAAAATGTATTTGTGGAAGAAGAGGCTTTTTCCGTTGGCGTACTCTGGCTGTGCAAATTATGCACGGCTTCTTTTTTTGCAAAAAGTGCCGGCAAAAATTCAGCCAGCAATGCAAAATCCCGCTGCCGTCCATCGCCGGCAAAAAATCCGATAAAAATTTGCGCCAGCCGAAAAATCTGGTATACTATATATGTAAGCGAGAAGGACAGCTCCTTCCGAGACGTCAGACGGATTCGCCGTCGAAATTCCTTTCTTTCTACGTGTGTGCCGCGGCTTTGAGCCGCGGCCTTTTTGTTGCCGGCGAAATCCGGCATATTGTATGTATAAAAACAAAAAAAGAAAGGAAAAAACTTATGAAAATAATACAGCAAAACGGAAAAGTAATTGCGTGTATCGGCAAAGATGATACAAACGAGCAGAAAATAATAGAAAGCGTTCAGGAGAACGGCGTTACCGATTTTGAGGTTGATGCCGAGAATCCAAGGCTTTATTCAGAAAACGGGCTTTTGTATGGCAAAAAGAAGACAATGCCTAACGGAAAAGCAAGGCTTACGTTGATTGCCGTACCGCCAGACAAAAAAGGGACTGTGGAAGTTGCTCACGGTACAAAAATGATTGCCGGCGATGCGTTTGCAGACAGTAAGGCTTCAAAAGTCATACTGCCAAAAACGGTAACGTCAATCGATTCTTATGCATTTAATAACTGCGAAAATCTGAAAGAGGTTGTGTTGAACGAAGGCCTCACATATATTGCTGAATGTGCATTTCGTATGTGTCATCTGCTTGACAATATTACTATCCCTGACACGGTGCTGGATATTATGGCCAATGCATTCAGTGAGAGCCCTCTCCGAAACCTGAAGTTTCAGAACCGCCCGCAGAAATGTAATAACCGGCTTAAGATTGCATACGGTGCTTTTGAGTGGTGTTATGCTGATGAGATAGAGCTTCCGAACAGGCCGGTCTCAATATCAAGCGGCAGTTTTGTTAAGACCAGAAGGGTAGTGATAAACTGCAATGACGTATCAAACATAGAGTCAATACTTAATGCTTTAATTGTCAGGAATTTCGTACCTCTTGATAATACCTCAGACTACTATGACCCGAGATGCAACTGTGCTTTGGAGGTATGCATTGGCAGTATGAACGTATATATCCCAAAGATAATGGAGCGGGATGTAAAAGGAAAATTCCTTGAAAATATGTCTGATGCAATGCAGCTTGCCGAAAAGCCATTAAATGAGAAGCTGCACGACATGCAGATGTATGCACTGGATGCGGCAGAGACTCCTCTTGAAGCATCATACGATGCGGCGATTAAGGTGTATTGTAGCACTGAAGACAGCGAGATAAAAGAAAAAGCAAAAGGAATACTAAAAACACACAGCCGAAGCATCATCCAGGTATTCTATAAATCTGGAGACGTAAAGAAGCTGATGGATTACCTGAAGCTTGGCCTGCATAATATGAAAGATATTGAGGTTGTTTTGGAAAACGATTTCAGGACAGATGCAGCTGATATGAATGCGTGTATGCTGCAGGCGCTTGGAAATAGTTCCTGTAAACAGAAGTTTTTGCTATGAAGCCTGAAGCGCCGCAAAAGCGGCGCTTCTTTTTTGCCGGCAGAAGAGCAGCTGTGCTTGCCGATGTATTTGCCGGCAGCGGAGGTTTTGTGTTTTGCTGCCGGCGAAATCAGGCATATTGTATGTATAAATATAAAAAAAGAAAGGAAAAAGCCAATGAAAATAATACAGCAAAACGAAAAAGTAATCGCGTACATCGGAAAAGATGATACAAACGAGCGGAAAATCATGGAAATGATAGAAAACGTTCAGGAGAACGGTATTACCGATTATGAGGTTGATACCGAGAATCCAAGGTTTTATTCAGAAGGCGGGCTTTTGTATGGCAAAAAGAAGATGATGCCTAACGGAAAAGCAAGGCTTACATTGATTGCCGTGCCGCCAGACAAGAAGGGGACTGTAGAAATTGCTCCCGGTACAGAAATGATTAACAGCGATGCGTTTACAGACAGTAAAGCTTCAAAAGTCATACTGTCAAAAACGGTAACGGCAATTACACCTCATGCATTTAATAAATGCGAAAATCTGAGAGAGGTCGTGCTGAACGAAGGTCTCACTTGTATTGGTGAATATGCATTTCGTATGTGCCCTATGCTTGATAATATCACCATCCCTGACACAGTGCTGGATATTATGTATCATGCATTCGACGAGAGCCCGCTCCGAAATCTGAAGTTTCAGAATCGCCCGCAGAAATGCAATAACCGGCTTAAGATTGCATACGGTGCTTTTGGGTTGTGTCATGCTGATGAGATAGAGCTTCCGAACAGGCTGGTCTCCTTGTCGGATATTAACTTCGTCAATGTCAGAAGGGTAGTAATAAACTGCTATGACACATCAGATATTAAGTCAATACTTAATGCTTTGATTGTCAGAAATTTTTTCTCACCTCTTGATGAGGCCTCGGACTACTATGACCCGAGATGCAACTGTGCTTTGGAGGTATGCTTTGGTGGTGTGAATGCATACATTCCCAAGATAATGGGGCGGAATGTAAAAAGAAAATTCCTTGAAGATATTTCTGATGTAATGCAGATTGCCGAAAAGCCGCTAAGCGAAAAGCTGCATGACCTGCAGATGTATGCCCTGGATGCAGCAGAAACTCCGCTTGATGCGTCATACGATGCGGCGATTAAGGTGTATTGTAATACTGAAGACAGAGCGATAAAAGGAAAAGCAAAAAAAATATTACAAACACACAGCCAGAATATCATCCGGGCATTCTATGAATCTGAAGACGTAAAGAAGCTGATGGATTACCTGAAGCTTGGCCTGCATAAGGTGGAAGATGTTGAGAGTGTTTTGAAAAACAATTTCCGGACGGATGCCGCCGATATGAATGCGTGCATGCTGCAGGCGCTTGGAAACAGCCCCTGTAAAGAAAAATTTTTGCTCTGAAGTAAGAAGCGCCGCGAAAGAGGCGCTTCTTTTTTGCCGGTAGAAGAGCAGTTGTGTTTGCCGCGGTTTTTGCCAACAGCAGAATCAGGTTAAGCAGAAACGGCCGGGTGCTGTTGCCGGCAGGTTTTGCGGCTTTGCTGTTGCATTTGGTGGAAAATATGGTATACTGTATATGTAATTTAATTCTTGCTATTTGGCATATTTCGTGTTATACTTTATGTGTGGAAGAAGAGCCTTTTCCAGCGAGGCGTCCTCTGGCTGTGCACCCTTGCACGGCTTATTTTTTTTGCAAAAATTCCGGAAAAGCCTCCGGCAGTGCCCGGCCTCCCGTGGCTGCGAAAAAATCCGACAAAAATTTGCGCCCGCCGAAAAATCTGGTATACTATATACAAGAGCTGAGGAAGAGAAATCTTCTTCGATACATAAGACGGATTCGCCGTCGCGTTCGTTCCTTTCTTTGTTTTAGACCCCCGCTGTCCTTGCCGGCAGCGGGGGTTTTGTGTTTTGCTGCCGGCGAAATCCGGCATACTATACATATAAATATAAAAAAAAGAAAGGAAAAGAAATTATGAAACTTAAAAAAGAAAACGGAAAAACGATTCTTGTGTTTGAAAACGACGAGGTAAGACAGGTATATCCGAATTCAGTGGACTACTATGAGCCATTCCTCGCGTCATCGCTGGACATTACAGATTTTGAAGTGCATGATGACAATCCAAGATACATCAGTGTTGACGGCATCATATACACAAGAGACGGGCTGATGCTTGTCGCTGTCCCGTGTGGTAAATCAGGATGCATAAAAATCCGGGAGGGTGTTGAAGTTATTAAAGATTCGGCATTTGACAAAAGCGCGGCCAGCAAGGTCATTTGCCCGCAGAGTCTCAGGCTGATTGATAAGTATGCCTTCAGGTCAAGTGTTTACCTGACTGAAATCGTGTTAAATGAAGGCCTGAAAAAGATTGGTACTTGCGCTTTTTACGACTGCGAAAGCCTGACAACCACAACAATTCCCGCCAGTGTTGATGATATAGGCCCAATGGCATTTGAATCTTCACCCCTGACGTCACTGACATTTGCACCTGACCGGAAGAAGTCTTTGCTTATTGAACCTATGGCGTTTGAAGACTGTACAGCTGAAAGCCTGTATCTGCCCGGTTTTGTAAAAGTTCAAGACTGTAACTTCCGTGGCGTAAAGTCAATCAGTCTTGATGGCTTCTCCAATCTGCCGGATATCCTGAGAACGTGCATTGTCGGAATTGTCAATAGTGACGTCAATAGAATCGGAGGCGCCTTCCAGATAAACGTAGATAGTCAGTCTTATTTCTTCCCTCGTGCGATGCTGATTGCAGACAGGAAGAAACTGCTTAACGATGTCGCGAAAGTATGCTTTTCACCAGTGCTGGCATTTTCGCTGAAAGCCAAAAAACGAATGCTTAAAAAAATCGTCAACAAGGCTTATCAGTCTTCAGTCTTTGATGTCGGCTTCCGTGTTGCTGTGAAAACTTATGGTAATATGAACCAAAAAGAAAGGGCAAAAAAAGACGGAAAAGAACTAGCTGCATATCTGCATGAAAAGGATGCCGCCATCCTGGCGATGGCTGTCATGAACCACGACGCCGAGCTGCTGAAGGAATATCTTGATTTCGGACTGAGTAAGCCTGAAAATATCAAAAAGGCGTTTGATTTGGTGAATTGTGATGCCGCAGTGTGTAAGTATGAGATAGAGTCCGCGAAAAGTAAACTGGCTGCCGTTTTTTTAAGGGATATGGAGAATGCCTCGCCTGATTCCAAAAAAGACGATGATACTATAATCAAAGCTTACCTGATGCAGGCGATGCAGATGGAAGAACAAGATGAGTTTGAGATTTAAGCCGGCAATTTTTGCCGGTTTTTTTTGCGTGTAAAAGATGGTCAAGCCGGCAGGTCTGCCAGCAAAGCTGCTGACTTCCGGCATTTGAGGCGGAAGGCAGAAAAATTTCTTTTTTTAGCATTATTTTTCATATTATATATGAACGAAGGTAAACTTCTTACCTTCGTTTGTTGGCCGTATATATATGCGGCTGTAACAATTAAGTAACGCATCGGATTTACAAGGTTGCAGGGAAAACTGTTCGAGACCTTGTTTCCGTACAGCCTTTTCCTCCGGCCTTGGCTCCGGGAATCCCCGGAAACCGACAAAAATAATATAAAAAGGAGGACTAAAAACAAGATGCAGAACTTAAAGTACAAGGCTCTGTCTATCGCAATGGCTGTAATGACCGCCGCATCGCCGGTTCTGTCTTCATATACCGCATATGCAAGCGATGATGTCGCTGACAGCATTGTTGTAAATGATGATGGCACCGTATCCCAGACGTTTACTCTTGGAGATGATAGTGATGACAGCAGCGAAGAAAAAGAAACGAAATTCCTTTTCCTTAACCTTAAAACAACTGGTGGTAAAGCCATCATAGCAGAAGGAAGAGACCAGGAGCAGACCATCCGCCTGGATGAGAAACAGGATGGCAGTGAGTATATAGACGTGTATGACCAGAACGGCCTGCTTGTCTCAAGCGAGAATGCAGCAGAGAATGCTTACATGTACGTATACGAAGCGGAAGGTGACAATATCGTGAGTGTCAAAGCCGAAGCAGATGACGGGTATGTCATTAACCTGTACGAGCTGGTTGACGATGACACGAGCAAGCCCGAAGAAACCGGGTTTGATGAAAAGGTTACGTCTTTCATGTATCCAACATTTGTTGATGCGGATAAGACAATAACGATTGGGTTTGAAAAGACCGAAACCTCTGAAGACGATATTACAGTTGAGGAAGTAAAAACAGATGACAAGAAGGATACTCAGGAAGACCTGGCCGATGACCTGACCGTTAACGATGAAAAAAGCGAAGACGGCGAAGCAGGCAGCGAAGAAGGTAAGACTGACAAAGCAAAAGATAACTTGTCTGACGATTTGACAGTTAATGATGACATTGAAGGTGCTGATAAGGCAGCAGATACTGAAGATGCTGGTGAGAGCACTGGTGCTGATGGTGAGGGTGCTGAAGCCGGAAGTGAAAACGGAACGGCAGAAGGCAATGCTGATGCAGACGATAAGATGGGAGACTTGACTGTTAACGACGACATCGGAATTGACGGAAGCAGCAGTGAAGAAAAAGCTGTTGTGGATGGAGAGGAAGGTGATGATAGTACTGAAAACATTGAAGACGAAACAGATTCATCTGTATCAACAGGTAATGAGGACGAGGATGAAGATGAACTCTTAAATGACAGTGACATCTCAACAGAATTAGTTACCGGTGATGAAATTGATGAAGAAAAAGAACTTGCGGCTGATGAAGCAAAATCCGACACTGAGGATGATATCGCAGATGAAGAGGGTTATCCTTCATGTGCATCATACATATATAAAACTGAAGCTGTCGCAAAGAAAGACAAGTACTTTGACATCAATACTTATAGCGAATACGAAAACACTAATATTGAAGTAGTATCTGTAGATGGAAACACAGACCAGCAGACATGGAATGATGACGATACTTTTACCGTTGTGTACAAAGAGTCACTGAAAGACAATCCGGATTACTACTGGAACAAAGAAGTTAAATTTGTTGTGGTTGAAGATGCAGATATGGCTACAGCCAAATCCAGTGAATGCGACAATATCCTTCCAGACTGGGCTCCAATAGGAGACGCAGACGGAGTAGGTGTTCCAGAATTGGCTGGTACTGTATTACAGGGTAAGACTTATAATGTATTAGTAAATGACACAAGCTGGAATCCAGACGTCGTAACTAATGGATATGATATCTCAAGATTTAGAATGTCAACGACAGGCGACCTTGGAGATTTTGATGTTTCTAAGCCTGGAAGCTATACATTAAGATATGTTGTTTCATATTTCACATTACCTAAATACAGATGGTATGTAGACACAACAATCAACGTAGTAGACCATATTGATGGGCATAGAATCAAAGTTTTAAATGACAGCATTGACGTAAGGATGAACGGCGAAAGACTTGAATACGGTGAACTTTACGCGTCAGAGCAGCCAAACATAACTTTTACTGTACAGGTATCTAACATTAATACTTTTAATGAAATTAACCCTGTTGTAAAAGTGTTAAATGGTGCAGGCGAGGAAAATCCTGAAGCTGTAAACTTTACAACAGCAGATTCTGATTCGGGAAAAATTTACACTTATAACGTTAACCTCAAAGATGATGAGTATATAACCATTGATGATACAAACAACATTTGTATGTTTGGTTCAGGCCAATGTTATTTTGGAGCATGGCATTCAATTAAAGATAATTCTATAACAAAAGATGATGTCGACGAAATAGAACAAATATACGGAAATGTTAACACTCCACCGGAAGATGAAGATGATATCGTAGCTTATGCAAGTGGAACCAATACTAAAAACTTTGGCACCATCGGTGTAGGACAGGCTCATGGTTCAAATGTCGGCCTTGGCGCAGTTGGATACAGAACCGTAATGTTAGGTATTACATCAAGCGGTCAAACCGCCATTGCTAAATGGGTTTCCGGACTTACCAATACATACGATGCAGCAAACATGAAAAATTTTAAATCATGGTTAAATACAAGACAATTGATATGTGCTGACTGTGAAACTTGGGGACAAGGACAACATGCTGGATGGTATGCATCAGACCAATTCCCATTTGAGATAACAGCTACAGCAACGTATAATTCAAAAACAAACAAACTTACAGTAAAGCTTGATGCTGTAGGAAATGCTGCTTTGTCAGGCAATTATCAAAAGCTTATAGGAGACAACTCTTTTACAGGAACTTCTGGATATAGCATCACAATCAGAAAGAGACTTGTTAACGAAGAGTGGGCAGCAAAGTTCTATCGTGTAAGATTGAATACGAAATTTACAATATACAGATATACAAACAGCGCTTGGAGAGAACAAAAAACCGTAACACTGTCTGGCACTACAAGAGATAGCGTAAGTGTGGAGGGTCTTCAAAAAGGTAAATATAAAGTAGTTGAAGAAACTAACAGTAATGGCTGTGTGTTAAATCACGACAAATATATCTTTTATCTAAACGAATCTAATCCTTCATGGCAGACAGGAGATGACGTTGAAAGCGATAGTGTCGTTGAGAATGTTTCAGGAACATATGTTCTTAACTATACACAGTATTATCATGGAATAGTTTTGAAGAAAGAGGATGACGCGGGAAAACCTTTATCAAAAGCATACTTTAAAATTGAGTATAAACCAAACTCAACAAGCTCCCCTGAAGCAACATGGTATGCAAAAACCGATACTAACGGCGAGATTATCCTTGATAATAAACATATTCAGACGAACTATACATTACCAAATGGAACAAAGGTTAAATCCTCAGAAGCTCCACTGAATGCAGCCGACGACCCGGTATTGCCTCCTGGATGTTTAACCATCACAGAAGTAGAAGCGCCTAATGGATATCAGCTTAATAGTAAACCCGTGACTGTATCTCTGAAAGCGGTTGATAACGAGACGCGTACATTGTTATATAATGTTCCAACGTTTGTAAATACGCCAGACACTGGAGATTTCCAGCTGAACAAGAAAATTTATCATCCGTCAAACTTTGCTTCTAAAACACCGAGACTGTATATCAATACTCAGTTTAAGATTTATTCAGACTATGATACTACAACAAAGACATGCTCTGGATTAGTTAAGACGGTGGCTGTTTCTGCCAACAATACAGATGATACAACATATTCCGTTAAAGTAGAGGGACTGAAACCTGGTAGATATTATCTACAGGAATCAAAACGTAATCCTGGTACCGTACAAAATACGAATACGTATTATTTTGATATAATAGCAGGAAAGACGATAAACAAATTCACAAACGTTGAGACCGGAAATTCCGGAACGGCAGTTGCAAACAACCCGTTCAGATTAACAGGAAAAATGTTCTCAAAAACAGACCCAAATGGAAGACCCCTTTCAGGAGCAACTTTCAAAGTTGTTTATTCTCCATTAGAGCCAGAGGACGGATATAATCCGATGTACACCTGGTATTTCAAGACTGATTCAAACGGTGAAGTTTTATATGACAGCGACCATTATGTTTCAAACTTCAATGGAAGCTGGAGTGATGACCCGTTAAAGCTTGATGATGGAACCTGGGCAATCCCTTCCGGTTCTTTATGGGTAACAGAAGTTGAAGCCCCGGCCGGATATAAGCTTGACACTCAGACTCATTCAATCAAACTGACAGGACGTCTGGACAGCAATGGAGTTTACACGATTCCAGACCTGGAAGCTGAAGACTTAACTATCATTGAATACCCGGATGGCTGGAACGTTGATTTGATGACTAAGAAAATGGATGCAGCAGATGGAACTCCGTTAAGCGATGCTGTATTCGGAATCTATAGTGATAGAAACTGCAATAACTTAATCACAAGACTTAAATCTGGCAGAGATGGTTACACTGGAACTTACAGAATGGAGTTTGACGGAGATGTCAACAGCACTACTGTATATTGCCGTGAAATAAAAGCGCCAGAAGGATACCAGGAAAATGATACTATATATCCTTTAACTTTGACAAAAGCAAATGATAATGGCCAGACCAGAACATTTGGAGAAAATGGTATCAATGGACTTGGTGTATATGACGAGAAGGTTTCTGAAGACTGGAAGCTGAGATATAGAGTAAAGAAAGTTGATGGTAATGGAAATCCAATAGCTGGTGTTGTATTTAGAGTTTATGACGAAAACAATGACATGATTGATGAATTGACAACAAATGCTAACGGTTATTCAGATATAAAAACAATAGATTTTATATCATCCAATACGGATTCACGTACATTATATTGTAAAGAATATAGCGCACCAAAAGGCTATCTTTTTGATAAATCAATAAAATATACATTAACATGGAATCACTCAACATACGAGACTTTAAAAGATAAAGGTGACAAATCTGGCGAGCTGCAGACATTTGGTGGAGATAAAGGTATCGTAAACTTAACTCCGACGGCTACACCGACGCCAGTGATTACACAGCCGGTAACACCGACTCCGAGCGATTCACCAACTCCGACACCTACTAAAAAGCCGACGCCAACACCGTCAGATAAGCCGACGCCTACGCCGACTGACAAACCGACGCCGACTCCGAGTGAGACACCGACACCTACGCCGACAAACACTCCGACGCCGACCCCAACAAATACACCTACTCCAACACCGACGAATACACCGACACCGACATCAACTCCAATACCAACGCCGACGGATGAACCGCCGACACCTGGAAACGGATATGTCTACGTAAAGAAAACGTCAAGAGCAGGACAAGACCTTATGGATTTGGATGGATATTCACTGAAAGGTGGTAAGTTCTCAGTTACAGGTGGTGGATTTACCGGCACCTTAACAACTGAAGAAGATGGTATTTCAAACCACTTACAGCTCCCGAATAATGCATATCAGACAGCTGTGGCAAATGATTATGAAGATACCGGCCGGGCAGTAGTGGACGAAACATCAATTGCACCTTTAAGTGATACAGATGATGATACGTCTGATGATATGCCTGATGATACGACATATGACGTAACTGACATGGAAGATGTAGATAATACATCTGACAGCATCTCTGACGACGTAATGAACACAAACAACGCGATTTCTGAAGATGTGGACGCATTGCTTGATGCTGATTATTCTGATTCTTCTGATGAAGTAATTGATGATATCGATGAATACACCGGAGATGATGAAGGCATCGCTAATATGGCCTTAAATCCAAAAATCACAAGTTACAAAGTAACTGAAATAGAAGCACCTCTTGGACATAACAATTACGGAGTGACAAAATCGTTCTCTGTAACAATGCCTCAGGACAAAGACCGTGTAATTGAAGTACAGTTTTCAGATGACCCGAAAGTCTTAGACAGCCGTATGACTATCAAAAAATTAAGTGCAAAAGGAAACCCGATTTCCGGCACGATATTCAAAGTAGAGTACATTGACGACTTTAATGGAAATTCTGACAATGTAAAACGTACATGGTATCTGCAGTCTGACGCAAATGGTATTGTAAGATTTGATGACAACCATGTTGTAACAAGCTTAACACAGTATCGTTCAGATGAGTTCTTCAAATTTAACAACAATATCGTCCTTCCTTATTACGGACAGTTGAGATTTACAGAAGTAAGCACTCCTGCTTCATATGTTCTGAACAGCGAGCCATTCGTAGTAAATCTTGCAGACGCGCAGAATGGTTCTACCGTTGACCTGTCAAAAACAGTATACAACGACCTTGAGCCTGCAAAAGTACAGCTTACAAAATATAAAGATGACGGTTCACCGCTTGCTGGCGTTGAATTTGAACTGAAATTTGTAAAAGAATCTGAAACAGCAACAAACAACAAGAGCGAAAACTTTAGCCGCCTGTTAAATGTTGGTGAAACTGCAACAGCAACAACTGATGCAGATGGAAAAATCACGTGGGAGAATCTTGACCAGGGTGATTATGAAATCAGAGAAACAAAGACTGTTGATGGATGTGCACTGCTGACAGACGTAATTAAGGTAACCCTTCCGTTACAACTGACGAAAGATGAGGCTGACTCATACGGAAATGTAAACAAAGACCTTGCAAAAGAAGATACAAACTATACGCAAAAGTGGTTTTTCTTTGATTGCAAGTATGAAATCAAAAACAATCAGGTATTCTTAATGCCGATGACCGGTTCTGATGGAACCTGGATGTATGGCTTTGTAGGATTTGCTGCAATTGCGTTTACCGGATGCTTATATTTACTTCTTGATGAGAAGAAGAAAAATAAGAGGAAACATAGACGGAAAAGAAGATAAGTCTGAAAAAGCTGAAAGATAAAGGTAACAAAAGAACAAAAAGCATAAAAAAACAACGCATCGCAAGATGCGTTGTTTTTTGCGTTTAAGATTCGTTTAAGATTCGGAAATTGGCGTCCAGGTAGCGAGAATTTTAATTGTATTCTTGCGAATTCTAACTCCGGAAATTCCATCTTCCCATCCAGCAAAAGTATAACCTTCTCTTGTTGGCTTCTCTATGCTAGACACTAAAATCATCTTTCCTTCAGGCCCACTAATCGATATCTGAGAGTCATTGTTACTAAACGTTCCTCCGTCAGCATCAAAAATAACTGTTCCTTTTACATCAGGATTATATGAAAATTCCTGAGTCCATAACCACTGACCGGTAATAGGGCTTTTACATACGCCGACTCCAATATACTTGGCGTTTGGATTTAACATTGTTGCTCTATGTCCTGAGCTGTTCATCCATGCCCTAACAACTGCTTCAGGAGTTTTCTGCCCTGCCGCAATGTTTTCACCTGCTCCATTGGAAACTCCACAGTCTAACAATACAGTTTCTGCTGTTGTTCCGTCTGGCCTTGTATGTGAAAAAGACTTTGTAATTTCTTCTGCTCTTATCATTGCTGCTCTCTGAAGTCCTGCATGATACTGCAATGGTGTTGCTCCATCTTTAACTCTCTCGATGTTTGTCAATCTGATAACCTCGGAAGCCATCTCTTCAACACTCATTTCCGGTTCTGGACTTGGTGTAGGTGTAGGAGTTGCAGTAGGAATCGGCGTTACGGTTGGTGTAGGCGTTGCCGGTTTCTCTGTCGGTGTCGGGGTAGCAGTAGGGGTCACCGGCTTCTCGGTAGGTTCCGGCGCCTTTGTAGGTTTTGGAGTAACCGGCTTCGGTGTAGGAGTCGCCGGTTTTTCGGTAGGCTTTGGAGCCTCTGTCGGGTCTGGAGCCTTTGTAGGCTTCGGAGACGGTGTTGCGGTAGGAGTTGGAATTACTGGTTTTTCTGTTGGTTCTGGTTTTTCAGTAGGTTTTGCTGCATCAGCTGGAACCTTGACTGAAACTCCGTCCTTGTCGTAACTGCCTTTTGTCTTCTTGCCGCTGTAGTAACCGCGTACCATATAGGTATTTACTTCACCTTTTTTGTAAGCTGCATCTTCATATGATAATGAATTTTTCAGTGCCAGCATTTTCCACTTACCGTTATCTTTACGATATACAAGGTATTTGTCAGCGCCTGCTGCCTTGCTCCATGTCAGTGTTACAATGCCGTCTTTATATGCAGCTTTAATGTTTTTTACCATTTCCGGCTTAGTGTAAGTCGTAAGGCCTTTCTTGTTATAAGACCCTGCTTTTTTGGTCTTTGTATTGTATGCCTTTACGGTATAAGTATATTTCTGGCCTACAACGATTGGATACTTCTTGGAAGAAGTGTGCGTGTAGCTGCTCTTGGAATTGTCAAGCGTTTTGATTTTTGTCCACTTTTTCGTTCCTTCTTTCTTATAGTAAACGATGTAATGAGTGGCGCCTGATGTCTTTTTCCATTTGACATTGATTTTGTTGTAAGCCGGAGCTGAAATGCTGTTAAGCTTAACCGTGCCCGGCTTGGCTGCCGCCTGCGTTCGCATCTGTAAAGCCTGCGGGATACAGATGAGCGCTGCAATCATGAACGCGAACAGCGCGTATAAATATTTACGTTTCTTATACATATATTTACCCTCCTTGAGTTTTATTTCTTATGTATTTATTATACTATATTTCTATATAGCATTCAAATGTATAAGCTGTAAATAATATGCTGGAATTTTGAAGGAATAATTCGCAAAAAAAAGTTAAATTTTTTCGAGTGTATTGGCGGTCGCAAAAGTGTACGGGAAATTTGAAACCCCATCCACGTCATAAGATTTCTAATTGTAACGCATTAGACACGAATTCAGCCTTCGGCAATGCGTATATATAGTCCATCATAAGAGCAATATCAATTGTATTTATGATTTTTCGGTAATTTAATATAATTTCTTTATAATAGTCAAAAGGCATCTTATTTTTACTCCTTAATAGTTCCGCCAGCATGCGCTCTTTGTTGTATATGTTAATTTGCGCTCCGTTGATGTCAATTACTGTTTTCCACATGTCAAGAGAAGAGCAGCTGTCATATATTTGCTTAATTCTGTGGTCTCTGATTTTTGACGAGCTCTTTGGTGTTGATAAAAAATATTTTTCAGGTATTACGTCGGTCAAATCGTAATAATAGAACGCACTTTCCATCGTAAAAACAGCTTTTGGATATTTTAATGTAATAATGCTTAATTCTGGTGGATATTGCTCATCAGAATAAACGCCTTTCTCAATTTTATATATTTCTTTACGTGATACGGCTTTCTTGATTCGGTAATCTGACCCGTATTTTTGTATACAATCTTCGTATGAAAATACCATTTAATTCACCTCCTCGTATGATTTTAAAGTAATTGCAGAAGAAATACTATATTTTTCCTGCATTCACTTTAATTTTAAATCACGTCTTAAAGTTTGTCAACGAAGAGCATAGAATCCCTTCTCCTTCATTGTACTCGGACTTACGGTTTCGTTTGCCAGCGGTAGAAGCCGTTTGGCAACAAATCGGAAAAGCTGAAAAGATATTTTATTTTTTTCCGCAAAAATCCGTCCGCTTTGGCGAAAATCCAGCATATTAAAAAAAGTAGATACAAAAAGAAGAAGAAAGGAGAACCATATGCAGGGAGCATTATTCGTATGCGGGCTGACCGCCGTCATCATGCTTGCGGCGGAAGCGGTAAAGAAATACGCAAGACGGGAAGAAAAAGAAACTGAAAAAATATGCGAAACATTTGCCGGCAGGCTGGAAGATATAGTGGCGCGGGATGCCGCAGAAAGAGAAGAAAAAGAATGCCAAAAAATAGCATAAACCTGATTCAGGTAGAAAATACAAGAGAAGGAATTGAAAAACTGGCAGCTTTGCTGATGGTTGCAACTGAAAACATGACGTATATTCAGTATAAGATTTCGACCATATTGCAAATATCTGAAGGCGATTCCGATGTAATTGAGATACATTTTGGGGGCTGCGTAGAATATGTTAGCCGAATAATAATGGAAGCAGACGCTAAGAGGAGAGGCGAACTGCTGCACCGGATTGCAAAGATACCATTTGCCCCACTGCGGCTTGTTCTGCTGAGGAGATATTTCGAAATGCAATACAAAAATCCGTTTTTGTATTTCCAGGAAGAAGTGGCTTTCAGAACGTATGCCGCGATGGACGAGAAAAGAAAGAAGAAAAAAATAGGGAAAAATATCCACAGATATCTGCAGCAAAAAGGATATCATATTGTTAAGATGTGCGTGCAGGAGAGTAATGTGGTGCTGCTGTGCGAGATGCTGAAGGCAGGTGTTGCTGATGCTGAAACCGTACGGAAAGTTTTCGAAGAAAGCCCAGACGCGCCGGTAGAGATTCAGGCGTGTCTGATGGAGTTTTTGGGGAAGAGCGAAGAAGAGCGTGATGAATTCGAGATATGACAAAAAAAAATTACAAAAAAATTCATTTGTCATATTAATTGCAAGAAACAAAAAACAAAGAAAGGAAACGAAGACTATGTACGAATATAACAGTGAAACAAAGACTCTAACGCTGAATGAATGGGGAGAGATAGGGTCTTTACCGTCTGATATCAAAAAGGAGGCAGAGCATCTTATCTGCAGAAAACGCATAACAAGCGATATTTATTTGACGCGTGGACTGATGGAGTTATGCATGTTAAAAGACATGCTTATATGCGATGAAAACCCTGAATACAAAACAGTTGACGGTATTATCTATTCAAAAGATGGCTCAAAATTATTATTCTGCCCGGCTGGAATAACAGGAGATGTAAGAGTTTTAGACGGGACGAAAATCATTTGTAAAAATTCCTTTACGTCAAGCCGAATTTCGGAAATCACAATCCCCGATTCTGTTGAGGTAATTGATGATGCCGCATTTGCATCAAGTATATCGTTAGAGCACGTTTACTTTTCGGAAGGTAGTAAGCTAATGGCAGTTGGGAGTAACGCATTCTATGGCTGTAAAGCTTTAAGGCAAATCATTCTTCCGGATTCTGTGGAGCATATGAAAAGTAAAATATTTAAAAATTCAGGGATTAAGACTTTCGCATATCCTGATAATGCAAAGCTTGTGGTTGAAGATGACCTGTTTGTCAACTGCCCGATTAAAGATGTAACAGTTCCAAAAATATTATACGAACAGAAAGGTGTTTTTTACTTTCTAAATCCATGCTTATCTGATTACAGCATGTACCTGTTCTACGAAACAGACGACAAGGAATTTACGGAAGCAATCACGCTTACCGTGAAAGGCTTTAAGCCGCTTGCAATCCCAAGATATGTCAAGCCTGGCAGTTTTGACAAGTTTACTGATGATGTCAATGCATTCTTCTCAAATGAAAATTCAGAAGCGCCTGACTTGTATAAATATGGAGGCAGTGGAATAGAAAAAGAAGATACTGCACTTTTGCAGTATAAACTCTATCAGACTAAGTCTTCCCGCCGCTATCTGGTATTAAATGCACGGTCAATAGCAGAAAGAAAAGCAGAAGAAAGCGAAGAATCAATGGCTGAATTGGTAACACTAGATATCTGGAAGCCTGATATTTTGGAGTATATGCTAAAAATCGTACAGGAAAAAGAATACCTGTCTCTTATTGCATATATCCTGGAAAAATTGCCGAAAAGAAAAAGTAATGTCAACCTCTGATATAGTCTATAAGCATCGCTTTGCGATGCTTATTTTTGTGTTTTTCACAATATCTTAAAAAAATCACAACAGGATGCTGATGAAAGTGTAAAAAAATGTTTGATGGACGGTTTAAAAAAGCAGTTCTAAAACAAATCTCTGTGTACGGCTCTTTTTTTTGCAAAATCATGCATACTAAGTATACAAAAAAATCTGCAAATAAGGAGAAAAAAATAATGAGAAAAAAGATATTGGTTTCTGATGTTGTATATGTTTTGTTCCAACCGTGTCTGGTATATTTCGCATTCGGAGACGGGAGGGGCAGAATACCGCCTCAGGCAAGATTTGTGCTGATGGCATTGGTTGGCCTGATGATGATGGTTAACCTCTATTTTTGCGAAGGAAATTGCTTTCAGAAAATACAAAAAGAAGAAGCAAAAGAAAACGGTAATGCATGGGTGCTGACTTTCGTTTTGCTTGTGCAGAGTGTGGTTTTGATTGTGCCAATGATGGCTGGAATAAATTAAAAAAAGAAATTTGTAAAAATGTTACAAAAAAAATTTTATTTATCATATTAAATAAGAACGGATTTTTCTGTGTGCGAAAACTGCAAAAAGAAGTGCAGAAAGACAGAAAAACATACACCCCCAGAATACCTTCTGACTAGCCGTTCTTGATAAGGAGCCAGGCGAGAAGCCTGGAAATAAAAATATATATACCAGGAGGTAGAAAAAATGATTGAATAAATCGTAAGAAAAGAAGTAGAACTGCAAGAGGGGGTGAAATTATATAGTGTGCCGGATGCGCGGATGAGCGATGAGGAGCTGAGAGAAGCGATTGGTAGTTGGGATTCTATCTGGGAAGAACCTGCGGCTGAAATGTGCCAGGACATGGATGTTGAACCTGGAATCAAAACACTAATACTCGGTGGGTTTGACGAATTTTGCTTTTATCCAAAAGAGAAGACTTTCCCGAATGTAGTTGAGCTCCATATTTGTCAAAATGTATCATGCATAACAATTGACCATAAAGCATTTCCAAATGTAAGAAAGGTTACATCTGATTCTCCGTATTTTCTGGATAGCGATATGCTGGTAAGATTGCCGGATGATATTGCTGATATGATTAGATGCGGGGAGATAAGCAAGCAAGACGCGGCAGATATGAACAGAGGAATACTAGAGAACGTCTTTTGCAGAAGACCGGATGAAGTATTAGACCTTAATGGAATTAAAGAAATTTCCGTTAGCTGTTCTTTTTCCGAATGCGAGACTGAAAATATTATCAATACGGATAATGTGACAAATTGCTGGCTTGGTTCTTTTTATTGGTTTAAGCCGTTCAGTCCAGATAAAAAATGGGACGTAGAAAGCAAACAGAAGAAAGATTACATGATTGGAACAATTTTGGTAATGCCATATATTAAACCTGGAAAAGATGATGAAAAAACTAAGTATGTTTTTCCTGATAAAAAGATTACTGCCATTGCAAAAGATGATGTTGGACTTCCGTCTACAAGCAGATGTGCTGACACTGCAGTTGTCAAAAACGAAAGCCAAATTAACGCCATAATGGAAAGCGAAAATGCATTTGCCATAAAAACCGTTATCCTTGATATTGATACAGAAATTGATTTTTCTTTATTCGACTACAGACCTCATTTTATTCAAAATATAGAAATCGCCAAAAACAACCCGTATTATAAATCAATTGACGGAGTTGTGTATTCAAAAGATGGAAAAAAACTTATTAAATTTAGTCCTGTAAGAAGATGTTATGATTTCAAAATACCAGAAGGTGTTGAAGAAATTGATATCCATGCGTTTGACTGGAATAAACACATCCATAAAATTCAGCTTCCGGAGACATTAAAAAATCTTAAAGCTGGTACATTTGCAACATGCGAAAAACTTAGCACCATCTATATTCCTTCATCAATGGAGTATATAGAAGACGGCTGCTTTGCTGATTATTTTTACACGTTCGGCCTTGTAAGGATTAAAGACAGAAAGCTTCCGAAGAATCTGATTAAGGCGATAACTCCAAAATTGCCAAAAAGACATGAGTCAGGATGGTTACCCGCATTGCAGCAATCTAAAGATTACGTTGTCGTTCATCTAATTGACAAAGACAGTGGCCCATTAGAAAAAATATCGAATTGCCCGGCAATAGAAAGGCTTTATCTTCCGAAAATGAGCGAAGATAGGATTGACGAAATTAATAAATATTACAATTTTCATCCATTTGATTCACAGTATGCAGAAGAAACCTGGAAATACTGCGGCTGCAATAGCTTGCTGTCATTAAGATTAGCGGTTAAGGTATTCTGTTTTATCAATGATAAAAATAAAGATGTGAACGCATGTATACGCGAGAATGGATTTACGATTTGCCATTTTTTAATGAAGGACATTAAAGAAGAGTTAAGCGAATATGTAGATAAACATCATTTAAGTGAACGCCTTCTTGAGATTAAATTAAGAAGAATCAACCGCCGCAAAGAAATCTTGCTAAGTATCGTAAACTCCGGTCTGCTTCAGGATGATGCCCTTGCTTTGGTATCTGATTTTGTTGCCGCGTTTGGCATGTCTGCGATTGCTGACGCAGTAGCAGAGCAGCAGGAAAAGATAGAAAAAAAGAAGAGAAAAAAGACTGACTGAAGAAATAGAGAAAGAAAAGTCAGAAGACAAAAAGAAAAAAACATAAAAGACAAGAGAAGAGAGGAACGATAAAATCGTTCCTCTCTTCAATACTTCAGCACCGTAACGCCTTTGCATATAGTGTCTGAAATCCGATATTCTTAACGCCCTTGTGTCCGTAAAGATACAAAAAACCTTTCAAATATAGTTTACCGGCTGAATTCAAGTGGACGCGGTGCTTCCATTCGGAATCTACAACCGTCCATATATGCGGTATTGGAATAGGGTGCTGTATCTCGTGGTGCTTTGCAGATACCAATATGGCATCTAGCAAAAGTATTTGGTCACCGGGGCGGCCGTCTACGAAGTCTGGCTTAATATACCATCTTGCACATTCTATATATACGACATCATTTAAGTACGGCTCCAGATACGTCCGGTAATATTTATCCTTTGGCAGCAATGCCGTTGCGGTCAGATGCTTGTTTTTCTGCGCGATTGTTGGTGCAAATAGATTTCTGTGCGGTTTAATCTGTTTTTCCAAAATGGATTCCTCCTTATGTTTTGTATTTTCAGCATTTCGGCTTTGCCGGCTGCTGCCTCGTGCTCTGGAGAGCAGAACGGCAGGAAGAAATCGCTCGCGCGTCCGTTCTTATATAATATGCAAAATAAAAAGAAAAAGAGGTCGGCTGACCTCTTATAGATTGAATTTGATTTGATTGTTAGAAAATTGTTCAAATCTATTTTTATCATAAAAATGAGTAAGTTTATCAAGTTCTTCTTTTGTATTCGGAACAGGTTGCTTCTTGCCAGTTATATATTTACAACCTTGAGACTTGCAAAAATCTTTAATATAATCAAGACCAAGAGAACCAATTCCCTGATTTTGAAAATTTTCCTTTACGGTATTATCGGAAAGCCAAGCTGTCCCGTTGTCGTAATCAATTCTTATCTCTGCTTCATATATTGTAGAATTACAATTTGGTAACTGGTCATTCTGTGATATTGCAGCATTGATTACATATCGAACTTTATTTGAATACCTATCTCTTAAAGTATAAGAAATGTAAAAACCAATCTTTTTATCGTATTTATCAGATTTCTCTATATCAAGTATTCTATGAAATTCAACAAATTCTTTATTACTATGACTCTCAATCCAATTTTCGAATTTTGACATAATACTCCCTCCTTTATATTCATTTTAAAATTAAAATGCATAAAAGGAAGGCATTATAAAATTTCAATGAAGCCCAGTTTTACGGACAAATTGTTAATGAAATATAACGCCAAGCTTAAATAACTAGACGTTAAAAGAAAATTTTTCGTGTAGGAAAACATTCAAAATACATTTTATGCGCTATCTCTAACTCAAGAACTCTATTATCTAAATCGAAATATTTAGATTCTTCTGGAATGACAAGTGTTGGTTCGCAGTCTGGTATTCTACCATTTTTGATATCAACTGCCGATTGCAAGTTAACCATATCAGATTCCATACATTCAGCAATTTTCCAATACAGATAATATCTTTCTTTCTCATCAACAAGACCTCTTGCGTATTTGTGAGCAGCAGCATATTCGTCACGCCCTCTGAACATGAATGGTACATCTGTAATCTTAATTTTGCCACTCAATAAGTCTATTTGACATTGTGTTTCTCTACAATCATTAATTTCTTTTGTGTAATACATTATATTATTCATTTTCTTTCCTCCTGTTACTATTTTTATTGTAATTAATCAATGGACAGTAATGGCTCTTTGTGATACTAAAAGTATCTTACATGACTAATCTTACCTTTTATAATATATTGATAAGCACTAAATATAAGATGGTTATGTGTAGTATACTGAAAAAATATCGTTTTTGATAAAAAAAATTTTTATTTTTTGTTTTTTACGCAATAACTAAATACGCAAATTTAAGCGATGCACTTTTAGACGTCATGATACCACGAGCTGCGCTCGCGTGTATCAAGTGGCTTTTGCCATTGACAAACGAGCCCGTGAGCACAATAAACATTTCGTGCGCTGCTTGAACTAAAGAAATACCTTCCGTGTTGCAAACTCAAAATAAAACTGATGTGCATCTACCAAATCTTGCATGCATTGCGTCTCTATCTGGTGCTCTTCTGCATTCTCCATTTTCCCCTTCTGTTTCAATTTCTTTCTACACATTTAATATGCCGAAAAATTCCAAAACGGTACGCAGAAATCCAAAAAAATATGCATAAAAATATCCACAAAAATACCCCCCTCCGCAAAAATCACGGAAGGGCAGAGTTGGATGCTGACGGATTTATCCGTGCAGAGGAAAACGACAAACGGACTCATATAAAAAAATTCGCAGAAAATTTTATTTTTTTGTAAAAATCCGGCATATTAAATATATAAAACAAAAGAAGATTATTTTAAGAAAGGAGGCCGGCATTATATGGCAAAAAACACTACCCCGTCTTTCGTTGTGACGAGACGAATCATAACTGATAACCGTGGATATGACAAGCTGAATAAGATAATGAGGATTACAGAGCGTATGTATAGTGCCGGCGTAAGACACTGCATTAAGCAGCTGAACGAACTGAAAAAAGATGCCTGGTATAAGTATTGCCTGGGTCAGTTCTTCGCATGCAAGGATGAGAAAGAAAGCAAGCGATGGAGCAAGGAAATATTCATATGCGCTGCAGCGTATCAGCTTACCGAATATGACCTTCATACATATTTCGGAAGAGGAAAGACTTCAGGATATGAAGGCGGAATCGGAATCAACATTGTACAGAAGACTGCTACTGCTCTCTATAGTGCAGTAAAGAAAGCAATCTTCGGGAAGAAGATTCATTTCCGTAAATTTGAAGAAACTTTCTCTTTTGAAGACAAGAAGGCAACATCAGGCATTATCTATAAAGCTGAATCAGATACCGTTACCGTATGCGGCACTGTGTTTAAATTAAAGCCAGTCAGAAAAAGCGATATATGGCTTCAGGACGCAATGAAATATAAGGTAAAGTATTGCCGTATCGTCAGGGAGCCTTTCGGGATTCATTATCGATTTTTCCTGCAGCTTGTAATGGAAGGCACCCCGCCTCAGAAGCATGCGATTGGGGTCGGAACAATGGCTATTGACCCAGGGGTTTCAACTATGACTTCATATAATGGCAACAGACTTTCCTTTAAAGAACTGGCTCCGGATGTTAACAAGTATCAGGAGAAAGTCATTAAGGAGCAGAATCGCCTTTCCAAGCTGACAAGGATTAACAATCCGGAATGTTACGACGATAAAGGCGTACATATCAAAGGTATGCGTATTCAATATTCAAAATCTATGAAAAGAGCAAAGATGAGGCTCCGCACAGCATACAGAAAACAGCGCGTATATGTAGAACAGTCAAACAATAATCTTGCCAATGAATGGCTTGAAGCTTCAGGTTCTGTTGTGAAGATTGAGACCGTGAACTATAAGGGCTTACAGAAGAAATCTTCAAAGACTGAAAGACAGGATAAAGAATCTGTTGTAACCGATAAAACCGGAAGGAAACATAGTATACGTAAATTTAAACGAAGAAAACGTTTTGGAGGCAGTATATTGAAGCATGCACCGTCAGGTTTTCTGTCTACGATTAAGAGAAAAGTTACAGCCACTTGTGGAATCGTGATTGATGTAAGCGCTTCAAAACTGAAGGCAAGCCAGTATGACCACGCTTCAGATACATACGAAAAAGTATCGTTAAGCGACAGGGAAAAAATAATAGACGGTCATACTGTACAAAGAGACTGCTACTCTTCATTTATAATATTTTATGCAACTGACGAAAATGAACCTGACAGAGAAGGATGCCTGAATGGTTTTGCAAAATTCCTGGTATGCCAGGATAAACTGATAGAAGAAATGATACATGATAATTTCAGAAACCCGAATTTCGGGACGAAGCTTATAAATATAAAAAAGCAGCAGCTCCGTGAAGAGCCCGCTGCTGCATAACTAAAATTATTCCACAGGCTCAGCTGCGAGCCCGCCTTTGTATGTGTCCTGCATATACAGTGTAAGTACAGGGATAAGCCTCATCTGCTTATCTTATGGAAAGCTTAAGAGGTAAAGTCCATCGTCCAATATAATCGTCTTATAACCCTGTAACACGGTCATTTCCGTCGGGTGCGGAGGATGAAAAACGGTGGCGTATGGAGGCGTCTAGCCGGTTCTCTTTTGGGAACCCGCCAGATTTATCTGTGCGGAGCAGTCAGGCATATTGAAAATGAAAACAAAAAAATGTTTAAAAGAAAGGAGCATCAAAATGAGTTACGATATTGAACTGAAAAATAAAGTGACAGGAGAAACAGCCACAATGAGACACCCGCAGTATGTGAGAGGCGGAAACGTGCCGGCAAGGTTGAATCCGATGACAGGGGAATTAGAGCAGGCGGAGCAGATTGAAGCAAGCATCAACATTACATACAACTACAGCCATTATTATTATGAGGCAACTGACGGTGACCTGCGATTTGCACATGATAAAGTGTCAGCATATTACGCTGACGGAACACAGGGCCCTATTAAAACCGAATACGGAATCCGCGGTCTGTATGGAAAGACCCCGGCTGAATCAATCCCGATGCTGATGGATATGATTGAAAAAATCAAGCAGAAGTATACCGATGAAAACGGAGAGTGGATTGAAACGGAGAGAACGAAGACTATATATCTTAGAAATGGAAAGGAAATCCCGGAACGAGAAGAAATTGATGCGATTCTGCATCATACATACGATGAAAAGAAAGAGATTAAATTTATGGTCAATGAGGGCGATATGTCTAATTACTGGACGGCGACTGCTGCTAATGCAATTAAACCGCTGCTGGATATGATTGTGATGGCTACGGATAACCTGACAGAAAAAGATGTTGTTTGGAGTGGCGACTGAAAAAAGCCGGCAAGTTCTTGCTGGCTTCTTTTTTGTCTGGCTGCCGGCAGGTTTGTCCGTAAAAAAGCATGGCGGCCGCCATACAGCATATATGCCCGCCGGATGCATTTTTCATGCTTCAGCTTTCAGCATATTAAATGCGTAAAACAAGCAAAAAGAAAGGAGCAAAAAATATGCTAATCTTTGGAAAGAGAGAGCTTCAGAAACTTTGTATTCAGACATACATCAGACCTGGAGCAAGCATTCGTGTGACGCCAATTTTGGAACTGCCAATTTTTTTCGTAAAAATAGAAAGGAGGCATCATAATGACAAAGCTTGAACTAAAAATCCCGCAGCCTGGCGTGACCTTTTATGGTAACCGGCGCTTAACAACTGTTACTATATTAGACATCAAAGTTGATGACGGTGTTAAGGAAGTGTTTTTTGAAGGCCTTAAAGACTGTGATGTAATAGAAGTTAAGATTCAAAGTGATTGCCGCTGTCCCAGTGTTGAAAGGTTGTATATCAGCGAGAATGTACGAAATATAAGCATTTCAAATAATACATTCCCTAATGTCAATAGAGTAAATTCTGACAGTAAGTATTTTCTGTCCGGAAATGTCCTTATTGAACATTACGACGTTCAGGATATATACATCCTTAAAAACACGTTCTGCAAAAAAAAAGGAGAGAATATAGACCTCAAAAATGTCAACCGTATCAAAGACTATGCTTTTGTGAACTGCTGCTCTGGCAATGTCACAAATGTTTCAGAACAAATTCTCTGCGATTATAAAGCGTTTTATCAGTATAAGGGTATCTATCAGTTGCCAGTTGTGGATGGCGCACATATGTTAGGGAATATTATGATGACCGCAAGCGATATAATCCCGGCACGCACTACATCTATTAATAAAGATGTTGATTTCTCTAAAAAAGAGACCGTCAGCCTAACAAACATTAAACTTGTAAGCCAGATTTATTCTGCGAATATACCTAAGCGTATATACGTAGATAACGAAGAGCCTATAGTGCCAGGTGACATCTATAATATGTGCAGATACAAGTTTGAATGGATTGATATTAGTCCAAAAAATAAGTATTACACTTCAATCGATGGTATAATCTATACCGCAGATAAGAAAACCCTAGTAAGATGCCCGGTCGGCAGAATTGGCAGGGTAGTAATTCCGGATGGAGTGACTGCAATTGGCCGTGATGCTTTTCGTTTCTGCAATATAAGTGAAGCTGTAATTCCGGATTCCGTGACGGAAGTTGGGGCTGCAGCATTTGCTGATTCTCATATTGAAAAGCTCACCTTTGGAAAAGGTATGACATACATCAGCAAACGAATGTTCCGTCTCTGTCCGAGCCTAAAGCATATCCATATCCCGTCAAACATTAAAGAAATCATGAGTTCGGCGTTTTCTTCTTGCAAAGCGATGGAAGATATCGTGCTTGACGAAGGAGTTGAACGGATTGGGCCGGATGCTTTTGAAGCTAATACTACCAATGATATCAAAATCTCACTGCCGTCATCTGTGAGAATGATTGAGAGTGGAGCTTTGCGAAACATCAAAAACGTAACGTTGACTAATAAAATTCCTTCCGGCTTTTTCACGTCCCTATATACTTCTGATTCAGGAGCGGATATACATGTTAACATTGGCGGTAAGCAGTACGTCCTACCAAGCCAGTCGCGTTTTCAGGAGATGGACGATTATGTCTCATTTCTTCCGATTAATGACCGGCTGCTCTGGCAGCAATATATGTATATCAGCGATAGAGACATAATGAAGCGGTATAAGTTTATAATGCGTGCATACAAAGCCGTTAACGGTAACATAGAAAAGCAGAGCAAGAAAGAAATGCTGGATATGCTGAGGGATAACCAGAAGTATATCATCAATAATTGCTGCACGTATCGATATGAAGCTGAATATTTTATATTTATGCTGTCCTTGGATATATGCACCAGACAAACGATTGAAAAAATCATCAGCTTTGCTAATAAGACAGAGGGTCTGTCGCTGAAAGCGTATGCACTGGATGCATTAAACAGAATGGATACAAAAACTGATTTTGAAATTTAGCATTTGCGCCTGGGAACCAGGCGCTTTTTTGTTGTGCTGATTTTTTCTGGCTTTTCTGCATATTGTATATACAAATAAAAAAAGGAGGCAGAAAATGAAAAAGAAAAATATCTCAAAGAACTTAAAAAACTGGCTGAAAAAATATTGGAAAAAATATTCAGGCGAAAGATAGAGTGGCATATCTGGAAGAGGATGTAGGTGTGTAGATGATGGACGCAGGAGAGAAAAGAAGAGAGAAGAAAAAGAAAAAGAAAAAAGAGAAGCCCGGCAGCGAAGCTGCCGGGCTGTTGTGCGTTTACAATCTGAAAGAAGTCTTCTTGGAGTCGTTAAGGTTACTTATTGCCTGTAAGACATATGCCTTGATATCAACCTTGCCGAGTTTGTTTGCATTATTCGCAAGAGTTTTTAGCGCGTTCTCTGTACATAAATTATATGACAGATATTTGAGCAACAACTTGTCATTGCTGTTGTCATTGATTTTATTGCCGGAAGCGTCGGTGTCGGAAAGACACATTTTAAATATACTTCGCTGAAAGGCTCTGAGCTTTTTTCCGATTTCTGTCTTTACCTTCTGGTTATCAATTGTTGGGTAGAGCTCTATGAGAAACCTTCTAATAAGGTCTGGCTCCCTGTCGTCAATATCCTGGTAAAAATTCCAGATGATGTCTTCGTCAAACGGAATCATTTTGAAATACTCGTCCCATTTGGACAGCTTCCCGCCTGCAAAAGGAATTAGATAATCTTTGCCGTCTACGGTCAGCTTTGTAGATATCCTCTTGAATGAATTGTCTCCGGTGCCGATGGCATCAAACAGGTTATGAGGAAGCATTCCGTTACTGTCGGTTGTGACTATGATGTGCTTTACGCCGTAAAGACTATGGCTGTCAAGTTTTTTAATTGACGCTGGTAGTATAACTTCAGTATCGTAATCGCAGTCCGGATTGAATACAAATGCATTCCCCCCAATCTCGGTTAAACCTTCAGAAAGTTCAACTGAATGTATTTTGATATTGCTGAATGCATATTTTTCGATTTTCCTGATGTGTGCCGGTATTTTTATATCCGTAAGGTTCCGGCATGAACTGAACATTGACTCCGGAATAGTATCCATACTTTTACTAAATGTAAAGGACTCAATGTCGGTTGATACAAATGCAGATTCACCAATCGCCGTAACTGAATCTGGAATCATAACGTCTGTGATTTTACAGCCATAAAATGCAGATTCATTGATTTCTTTGACACCGTCGGGGATAACAACCTTTCCAGTTCTGCCTGACGGGCATCCGAATAAATAAGTACGGTCATGGTTGTATACAATACCATCATGTGTTGAATAATACGGATTGCCGGAAGAGATTTCTATGCTTGCAATTCTGTAACTTCTTAATACCGTACGCAAATCCTGTGGATTGATTACCCCGTCGTTGTCAACGATGACTTTGCTTGGACAATACTTGGGATAAAACCGGGAAACAATAGATATATCATGTACGGTAAGTGTCCTGCCAGAAAAGTCAATGCCTTTACTGATATTCTTGGCACTGTCAGGTACCCTGTCACAAACCTCCATCACCATATTGCCGAGCATATGAACGCCTTCCACAACAGGCAGGTCACCAACGCCTTCATACCCTTTAAATGCATCAACGTCGCAAGAAATATCTTCAAACTTCATATTAATGAAATTTGCACTTTTGCATCCAGCAAAAGCCATAGACGCAATTGCCACAACATTTTTCATGTCCATAGGCTCGCCCGGTTTTTTGCAGAATGTATTGATAAGCGTGCCGGTCTTCTTGCTGGCAATACGCATCAGCATGCCGTCGCCAGTACATCTGTATGTATCATTGTCTGAGATGATTTCCTCAACATTCGGGAATAACTGGTTGTTCATTTGAATGCCGCGGACGTTTTTGTCAATATAGATTTTTCTGACATTCGGGAAGGACTTTTTGATTTCCCGCAGGTAGTAGTATTTGATGCCTGTATACGGTGCTTCTCCGAGAAACTTGAATTCGGTTGCATCTGGTAAGACGTCAATATCCTTAACGTACATATCGTTGCCATACAGTGTGGCTCCTTCGTATAACTTTTTTGTAAACTTCATATTTTTTTGTTCCTTTCTTTATGATTTTTTTGTGTTTCAAAGTTAATATGCTGAAAAAGGAGGAGGGTGGAAGACGGAATACGACAAAGGCAAAAAAAAATGAGAAATTATTTTTTCAAAAATATTATATTTTTCTTCTCATTTTGCATATTAACAAAGAACGGAAAATCTGCAGCCGATAAAAAGGTCGTCTGTGGGTCAAATGTTCCAAAGTGACGAATCCGGCAAAGCCGGAAAGTTATCTGGTGCCGAGCCGATACGGCAAGGCATCGAACAGAGCGGCAAAAATGCCGCATAAAACAGGCGGTATTTCCGCCATACAAAATCAAATTGCATCGGATACAAGGTTTGCTGGATATCTATTCGGAGCCTTGCTCCGGACAGAAACTCCTCCATTCCTTAGGAAATTATGCAATTAACCTCATTCGCTGGAAGCGAAAATTATAATAAACAAGGAGGAGTGAGACGGTCAATAACCCGCGCCCGGAGTAAACCTCGGACGGGGCTTGCAAAAGAATAAATTATTTTATTTCCACTTTTGTT
>OGDN01000738.1_pt1 | contig 62839 bp, 95 predicted proteins | sample 1570271 | NCBI WGS metagenome assembly OGDN01 (sample SAMEA4384481, study PRJEB24528) | human gut metagenome | reverse complement strand
CGCACCTGCTTTGGGAGCAGGGGGTCGTGGGTTCGAATCCCGCTACCCCGACGAAAAATTCAAGTTAAGAAAAATCAAGTAACATTAAGCCGATACAGTTTGTATCGGCTTTTTTGTTTATGCAAAATAGATGTAAAATACACCCCGTTTTGGGGCAAATAAAGAGGGTATTTCTTTGAACTATCTTTGAACATGTTTCTCTATTTGCATCCGTTCAGGGGAAATTAAAGCAATCTCCTATCAAATTACCTCGATTCAAGCTGTTTAATGCGATTCTAAACCTTTAAAAACATCAAAACAGTATGACAACATTTAAAGCAATCGTTTTCCAAACTAGAAGACATATAAAACAAGATGAAACATCTAATATAAAAATTAGAATCTATCATAATAGAGAATCCCAGTATATAGCCCCACCAGCGACTAATATCCAGCCCGAAAACATGAATGACTCCGGACGAGTCCTTCCAAACGTAACAAACGGCGAAATGATTGAGTACGAAATAAATGCGTATATCCAAATGAATGACTATCTTTGCAAGATTAAGAGAATATTAATAATCAACCCGGTACGTAATTAAAATGATAAAATGAACAGCAATTATAAAGTTGGGGATCTAATTTATGATGCGAATATTTATGATGGAATGAATACTCACATAGATGATTTGCAATTTTACAAGCGGTGGATGCCCCAAAATAAAGATGCCCGTATACTTGAGCTTTGCTGCGGTACAGGCAGACTTACTATTCCAATAGCAGAAGACGGTTATAATATTAGTGGAGTAGATTACACTTTTTCTATGCTTGAACAAGCGAAAGCGAAAGCTTCCGAAGCAGGATTAAAGATTGAGTTTATTGAAGCTGATATCAGAACTTTGGATTTGCAGAATAAATATGATCTCATATTTATTCCCTTTAACTCAATCCATCATTTATATCTAAATGAAGATCTGTTTAAGGCATTTAATACCGTTAAAAAACATCTCAAAACAGGAGGTCGGTTTCTACTAGATTGCTTTAATCCCAACATTCAATATATCGTTGAACATGAAAAAAAGCAAATAGAAGTTGCTGCATATACAACCAAGGACGGAAGGGAGATATTGATAAAGCAGCTAATGCGATATGAAAGAAAAACTCAGATCAATCGAATAGAATGGCATTATTTTATTAATGGTAAATTTGATTCAATTCAAAATCTGGATATGAGACTATTCTTCCCTCAAGAATTAGATACATACTTAGAATGGAATGGTTTTAAAATTATTCATAAGTTTGGAAGTTTTGAAGAAGAAGCATTTTATGACAGTTCGGAAAAGCAGATATTTGTGTGTCAATAAACTATTAATTAATATGGAATAGTACTTCTTATTTGAAGATTTCATTTCATATTTAAATAGTATTCCCGAGTCAGTGCTATATATTCTTCACTATATTGATGACGAGCAACTTCCGTTAATAATTCTTCAATAACGCACTCTTGATCATGAAAAGAAAAAGTAATTAGCGTTCGTTTGGGAGCACCTCCCGGTTTAGTCATCACATTAAGCCAACGAACTGCATGCAAACTATGCGCAGACGCTATCGTTCTTACTCTATCAGCTACATCTGTGGGTATTACAACTGTAAAAAGACCTTCTTCCGCCAACAAATCAGCTACTCTTTCCAATAACTTCTCATAGGTTAAGGAATTATTATGCCTCGCCATATTTCGTTGCTGATCCGGACAACTGAGAGAATCCACAAAGTAAGGAGGATTGGAAACTATAACATCAAACTTGTCCAAAGATTGATAGGACAGAAAATCTTGCTTCACCACCTCTATCCTATCCTTCCAGAGAGAACGGGTCACATTTTCTTTAGCCTGTCCGGCAGCGGCTTCATCTATTTCCAGCGCAATAACTTTCGCATCCGGCAAACTACGTTGCGCTAGCATCAAGGCAACCAATCCTGTTCCAGTACCGACGTCCAAAATTCGATGTGCATCCTGAACAGAAGCCCATGCACCTAAAAGCACCCCATCCGTACCGACCTTCATGGCACATTTGTCATGCCACACTGTAAACTGCTTAAACTGAAAGAAAGGATTCGCCATTTTATTAGCCATCTAAAACCTGTTTTTTACTGATATTTGCTGAAAACCGTCAAAAATAAATAATTATTATGGAATAAATCCATCACTGCCCGAAAATTTGGCATTGTTTTTGTGTTTTTATTCCACACTGTGCTTTATTATTAGAGAGAATCAATTAACTTTGCAAACGATTTATGCATATTATGTATGACATAAACTAAATTAAAACGAAAAGATGAAAGAAAGATACTTATTGGAGGAAGAAGTTGGTGAGAACGGCTTCTCGCTAATTACTGACTATGATGGCAATGACGAACATGCGTTTGATGTGAACATAAAATCCGGTGATATCCTTCCGGTTCTCCCCCTTCGTAATATGGTGTTGTTTCCCGGAGTATTTTTACCTATCACGGTAGGTAGAAAAGCCTCATTGAAGCTCGTTCGCGAAGCTGAAAAGAAACACAAAGATATTGCAGTGATTTGCCAAAGATCGGCACACACAGAAGACCCTAAACTGGAAGATTTACACAACATCGGAACTGTTGGACGAATTGTACGGGTATTGGAAATGCCTGATCAAACAACAACAGTCATCCTTCAGGGAATGAAACGTCTGCGCTTGAAAGAGATCGTAGATACACATCCTTATCTGAAGGGTGAGGTAGAACTTCTGGAAGAAGATATTCCAAACAAAGACGACAAAGAGTTTCAAGCCCTGGTAGAAACATGCAAGGACTTGACGATGCGCTATATCAAATCATCAGAAATGCATCAGGACTCGTCATTTGCCATAAAGAACATCAGCAATCCGATGTTCCTCATTAATTTTATTTGCGCCAACCTGCCATTCAAGAAAGACGAAAAAATGGATTTATTAAGTATCAACTCACTCAGAGAACGTACTTATCATCTATTGGAAATCTTGAATCGTGAAGTACAGTTGGCAGAAATTAAGGCATCTATCCAAATGCGTGCCCGTGAGGATATCGATCAGCAACAGCGCGAATATTTCCTCCAGCAACAGATTAAAACGATTCAGGACGAACTGGGCGGCAGCGGTCAGGAACAGGAAATTGAGGAGATGCGTCTAAAAGCTGTCAAGATGCACTGGAATGCAGAAGTCAGAGAGACTTTCCTGAAAGAATTGGCCAAACTGGAACGTACACATCCGCAATCACCGGACTTCAGCGTACAGCTTAACTATCTGCAAACCATGCTTAATCTGCCATGGGGAGTTTATACAACAGACAATCTGAATTTGAAGAATGCAGAAAAGACGTTGAACAAAGACCACTATGGACTGGAAAAAGTAAAAGAACGCATTTTGGAACACCTTGCTGTCTTAAAACTGAAAGGTGATATGAAGTCACCAATCATCTGTTTGTATGGCCCTCCGGGAGTCGGTAAAACATCCCTCGGAAAATCTATCGCATCAGCACTGAAACGGAAATATGTTCGTATGTCTTTGGGTGGCGTACACGATGAAGCAGAAATTCGCGGTCACCGCAAAACCTATATCGGTGCTATGCCCGGACGAATCATCAAGAGTCTGATTAAAGCAGGAGCCTCTAACCCTGTGTTCATATTAGACGAGATTGACAAGGTCAGTGCTGACCGTCAAGGCGATCCGTCATCAGCTTTATTGGAAGTGCTTGACCCGGAACAGAATACTTCATTCCACGATAACTTTCTGGATGTAGATTATGATCTTTCCAAAGTACTGTTTATTGCAACGGCCAACAATCTGAATACAATTCCCGGACCATTGCTCGACCGTATGGAGTTGATTGAAGTCAGCGGATATATCACGGAAGAAAAAGTAGAAATTGCCCGTAAGCACCTGTTACCAAAAGAGCTGGAAGCAAACGGCCTTAAAAAGACCGATATCAAGATTCCGAAAGATACCTTGGAAGCAATTATTGAATCATATACCCGTGAAAGCGGTGTTCGTGAACTGGAAAAGAAAATCGGCAAGATCCTTCGTAAATCAGCCCGCCAATATGCAACAGATGGTTATTTTGCAAAAACAGAAATTAAACCGGCTGATTTGTATGAATTTCTGGGAGCACCGGAATATACCCGCGACAAATATCAGGGGAATGAGTACGCAGGTGTAGTAACCGGATTGGCATGGACTGCTGTTGGCGGTGAAATACTCTTTGTAGAAACGAGTCTGAGCCGGGGTAAAGGTGCCCGACTTACATTAACAGGTAATTTGGGAGATGTGATGAAGGAATCAGCCATGCTGGCACTTGAATACATTAAGGCACATGCTTCTATCCTCAATTTGAACGAAGATATCTTCGATAACTGGAATATACATATCCATGTGCCCGAAGGTGCTATCCCCAAAGACGGACCGTCAGCAGGTATTACGATGGCTACTTCTTTAGCTTCTGCCTTGACCCAGCGAAAAGTGAAAGCTAATCTCGCCATGACTGGAGAAATTACTCTCCGTGGCAAAGTACTCCCTGTTGGTGGTATTAAAGAGAAGATTCTTGCCGCTAAACGTGCCGGAATCAAGGAAATCATCATGAGTGCCGAAAATAAAAAGAACATAGATGAAATTCAAGACATTTATTTAAAAGGATTGCAATTCCACTATGTTAATGACATAAAAGAAGTATTCGCAATCGCGCTGACAGACGAAAAAGTTGCGGATGCCATTGATTTATCTGTAAAGAAACCCAGCCAGGAATGACATTTGAGTTACAATATACAGACACTAAAAGTAATGCCCGTGCCGGTCTGATAACAACGGACCACGGGCAGATACAAACACCTATTTTCATGCCTGTGGGAACATTGGGCACTGTGAAAGGAGTTCATCTCACAGAACTGAAAGAAGATATTCAGGCACAGATCATTCTGGGCAACACCTATCATTTATACTTGCGTCCGGGATTGGACGTAATTGAAAAAGCAGGTGGCCTGCATCGCTTCAATGGCTTCGATCGTCCGATGTTGACCGACAGTGGAGGATTTCAGGTATTCTCATTGGCAGGAATACGAAAGCTTCGGGAAGAAGGAGCTGAATTTCGTTCACACATTGACGGAAGCAAGCACATCTTTACTCCAGAAAAGGTGATGGATATAGAACGTACGATTGGTGCTGATATCATGATGGCTTTTGACGAATGTCCTCCGGGAGATTCAGACTATGCCTATGCCAAAAAGTCATTAGGACTGACACACAGATGGCTCGATCGTTGTATACAGCGTTTCAACGAAACCGAACCGAAATATGGCTATCACCAGTCTCTCTTCCCTATCGTGCAAGGATGTGTTTATCAAGATCTGCGCAAACAATCCGCAGAGTTTGTCGCCTCCAAAGGAGCGGATGGAAATGCAATCGGTGGCTTAGCCGTAGGTGAACCGGTAGATAAAATGTACGAAATGATAGAGGTTGTCAACGAAATCCTTCCTAAAGACAAGCCCCGATATCTGATGGGAGTCGGTACTCCTGTCAATATCCTTGAAGGTATTGAGCGCGGAGTGGATATGTTCGATTGTGTGATGCCTACCCGAAACGGACGAAATGGTATGTTGTTTACCAAAGACGGCATTATTAACATGCGAAACAAAAAATGGGAAACAGACTTCTCTCCTATCGAAGCAGACGGAGCTTCCGCTGTAGACACCCTATATAGCAAAGCATATTTACGTCACCTTTTCCATGCACAAGAGCTGCTGGCAATGCAAATTGCTTCCATACACAATCTGGCATTTTACCTGTGGCTGGTAGGAGAAGCCCGGAAGCATATCATTGCCGGAGATTTCTCTACCTGGAAGCCGATGATGGTGAAAAGAGTGTCAACAAGATTATAAAGAATGAAAAGCAATCGATTTATAAAACGGCTGGATTGGTATATCATCAAGAAGTTCTTGGGGACATACGTATTTGCCATCGCATTGATTATTTCAATTGCGGTGGTATTCGACTTCAACGAGAAGATGGACAAGCTAATGGAGCATGAAGCTCCTTGGGACAAGATCATCTTTGAATACTACATGAACTTCATCCCCTACTTCTCCAATCTGTTCAGTCCGCTGTTCGTATTCATCGCCGTAATCTTTTTCACCTCCAAGCTGGCAGAGAACTCTGAAATTATAGCCATGTTCTCCACCGGTATGAGTTTTAAAAGAATGATGCGCCCTTATATGATCTCTGCCGCCATCATTGCTGTAGCGACGTTCATGATGAGCTCGTTCATCATTCCCAAAGGCAGTGTTACCCGCCTGAATTTTGAGGATAAATACATCAAGCCGAAGAAAGTAAACTCGGTTCGAAATGTACAGCTGGAAGTGGACAGTGGTGTCATAGCCTATATAGATAATTACAATGACGGGATGAAAACCGGCAATCGTTTTTCATTGGATAAGTTTGTTGACAAAAAACTTGTTTCCCATTTAACGGCGCGTCGAATCACTTACGATACAACAACGGTCAATAAATGGACTATTCATGACTATATGGTACGCGAACTGGACGGACTAAAAGAAAAAATCACTAAAGGAGACCGAATTGATTCTATTATAAATATGGATCCGTCAGACTTCCTGATTATGAAGAACCAGCAGGAAATGCTGACCAGTCCGGAATTGAGCGAATACATTGAAAAACAGAAACGACGGGGATTTGCCAATATCAAAGAGTTTGAGATAGAATATCACAAACGAATTGCAATGTCATTCGCATCGTTCATTCTAACAATCATCGGTGTTTCCCTTTCGTCGCGAAAGACCAAAGGCGGCATGGGGCTTCATCTGGGCATCGGTTTAGGACTAAGTTTCTCTTATATCCTTTTCCAGACGATCACTTCAACCTTTGCCATCAACGGTAATGTACCTCCTGCAATCGCAGTCTGGATTCCGAATATTCTCTATGCGGGCATCGCATTCTATCTGTACCAGAAAGCACCTAAATAAAGAAATAGTATTCAGAGATTACAATAGATATAAAATAGAAGTTCCGCCTATCCTTGCCAAAGGCAAGTGCAGGCGGAACTTTTTTGTTGTATCCATTTCCTCTTTTGTCTATTCTCCATTTTAGTCACCAAACGGTGATCCGGAAAATCCCTCTTTCTCCTTACTTTTTTCGAGACTGTCAACCAATCTCACTTACATAAGCAGAAAGATCTGCAGCAGAGATGTTTTTGGCTATAATCACACCATTTCCATCCAATAAATAGTTTGTGAACCCCCGATTCAAACGGTACTTTTTAAATAATCCGGAGTCCTCGCCTTCTGTTTCCACGAAACAAGTGGGCGTAACTATTTGGTCCTTACGAATGGTTTCTTTAAAGATTGACTGGTATTCGTCAAACGAAACTGAAACCATTTCCACATTACGGGAAGAACGAAGCACATTGCTCAAACTTACGTTTTGCATCCGGGATTGCGCGTCATAACTTGCCCAAAAACTAAGCAACACATATTTACCTTTCAAATTACCCAACTTAAAAGCCGGTTGCTCATTCGACGCAGATTCGATTTTAAAATCAGGGGCTACGTCACCCTCACTCAAACCTCCGGTAGGTTTGTCTTTCTCAACGAAAGCGGTCAAGGAACAAATCAGTAATACAAAAAAAATCCATTTTACATAAGAATTCATGTAATTCGGTTTTAGTTAATACTATCCGGGACTGTCCTTTAAACAGTGGTTTCTTCCCGAAACGTTGTCTTTTCAGGCATCAGGCGAAGAGGAATCCGCTGATTATCAGTGCCTTTAATTTTGAAACCGGGTGCAAAGGTAAGTAATTATTAAACTAACTTCCAAAAAAACAAGCAATTTTCTTACTTTTTGGGTGTAACTTTTTATGTTATTTAGCATAAAAACGAACTTTTTTCCCTACTTTTGCAGCGTTAAAGTCTATTTTCTTATGCAACCATCAAATACTGAATTGATTCTGATTCGAGTCACCGGCGAAGATCGTCCGGGACTTACCGCTTCCGTGACTGAAATACTTGCCAAGTACGACGCTACTATCCTCGATATCGGGCAGGCAGACATTCATAATACATTATCATTAGGTATTCTCTTCAGAAGCGAAGAAAGACATTCCGGGTTCATTATGAAAGAGTTGCTGTTTAAAGCATCTTCATTGGGAGTTACCATTCGTTTCGAACCAATAGGTACCGATCAGTATGAGAACTGGGTAGGAATGCAGGGGAAAAACCGCTATATCCTGACGGTATTGGGCCGTAAACTTTCTGCCCGCCAGATTTCTGCTGCCACCCGCGTATTAGCAGAACAAGACTTGAACATTGATGCTATCAAGCGTCTGACGGGCCGTATCCCTTTGGATGAAGATAAAACAGATACCCGGACCCGTGCTTGCATCGAGTTCTCCGTACGCGGTACTCCCAAAGACCGTATTGCTATGCAGGAACGGCTCATGCAACTGGCAAGCGAACAGGAAATGGACTTTTCTTTCCAACAGGATAATATGTACCGGCGTATGCGCCGTCTGATCTGCTTCGATATGGACTCCACTCTGATCGAAACAGAAGTAATTGACGAGCTGGCTATCCGGGCAGGCGTAGGTGATGAAGTAAAAGCAATCACAGAAAGCGCTATGCGTGGAGAAATAGATTTTACCGAAAGTTTCACCCGTCGTGTCGCCCTATTAAAGGGACTGGACGAATCTGTCATGCAGGAAATAGCTGAAAGCCTTCCTATTACGGAAGGCGTAGACCGCCTGATGTATGTACTGAAAAAGTATGGATACAAAATTGCTATCCTCTCCGGAGGTTTTACTTATTTCGGTCAGTACCTGCAAAAGAAATACGGCATAGACTACGTATATGCAAACGAACTGGAAATAATAGACGGCAAATTAACCGGACGTTATCTGGGAGATGTAGTGGACGGCAAACGGAAAGCCGAACTCCTCCGTCTGATTGCTCAGGTAGAAAAAGTAGATATAGCCCAGACGATAGCCGTTGGAGATGGTGCCAATGACCTCCCTATGCTGGGGATCGCCGGACTGGGAATTGCATTCCATGCCAAGCCCAAAGTAGTGGCAAATGCCAAACAATCCATCAATACGATCGGCCTTGACGGAGTGCTCTATTTCCTGGGATTCAAAGATTCTTATTTGAATATGTAATTGAGACCAAAAATTATTTTATCTTTGTCGACAAATAAAAAGAAGTGATGAAGTTTTCCGAACTAAAACTAAATGCAAATGTGCTTGATGCACTTGACGCCATGCGATTTGACGAGTGCACGCCTATACAGGAGCAAGCAATTCCAATCATACTAGAGGGTAAAGATTTGATAGCAGTTGCACAGACAGGCACTGGTAAAACAGCAGCATTCCTGCTGCCTATATTGAATAAATTATCTGAAGGAGGACATCCTGAAGATGCTATCAACTGTGTCATCATGTCTCCTACCCGTGAATTGGCGCAGCAAATTGACCAGCAGATGGAAGGCTTCTCCTACTTTATGCCCGCATCGAGCGTTGCCGTATACGGCGGAAATGACGGCATTCTTTTCGAACAACAGAAAAAAGGACTTACACTTGGCGCAGATGTAGTAATTGCTACTCCCGGACGACTGATAGCCCATTTAAGCCTTGGATATGTAGACCTCTCCAAGGTTTCTTATTTTATATTGGACGAAGCAGACCGTATGCTTGATATGGGATTTTACGAAGATATCATGCAAATCGTAAAATACTTGCCGAAAGAACGACAGACAATCATGTTCTCGGCAACTATGCCTGCCAAAATACAGCAACTGGCAAAAACCATCCTGAACAATCCGGCAGAAATCAAACTTGCCGTTTCAAGGCCGGCAGACAAAATCATTCAGGCAGCCTACGTATGTTACGAGAACCAGAAACTGGGTATCATACGCAGCCTCTTCACTGACGAAGTGCCCGAACGTGTTATTATCTTCGCTTCCTCCAAAATCAAAGTCAAAGAAGTAACAAAGGCCTTGAAAATGATGAAGCTGAATGTAGGAGAAATGCATTCCGATCTTGAACAAGCGCAACGCGAGGTTGTCATGCACGAATTCAAGGCAGGAAGAATCAATATTCTGGTAGCTACGGATATTGTTGCCCGTGGTATCGACATCGACGATATCCGTCTGGTTATCAATTTTGATGTACCGCATGACAGCGAAGACTATGTACACCGCATCGGACGTACGGCACGTGCCAATAATGACGGAGTAGCCCTTACTTTTATCAGTGAAAAAGAACAGAGTAACTTCAAATCCATCGAGAACTTCCTTGAAAAAGAAATATATAAAATTCCCGTTCCCGCCGAATTAGGAGAAGCTCCGGAATATAAACCCCGTTCCTACAATAATAAGAGAGGTGATAACTCTAAAAGAAGAAACTTCGGAGGAAAAAGGAATAACAACAATGGAAGAAAAAACAATAACCGTCCCTCTTCTCCCGTAAGAAGCTAAAAAAACACTCGTTTTATTTAGTCGGTGTAATAGCCAGTTCACCACTAAAACTGACGGTTAAATTTGCTATACTGTAAATAGAACTTTCCGGAATGGATAAAACAGCCTGATAATGGAAACCATTCCGGTCTACCTTTACAAACTTAGTATCTGACAAAATTGCCTGCATCAGAAAATCCGCAGGAACTACACTTTCAAACATCTGTTTGGTTATATCACTGGCAAACAAGCTTTTCTTGCCTTCATATACGCAAATATGCATCACATTATCGTAGTACACATTATCCATGCTAATGCCATCTTCGGTATATATAGTTTTGACAACCCTCATTTTAGAAGGATTGATATACACATAAGCACGATAACGGTTGCCATTATAGTTTACAACACTATCACGTTTCGTCACTTCCGTATATGTAGGGATAATCATTTCCTGACCGACAAATGACAGCGAATCATTAGGATCTTCCGACTTATGCAATCTGATCATATTATCTGTAATCGAGTGAAACCAGAAAATATGTTCCCCCTGCTTATCAATCTTATAATAAGTAGTATCATTGCCATAAGTATAAAGAGTATCCCGTATGATTTTAAATGTAATAGGAGCGCTCTGTGCATCTGCATAATAGATAGTATCCCCTTCTATACGCATCAACGGGCTCTCAGTCTCATCATCCAGCCAGATTCCTTGCAGCAGTTCTTTCGCACTCAAATCCTCCTCTTGCCTGGAGGAAGAGTGCGGGTTCTTACTACTATTGCATGCTGCGAGCAAGATCGCTACTAACGATATCGCTACTAATTTTGTCATTCGTCTAAATTTTGTGTATAAAGATACTCTAATTATCTTATTTACCAATACATGAATAAATAAATCCGAGCTCTTCCATTTCTTTTTTATCATAGATATTGCGTCCGTCCAACACAATCTGCTGATTCATAGTCTTTTTGATCACAGCCCAAGAAGGCAGACGAAATTCCTTCCATTCGGTGATTAGCATCAAAACATCGGCATCAAGCACTGCATCATACATATCACGGGCGTAATATATAACATCACCGATACGGCGTTTACATTCATCCATTGCAGCAGGATCGTATGCACGTACCTGACAGCCTGCCTTCAGAAGTTTATCAATTAAGACCAATCCCGGGGCCTCACGCATATCATCCGTTTCCGGCTTAAATGCCAATCCCCACAAAGCAATGGTCTTACCTTTCAGTTCACCATTAAACTGCTTCATCAACTTATCAAACAACACACTTTTCTGCGCCTCATTTACTTCTTCCACTGCACGAAGTACACGCATCGTATATCCATTCTGCTCGGCAGTCTTTATCAGCGCCTTCACGTCTTTAGGGAAACAGGAACCGCCATATCCGATACCCGGATACAAAAACTTACGTCCGATACGGGTATCAGAACCAATACCGCTACGCACCATATTCACATCGGCACCTACCAATTCGCACAAGTTTGCGATGTCATTCATAAAACTGATACGGGTAGCCAACATTGAGTTAGCTGCATATTTCGTCATCTCAGCTGATGGAATATCCATGAAGATAACACGGAAGTTGTTCAATAAAAACGGCTTATACAGTTTCGACATCAGCTTCTCCGCACGGGCAGACTCTACTCCCACTACCACACGGTCCGGACTCATAAAGTCACTGATGGCATTTCCTTCTTTCAGAAATTCAGGATTGGAAGCCACATCAAATTCAATGGTAACCCCTCTTTTATCCAGTTCTTCCTGGATGGCAGCACGAACTCTGCGCGCAGTACCCACAGGAACCGTGCTTTTCGTCACCACCAGCTTATACTGATTCATATGACGACCGATGGTACGGGCAACTTCCAGTACATAGCTCAAATCAGCACTACCATCTTCGTCCGGAGGTGTACCGACAGCACTGAATATAACTTCCACATCATTGAGACAACTCTCCAGTGAAGTCGTAAATTTCAGTCTTTTTGCCTTTACATTGCGAAGCACCATTTCTTCCAGTCCATTCTCATAGATTGGAATCACTCCCTTCTGCAAAGATTCTATTTTTTCGCTATTCGTATCTACACAAGTTACGTTTACACCAATTTCAGCAAAACATGTTCCGGTAACCAAACCAACATAACCGGTTCCGACAATCGCTATTTTCATATCTATCGTTTGTTAGAGTTTATTCAAAATATACAGCATCTCTGAAAGCCATACCCTCTTTATCCTTGGGCGACAAAAGCAGTTGCGATTCCCCAAGCATCCAGTCGATAGCCAACGTTTCATCATTATATAATATAGACGCTTCCGCTTGCGGAGCATATTTATTGTCTACCTTATATATGAACACTGCTTCTTCGCTCAACACCACAAAGCCATGAGCAAAACCACGGGGAATAAAAAACTGCCTTTTATTTTCTTCACTGAGCAATGCGCTGACATGTTTTCCAAAAGTCGGTGACGACCGGCGCAAATCGACTGCCACATCCAGCACCTCTCCTTTCAGAACACGGACCAGCTTAGCCTGACTGTATTCTCCTTTCTGATAGTGCAGTCCTCTCAACACACCAAAAGACGATTTTGATTCATTATCCTGCACAAAGTTTACCGGACCGATTTCCGCCTCAAACTCATCTTTCTTAAAGGCTTCCATAAAGTAGCCCCGCTCATCAGAATAAACGTTGGGTTCTATCAGCCACACCCCATCTATTTCTGTCTGTATATAGTTCATCGTTAGTAGTAATAAGTAAAACAGTGCAAAAGTAGTGATTTTTTCGAAGTTTTCTGGGATATATTCAATTAATCTCTTAATTTTGCACTATGATTGAATTAGCACAACACATAGAGGCTCTGTTGTTAGAGAATGATTGCGTAATCGTTCCTAATTTTGGCGGATTCGTAGCTCACTACGCTCCTGCAACCTATGTAAAAGAAGAAAATCTTTTTTTACCTCCCACACGTATCATCGGTTTCAATTCCCAATTAAAACTGAACGACGGTGTGTTGGTACAGTCCTATATGTCTGCGCATGATACCAGCTTTGCCGATGCCACCCGCATGGTAGAAAAAGAAGTGGACGCATTGATCGGGCTTCTTCACGAAGAAGGAAAAGCCCATCTGGAAAATGTGGGTGAAATTCACTATAACATTTACGGGAATTACGAATTCACTCCTTATGACCATAAGATAACCACTCCTTCTTTATATGGACTGGATTCTTTTGAAATGCGGGAGCTCTCTACACTACAACGGAAAGAAAGAGTATTAGTACCAGCCAATCTGACGAAAGAAAAGAAAACATACGAGATCAGTATCAGCCGTACCCTTCTTCGTAATGCTGCGGCAATGATTGCCGTTATCGTTATGTTCTTTGCTTTCTCGACTCCTGTAGAGAACACGTATGTAGAAAAAAACAATTATGCCCAACTGTTACCCGGCGAGCTTTTTGAGCAAATCGAAAAACAATCGGTCGCAGTAACCCCTGTCTCCGTAGTGGCCAAACATAATCCACAAAATGCAGCAACTTCTCAGACGAAGAAAGTTAGCGTAGATAAACCTAGAACTTCAAAACCTATCGCCGTAAAAGAAATCAAGGTTGCTAAACTGGAAACAGCACCAGCTACACCGGCAGTGGCAACTCCGGCAACACCTTCGGTTCAACCGCAAGCCAGCCATCCCTTCCATATTATTGTAGCAGGGGGAATTGGTTTGAAAGACGCTGAAGCAATGGCAGAACAATTAAAGGCAAAAGGATTTGCCGAAGCGAAAGCCTTAAACAGTGACGGCAAGATACGTGTCAGCATCCGTTCCTTTGAAAATCGCGAAGAAGCTACCAGACAATTGCTGGAACTTAGAAAAAACGAAACTTATAAGAATGCCTGGTTACTGGCAAAATAAATCCCCTTTTAAAGCATGAAACGAGTTCTTTGTCCTAAATGTGAGAATTACCTTTTTTTTGATGAAACTAAATACAGCGAAGGCCAATCGCTTGTATTCGAATGCGAACATTGCGGCAAACAATTCAGCATCCGCCTGGGAAAGAGTAAAGTAAAAGCCCTGAGAAAGGAAGAGAATCTGGAAGAAGAAGCTGAAGCTCATAAAGAAGAATTCGGATATATTACGGTGATTGAAAACGTGTTTGGTTTCAAGCAAGTGCTTCCGCTGCAAGAAGGCGACAATGTAATAGGCCGCCGTTGCGTAGGCACCGTTATCAATACACCGATTGAAAGCGGCGATATGAGTATGGACAGGAGACACTGCATCATCAATGTAAAGCGCAACAAGCAAGGAAAGCTTGTCTACACCTTACGAGATGCCCCCAGCCTTACAGGTACCTTTCTTATGAACGAAATTCTGGGAGATAAAGACCGTGTCCGTATGGAAGACGGAGCAATCGTAACCATCGGAGCCACTACATTTATTCTTCACACTGCTGAAGCCGAATAATTAAGCTATCTCACCCCGATAAAATAAAATAGCGTCACCGTTCAAGCAACAGTGACGCTATTATTATATGATATGACTAATTAAAGAATACCCTTTACTGTTTCAAGCATACCTCTTTCCTGAATAGAGTCCAGATCAGCCTTCACAGCTTCTGTCAGTCCCGGAACCTGATTCAAATCTTCACCCCAGATAAACTCTGCAGCCAGCACACCTTCCGCAACCTTCTTCGTGCAATCGGTAGCCCAGAGTTCCTTCAACAGGTTCATGATTTCAGGAGCATCATTCGGCACAATTTCAGCACCATCCGCACGCACACCACCTTTATAATAAGTGATAATAGCAGCCAATCCAAGTACCAATCCTTTCGGAAGTTCGCCTTTACGTTCCAGATAAGTCTTCAATCCCGGAAGATCACGAGTCTCATATTTCGGGAATGAGTTCAGCATAATGCTTGTTACCGCATGATCGACGAATGGATTGTTGAAACGTTCCAATACATCCTCCGCAAACTTCTTCACTTCATCTTTCGGAAGATTCAATGTTTCCATCAGTTCATCAAACATCACTTTGTGGATGTACTTGCCGATTACTTCATGCTGACAAGCATCACGTACAATATTCACACCCGACAAGTACGCTACCGGAGAAAGAACAGTATGAGGGCCATTGAGCAATGTTACTTTGCGTTCGTGATAAGGAGCTTCCGACGGTACGAACAATACATTCAGTCCTGCCTTATCAGCCGGGAATTCTTTAGCCACTTCCTGCGGAGCTTCAATTACCCACAAATGGAAGATTTCAGCCTGTACAACAAGGTTATCGTCATACTGTATCTTTTCTTTGATAGCATCGATATCCTTGCGGGGGAATCCCGGAACGATACGGTCTACCAACGTTGCATATACTCCGCAAGCTTCTTCAAACCAAGTTTTGAATTCATTGCCAAGATTCCACAGGTCGATATACTGATAGATCGTTTCCTTCAGCTTGTGACCATTCAGGAAAATAAGTTCGCAAGGGAAGATTATCAATCCCTTGGTCTTGTCGCCATTAAACGTTTTGAAACGGTGATACAACAGCTGAGTCAGTTTGCCGGGATAAGATGAAGCAGGAGCATCATCAAGTTTACAAGACGGATCAAAAGCAATTCCGGCTTCTGTAGTATTCGAAATAACAAAGCGCATTTCCGGTTGCTCAGCCAGCTTCATAAATTCGTCATTCTGCGTATAAGGGTTCAATGCACGACTGATTACATCAATCATTGTCAGGCTGTTAACCACTTCTCCTTTATCCAATCCTTGAAGGTTAACATGATACAGATCATCCTGTGCGTTCAGCATATCGACCATTCCTTTATCAATGGGTTGAACCACTACCACACTGCTGTTGAAGTCAGTCTTCTCGTTCATGTTATAAATAATCCAATCTACGAATGCGCGTAAAAAGTTACCTTCACCAAATTGGATAATACGCTCCGGACGCTGTACTTTAGGAGCTGTTTCTTTGTTTAATGCTTTCATGTTAGTTGTAATTTATAAAGTTGATATTATACAAATTCGAAATAAAAATCAATATTTTCTTTGATCATAATGTCGATAGGCATGTATTTCACCGGATCGACAGACTTCTTAAAAACGACGTGATCGCACAGAGCTTTCACTCCACAATATCCTTGCAGTCCCGGACGTTGCCCGATCAGATAATGCACATCACCGGATTTCAGCAGTTCCACATTCGCTTTCAAAAGGTCATACCCTATCAGCCCCTTCATGCTTCGTCCCGAAGTGCGGAGATATTCGCCTAACTGGTAAACTCTGGAATTGAATACCACCCCAAGCGTAGCTTTCGGATGCAGCCGGAAAAATTCATCCAATGTTTTCCGGTTGTTTTCCTGATTGGACTTGTTCAGCACAACTTCATGGATCACCAGCTTTTCATACTCTTCGGTGATATAGCTCATAAATCCTGCCAAACGCCGTTGCATCTGTATTTCTGCCGGACTATTCTTATTATTACTCAAGAACAAAACCAGCTCCTGTCCTTCTCCGGCCTGGTAGTTACGCATCAATATCTTCGCGGCAATGTATCCGCTTTTGTAGGAATCTTGCCCGATATAGGTCAGCGCATTCGCTTCCTCCATATTAAAGTCAACAAAGGCATAAGCTATTTTTTTAGTTTGCAGATAGTCCGTCAAAGCCAGTGTTTCAGTTCTGAAATTGGGAGCGATCAGTACGGCATCGACATTGCTTTCTTCAACCCTGCGGCACACTTCCTGATAACTCTCCTTATCACCTTGACGGTAACAAAGATAATCCACGCTCACATTAAAAGGACGCAACTCCTGACGTGCCCGCTCGATACCACTCACTACCGAATGCCAGTAGTCATGTTCTATATAATAAGGTATCAGGCAGATAAAGGAATATTTCTTCTTGGCAGCCAGTCCGATAGCAAATACATTAGGCTGGTAATGGATTTCGTCCAATACCTTTTGTACTTTAGCTTTGCTTTGGGGAGATACGTCGCCGCGATTATGCAGCACTCTGTCAACCGTGCCGGCGGAAACACCCGCCATACGGGCAATGTCTTTGATGGTATAGTTCTGGTCCTCCATAGTGCTAAAACTTAAATATTATAAATAATCGCTGCAAATATACGAATTATTTTGTTACTCCAAGTAAATTTTCTACTTTTGTGTTCGATAACGGTTAATAAAACTAAAACGAAGATTTACACCTATTAGCTTTAAAATCAATACTATATAGGTATAAATGCAGAAAGTAATAATTTTATATACTAAAAACACAGTAACAATGAAGAACTTCATGGATGAAAACTTCTTGCTGCAGACAGAAACTGCGCAGAAGTTGTATCACGAGCATGCGGCTAAAATGCCGATTATTGACTACCACTGTCATTTAATTCCTCAAATGGTAGCTGACGACTACAAATTTAAGTCACTGACTGAAATCTGGCTGGGCGGCGACCATTACAAATGGCGTGCGATGCGTACCAATGGCGTAGACGAACGCTACTGCACAGGAAAAGATACCACAGACTGGGAAAAGTTCGAAAAATGGGCTGAAACAGTTCCTTATACTTTCCGCAACCCATTGTATCATTGGACACATCTGGAATTGAAGACAGCTTTCGGTATCGACAAGATTTTAAGCCCGAAAACTGCACGCGAGATTTATGACGAATGCAACGAGAAGCTGGCCCAACCGGAATATTCGGCCCGCGGAATGATGCGTCGCTATCACGTAGAGGTAGTATGTACTACTGACGACCCGATTGATTCTCTGGAATATCATATACAGACACGCGAAAGCGGTTTTGAAATCAAGATGTTGCCAACCTGGCGTCCTGACAAGGCAATGGCGGTAGAAGTTCCTGCCGACTTCCGTGCTTATGTAGAAAAGCTATCAGCAGTGAGTGGTGTGACAATCTCCAATTTTGATGATATGATTGCCGCCCTTCGCAAGCGTCACGACTTCTTTGCCGAACAAGGTTGCCGCTTGTCCGACCACGGTATTGAAGAGTTCTATGCAGAAGATTATACCGATGCAGAAATCAAAGCCATATTTAATAAGGTATATGGCGGAACTGAATTGACCAAAGAAGAAATTCTGAAATTCAAGTCTGCGATGCTGGTGATCTTCGGAGAAATGGACTGGGAAAAAGGCTGGACTCAGCAATTCCACTACGGTGCTATCCGCAATAACAATACGAAGATGTTCAAATTGCTGGGCCCTGATACAGGCTTCGACTCTATCGGTGAATTTACAACAGCCAAAGCGATGTCTAAATTCCTCGACCGTCTGAACGTTAACGGTAAGTTGACTAAGACAATCCTCTACAACCTGAATCCTTGCGCCAACGAAGTGATTGCCACTATGCTGGGCAACTTCCAGGATGGTTCGATAGCCGGCAAGATTCAGTTCGGTTCCGGATGGTGGTTCCTCGATCAAAAGGACGGTATGGAAAAACAAATGAACGCTTTATCCGTACTAGGGCTTTTGAGCCGTTTCGTAGGTATGCTAACCGATTCCCGCTCATTCCTTTCTTACCCACGTCACGAATACTTCCGCCGTACCTTGTGCAATTTGGTAGGACGTGATGTAGAGAACGGAGAAATTCCGGTATCTGAGATGGACCGCGTAAATCAAATGATTGAAGATATCAGTTATAACAATGCTAAGAACTTCTTCAAGTTCTAACATAAGAATCACTTAATAACAAATACCGCTGCCCAAGTTTAATACTCCGGACAGCGGTATTTTTGTTTGATCTCCATTTTTCTCTCTTATCGTTTCAAACACACTATTCTATTGTCACTTATCACTTTCTACGGTCAATCAACTATAAATCAATAAAATTGAAGTGACAATAAGTGGTGATAATAAGGTGACAATAGGATTTATACAAATTCATTTATCACGCTGTATTATGGCCATTAATCTTTTACCATATTGATTATCAATACATAAGCAGAGAACATACTCATTTGTTTCCCCAACACAAAAAACGCCATTTCCGACTTAATAATCGCTTTTTGCATCGTTTTATTCTCCATAATTCCCACTAATCACCCTCTTCTTTTGCGATTAGCAAGGGATTTTTTCCCATGAGCCCTTTAAAGTAATCCTCCGACGCCCGTCGAAACATATTAAGATAGCAGGTATTACAGCTAAAGCCAGTATATTTAATGCACTGACAAAGCCCGATTAATCAATTCTGTCAGATATATGCTTTCGTCTCACGTACGTGAAGCATTCGGACTACGTACATGATCCCATCGGTTCACGTATGTAAGCCGATGGGACCATGTACATGAAACCTGTCTTTATTACTATTAAAAGGCATTAATCTAACGTACAGAAGAGATTAATAAACGGAACATTGATTATTAAATCAAGCAGGTGATTCTTATAAGGCAGGCAGGTGATTCTCTCCCCATACAAGTAACAAGTCGAATTATAATAAAAAAAAGGAGAACCTTTTTAAGATTCTCCTTCTATGCTTTTGTACACCCTCAGGGGGTAAAATTGATGTTGATAGTCAGATAATTATACATTTGGTATCATTTTAGTATCACATCCCAATATTTCAATTCATCTACATTACCAACCATAGGTTAATAAATGTAGGATAGACTCACTTGTTTTATGTTTCAAAGATACAAAAGTTTTTAGACTATATAGATTTAATTAGAGATTTTATTTTCGCTCTTCTAAGTATTTTCATCGGTCATACTATTTTGAATAACATCTGATATTTGTTGGAGGGAGTCAACAGATAACTGAAAAAGGTCTACTGACTTTATCTCGGTTATAAGTTGTTTCTTTCTTATCATTTCAAAATATTGCTTTTCCAAACTTTCAGTAAGTACTGAAATGTAACTACTACCCCATGTATCTGCCGGTATCTGACGACCATTTTGCTTTCTAAACTTTTCGGTTCCACAAATGATAGTAGTTGAGGTAACACGGTCTACTTTGAGTATTTTTGAATAATAACGAGAAGTATAATACACTTTATCTCCCGCTTCTATCTCATCCAGTGATTTTTTCATTTTCTGTTTTCTTATTATAAATGATTCGTAATGTTTACAAGGTTTCTTTCTGGCTGTAATTCGTCTTTTTAAGACTTTACAATACATATAGAAATTCGTACTTTACACTCGCTACAATGCCTATCATCATCTTCTTTCATGTCTTTTATTTCAGATATTCTTTATTAAAAAGATGATTTTTAATGAGCCATTCTATCATAGACACACAGCATTCAATTGGAGTATCCTCGATATGTGTTCCAACCAAACAATCTGCTGTATATCTCCGAATTGACAGATTATACCCCAAAGCATGTTTTATCAGTTCTGGATGATGTGCTTCAAATCCTGGTTTAGGATCTGGAACTTCATTAGGCAGCATTTCCAACAGTCTCGATAAGCTCCATGCTGGAATATCCCTACCCCATATTTCATCAAACGCTTCTTCTCCGGTCATAGACGTTCCATCCGGATGCTTATGAAAAGGCAATTCTAACTTTGCTATTTTTTGAGGTGTCCAAAATTTGCCTCTCAATGTTGGTGGAGTTGTTTTTAATTCCCATTCCAATGCAGGTACTTTACTTTTGGTATAATGATATACCATATCAGCCGTTTCAGGTTTTACTCCTAAAGCTATCAATCGTTCTGATTGTTCTTTATTTGTAGATATTGGTGATGTAAATTTTTTCATTTTGTTCTATAATTATCTAATTAAAACCTCAATCCAATCCCCAAACAAGCATAACGCTTATAATGGGAAATGTGGATTGAGGCTTGGACATAATAAAAGTTGTTGTTTTATGAATATACACTTAGTTGATTAAAAGGACCAGGTTACTGAACGATTTCCCAGTCTTCGGCAAACACATCGCTGATTGACGGAACCCAACTGTCAGCATGTCCGGTATTCTCGTTGTAAATAAGGCACTGGCTTGTATAGTCAATGAAACCCTTGCCTTTTAAAATAAGGTCTTTTGCCGATTGAGGAAGTGACTGCATCTTCGGAACAATATCGCTTTCGATGTGTGCCGGGACTTGCTTGATGACCCACAGTCCCTTTCCATTCCAACCTTTTCTACGAATAGCAAGACCAAATTTCAACGCTTCGATTGCAACTCCGAAAGACATCCTATTAAACGGAGCGTTAGGAGCACCGTCAAGACATCCAATACGACATTCAAGTGTTTTCACGTAATTACCCATCACTACTTGCTGTAAGCGTAACAAGAATTTTTGGTAGTTGTCTGTTACCACTTCATCCATCTTTCCAGAATCAATGAAAACAACAAGTTTATCCAACCTGTCATACAAGTCTTTCATTTCAATATGCAAACGATCAAGAAAGGTGTCTGCACACTTATACGATTTCTCAAACGGTTTGGCAGGCGACCAACTTTCGTAACCATCTTCGTATTTAACACGATAACCTTGCTCGGTTTCTTCATGGTTTTCAATATCCTTACCATAGGGATTTCTACCCGTTTCTTGAACGAAGTCGCCCAATGTCATAGGCTCGGCTTCAATCTGTTTTGTTCCAATATACTTTTTCATAATTGAATTATTATATTAACTGTAATACTTTGACAAACCGTTTTATTATTCAACATTTTTATTTTTACGCGGTCAATACCTACATCTGTGATTTGTACGCATGACTCTTGCTCAAATTCAGCAACTTTAGCTGCAATATCTCTTTCAAGAATAGCTTTCATTTTCCTGATTTCTTCTATTGATTTACTCATTGATTAACTTCATTTAAGTTTAACTTTCTAAGAGCTGTCAGTTGTCCAGGATTACTTGCACAGATTCTATTTCCTTTCATCATTAGTTGATCTTCAATTACTCTTAATAGTATTTGCGAAAAAATACTATTTGTGATGTTATGAACGAAAACAAAAATGTTAAGGCTATACAGTAATTAGGAAGCCCAAGCCAACTAACAAATTCGGTGAGTGCACAAGATATTGCCCATATACATAGAGCAATGATAGTTCCTTTTAATTCAATATAGAGTTTATCCATAATTATTTTACTTAAACACATTTAGAAATGCCTTAATTGTCTGGCGCATATCATACACGCACTGTGGAACAATGTCCTTTTCTGGAAGGCTATCAGCAAGTATCATATCACGCACCATAGTTGCTGACACGCCATCTTCACAAGTGTTTCTGGCAAGTAAAGATAGAGACACGTTATTCCTTAAAAGGAATCCTGGAAACCAAGATGTGATGGTCTCAAATCCATCAGAGTAATAGATTGTGAAATCAGATTGGTTGATGTTGCTAACAATAAACGAATAAAGATAAAAACCCCAATCGTGGCTGTTGTCAGATTCATCAGAAAGGTCAGCAAGCTCAACAATCTTCGTTTTTTCGTGAAGAGAATGGTCTTTAATCGCCTTTTCAACAAGTTGTTTTCGGATAGTCCAAGGTATCGGATTCCGTTTTGAGAGTTTATCTATTGAGCCAATAATAACTAAAACTTGCTCATTCTCGTCACAAGCCTTCTTTATCAGCTGTAGGTGTCCATTGTGTATAGGCTGGAACCGAGCCAATATTACTCCAGTTTTCATAATTACTATTTTTATCGAAAATAATTAGTTACTACTTCCATTTCCGGACACTTTAAGTTGATTGTTCACAACTCTATTAGGATAATTTGTTGAGGAAGCAAGGAGAATCGAAGACCCAGCCACTTTATAGCAGGACATTAACAGTGTGTTACTTTCATTTACCCATACTTCCTTTACAAATGACAGCTTTTTGAGCAAAATATTTACCTTTGCAAGCAATATGACTAAACCTACGGGTAAATCGAATCATTTTAGCCAAGAGCGAAGAGACAATATAGTTGCAATCTGTGTTGTCCTTCAGACAGTTATAGCTGTCATATCTCTTTTGATTCAACTTTGCGAATAGCCGCTGTCATTTTGATTTCACAACCATATTAGCCCTATGGTTGTCATCTTTGGGGAGTAATTTCAACTCCCCATTTTTTATGAGGCCCATGCAGGAATCGAACCTGCGATCATGGTTTTGCAGACCATTGCCTTACCACTTGGCTAATGAACCAGATAGCTGGAAGTTTCACAACTTCACAGCTTCGCGGAAAGAAAAATAAGCTAATCCAATAACAATCTTTTTAACCTTAAATGCGCTCTTAGATGGATTTGAACCACCGACCTGATGATTAACAGTCATCTGCTCTACCACTAAGCTATAAGAGCAAATGATGTCTTTATCTCCCTAACCGACCCATCCCCTTTCGGCGATGGTGGAGGAATCGAACACTCCCATAAAGACATAACATACCGATTCTACCAACAGCTCGGTATCACACTCCCGGACCAACGATTCCGGACAGGGCTTAGTTTACTTGTATATTGACTTGTCTCAACATAACCTGCATGTTCGTTCCCTTGTACTTCGGGCTTGTTGTACTCGGTAATGGAGTCGAACCATTCTTTTCTGCTCGAAAGGCAGATGTCCTTTCCGATAGACGAACCGAGCAAACAGCCGGATTTTTCACCGGCTTTTGGCCAAAAAGTTTTAACTTTGCAGCCATAATGGAAATTTATTTGCTGTTGCTTGTCCTCCTTGTACGGGAAATTCGCGCCCTCGTAAAGGAAATCAAAAGACGATAAGCCGTCCGTAGGACGTAAAAACAACAATTGAGCTTTCTTGCCATTTGGAATGTGAAATACGATCGGTTCACAGGCATTCAAGCATTTTACATAATTTCCATCCAGAGGAATAAAGGGGTGCAAAACATTTTTCCAAGATGTTTCTTAACAACCCATGCAGCCATCCCAGCGAAACCAAAGTTGGAAACTACATGGATCACCCCCCTCCTCTTTCCAATTTATTTATGAGTTTTAATTCGTCATCTTCAGAAATTCTGGAATTACCCCATACAGCGGTGTTTTTCCGTCCCATTTATCAATAAACTGTTTATATAGAATTTCTTTAGTTAACCCTTTCGATGTGATAAGAGCCTGTTCGGTTTTTAATCTTTCCAGTTCGTTTTGCTTTTTCTGCTCTTCGATTTTCTGATCAATAACGGAAATATTAGTGTTAACCTCGTTTCTATTATCAATCTTTTCCCGGACTCGATCACTAAATTCTAATTGGGCTGAAAATGACTTCAGGTCCAATCCTCTATCTTTAAATTCCGCCCTAACAATATCCTCCAGCTTCTTCTCAAAAGCTAAAGAACCCCCATCAGCCATAAGTGTATCTGTTTTATATTTCCGGCTTTCTTCTTTAATAAGGTCGTAAATACGTGGTTCCAGAATATTGTCTTCCAAAGATCTCATAAATCCATCTCCGTTTCCGATATGTTTATTATCAAAAACAACGTCAATTGCCTTGTCTTTGATAACTCTATATGAGTATAAGGGAGTAGCATTGAACTCTGTATTGTCAGCAGCTTTTAGGATAACTGATTTCTGAAATCCTCCACGCTGTTCAAACAATGGCACCTGAAACAACTCTGTTCCCCATTCCCATGTGGAAACTTTTCCGGATACAATCTTAAAATCTTCTTTACCTTCCTTACCATAATTCTCCATAAGGACACCGGCATAGTTAGGAGCAACACGCTCACAAGATGAAAAAATCACTGTTGCCATAAGAGCAACCAACATAAACTTAATCTTCGTTTTCATGTTTTTTGATAATTAATTTAATGATGTTAATAACTGGATAACAAGCTCCAAAACATATAGCAATTCCCAACCAAGCGTCAACATGATTGAATACTCTATTGCCTATGAATAAGACTGCTATCATAAAAATGAATTGTTCTATATACTTTTTCATCGCATATTAAGTTTGGTACATTTCAAAGAACTCTTATTGACTAATGTCATTGTGCCGCAAACAGGAGTCGAACCTGCACCGTCCATTCGGACGAATGGATTTTAAGTCCATCGTGTCTACCAATTCCACCATTGCGGCATCATCTTATCAAGACTTAAAGAACAAAGAAAAAATCCGGATAAAGAATGAGTTTCGGGTTTTCATCTTCTCCAACTCTTTATTGTCTTTTCTCAATTTCTTAATGTCTGCCTTATTGGAAGACACGTGTGTTTTAGCTCTCGTATTCAACTCCACTAAGGACTGAACCAATTGTCTCAAATTGGCAATAATATTTGCCCTTTCAGATATGATTTGCTCTTTCATACTATAATTAATTTAATTAGTTAGTGGCGGAGAACCGGACTCGAACCGGCGACCTCTTGGTTATGAGCCAAGCGAGCTACCAACTGCTCCATCCCGCTATGTAACGGCTATTTATGACTAAGTATCTTAACAGCCGTTAGTTGACAGAATTTTGAAAAACTGTCCTACTTTGAAAGATTCTTCTTACCTTTGCGAATATATGCCAATCGCATGGGTGCTGATTGCCTTTACAATGAGAAAATGCCTACGAATAAGAGTGGATTTCGATGTAGCAGCATCGTTAAAATCTATCGCTGACATTATCTGGGCTTTCAGAGGAAGAAAGACTTCCAACAAATGATGATTTGTATATCTCAATCCTCCAGTTCTCTTGCTGGAGGATTTTATTTGTTTCCAAAATCAGCAGGGGTCTCACCCCATTCTTTGTTGTTCCAGTGTCGGACTTCAATTGTATCAACATCCCATGCAAGAGTTTTAAGAAATATCTCGGCTTTCTGAAGTTCTTTGCATTTCTTCTTGGATGCTGTTTTTTTGTTTTGAAACCAAGCTATTGCTGTTATACTATCTGTATAGATAATTCTGGGAGAATAATCATTTTCTATGATATATTTTGCCGCTTCAACAACGCCTAAGAACTCACCAATATTCACCGTTTTATTACCCAGGTTCTGATAAAAGATCCGCTTACCGGTCCGTAAATCTATCCCCTGAAACTCTGTTATTTTATTTTTCGTGGAATGAGCTGCGTCTGTAGCTATTCCCTCTACTGGAATTTCTATCATATTCTACCAATATTGAGCGGGTGTGGGAATAAGGGCCACAGTACCATTTATCATTACCGGTTTCATTTCTACTGTCGAATTAACCCAAAATTTGCAAGGCCACTCTCCTTCTACTTTAGCAAGATTAACAGTGCTATAATATGAAGCACGTCCTTGTGCTTTTATACAAGCCTTTTTTCTTTTTCTCGGCAGTTTAGGTTTTCTACTTTTTGAGAACTTTTTTTGCTGCGACATAATGACCATCGTTCTGGAATGCGGTTAATACAATGTTTGCTGACTTACAGAAATCATCAATTACCAGCAGTAGATTCTTGATGTCTTTACGTTTTGACAGTTCCTCTACAACCCCATCAATAGTACGAACAGAATCTTTGACACCATCCAGCGGATCGTATTTGATTGTCTTGTTTCCGAACTTTACTTCCACTAAATACACAGCATTCTTTACAACTGTAGAAGTAATCTTTGCATCAAAAGCATGTGGTTCCGCTGCTACAACGATGTATCCAGCCTTTTCATTTTTCATAGGAACCATTTGTACATCATAAAGCACATTCGGCTCAATAATTGGCTCTAGCTCATGTGTTACAATACATACTTTTTTAGGACCCTTTGCGTCTTCTCTAACGCCCTTAATGTAACCGGTTTTAGTATTGATAGAAACAAATCCTACCCATGACTCTGTACGGTCTGACTTAATAAATTTCAATTTTGTTTTTATCTTATCCATATTCCTATGATTTTTGTTTACATATAAAAGCCTCACCAACTATTTTGTTAAGATGGTGAGGCAAAGGTACGACTTTGTTTTAAATTATGACATCAATTTATTAATTATTTTATATTTAATCAACTGTTATACAATAGATTAGCTATATATAAAACCAAATATAATACTTAATATAATTGACTATATTACAGATATTTACAAAAATCACTATTAGTATATCGAAAATGTCAATAATCAGCTTCAATATCATCCAAAATTTGTTTCACTTTTGGTATTGCGAATACCCCATTTTCATCTCGATATTCTATAGTATTAACCGAGATACCAATCTGTACAAGGAACAACAAGGTGTTTTCAAGTTCATAATCCGGGAAACTACAGAATTTCACGCCCTCTTGCAGATGTACTGGGAGATTCAGCACTGCCCCCAGTTGAATAGCATCATCTTCATAAGCCTCAAAATGAGATTGAATATGAAATAATACTAAACCATGTGCGTACTCACTCTTATAGAACTTATACGCTTCAATGTACAGATTGTCCATAATTTATAATTTTATTTGTTTAGAAATACACTTATCGCATATACCATCGTTACGCATGTATTTAACTTTCGATAACTGAAGTCCACATTGTCTACAATAATATACGCGCTTGGGTTTAACTTTTATCGCATATAAAATTTTACGTTTATTGACATCATATATACCAGAAAGTTTTTCAAGTATCTGGTTATGTGTGAATTTGTTTGTTTTCATCAATTTCCAATAATCATATCGGATTAACTTATCTCTTGCTTCTTTCTGATTCAACAAGCCATTGTCTCTCAATACAATAATATAAGGATATGGAATATTGGTTATATCCGAAATCTTTTGAGCATACAAGTCATAAATCTGTGCATCACTCATTTCTTTATCACTATTTTAGTTTGAAGGATTATAGATTTGGAGTCTTCAATATCGCGTATAAGATTGAATGAATCTTCCAATAGGGCCAACATAACACGATTACTTTCTTCATGTGTCATATTTTCCCAGTCAATTTCTAATTGTTTAGCTATTTCTTTCGCTAGCTCATAAAACTTATTTGTCTTCGGAATATCCGTGACATCATATATTTCGTTTTGCTTTTGACCGAACAATAAACGGCTTAACTCATAATAACGAAAAAACGCCTCCAAAGTCTTCTTCTTATCTGGAGGCGCAATAGATAATTTGTTTTTTGTCATATTTATAAATGATTATATACGATTATCAACGATTTATGTAATTTTGCAACCAACATGGTAAGATTAGTCATGCTGGTTACCCTTTTAGTAGCAAACCTTGTCGATGCACCTAGAATATCATGGATCAATTATACTATTCTGGTTTATGATATTATTTCAGCTGCTATCGCAAGGTTTGCAGGACTAACCAAAAGGAGCCAGAAAGACTCTGCAAATTGATGAATTTTATCTGTATGGCTGGAGAATATATCTCCGGCCTTTTTTAAGTAATAGTTGGAACTGGATGGGATTAGTTTAGAAAACCAAGTACATTTTGGGAAAATTAATTGGCTACAATTGTATTCAATTATCAATGATTTACTATATTTGTATCCAAAATTATCAATATCATGGATTCAACTAACTTAGCAATATACAATAGATTTACATCCCTTGTACTTAGACGTTTAGGAATAAATGGGACTCCATACGAAATCCAACAAATAGGATTGGCATGTCAATCAATTATAAAAGACAATCCTATAATAATAAACGAAAAAGGAGAAATTCACGAAGAGATTCTTGCTGGAGTCATTAAGGCCAGAATTTTGATCAGAAATCCAAATCAACAGCTATAAAATTCCTGATTTATATCGGCTAACAGTTCTTTTGTTCTTTGGGTCAACTTTTCAACAAGTTGGTCTTGGGTTTCTTTGTTTCCAACCACTACCAGATGATCTATCAAACTGTGTAAATTAACATTCATTACTTTATGCTTCGCATCATCTTTTTTTAATCTTGATAACACATCGTACAAGTCTTCTAATGTTGCATTATCATTAAGAATAAGTCCATTCAGTTCTTCAGCATATCTTTCAGAATAAGCAAATTCTAAAGCAATCAATAATTTCTTTTTCATTAAATCTGTTACTTCCATATTCTTTATCGTTTTCTATAGAATAGGAAAGATGGAAAAAGAATGGTTATGAGAATGGTACTGAAATTATAAATCAAACTAATGTCAACAGGGGAAAGCCCCCTGTTGAACGATTGTGTTATTGAGTTATGTAATCAGATAAATTGCCATCAAGATAATATTCATCGCTACCATTATCATAGCGATAATCAATCCATACATTATGAAGTAATTTATTAATCTCATCGACTCGCTTCTGAGTAATTCTACTGCCACCATAGTACTCTAATATATCTTTTGTTATATCAATATACATATTTTTTTCTATACGATTATGAGGACTGTCATATAAATCCGCTAATACATAGCTTTTCTTACATGGGTGTACATCACTCCTCCAGTGATCAGAAGCTGATTCTTTCTCTGGTCTCTCCCAACGAACATGTTTAACTTTTCCTTTCATAACTAAATCAATTTATTTAGCAAAGGTAGTAATTTATTTTTGGTTATAAACATGTTACTGTATTTATTCTAATAGAAATAGTTACAAAAACTTATTATATGTATCAATAACAATTTCCAGTAACTCCATTGATTTCCCTAACGAGTCATACGCATCATTAATTACGTTATAACTTGCCTTTAACGTCTTTAGTTCACTCTCGGAATAAGGATATGTTATAACCTTAATTAAGTATAATGTTTTCTTAGCTTCAATGAGTTCAGAAATTGATTGTTTTCTGCGTTTGCATGATTCATAATATCGTTGATACGAATCACCTAATTTGGAATTAAAATTTCGATTATAGATGTCTAATTGAATTGAAATACATTTAGTGTACACCTCGTTTGCAAACATTGTTATGTCGGAATTAAGTGTATTTAATTCATAAGTCAATTTAAGGTATGACAATTCATGTTCAAGAGAATCGACTCTCTGGACAAGTGTTTGTATTTCCTTTTGTGAATCATTAGATTGTGCATGGACTGAAAAAAAAGAAAGCACAAAAACAAGAGAACATAAAAATTTATTCATATAAATATGGGTGTTAAAAGTGTTTATAGCCAAAACTGTATGGTATTATATCGTGGACAACAACTCAAAATCTTCAATAGATATTTTGTCTATTGAGACAAGCCATTCAAGATAAGAAATATCATCTTTAATGTCACGAAACTTTTGTCCCTTATATTTCCCAAAATCAATTACTTGGTCTGCAATAGATATATCTTCCTGTTTTTCGACATCTGGATATAATTGTTTAAGCTCCTCAAAATTAACTTTGAAAAGCCTATCTGTTTTTTCTAGCCAATGAAGATATTGATAATCTATCTTATAAATGTCACCAAAAGTTTTCCCCTTATATTTACCAAACATAAGTATCTCATCCGCTTTATGAATGGGAAATATTTCATCAAGCGATACACCGGGAACATCAATCAAAACCCATTCTCCACATCCAGCGCAAGGGATTTCTTCGTCTTTGATATTTGGATAATATTCTTGCCTATATGTATCATCAGGCTTACCATTTACAAAACACTTGCCATAAGCCTTACCATATTTGCCACGCGGCTTTACAGTTTCGACTAAGAAGGTTCTATCTTGATTTGGGTCAATACGTCTTTCCTCGCTGGATGAACGTGCTAATCCTAACTCACATCGTTTAACCAAGAATGGAGTTCGTTTCCCTATATTGTAATAAATATTAAAAATATTATCGTGTGGGTACATAGCTTATTTTATTATGAATACTAAAATGGCAAGTTACAATTCAGAGTAATTTTTTATTTGTTATGGCTCGCACAAATTCTGCGACATCTTCTTTTATTAATTTATTTATATACTCATGCCCTAAATCTGTGAACTCATAATGTTTTTCTCTTCCATAAAAACCATCTCCAATATATCCTCCATCTCTATATGCTTCTTTTACATATTGAGGATGACTATTTTTATAATAATCTGCATTATAAATTTCCTTACTATCCAATGTATATTCATAGTCTTCAACAGCAATATTTTTCCATTCAGTAAAATTCTGACTTTCACCTATTGTATGGTAAAGAAAAGCAATTAACGCTGCGATTTCTGCTAATGACTTACGTATTGCCAAACGTTTATCTGGATCAAACACAACCCACTGACTATCATCTATTGTAAACATCAGAAATTTTACTTTCCGCGTTTGATAGAATATATTCTTAGATATATTGTACGATAATCTTAAATGAGAAATCGCATCTAATATTTTTGCGTTATAATTTAATCCACCTTGAAGTGACCTAATACATTGTTTGGCAGATTCAAAAGACGATTTCGATATATTGTCATATATCCCATACATTGTAAGATATATTGCTTCTATTTGATTTTGCAGTTCTATTTTATTAATCAATGAGCTGCAATACTTCATAAAAACACTAGTAAATACACTGACTGACATAATTAACTGGATTATTTGATATACAAAATCATTTTCAATTTGTCTGGTAAAGGTAATAATTTATTTTTTAGTTACAAATTTGTTACAGCATTTATTCCAATAGGATTAGCTTAGATAAGAAAAACAGAAAAGAAATAGCTATGATATTGATGTATTTTTGAAAACTAATCAGCTATAATCATAACTAAATATCAATATTTTGTATTTTTGTAATCAAACCAATTAATGATACAATGAAGTCTTTTGATCATTTTAAGCATTATTTGCTGCTAAAAGAACAGATAAACTCAACGATAAAAAGTGATGATGTTACATTTTGTGACTATGAGAATGGGAATAAATGTACATACAGTTTATCAGAATGGCATATTGCCCAACGTTTTTATTTTCACTATGTCGTGCCATTTGGATATAATTTTTTATTATTTCAATCAAAGAAGATGCAAAATCCAATTGAAAATGAATTAAATAAAATTTTATATATATGTAAAATCTATGAGAATGAATCACGTAAATTATTCGATGAAATGTGTTATAGCTTAAGGCTTAACATATATGAGAATACAATTAAAAAAGTTATACCATGTAACCCGTACACATTAAAAAAATTTATTTCTGAATATAATTTTATTGGAAATACCATTAATGATTTTATTACACACATTTCTGTAATTATTACTTTTGTGATGTATGAAGCGGACACACTTGCCTCATACAAATATCTTTATTTTTATTATGACGCTACATTAAAAACGATTAGACAGTTATCAATTTCCCCCATACAAATATCGCAAATAATGTATCAAATAAAACATAAGGTAGATATTTATTGTGAACAATTAAAAATTAGAGACAATATAGTACCAGATGAAAATAAAATATCAAATAATGGAAAGTTTGAATTATCATGGAAGTATGTGACATTTGCCAACGGATATATTTATCTTTATCATCCATTACATCAAAATTCCTCTCACCCCCTTAAATACAAAATGGAAAACTCTATAAGTGCTTTTAATAATATTCAAAGTTATTTCATTAACAGACTAACTCCAATTTCTGTTCAGGCAAAAAATGGACGAATAATAAAGGTTTTAAATATTGAAGACGTAGAATTTTGCATTCAAAAGCTTACTGCAAAATACAAAAACCGCAACAACAGAGTAATATCTCGAATTCCCAAACAGAAAATCGAAAAATTGACCCAAGAACAAATCACAAATCATATCCATACATATAAATCTAAATATTTAGATTGGTTATGTTCTAAGCAATTACCTAACTATCAGATATATTATTGCTTAGAAATTAAATCCAATGTAAACCAACAAGAAAAGGATGAAGACGCATTTATTTTTACGATAAAAGAGACTAACCAAATGGTAACTTTAGTTTATGAAAACGTCTTAGAATCACGTAGCAGTATAGTTTTTAAAATAAGAAAAAACAGACTCCCAAATGTCATCCAAGAAATTCATCACTTTTTTTCTTCAAATTCTTTAAATAAAAGAGAACTTATCATGCAAGGAAATGTAAGTAATGAACTTCTTTTTTCATCAAATACTTACTGGAGAATTATGCACACTAACTTCAATTCTTGGAAATCAAAAATTGAAGAAACTTATAACCCATTTATTGTCTAACATCTAAACAAATATTTGTCCTAACGCCCACATAAAAATACCAATTATAGTTGTTATGCAAATAAACTTCCACATCATATCCGGAAAACTCCCACACCCGATTATACATAACATTGATACAGCAAATATGATTGTTGCTCCTGTTATATTTTTCCATAATTTTACATGTTTTGAATTTAAATCCAAAACATGTATCGTTAAACTACAAATAATAGCCCAATAAAAGAAACAAATAATATATAGCATAACATCAAACAAATTTATTGTTTTCAATATTGATAGTACACCCTAAAACATCTACAATTTTCAAAAAAGTATCTATACTAATAATTGTTTCCTTTCTTTCTATATTAGCAATGGTTAAAGGAGCGCATTCGATTTCTTTTGCTAAAGCGCGTTGAGATAAAGAATGTGTTTTTCTTACATCTACCAACCATGCCAATAAGTTTTCATAATCAGTTATAATGTTTTTATCTATCTGAATATGTGCATTGATTACCTGCAAATATTCCATGACTTTTTTTAAATTGAAATTATGCTCGCCTTTTTCAAAACGCCTTAATGTAGGTAATAACATTTTCATATCAAATGAAATATCAGAAGTACCCCTACCAGATTCTTGCTTAGCTTTTGCCATTAATACACAAAATTCTTTTCGATCCATAATTTTTATATTTTGATGTTACGACAAATTTAGATATTACATTTGAGATACGCAAATACTTGTCATTTTTTCTTTATAATTTTCTCTTCCACAAACCCAACAACCTCATCTATCTTGCTTATACAGTCCTCCATCAAACCGATATAGTCCTGCATCTTTTCTCCTTTGGAAGACATTTGTAATCCATCTGGGAGAGAATCGTAAGAGTCTTGCTCTTCATTTAAGATGTCCTCCACTTCTCCCTTCGCTTCTTCCAGGGAACTAATAACATCGTTGAATCTACCTTTCCTTTCTTTGTTCATTTATTTAAATACGATTATATTCGATTATACACATTATTATTAAATTTGTAGCCAACTATGATAATGAATATCATGTTGGCTACTCTTTTAATGGCAAATTCCGTTGATTACCAAGAGATAAGAGTTGCTATTGTTCTGTATGCTATTGCCCAAGTATTACGACAATCAGCAGCTTTAATCAAGGCTATCACCAAATTTGCACGGGTGGTCAAGCGAGGCAAAACCTCTTACAATTGATTATTTTTATCTTAGCTGGAGTGCGGAATATCGCACTCCTTTTTATTTAGTTTCACACATGCTAATTTTATTCATATTCTATATCAGAAAATTAAATGTTGTATATTTGTAATCCCTTTCAGCATCTTTGATATATAAACCAAATCAGAGGGCAAACTTAGGGTTAAGAAATATGTTTAACATATTTAATAGACAACCTCATTCTTTTTAGAACTGTTAGAATGAGGCTCTGTCTCAAAACTGCAAAACAGTCCAGTGTTGTGGCGATAAACCTGTGCATGTTCGTTCCTATTACAGATTTCGGTTTGGTAAATGGGAATACGTGACAGAACATTGCAGAAGACTACCGTGTCATTATCGCTAAAAGACTAGTCTTTCCGAGGATACGTGAGAGGTATCCTCGTTTCTTTTTTTTAATTTGTATTACATAAATATTCTTTGCTAAAATACCCTTTTGCAATAAGCCACTTAATCATAGACACACAACTATCAAAAGGGCTGTTCTCGATAGGAGTACCAGCAAAACAATCTACGGTATATCTACATACGGAGAAGTTATACCCATCCTCATACTTAATCAGTTCTGGATGGTGAAGAACATTTGGTCGGTCGCAAAGAATCTCATAAGGAAGCAGTTCAAGTAACCGGACCAAGCTCCATGCTGGAATGTCATTGTTATCTATGTTTTCCAGTGATGGCGGACACAATTGTAGTTCCCATTCCAATGAATCATTTTTTGATTTTGTACAACGATATACCAAATCTGCTGTTTCAGGTTTTACACCTAACATTATTAATTGTTGCGACTGCTCTATGCTTGTTGCAACTTGTGTTATAAACTGTACCATATCGTTATTATTTTTTCATTAGTTCTTCTTCAAATTCGGCGATGATACAATCTGCATCACCACCATGTACCCAATTCTCTAAAACAGAAGCCAGAATTTCTATAGCTCTTTTCTTGGCATCTTCTTCACCTTGTTTGTAGGCATCCGTACCTATTCGATCTATGTCTCCTAAAAAATCATAACTCATTTCTCTAAACAGATTTAAAATGTTCTATAAGCTCTTCTACGGTAGCCTTGTGATAATGATTATCTCGTGCACAATCATCGTCATTGGATTTACAAAAAATCCATTCTCCTATTTCAGCATAAACAGTTACTTCTCCATTGTCCGATCTATCCCAATGATTTACATCGCAAATAAACCACTGATTTTCACCAGTATCATCCCGTAATGCGGCTATTGCCAAGAAAAGCTCTTCGTTTATTCCGCAGTCAATAAATTTCCCACATAAGCGGCTATGTTTATCAAAAGGAATATCAAAAGAATCTGCAATTACATAATTAGGAGTATCGAATCCTTTTTCTGGATATTGATAAGCCCATATTATACTGCAATTATCCGTCCATTTAGGAGAGTTTTTGTAATATCCAAATTCTTCCAACTTCTTCCGAAGCTCCGGTGTATTACGTCTAATAAACGCTGCTGTTGTAAATCCCATAGTTAGTCCTCCTTGTCTATCTTAATATCTGCTACTTTACCACGATTGACAAAACAGAAACAACCCATCACATCGCACAGATATGCTTCATTCTTCATCTCACACTCATTGCATTCTTTATTCAATGAACATTTACTGCAATCGAAATTTATATTGAACGATTCACTCATTTCATGCAGCACTCCGTCTATTATTATTCCGTTCTTTACTTCCATAATCATTTCTTTCTTCTATGTGTTTTCTTATTCTTGTTTTTCTTTCTACGCTTAATGATACATTTATTGTAGTGAATATTATCACCCTCATGGTAAGAACGGTTTTTGCAATTATTGACTGGACTGTCCAACATTGTTATATCCGGCAAAGGTGGTGGCTGCATAATAGTGTAAACCTTCTCTTTGGGAAGCTCAATTTTGAGTTTTTCTTCCTCAACTAATTCATACCCCAATTCGGTACATTTATCCTTTAAAGCGGAAAGTGTAGAAGGTTCTAATGTTCCACAGTTAGCAAGTAGTATCTTATTCATAGCTTTGATTTTTTATAAGCCTACACATTATAGATGTTTGTTTATTATTTTTGTAATATTTATTCCATTCCTCGTCAGTGTGTTCTTCCCACAATCCAAAAGGGTTATCAGATCCACAAAGCACGCATTTACCTGTCTGAATGTCAAATTGCATTTCTCTATTACAAGTAACACAAAATTCAATCGTATATTCATATACCCTTCTTGTATAGGCCGAGTCAGTTATATAAGGACTTGTCTTCATATTTGAATTGGATCATATATAAAAAATCTCAAACTATTTCTCCTTCTTTACCAATTCAATTTCTGTCGGCTCTTCATCTTCCCATTTTACTTCGGGAAATCGGGAAGGATAAAGCTTTATCCAATTACGGAAATAATCTTCCGATAGCCAAGTATTCAATCCATCATCCTTTACAGGTCGTGTTAGAAAAAGGTACAAATCACCGTCTTTGTCTCTTGCTACATACATAATCAGTAGATTTTAGTTGTTCTTTCAATTCCTCAATCATCCGTTCAAGGCGATTGTATTCATCTCTCCCAGCTTTATAAGACTGGTCAATACAATCACGACAGAATTCCAGACGTTTAATTTGTTGTTCCAATGTTTCGTTCATATTTCTTATTATTATATTTTATTCCAGAGGACAATCACTGGGAATATCAACTTCGTCACTTTCGTAGGGTCGAAGTGCAGCGGCTACTGTCCTTTTTAATTTTTCACAGAAGAGTTTTACATCATCGTCACAAAACCAATCATACGGATCTGGGTCCGGAAGAATTGTACAATGTGGACATTGTGTACATTTCTCGATTTCATTAACTATTGTTTTACCCATATTCAATTAAACTAATTCTTTTAATATTTCAATAGCCTTGTCAATACCAGCCTCATTGAATCCATCCCACGGTTCACTGAAGCAATACACACATCCGTTTTCAACATTGTAGATTTCTTCCGGATCACAATCTGTGTAACAAGTTAATTCAAAGCAATATCCATGATAAGTATAAATCTTTCTATGAAGTTCACCATTTCCAGTATCTTCGGATTCATGGATGGATATTCCATCACTTTCTTCTCCACAACTATCTAAGATACAGCTTGCTAAGTCCCAAATGTATTTTTCCTTACTCATTGCCTTTTATCAAATCTGGCTGATTCTTTTTGTTCTTATTTATATCCAGTTGGTTGGTTGTTAATATCAAGTTTACCATCATATCTACTGTATGGGCTTTCTACATAAAACTCCCAGTCGCCAATAAAACGTAATCGAAAAACTTCTTTCGCCAACACAATAATATCCTCTATTGTGTTAAAGCAACTAGTCAAATCACCTTCATTATAATAATCTCCCCATCTTTCCGGATCTTCGCTTATTTCTTCTTTGGAAAGCGGACGTTTAAGTTCAAGTTCATAGGTATAATGCGCCAATGGGATGTTATCATCAAAAACCATCCTACTATGTCCAGGTTCTCCATCCACTTCCATATTGACACCTTGAATCTCTATTTTCCCATAATAATGAACGGCATTAAAAGATATTCCCCTAAATGTAGAAACTTTAAGTGTGGCACGTCTTCTAGGATTATTTTCTCTATATCCCCATGACCTTACAGCATGAAGTTTATCATTGGGTAATACAATATCAAGTCCACAGTTATCTGGAAATATATCAGGGTAAACATATCTTTCGCCCTGACTTTGCTTTATCACCTGTTCTAAATCCATATTGGCTCCTTTCTTTTAAGTTCAAACCCTTTTATTAATTCAACAATACGAACCATTCTCTAAAACATTTCATAATAGTCCAATCTACCATAATCTAGTAAACATTAAAAATCAAATATTCCAATTGCTTTTGCTATACTCAAAACCTCCTTCTTTGTTTTTACAGAAGCCGGAATAATTGTCCCATTTGCAGACTTAGAATAGGTCTTGCCACGACATAGTTCATAATCGTAACCCATTACTTGCTTCTTACGAGAGAAACCTATACATCCGTATTGCAGCGTCCATTCAGAACCACCTCCAAACGGCATATAGTTACCTTTATCATCATACCACGAATTTTGATGACGTCTTGCATGAAAATAACGAGTACCAGGTTGATTATACAATAACACCTCGTATACACTATTGATTGAACGATTATGTAAATTCAATCGTTCGCAATTCAATCGTTGTTGGGTATCAATCGGTAAATCACAGAATTTCATAATCATGTGTATTACGCATAGCTTTCGCTTTGCCAGTTTATGCTCTTGTTATTCATCAATAGCCTCTCTCAACCTTCTCGTCAATGAGCTTTCAGTAGTTACTTTTACCCCATCCAATCCAGTAGAATTACTAAGGGTATTATAACACTCTCTAAGCAATCCTTTGGAATACAGTTTCCCACACGTATAGCCCTCTGCTCTTACAAGCTCCAGCAATTTATCCAAGTCTTCCATTTCCCAATCCTCGTTATCAAGGATTTTTTCATATAGTTTTTCTACCTCGTCCATAATTTAGTTTACATTTATCTTATATTAATAAGTTAAATTTCCATCTTTACTAATAGTAATCACCCCGCTCGTTACCCCAACAAAATAATACTCGGCCTTTGAGATGATGCCTTTGTTTTTCTCCAACATGTGTTCTGCTTCTATTTTATCAAAAGCGGTAACTAAGCAAAGTGTATTATCAATGCATAGTCTAAAAATAAATGTTCCCATATTAATTATTGAATTATTCTACAAACACATTCGACCATCAGAAAAAGAAATGAAACAATAAAAAGATACTTCCAAAACTTAATTTTCTTATCATATTGCTTTTTGTATATATCCCAATCATGTTTCAGAAGTTCTCTACAATCTTCTTTATAATGTTCGAAGTGCTTATTAATGTACTGTTTAACATCATCTACAATATTATGCTTAACTTTTTCTACAACAGACTCCGGCCAACCACGTTCATCATAATTTAATTCGGTAATGACTCCTTGGTGTATCACTCTGTCCACACCATTAATACGAAGGCACATAGAAATTCCACAGTCTTTTACATAACGCAAGAATTTTTCTTGTGCAAGTTGCTCAACTTCTTCTTCTTTGAGTCTGGATATTGCGTCAATCTGCTCAAACTCTTTTTCATCTACTATGATAATGGGGTTCTCAGGTTTCATTCGATGTATTTCCATTGTGTTACTTTCTAAATTGTTTTATTTCAAAATATTAATAGCTTGCTTCAGTATAACATCAGCTATTTTTTCATCACCGATCTCTGTTTTGCAAATTATTCTAAGTTGCGTTGCTAAATATCTTGTAGCTTGTGCCAACCGTTGAATATCTTTGGGGACTTCCATATCATTTTCAATCGCAGACCGTCCCAATATCTCTGCTATCCTAAATTCTATTTCACTCATATTAAGACAAGAACGTATAACCCTTTTTGATAGCAAGAGCTTCTTCTTTACTATCAAACATTAAAGTTGTTTCGCACTCGCTTCCATAACATAAAGCTTTCACTTTCAGCCACCAATGATAATTTCCACTACCATAATCATCATAATATGGCTCACCGATAATCTCGGTTACATAATGTTCAAGTACATTCATTTATCCTCCTTGTTTTTTGTTTTGATTTCCTCTAATTTGCAACAATTATGTTTATCATCTTGCTTCCAACATGGAAGCCCTGAACCTGAATATAAGTCGCAATAGTCACAACCGTCCCAATTTGGGCGTGCTCTACATACATTGATAATATTTTCCCTTTGTTTGTGAGAAAGAAAATAGCTTCTTAATCTTTCCGCATTATTAACATTAGTTGCCATGTTCTCAAAATTTATCATTTATAGACTCTCTTATCTTCTTGTCGGTGCCGATTTAGTTTTAAACATATACAAATCCTTACCATCATTATCAAGAAGATAATAATCCGGTTTTACTAATGTAATCCAGTAATCTATAGGCAGCAAACGTTCGTCTCCAAAAGAAGGAGATGCGTATTGACAAGTTGGAACATAATGAGCTTGAAACAAAACCTTATCATTGTTATATGTTGACACGATTCTTGTTATATCTGTGTCTGAAAAGTGTTCCAAGACCCCATGTGTTACCACTACTGTAGATGATTCAAAAAACTTAGGTTCACAAATATTCTCTTTAACATAAAACAATGGGACTTTTCCTAAGTAATTATCCGTAGATATTGAGAGTGTGTTCTTGTAACATAGCTCCAACATAGGAATATTGATGTCCGAGAAGATAACTTTTGAAATTTTCTTTGTATCAGAAACACCTGTCAATCCAAAAGAATTAAACAACCTCTCTCCTATTTGCGAAATAGCAAGGCTTACAGTACCTATTCCACATCCTTCCTCTTTTAAGATAAGGGGAGCTTTCAGGTCGTAGGATATTTGTTGTATATTGATAATTATTTCTTCTATAAAACGGTTGTATTTTTTACAAAACACATTCACATAACTGTCGTTACAGACACGACTTTGATAGAAATTATCCCAGGTATTCACAGATTCTGTAATATTATCTTTGCTCATATCTCCTTTTGATTTTCAAATTACTTCTCATCAACATACACCTCTTTCTTGTTGTCAGGCCAAGATTTACGAATCAGGGAAGTGATCTTCTTTCTTTGAAGTCTCTCGATAGCTTTTCTTTTGGCTTCGGCTTTATTATTAGCCGAAACCACTATTTCAAAAGTATCCAGGTCAATCGTCACTCGGTATTTTTTCATATCATTTTTTCTATACTTTTTCCAGATCACTGCTTGCTGCAATTCCCTTTAAAACAGCTCCTCCAACTTCAACGCGATAAAAGTAAGAAGGCTGAATATTATTATCTGAATCTTCAGAAAATGACGGATACACTTTCTTTACTCGACCAATTTTACCAACCATTGCCGGTTGCAAATCATTAGAGACAATTTTCACATTATCCCCAACATTAAATCTTAAATTTTCCATATTATTGTTGTTGAATTATGCAACCTTACGTTGCGTTGTTACTAATATTTTACATAATGCTTCACAAAGAACTCGTGCCATATTAACTTCTACGGCGTTTCCTATATACTTTTTCTGTTCTGCTTTTGTTCCTATTAGCATATAATCTTCTGGGAATCCCATAATACGTTTCAACTCTGGAATCGTTAGCATTCTCATTTTTATGTCGGAAATTCCATACATGGCCATGAATTCCTTTATTTTCTTCATTACATCACTATCTGTGTCATATATCTCATATACCAATCCTTCTGGAAACATCTTAATAAAGCCAGGTAGCTCTCCCTCTCCAGATGCTTCAATCAAATATGGTGGCATCTTATCCATTCTAGCGATTAACGTAAAACAAGGTTTATCTACTGATCCACCAGCAGAATTAAATTGAGGATTCATCAAGTAATGCCATTTACGGTTTGCAGTAATTACTGGTGCCGGTTGATTTATACTTGTGCCAACATTCTTAAAATTTGTATCTAAAATCCAAGGTTTACAGCTTACAAGGCTATATTTGGGATTAACAGTAATACAACCTAGTGGTTTATCCAGCGAAGAAGGCTTACTGTTTCCGTATTGTTGGTCAATAAACACAGAAGAAATTAATGAAAATCGGTCTTTTGTTGTTACAGTTGGTGCTGGTTCATCTACAGATTTACAAAATCCATTTCCATAATGAACAGAAATAAATGCTTTTCCGGTTAGAATATTTAAACGGTTTATGCAAGCAACACCAAGTCGATTTTGAGTAGATATTACTGGACATGGATCCTCAACTCCCGGAGCATTGTACTTTCCAGCTTTACTCATTGAGTTATACTTAACCGTGAAGGCATCTTTCCCACCTGCTACAAACTTAATAAGTCCTGCATAAATTCTTAATAAAGAAGAATCTACTAAAGGTGTTTTCCGACCAAAAATACTTTTTCCTTCATCATCAAAGTCTAACACTTCTCGTACTGCCTTCCAGTTCTTTAATTTTTGGTCTGGCTTTTTAGAATGGGTTTGCTCTGGAAAAACAATAGGTAAACTCCCTTTCGCAAATATTCCGAAAAATCTCTTCCTAGAAGTGTAAGCTCCATAGTCTGCTGAATTTAATATTTTATGCTCAAATTTGTAGCCATAAGACCTTACGTTATCCAGCCATCTCAAATAAGATTTACCTTTATCACGACTAATGGGTTTACCGTACTCATCCAAATCTCCCCATGACATAAACTCTTCTACATTCTCAATTTGAATATAGTCTGGGTTAATAGCCTCAATATACCGAAACAAGTGCTCTGCAAGTGTTCTACTATCTGCATCTCGTGGTTGACCACCCTTAGCCTTCGAGAAGTTTGTACATTCCAACGAAGCCCATAAAACTATCAATGCTTCAGGATATTCAGCTCTGCATTTTTGTAGGTGGGAAACTAAAGGTGATAAATTTAGTGTACGAATATCTTCTGTAAAATGAAGAGCGTCCGGATGATTAGCAGCATGACTTGCAATCGCATTTTTATCATGATTTACACACGCTATTACCTTAGCGCATTGTTCATTCTCTAAACGGGCTTTTTCTACCCCTGTGCTGGTTCCACCGGCACCACAAAATAAATCTATATAAAGTAATTTCATTGTTTTTCCAAGTATTCTACAATATCTTCATCAGGCATGTTAAAGGTCTCTTCATCCAGATAGAAATAAATCTGTTCATCTACAGATTCTGCTTCTCGTGTACTCCAATTACCCATATCATCTAATAATTGTCGCGCTAACCGTTCTACAGATACAGTCACCTTTTCTTCATCAGGAGTATTTTCAAAGATTACTACCGTTTTTATTGGATAATCAGCACCATTCCAATCAATATAATCTGGATTTTGGCAAAACATCCCACGAATAATCGACCATATTTTTTCTGACTGAAAATCAGAATTTTGTATATGCCAGTAACATTCCCAGTATGTAAATCCGGCACTGCGTAGCATTTCCTGAATAACTGTATCAGAGGCACCATTAGTTACTGCATCTTGAAGTGCACACCAGTACCCTTGATTGAAGTCAGTCAATTTGGGAGTTAATTCGCTGGCCTTTACTTTTACGTTCCCTTTTTTATCAGAAAAAATTAGAGAAACTAATGTGTCATTTTCAACAGGATAAGAAACCGAGGTGCATATTTGCATAACTTTCTGCTCGTCACTATTTTCAGGGTGCCATATTACTTCAGCACCAATATTTATAAAATAGTATTTATTCATGTTCAATTTTATATATTAGGACATATTTAGCGAATCTAACAATTGTTTTAAAGGTTGTTTGTCATCTTCACTCTTAGCTGTTAATAGTTTCACTTCTCCGTCAGCTAATTGATAAAATTCATCTTTTTCAGCATAATTCATAGCTTTTATATACAATTCAAAAGCATCTTCAATAGACATGCCATCTGCCGAAATATTAGCTAACAATTCTCCCATACACACTTCGCTTTGTGTGTATTGTTCTATAATCTTTTCAAATGTTTCCATGCTGTTAAAGAATATTTTGCCACCCATACCATATCAAATATGGGTGGCGATAATATTAAATAGTCAAGGTCTTAGTCAATTCGCCTTTATAACCACGTTCACGTAACATGTTTATAAGAGCTTCGTCACTATGCAGACAATCGTTACTTTTTGCCTCGCCTGTCAACAGGCTCGGCGAAGGCTGAAATGCTGCAACCGCTCTCACCATGCCACTGTTGCACTTGCCGTTGCCGCCGAAGTTGCCATTACTAAAGCCCACGAGCCAGCTGCCGTTCTGACTGTACTCACTGCTACTCCAAACCCAAGTTTCATCAGAATCTTCTGTAGGAAGTAAACATTCATCGGGACATCCAATTTCTTTCATTGCTTTGTTTATCTCATCACGATATGCGCAAAGAACTCCTAGCTCCATCAAACATGGCAAATACCACTGGAGACCACCTTTTTGATAGTTCCAGCAACGTTTGGCGGCAGTCATTCCATCAATATCGGTTTGTGCTTCTACGATACGTTTGGTTAGATCAAGTCCAGAGAAAGTTTGCATAGCAACAGATTCATTCTGCTCTTCAGTCAAGACCCTACCAGTGTTTCCCCATTGTTCTTTCCAGGTGTCAAACGCCAAAATACGGCTCATAAATTCTGTTGTTACGATAATGCCAATAGCATTAGTATAATTCATACCTCTTGCTCTGAAATCTGCGATTTCATACTGTTTCTTGTCGGCTCCTAAAACCGAAATAGAATACTTTTCCATACTTGTAAATTATTATTAATATTGATTTTAGAACCACACCAATAGTCTTGGAGTCTTCCAATAAAAATTGAATACTGGGAATATCTCTTTAAGTGTGGTAGTTATTTTTCCTGTAATATTTTTCACATGTCTAATTCGCAAATGGTTAGCTGTTACGATATAGTCTATTCCTGATTGTAACCCTATTTGCGAAAGAAGCGATTTCAAGAATATTTTTATATGTTGCTTTGCATCAGTAATTGAACGATAGTCGAAATCAATGTTAGCTACATACTTGATACGCTTGCGTTTCATTTATTTTTCAGCTTGTTATTAAATTTGATCTTTCCATTTCTGTATAAATCAATTTTCTTTTTTCGATACTTCCGTTTTAACTCTGTCCAATATTCTGTTGGATATTGTTTAGAGTGCTTGCGAACAGGAGGAGATAGTATAGATTGTATAAGCCGCTTGCTAACATTGAACATAGCAGCCAACCTTCTTTGGCTATATCCTTCACGGGCCAAAATTTGAATAGCCTGACGTTGTTCTGGGGACAACTTAGCGCGACCATCAAACTTGGTTCCTGCCAACTTGATATTCTCAATTTTCAATGGCATATTTATTACTGTTTTAATGTGAATAGATTTTATAGTTTTATATGGTGTGAATAGTTGTCCACTTTAACCATTGTTTAACACAAAAGGCTGCTCTATTTTATTAGAACAGCCTTTGCTTTACAGACATCACTTTAACTATGGTCGATTGTACCTTAGTCCGTCTGTATGAATAAACCATTTCTTCAAACTTCCGTCTGACTTCTGAACTTTCTCAATATCCACTGTTAACCAATGAATAGCTCCCTCACCAAACTTGATTTCCCTTTTGGTCGGGTGTCTCCAATAATCAATCGTCTTTTTGTGCCCCATATTAATCATCATTTATTGCCACTGATTTTACCTTGTCTGTGACAGGCATGTACTCTATAAGATAAGCAAGGTGTCCGGGGGCAATATCTTCCGGCTCAATATCTACCCGGTTTCCCCATTCATTATCATAAGTCAATAATCCAATACAACCATCATCCAGCCATGCTTTATGAACCACAACGTCCATAGGACCGTCATTTGAATTAACCATAATTATAGGCGGTTCATATAATTGTTCCTCATCGTTTTCATCATCAATCCAGACAAATTCTCCACCATGAGCTTCCAATGCTAAATGTAATTCTCTAGCTTCCATTTTTCTAATTTTATCACACATGGCGTAAAAATTAGAATGTTCCATATATTCCATGATAATTCAATATTTTATGACCTACAAACACAAATATATTCTCCGGCAATTTTATATTCCTCATAGCGTCCATCCCAATGATTTAGCACAGAGCACCAACCATCCTCATTTATGATTGAATCCAACCAATCACTCAATGAATCAGTAGTTCTTTGAGCCGCCACAGATTCACGCCATAAATACGCATATTCATCATCTTTATGTACTATATCATTAGCTATATTGGTCAGTTCATCTTCCGTGCCAATATAATAATCAATACCATTTGCACAGTATAGTTGTTCACCATAGGAACATTCTTCAAATGTATCATTCAAATCACCGAATGTACATCCCAAATGTACTCCCAATGCAACAAAGCGTTTGGCTTCATCTTCGTCACATTCACGTAAATCCATTACTTGCTGGATGATTTCTTTTGTGGCAATAAACCCTTCTTTCCCCATGTCAAAAACCGCTTCCAGTTCTTCTGTTAACGCAGTTTCTTCTTCTTCAACAAGGTCACAAATATTATTTATGATCTCTTCAATATTATCTGGAAGCGGACTGTATAACCAGCTATTACCATATTTATATCCATTATCTACATATAAGCCTTTTATAGCAAGAAAGAAACATTTTACGTTGTAGTCTGAAGATGTATGGAAGTATTTGTTTGACAATCCAAGGATATATTGAATGGGATTATTCCTCATTTTCTCATAAAGCACATTTCTCACCTGTATTATAGCCGCGTCACTAATATTAAAATTCTTAACAAGAATCTGAAAAGAAATATCATCAAACTGTTCACGGTAATGCTCATTATATGTTTTAAACAACTCCACAAAGTAATTGTAGTCGTTAACATATTGCTCACCGTTTAAATATTCATCTTGACGAACTGTACCGCCAGACATACCACCTAGATGATATTTGTTCCAAAATTCCAAAAGTTTCTTTTGTCCTTCTGTACGAGGATTTATATGATCGTAGCATTGCCCAGCACTCATACCACCGGCCCCACATACCGAAACGCTGAAACTTTGTTTAAATTTTTGCAATGTTTCACGGTTTATACGAGTAGATTCTTCTTTATAAACCTCAAAATCTACAGTCCAACTGTTTTTATTTTGGTCCCGAAATTGGACGGAACGTTTGAATATTATATCGTTTCTCATAATCAATCTTTCTAATTTTATTTTCATAAACCAGAGGAAATGTACCTAAACTGGTTTATGAAAACTGCCTTGATTAAGTTATTTACGCCATTCCTTCATTTTAGCAACCACATCAATGTTGTTGTCATCCAGCGTTTTCTTCAACATACCAATCAAACGCCAACCTTCTCTATTCTCGTACAACTTTGCCTTCTTATTCAAAAAAGCAAGGGACGCGTTTTTACTTAATGTTTTTCCATTGTCATCAATGATAACGCAATTATGAAAACGAATCATGTTCTGCATTGTAAAGAACGCTCCAGCTCCTTTGTAAGCATCTAGCCATGCTGCATTTTGAGGAGTACCCCAATGCATTTTGATACGCCTTTTATTGAACTCCTGCACCGAATGCCAAAGTTCATAAGTGTTTTCGGCATGTTGTATTTTATGTACTGCAAACAACAATGGCTTGATTACTTTTTTATCAAAATCATCAACGAAAATGTTTTGGCCGTTGATACGTTTATACGGTACCCCTTTACATTTTCTCAATTTCAACTTCTCAAATCTCTTTTTGAGTTTCTCGATATAGTCTTTTGCCATATCTAATACCACTCTTTTGTTGAACCAGCGATTTCGATCTCTGAAATTATCGACATCACCATTCTGCATCATTTTGTGCTGGGCGTACAACTCGTTATTTAGCATCTTCCACTGATATTCATATCCCATATTACGAATCACCTCTGAAACTCCAATTGGCTTATAAGCACCGTGGGTATTGGTAGTTATATAAATTATGCGGAACATCTGTGCCATTACCCAACGTCTGAATAATTGCCGATTAGGAATTGTGCCTTGAATTATAATGGCCTGGAAGATTGGATCATCTTCTTCCAAGATACTAATGACACCATCTCTTTTTGAGGCTATAAACTCCAAACCATCTGCACTTTGCATTGCAAAAAGCTCACTAACATCAACACCAGCTTTCTTTAGAGCTTCAATACGCTCCTTAGCTTTGGTTTGATTAGCTGTAAGCGTAAACTCGGTACCACACTCAGGACATTCAAATTTTAACTGTTTCATAACTTATTAATAATTTAATTTTTAGTCTGATTATTTATTTCTCTACTGTAACCCAGTTTTTGAGAATTACTAAATCTCTATCTTTGTTGCTTTGCCAAAACCATTTACCCATTTTATTATCATCCCAACCTATACCCAATATTATTTGACAGAGAATGTATAATTCCAATTCGACTTGTGCTATATCTCGACCAACTCCAAACAACATGTCTTCATCCTCCAAATCTTTATCAGACAAAGCCTTAAAGTATTTTCGGCTTTTACATTCACTCATTGTTGATGGAATAGAATGTTTATATCGAGTATATAAATGCTCTACATTAGACAGAAACTCATCAAGAGAAGCGCATAATTCCACACCTAAGTCTCCCTCATACTGCGAATTCTGTATAATATATTGGCCATTAAGTTTGAAACTTCGTGTTTTAAAATCTACTTTAAACTTGGTTCCGTTCTCTACAGCCTGTATTGATTCTTGATAAATATTTTTCATAATGTTTACTTTTGATTTTATACTCAAACCTTTGACACATTTCTTTAAAAGCCTGATATTAACATCCAGAATACGCCGGAATAAAGGTTTATAAAACCGTAGATGCCGGCGTAATTGTCGGATAGTTGTTAAACGCAAGGTTCTTGTATAAATGAAAGTTGTGTTACTTATAAAACAGCCCCCATTTAGCGTGACACATGTCTATATGTTTATGATATATACTGTATCAAGTAATGCCCGCGTAATCCTAGGTCATACATAGGATGACCGTCATCACGCGGGCATCATATCTTGTCCAGTATGTTAAATTACTAAATCCCAGACTGTAAACTTTGTGTTAAGTAATAAGTTGTAATTCTCAAAATATTGGCACATTTCTATACTTATTCGATTTAGAGCTGGTGTGATCAGGAACGGACCAGGACAATTAGTACTCGGTCCTTCCTGATATATAACCAGCTATATAAATGATATTTCTTGAATTACATATCTGTGCTGAATAGTTATCCTCATAATACTGATACATTACTTTACCCAATAGATGTATTCCGGTTGGATATTCCTGGAGCAGATGAGTTATCGACTCATAGATCCAGGAAGCTGCTCACCGGAACAGTAAACAAATGTATTCCTTGGATAACTTTTGATGTATTTCATTTATTTTACAAGTTCTCAAATAATCGGCACATTACTCTATTTTTATGATAATTCTAAATATGACTTGATCGTAGAACCTGAGGTGAAAGGCTATATAGCCTTGTAACCTCCGGTGAAATGATCAATCATTCAAATTTAGAATATGAAAATATCTTCTTGAACTTGCCTGCTGTGCTACTTGATAAGAATCCTCATAACAATTGGCACATCTCTTTATCTTCATTGATATAATCCAGATGATTATATGGTGCCCGGAGTAGATACTGAAGGATGTAATCCTTCAAGGATAGAATCGGGGCACCTAATGTATCATCTGGACGTTAAATTATTGTTTCTTGGATTCTTCTGTTGTGCTATAAAGTAAATGTCGAACAATTGGTACATCTCTTTAATCTTTAGATATACACAGGTTATTACCTGGATACGCCTAGGACGAATCTCTGTGAGGGTTCGGACGAGGCGTATCCAGTAGTATATGAATCCTGTATATTAAATAATTGTTTCACATTTACCACTGTGTACCCAGTTTATAATTACAATATTGCCACTAAAGTATTGTACGCTGCTCTCCTAGTCAAAATGGCATTTTGCATACAACCAATTGTCAAATAGCCTTCAATTTCTTTACTTTTAGATTTATTTCGATTAGCCTTTACGTTCCGACCAATACCTCTAACAACACAACCATCCGGCTTATCCTTAACATAGCCAAGACCACCAACTTTATGTTTCCCTGTTTCAACAGCTCTCAGGCAATCCATTACAAATTTGTTCAGTTCATTAATATCACCCCGGACATTACATACTGGAAGAATTTGAGTCGCCCAACTATATTCGCCATTCCCTTTATACAAATATCGGTTAACCGAATCCACAGCCTTCTTCAACGTAATACCACGTTTTCTGATTGTTCTTGATTCTATTTCTTTCTGGAAAGTTTTAAGACGATTGGGAGAGAAAGAAATCATACTTCCCTTAATGCTAAAGCCTAGAAATTTGAACCACTTGTCCATAGTCAGGTACTCTACTTTCTTGGGATTCAATTTCATTGATTTTTCGGCCAATCTCTTTTGCAAAATGGTCATAGCCTTTTCATAGTCTGGACCAACGAACAACATATCATCCGAATACCTTACATAAAATCCATTTAGTTGGGACAGCTCATCATCTAGGTTATATAGTAACACGTTGGCTAACCAGCTTGCTACTGCGCATCCTTGTTTAAGTGATTGATATTTCTCATGCAGTTCGTTGTTCTCATCGAAATACAATCCGCAATGATAGTACTTTCTTAATACATCAATTAACACAGAGTGACCATACTTAGCTTCCACTTTATCAAAGGCTGCGTCAATAAACTGGATAGGAACAGTGTCGAAATATTTACTTAAATCAGACTTCCAGCCCACATAACCATCACTTTTCATGTCAACAATTGTGTGACTTACTTCCAGAACCACTTTACCGCAACCAATACCGACCTGATAAGATTTACAAGCAGGATGAATCATCTCTGGCATTAAATCAAATAGCAAATCGTTCGCGATGCTTAGGATTATACGGTCAATAGGTTCGTTGATATATACAGTACGAAACTCTCCGTTATCTTTCGGGATTTGTGCAATATGTGGTGGTGTTATTTGATATTTACCATTCAACATAGCTTCTGCCATGCGAATTCTGGTTGGTTCTTCTGTCAGTTTAATAAGTTCGCTCTTCCGAATATCCTTCAGAACTCCTTTCTCAATTGCTTTTGTCCATCTATCAATGTCGAAGAACATTGTAAGAATCTTATCTTTCATTTTATATCTCCTTGCTTTTTTAGTTGTTCCTTATATCTCCTGTGCTCACGAATTATTGCTGCCCATTCTGCTTTTGTAGGTTTGTAATCGCCCTTCTGCTTTACGTTGTTTTAAACTCTCTTTATTTTTCAAATATTTGTCTGGGCAACAAATAAATTGAATAAGACGCTTGCTCACTCCAAATATTTTAGCAAGTTTAGAGTAACTGATTAATTGCTTTTCTCTCAACCATTTTATATATTCTTTTTGGTCTGGAGTGAGCTTTATTCGTCTATCATATTGGGTTCCAGCGATACGAATCTTTTCTGATTTATACGGCATCGTTTTGAGGAAACATTAAATCATCGTGCAGGTTATTGGGACACCGTTCATCGAACCAATGCCAAACATCAATCTTTGAGGTTCCGGCTGGGAAGTTGAGAAAGTCTTCTTCAATCTCATCATCGTTATTGACCGGGATGTCTCCAAACATTTCCCATAATTCTGAAAGGGTGCATAATTCTACATGCTCTTCACAAATATTACACCAGCAATCTTCTTCCTCAACTGAATCATTATAGCTGATTTCATCTGTATTTGGATTTACCCATGCTCTTTCTTCAACATTATTACTTCCACATTTGGGGCAATACAATGTGTCTAATGACCTTTCTACTTGTATCCCCTTCTTTTTAAACACTATGTCAAACTGTTTGAGATTTGAAAGTTCGGTGAGAACCATTTCTGTAATAAAGGCTCTCACCTTATTAATCTGTTCATCTGATGATATTCCCCATATATTAGCCGCAGCTTGTACTGCATTTTGCATGGAAAAACAGATTTGAGTCCAGTCATCGTACTCTTTTTTATCTTCGAGGATTTCATAGATTAGCGTTTTTGCTTTCTCAATATATTCTTGATTGAATGATTTTGATGTTTTCATATCCTATTGTACTAAGTTCTTCTAACAATGACCGATATTCTTGTTCAGTAGCTAAAAGCCAATTTTTCAGAATGTCAGGAGAGCAACCGGCGTGTTGTCCGATGTGCATATAGCTTGTCAATTTAGTTTTGGACCTATCCCAAAATTCATTCACAAATACAGCACATATTTCTCCTTCTTCTGGAGATTTTACGAAAGTTATTTTTGTTTCATTTTTCATACATATCAATTGTTGTTATACCATTCTATTTCAGCAGCATTTGCTTCACGATACAGCATATATACACCACCAATAGTTGAGTTGTAAATAAGGATGTATCCATCCTTTTGATGTACGGAATCAGTGCCATTACTCACCCACCTTGGTTCCTCACAGCGAATATCATTATCAGTCCATTCATCACTATCCCATTGTTTCAGATAGTCAATAACAGCATCTCCATTAGCATCGGTAAAAACAGTACCATACTCTTTACCATCGTATAGTCTATTACATTCGTCCAGCATATCTCCATACTGGACATCAATTACAATTCTATAAAGCTTTCGATTTTCCATTGAACTTAAATGCGGCATAACTATCTTTTTTCATTGCGTTTACGATCTCTTCTTATTTGTTTCTTATTGCGCCCACTTTTAGTGGACGAACCTTTATATGCAGGAGGAACCCGTCTCCACGGAGCCGATTTCTCTTCATAGTCTTCTATTCTTTCAAAATAGACCGTAAGTGGATTTTCAAATAATATCATATTCATTTTATTTGGTTTTTCTCTTTTTTTTAGTATTTTTGTTCTATTAATTCCAACATGAAACTAGTTTATCAAAAAACTAGGTTGGAAAAAATGGAGTTGCAGCCTCCGTTCCCTCGTTTCTCTACGGAGTCCGAGGTGAGGACATAACCGCACTTTGAAGCTAAAAAGGTGTAAGCATCGTCGAAAGACGAAGTTTGTGGGGTTCGAATCCCCACCTCTGATAATTCTTAAGATCCATATATAAAGCAGGCTTTTATTAGTCTGCTTTTCTTTTCTCTTTGTTTCGCTCATTTCTAATTTGTTTTATACTATTAATATTATCCTTTTCTCTATACGAAGTAAGTTGTGATTTGTGTCAGGAGCAAGCCATACAAGATACCATTCCCCTTTTATAAACCCTTTCCACATTTTACCTTCATATCTTCCTGTAGGTATTGAAGTCGAATATTCTTTCAGCCCCTTAAACGTTTGTTCGCTCATAAGTGCATGGGTATTGTCCAGTTCAATAAATCTTCTGTGAGGTTGTTGCCAATGTTTCCCTAATGGATCAGTAATTGGCGGTATTATCTGTTCTCCGTTCATTTCTTAACCACTTAAAATTACCAAACCCTGATGTCATAGTCTCTAAAATAATATTCCAGTTCTTTTATCCCTTCCAAACTGTGCAGTCCACCCTCGCCAACTACTTCAATATCAACAGATATTTCATAGTCTGTTTTAATATTTACCTTAGAACTATTGAAAGTTTTTTTCACGCATTCTAAAATGCTTGAAGAATCTGCACCATTTTTTACGATATTGAGTACCATTGTTTCATTGATTTAAGATTGTTGGTTTTCAAACTCCATATAAAGGTATTCTGATATATCTGACTGGAAATTATAGGATATTCCCCATGTTCCAAAAGTTTCAAAGAACCAGTCAACAAGAAAGTCCCGGTCCTCGTTAGCTTGTTCGCTGTCTTCACCGGCATCTAATCTAGCGATCATAGCATTTACAAGAGGCGTATCGTATGTAACCTCTCCATAAATATGATAAGGGTAGTCATAATCAATGTTATTGAAATTACCACAAATCCTGTGGTCTGGATTATGCAAGTATTTCTTCATATCAGAATTAAATTGCCAAGCCATTACATTGCTGTAATCTTCCAGATATTCATCCGAAAAGTTCTCCATGATAAAATCTTTATTTTCATCATCAACCATGCTTTCACGTGCATCTTTGAGAATTTGACAAAGGCGTGTCGCCATATTGTCAATATTTATATACTTCTTTTCTTCCATTTTACTACTTTATTTGAAGTTGAAGATTATCATTACCATAAGAATACATCATTACAGAAGCTCCACAAGGAGCATTTTTACCAGCATGGAAACATCTCACACCTATTTCACGAAGTTTCTGAAAAGCATCAAATGATTGATTTTCGTTTGGAAAATGCAAATCAATAGAACTACCAATATCTACATGCTGTACCTGCAAGGATACTTTGTTTTTGTGATTTAAGACTATTACATCCATATTATTCATCGTTTTCTTGTTCACGTCTATATTGTCTGTATCTATCGTATGCTTTAAATGTCTCTGCTATAGTTTCAGAGAGATCATCAAATTTTAGAGGAGTAATTTTTGCAAAATATGCAATCCCTTTAGTTGTATAACAACAATTTGTTACAAGTCTATCTGGAGTGCCAAACAAACCACGAACTTTAAATCGGTCATCTGATCTTACTTGGAAATGTTCTGACAACACCTTCAATGTTTCATTACCAGCTTTGACTGCTTCTTCCAAAGTATCAAATATACCTATGGCAATTGTCTTACTACAAGAAGTAGCTGGGCAGCTACCTATCGGTCTGTCATGATAACGAAATTCTATTTCTAACAACTCCTTTTGCATATTTCCTTTTGTTTTTATTATCGAATAGTTTTTTGATGGTGTCCATAGTTGTCCACTTTTTGAATATTAACTCGCTTTAACTTTAAAGAAAAAGGCGCAACCAGAACAATAACATTCTGATCGCGCCACCCTTCAAACTAAAACATGTCGAACAACACACATGGAAACAACAAATATATGTAGTGTTCCGGGAATCGAACCCGGATTTCTACCATAACACTTTACTCGTGCTTACGATACTCTTTCACTTGTTCAATATCATCCATATTGCTCCACCAATTTGAAAAGTCATAGTAAACAAGATCTTCATCAAATTCTTCTTCCCCATTTTCATCTGTAGAAATATAGTCTTCTCTGTCAAGGTTGGCTATATCAATCATATCTTCGGTGTCTGTGATACCGTCAAACCAATCTTGCGCTTCTTTCACATCATCTTCACTAACTCCTGCATCAAAATGTTCTCCATCCTTGTATCCAAGCCAGTCTGCAATTGTATCAAAGTCAAACCAAAAGAAATTATTTATGTCATCATCGGTCCAACCACTTTCAGGAGCAGCACTCTCCATTATGGATTCAATTTTATCCAGTTGTTCATCGGTACAGTTCTTTGCCCGATCCTCACCCCCACTCCAAAATTTGAAATCTCGAAGTGAAATTTCTGATATAACTTTCATAGTTCGTTTGCTTTTAAAAGTTCCTTAGCAACTCTTCCTACCCGCAGCAAGTATTCATTCCAGACCCTCCCATCAGAGATTCTGTTCTGAACAACAGCACTATAACCGCATTTAATATTCAATTCTCTCACATCATAAGGGGAAACAAGCATACCTCCATGTTGTGCCAAGTTATAATCCGGTTCTTTAGGAAATGATTTTATATACCTCTTAATAATTTGAATACTCTCTTGCTTATCCTTTCCTTTGGATAATAATTGTGTCTCAATACTATTCATAACAGCATTGAGATTAGGATTTACTGAATACTTCATATTACAATAGTTTTATGTATGAATGCTCCAACGTCTTTCAGTCGCATTTGGGGACATAATTATCCCGCCGCAAATTTTGCGTTCGCCATTTACCACCTCAGAGAATCCAAAGCTATTTTTCGCAAAATCACCGTATATTTCAATATGTTGGTTAACGGCAAATCTCACCCATTTTTGTAGACTTTTCAAGCAATCTTCAAAACTTGAATCTTGCAATTCCGAAGCAATATTCTTGACCTCTTTTACACGCTCTGATATTTCTGGGGACATTTTAAATTCCAATGGTTTGTTTATGGCTGCATACTCTTCAGGGTATTGAATGGAAAGTTGATGTATCCGGCTTCCCCAGATATTATTGAATATTGAAATAACCTTATCCTTGGATACTTTCTGAAGCTGTGCTCCATCCCAATAAAAATACTTATTATAATCCAAATCGTCCCAATAAACAATACTTGCTATTATCGCAAGAGAATCTTTCATAATTGCAAACCGGTTACTTTCTGACAAAAAAAGACTTTCTACACTGGGGCCAATAAAACACAAATGTGTTCCGTGTGTGCGCACTAACCAAAAAAATGGCTCATTAGTCTTTTCAAGAGTTTTCAAATCATACTTCTCGAAATCAGAGATGCACAATTTAGTATCGTATAACTCTTTGCGCATTTGTTCGATAATTTCTGGTATCATACTTCTTTATTTTAATTTTCACTTTTTATCAATCTCCCAGTATAACCACGGTATTCAAGCAATGTCACAATAAGATGATCTGGCACATCTCTCAAACGTCTGTAATTTTCCGTTAACACTTCAAGCAGATATTCTTCATCTTGTCCCTGCAAAAGATTAGTCAACTCCCAGCCATAACTTGTGTACATACCTATATATTTACTACTTTGGAATAACGTAATTCTCCAGTGTATCCACGTCTACGCAATTCAGCAAACAACATGTTGTCATCAAAGTCAGACATTTTCAGAGTCGCTTTTACTCCTTGTTGAGTTATACCCCCACTGGATTTGCGTCTTCTTTCTTTGTCACACTTCTTACAATAGTTTGCCAACCCATCTTTGGTTGCTTTATTCTTAGAAAAATTTGATCTGGGCAAACTCTGACCACATTCTTTACACACTTTTGTTTCCATTATTGTCTTGATATTAATTGTTCTCTTCAGGATGAAGTTTCAAATACTCGGTAAGTTCACAGTCATATATTTGTTCCTTAGCAATTTCAGAAACAAGGGAATCTCCTTTAGTCTCCCAGAATTTCACCAACAAATCAATATTAGCGCATTCTGGGTACTCTGTAATTATGCGCTCTCGGATTTCTTTTGGGATGCTATCAACTACATCGCACACACAATTCAAGCGGCAGGCTTTTAATGTTAGTATAACAATAACACATCCCACGATTACTTTGAATATCTTTTTCATTTGATACGTTTTTTACCGCTGTACATATCCAGTGCACGCTCTACGAGTAAGTTCTGATTCCTGTCATCCAAATTGGCGAAAAATTCTTCTACCGCTCCATAATGACCATTTTGACTATTATATTCACGATATTTATTCCATAAATGTCTCCATCCACATTCGGCTTTTTCAAAAGCAACAGCACATTCGTGCTCATCCCAGCAATTCCACATATAGTAGAAGAAACTGGCTATATCATTCTTTTTTGCCATTATCTTTCACATCAATCATTATAAACTTGAAATATTTCCAACTCTCCAATACAATACTATATTGCTTCTCATCCTCCAGTTGGTACATGGTACCATCTTTCAATGTTAGGAAGTAAGTGTTTCCATCTATCCTCACAGTCTTCTCCACGCGCTGTATGTTTCCTGTAAATACCCGTATAGTTTTGGCATTTATCGCAATACAGGAAAACAACAGGCATATAACTACCAAGATTTTATAAAATTTACTACCAATTGCAGTAGCTACTTTGATATACTTTTTCCGCTTATATACCACAACATACTTCTTCATAGATTTACGCTTTAAATAAATCATACACAGTTTTCCGCTTCACGGTAACATTTTGAGATTTAGGCAAATAAAATGTCATACTTGCACAAGAGGTAGAAATAACTTTTACGCTCGTTCTTTGGATTCTTGCTCGTTTCATGCTTTATATTTTAAAGGTTTACAATCAGACACAAAAATGGCACGCACTCAAAAGTACATGCCACAATTAAAGTGGGTAACAAAGACTCGCACTTCTTGCACGCTACGCTTCCACGTTCGTTTTACCCATAGAAATAGCACGCCTGTATTCACCTCCAGACGTGCTATATATGTTATGACTTACCAGTTTTTATTTATGCAGCCATTCGCGCATCATATTCCGCACGCTTTTGAGCATTTCCCAGAACTTCCCATGCTGCATTTACCTCTTGCATCTTTTCATTGGAACCACCGGCATCAGGATGAGCAGATTTAGCAGCTTGTTTGTATGCAGCTTTAATTTCCGCTTCCGTAGCATCATGCTTCACACCCAAGATTTCATAATAGTCAGCGGCTTTTGCGACTACTTCTTCAAAGTTCAAACGGAATTTCAGAGCATCGAAAGACGCTTTTGTAGCAGCATGGATTTTCTTCTTAAAATCACGCGCTGCACAATCCAGGTCTTTCTTTGTAGGCACCAAACCAATACGGCTCCATACACTTCCCTCAACATCCCACTTCTTTGACACTTTGCAATCACTTGTACGCACTATGATTTCAGCCGGTGTACCGCTACGCAATTTGGATGCAATACCACCATTATCTTCACGCAGCCCAGCTTCCACCGCCTTCACAGTCCAGAACGTAGCTACCACATTCTTCCACACGCGGAAAATCTCGTCCTGTGTCTTATCCTTTGGCGTGTATTCATCACCGGCAAAATTCAGTCCTGAATAATGCGTTTCTCCGTCACGGTTTACACTCTTATACACCAAAGTTACGCCTACCAACTCATTTGCGTTTAAGTTCTCAAATTGTACACTGTTATACCTACTAATTGTTCCCATGATTACTGTTTTTTAGGAATTTTCTGCAATAGCGCATTGTAGGCAATCGGGGAATCGAACCCCGACCTACCAAAATAGGAACGCACCACCGAAAACGTTTACACGCTTTCGATTGCGTTAAAGCCCAATCAGAGCATACTGGACATTCACCTATCCAGCACACTCTATGTACAACTTTTTGCCCGTCACTAACAGCGCAACGGAGCCGTGCGCCCTGTGTATGAGTGCTCACCAACTGCAACCAAACCGATTGAATTGCAGCTTTTTACATACGCTTTCGCCTATGTGGTAGGTAATTTCCATCGTTACCGTTAAAGCACACTTTTGGCATACACTTCTTCACTGTTAGGGCTGCGTTGCGTTGGTGATTACATATATACGCAAGGGCATATATCTTTCTCAGTTCGCATTAGGGGCAGATTTTCACACCTTTGTGTAAACATCCGTTTTTCGGTATGCAGTCGGCAACTGGGCACAACTATGGCACAAAGTTTACACTTTTCCCTTTTTCCTCACGTCCACACTAGCGAGGGTATAATTTATGCACATTCTAGGCATACTACGCGCTTGTTACGTACAACTTGCTAAACTCATAACGCTATCACAGCGGTTGCGTAGTTTTAACGTATGGACACACCTGGGGCTAACGACGGTTTGCATAACCCTCTTTAATAACTGAGCATTACAGTCAGGTGCATTCTTTCCCCGTTCACAAAACATCCCGTTTTATGTCTGGGCGTGCGCTTTTGCTTTCGCTTTCGCACTCCTTTTGCTTTTATGTATTACTTTCTTTTGTCCGTTTCTTACTCCTTGTTTTTACGGTTATTAATTACGTTTATTATCTCGTATCTGTTTGCGGTTTTCGCTTTTTGTAGGTTTACAGATAAAACCAAAACGGAAAGTAAACACTTTATCAGGTAGCCGTTGTCTTAACTTGACGATGCAAAGATATAATACTTATTTGAAGTACGCAAATAAATAAGCAAATAATTTTATTTTAAGACTAAAATAATTTATAAACAATTGATTTTCAGCAGCATATAAATATACAATAAAGAATTCCGTCTATAAACAATTGATAATCAACAAAATAAGCACAACAACACACGCGCGTGTACGCGGGGTTATTTATTAGGGCAAATCGTGACACACATACACACATGCGCACACATATACGCGCGCGAGATGCTGTTACCTGGATGCAAAAAGGAACGGGAACAAATCACATACACAAAAGGATAAATTTGTAATTATTTCAAAAGAGTATCAAAAACAAAAGAATAGGCAAAACAAAGAGCAAAAGTACATTTGTTTCACTTTTGTATATTAGTGAAACAATATAAACAACTGATTTACAACAATATACCAACTAAAAACATAAAAAAAATAAGGCAGAGCCGGTTAACTTTGGAGCGAATACCGTATATATAATCCGACCTAATTTTTCAATCTCGTTTTTTCAAAAGTCGATCATAGTATGAAAAGCCAATTCTCTTCCAGACCATGTTATTCAATACAATAAAATTATCTCCAATTTCTAATATTAATTTTATAATATATCGAATCTGGAAGTAGAGATTTTGTAATTACCCCAGCATCAATTTATTAACTTTATTTTTATAATACAGAGAAATAATTATTTCCCAATATATTCAAATTGACAACGATATAAAAATTCAATATATAAGTTTTCTGATTTTTTTCAGCCACCTATTTTTTCAGTCTCGTTTTGTGGTAATTAAGCTAAATTTTTATATCCAAATTGATGTTTATCAAAAAATCATATTACATTTGCCTAACAATTGATTATTTTATCCAAATATGAAAACTAAAAAACAAGTAGAGCATTTTCTAAGAAAAAGAAAATATAAGTCTGAAATTGATTTTAAAGGAATCAGTTCTTATTGCAAAACGGAATATAATATTAAGCTGCATGTACCTTCCAGTTATTCAGATGATCCTGAAGCTCTCGATTACGCTACATTTGCTAACTGGTTTGACAAAGGATTTGGAGCTGGAGATGCAGTAAAATGGAACGATTCTATAGGTTTGGTACAAGAAGGGAATGTGAATACTGTTTTAATATGCCTTAGAATTGACGGAAACACGCCTAATTTCGACAAAATAACAATTCCTGTAGACATTATAACCCCAGCCGGAGAAAATGCTTTAAATCGCCTCTATTTAGTTTTAGATGAAAATGGCCAGGAATTTGGCAACCCATTTTTCGTAATTTCCACTAAATATATTCCCAAATCATGTGATTTAGTATGCTTCCATAATCATAAAACTGGTCAAGAAGGATATGGAGTCGTAAGACTTGCAGATAAATCTTCTGGAGACATTGTTATGTATTGCTATGTTATCAAAGGGGAACCGGTTAAATACAGCATGAACGAGTATTTGGGAAAAATTGACGATTACTCATTTACAACTTTCAAGCCAGCGGATTATCAAAGAAAGGCTCTGGATATAGAATTAGCCAAGGTCGGTAAAACATGGAATCATTTTCTAAAACGAATTGAGCCTTTGAACATGAAAGTAGCTACAGGAGAACGCTACTGGTATATTACAGATAAGATGCAAGTTACTTCAGATGTGGAAAAAGGAACTGTAACAAGCAATAAACGTTATCTGGCAGGCAATTATTTTCGAAGAGAGAAAGATGCGATTAGAATACTGTCTGAAGAAATAGAAATTAGAAGAAACTTTTTAGCCGAACCCGAAATAAGATAATCAAGTCCGGCTAAGGAAAAGGATTCTGGAAGGTGGCAAAAGACTTCATGGTTGTTCTGCCATCTTTTTGTTATAAAGCTCTTCCACATCACTTGCCTGATTTACTTGCACGTTATAGTTTATAATCTTATCGACTGATAACTGTTGAGGATGAAGTTTAACTGTATTTTTTTGAGGAAGTTCTTTCCAGAGGGTTCTCAAATCTTCCACAGGTACCTTCGATTCGTTTGAGAAACGTTTAAGCAAATCTTCATAAACTGTTTTTGTCACTTCCGATGGACGAGGTTGCTGATTACTCTCCCGTTCTTTCACGAACTCAATCATAAGCCATATTGCATATTCGGCATCTGTCAACATGTTCGTATCTCTTTCAGCGACTTGTCGGATAGATTCAAGAAATATTAATCTGGAGGTTCGGTCCCCTACTCCCTTCCGTTTAATTTTTCTGGAAGATGAAGGAGATTGATTGATGTTTTTAATTTTACTGGGAGTCACATAACATACAGGTTCTCCATTCTGCATCTCAACATCGAATCCAAAAATATTCTTCATGTCTTGTTCCGAAAGAGAGAAATCCGGATTGATAGTTTTTAAATCATTCCAAGCACGGTAAAGAATATCTTTGAAATATTCAGCTGGAATGTAATTACCTGGAGAGTCTTCATCATATTGCAAGTATCCCCAAACTTCTCTTATTGCCATATCAAAATCATTATCGGCAAAATCTGGAAGGTTAATGATAGTTTCAAAATCAGAAGAAGAAAGATCTGGAAAAGATAAGTCACGAGAATTGAACCATTCCAAAATCTTCATATCAGTTTCTTTATTAAACTCACTTCGTTCGTTATGATTCTCTTTATTCTCTATATTATCTATATATATCTTATTCTGTTGTTCAATATGAGCGGACCCTCGTTCAATATGAACACACCCCTGCTCATATTGAGCGCACCCTCGTTCATATTGAGCGGACCCCTGTTCATATTGAACGAGGTTAGATTGCTCTTTGACTATATTTTCTGATAGTTTTTCTATGTCTTCACCTTTTTCTTCGTCTATTTGCGAGGGTGTGTTCATATTGAGCGAGGGTGTGTTCATATTGAGCGAGGGTGTGTTCATATTGAGCGAGGGTGTGTT